>WNGF01013509.1_pt1 | contig 10274 bp, 13 predicted proteins | sample 5400641 | NCBI WGS metagenome assembly WNGF01 (sample SAMN13153371, study PRJNA577476) | soil metagenome | isolation source: 80 cm soil or saprolite under grassland replicate 2 | place: USA:California | collected 2016-06-15
GCTTCGTTGGCGCCCTCGGCCGCACGCTCAACGTACAGGGAGTACGCCTCGCGCGCGGCCCTCGGGCGCCGCCTTGCAGCTGGACCCTTCTCATCGCTCTAACCAGAGCGTTTCTCCGACAGGCTCCTAGCGGCGCCGCATCATGGACATGCCGCTCCTGAGCGTGCTCGACCAGTCGCCGGTGCGGAGCGGGGGCACGCCAGCCGACGCGATCCACGAAACGCTGGACCTGGCGCGGGCGGCGGACCGGCTCGGCTATCACCGCTACTGGCTGGCCGAGCATCACTCGACGGCCGGGCTGGCGGGCTCGAGCCCGGAGGTCCTGATCGGTCGGGTCGCCGCGCTCACCTCGAGGATCCGCGTGGGCTCGGGCGGGGTCATGCTCACGCATTACAGCCCGCTCAAGGTGGCCGAGAGCTTCCGGGTGCTGGAGACCCTGTTCCCGGGGCGGATCGATCTCGGCATCGGCCGCGCGCCGGGGAGCGACCCGCTCACGGCCCGGGCGCTGAGCCATGGGCCGGGCGCGCTCGGGCTCGAGCATTTTCCCAACCAGATCGCCGACCTGATCGCCTTCCTCGGCGACGGCCTGCCGGCCGGCCATCCCTTCGCGGGCGTGCGGGCGATGCCCACCGGCCCGACGGCGCCGGACGTGTGGCTGCTGGGCTCGAGCGGGGACAGCGCGGCCTACGCGGCCCATTTCGGCACGGCCTTCTCCTTCGCCCACTTCATCAACGACGAGGGCGGCGCCGAGGTCGTCCGCGCGTATCGCGAGCATTTCAGGCCCTCACCGAGGCTCGACGCGCCGCGAGCGAGCGTGGCCGCCTTCGCCGTGTGCGCCGACACGGAGGCGGAGGCGGAGCGCCTGGCCCGGAGCCGCGACCTCTTCCTGGTGGGACTCCGGACCGGCCGGCCCGGGCCGTATCCCTCCGTCGAGGAGGCCCTGGCCCATCCCTACACGCCGCATGAGCTGGCCATCGTCCGCCACACGCGCCGGCGCACGATCACCGGCGCTCCCGAGCAGGCGAAGGAGCGCCTCCTGGCGCTCGCGGACGAGTACGGCGTCGACGAGCTGGTCGTGGTGACGATCACCCACAGCCCGAAGGCGCGGCTCCGGTCCTATGAGCTCCTCGCCGAGGCCTTCGGCCTCGAGCGCGGTGGAGGTGAACAGTCATGACGAACGCCCGCAAGCTCGCGCTCCACACCTGGACGCTCGATACCACCCCGCTCGCCGACCTGCTCCGGATCGCGCGCGAGACGGGCTGGGGCGGAGTCGAGCTACGCCGCATCGACTTCGTGCGAGCCGGAGAACGTGGCCAGGCGGCGACGGAGGTGATGGACCTGGTGAAAGCGAGCGGGCTGCCGGTCGCCTGCGTCGGGGTCGAGCTCGGCTGGATGTGGGCGCGCGGCGCCGAGCGCGCGCGGCTCTACCAGGTCTTCGCCGAGCAATGCGAGCGGGCCCGGGCCCTCGGCTCGCGCACCGTGATGAGTCCGGTGGATCGGGGTCGCGGCGATCCCGGCGAGGCGGCGGCGAGCCTCCGCGAGGCAGGAGACATCGCCGCCGGCTACGGCGTGACGCTGGCCGTGGAGTTCAACTCCCAGGCCGAGCAGCTCAACACCCTCGAGAGCATCCGCGAGCTGATGGCGCGGGCCGCGCATGCGCGCTGCGGGCTCCTGCTCGACACCTATCATCTCGAACGCAGCGGCGCCGACCTGCGCGCGATCGAGGACGTGGCGGCCCGGGAGATCGCCTATGTCCAGTACAGCGACGTGCCGCGGACCGGGGTCGAGCCGGGGAAGGCCCTCGACCGGCTCCCTCCCGGCCAGGGCCGGGTCCGGTTCAAGGAGATCTTCGGGCTGCTGTCGGGGAAGGGGTACGCCGGCTACCTGAGCTACGAGGCGCCGAACCCGTCGGCCTGGGCGCGCCCGGCCGAAGAAGTCGCCCGCGAGGCGTTCACGGCGACGCTCGCCGCGCTGCCGTAAGCGGTCGGCCTCGCGCTCGAAGGCCGGTGCCGATCGGTCGGCGAACGCGCTACCGCTTGAGGTCCTTGATGCTCAGGCCCATCATTCCGTTCGTGTCGGTGAAACGGGTGCCGCGCATGGCGGCTCGGGAGTCAGCTCCACGATGAGCCCGTCACCCCAGCCGTACTTGCGCTCGGACAGCTCCTGCGCCGCCTCGTGCAGGTCGGGCTCGGCGCCGGCATCGATGACCCGGGCCCGGGCGGCGAACTCCTCGGCGCCGACGCGCACGCGCACCCGCGGGTCGGCGAGCAGGTTCTGCACCCAGTGGGCCTCCCGGAGGTGCTCGGCGATGAGGTAGTACCGCCCATCGAGCTGGGTGAACCAGATCTCGATGCGGCGTGGCTGCCCGCTCCGCCGGCCCGTGGTCGTGAGGTACAGGAACTCCGTCTCGCCCGGCTTCAGGAGAGTCCCCAGCTTCGCAGCCGCTCCGGCGCGATCCGGAACAGGACGCGGTCGGGCGGCATCGCGCGGCCTCCCCAGAGTCGCTCGAGTCGCGGAGCGTACTTCGCCAGGAAGCGCTCGGCGAGCAGGCGGCGCTCCGCCGACTCCGGAAGGAACTCGACCCGGCCCCTCACCGTGACGCCGCGGATGGCGCCCTCCGGCGTCGTGGCCTCGGCGACCACGGCGACGCGGGGATCGCGCCGGAGATCGCGGACCTTCCGCGTGTCGTCGACGCTGATCATGAACAGCGCGTCGGGCGTGGGCAAGAACCACATCGGGGTGGCCCGCGGCGCGCCATCGGAGCCGACCGTGGCCAGCACCGCGACCTCCTTGCCGGCGAGGAATGCCTGGACCCGCGCGTCGTCGAGTCCTGCCGAGGCGCTCATGGGAAGACGGCGGCCGCGATTGCGTGCATGGCGGGGATCCTTTCCGCTCGATGACACCGTCGAGACTCCGGCGGCCTTCGCCCGCGGCGAAGGATACCCCGCCGGCGCGTACGTGTAGCACAATGGGAAGCGATGACCGAGGATGAGGCGCTTGCCGCCCTGCGCGGGGACGATCCCGCGCGCGCGGCCAGGGCCGAAGCGGCCCTGTGGGCGATGTGGTGCCGGTCGGGAATCCCGACCGTGGATGTCCTCCTGCGCGACGGCGTCGCGGCCATGGAGCGTCAGGACCTCCGCGAGGCCGAGGCCTGCTTCGCCCGCATCATCGCGCAGGCGCCCCGGTTCGCCGAGGGCTGGAACAAGCGCGCGACCGTCCGCTATCTCGCGGAGAACTTCGAGGGCTCCATCGCCGACTGCCGCGAGACCCTGACCCGCAACCCGCATCACTTCGGCGCCCTCTCCGGCCAGGGCCTCTGTCACTTGGCCCTCGGCCAGTACCGCGAGGCGGCGGCCCTGTTCAGGCGCGCCCTCGCGGTGCACCCGCATCTCACCGCCGCCCGGCACAACCTCGCCCTGGCGCTGGCCGAAGCCGTCAAGGGCAACGGGCACTGAGCGCGTGCTGGAGATCAACAGGAGCCGAGCGTTCCTCCTCGGATCTTGCCCGCGCGCAACGCCGCCCAGACGACATCGAACGTCTCGTCGGCTGACAGCGCGTTCGTCTGCTTCCATCCGGAGGCAGTCTTCGCGAGCGTCACGGGGACGGTCCTGGTCCGTCCTTCGCCAAGCTCCTCGCGGGTGAGCAGCACGGTGTAGCCGCGTAGCTCGGCGGATCCCGTGATCTCGAGCCCATGGATCGCCCGGTAATGGTCCTGATTCCGCTTGACCAGCGCCGCATCACCGAGCAGAGGGCGAATCTGCGCTTGCTCGTCCGGGGGAAAGTTTTGAAGGATCCACTCCCGGTCGCCGGCCGTGTTCGCGGATCGAATCGAGGCCAGGGCCCGCTCGGGGGCGCTCCAGTCCGCCGCGCGCCGTTCGATCAGGACCACGGGAAGCGGCGGCTGATTGAGCCGCCCGGGCAGCGCGACCTCGACGCAGTCGCCCGGCCGCTTGTTCTTCGCGTAGACGTTCTCCTGGAGCCAGAGTTCCGAGACGCCGGCGCGGAAGATCAGGCGCCCCGTGTCCTGGCCGGCGGCCAGTGGGACCGGCAGGGTCGCCATGACGACAATGGCCATCAGCTCGCGCAGGCGGCGGTGCACGGAGCGATTGTACATCGCCTCAAGCCGGGGCGGGCCGGCCTCCCGTGCTCCGGCCGATCACGGCGTACAGTGGGTCGGTGTCCGGCCCCGGGCTCCGGTCGAGCGTCTCGATGTCCCGCCAGTTGCCGGCCGCGGCGAAGTACCGGGCCACCAGGTCCTGATGGCCCCCGTCGTCCAGCATCCGCCAGCCGGCGATGACCTTGGTCGGGAAGCAGCGGTTCGAGAAGGTGATCACGAGCGGCCCGCCCGGGCGCAGCACGCGGCCGCACTCGCGGAAGACCTCCACGGGCCGCGTGAGGTAATCCACGGACACGCAGATGGCGGCGCCGTCGAACTCGGCGTCGCCGAACGGCAGCCGAGGCGTCTGGTTGAGATCCCTCACCACCCGGCCGTCGAGGCGCGGGTTGGCCGCCAGCTCGTCGCGGTTCATGCCGAGCCCGACCACCTTGCGGTAGGCGACCTCGGGCGGCAGATGGCTGACCCAGCTGCTCATGAGGTCGAGGACGGCTCCGCCCGGCGGGAAGTACTCGCGGTAGAGCCGGGTGACGGCGGCGATGGCGGCCTCGTCGATGTGGGTGACGAGGCGCGGCGCCGCGTAGAACAGCTCGTCCGGCGACTCGTCGATGCGGCTGAACAGCTCGCGCGGTAGCGGGTGGCTGTGCATTGTCCTGATTCGCCGGCGGGCGCTTCCCTTGCGACGCGCCGGCCCCGGTGAGATTCTACTCCCTGACGATGCGTATCCTCGTGGTGGAGGACGAGCGGAAGGTTGCGAGCTTCCTCCGGCAGGGCCTGCAGGAAGAGGGGCACGCCGTCGAGACCGCCGGCGACGGCGCCGCCGCGCTCGACATGCTCCTGGAGGGACCGGGCTACGACCTGGTGGTCCTGGACGTCATGCTGCCCAAGCGCGACGGCTTCGATGTCCTGAAGACCCTCCGCCAGCGCCGCGTCCAGACCCCCGTCCTCTGCCTCACCGCGCGGGACGCGGTGTCCGACAAGGTGGCGGGCCTCGACCTCGGCGCGGACGACTACCTGACCAAGCCGTTCGCCTTCGAGGAGTTCCTCGCGCGGGTGCGGGCGCTCTTGCGCCGGGGCACCGGCCAGCGCGCGCCGGTCCTCAAGCTGGCCGACCTCACGCTCGACCCGGCCACGCGCACGGTCACCCGCGACGGCCGCCGCATCACGCTCACCACGCGCGAGTATGCCCTGCTCGAGTACTTCCTCCGCAACGTCGGCCGCGTGCTGAGCCGGCCCATGATCGCCCAGCACGTGTGGGGGCTCGACTTCGATCCCGAGAGCAACATCATCGACGTGTACGTCGGCTACGTCCGGCGCAAGATCGACGGCGACGGCGAGCGCCGGCTGCTCCACACGGTGCGAGGCGCCGGCTACATGCTGAGCGCGGAGGCGTGACCCTGGGCCTGGCGCCGCTCTCGATCCGGACCCGCCTCACGCTCTGGTACACGGCGATCCTGCTCGGCATCCTGATCGTCACCAGCGTGATCGGCTACTCCCTGCTCCGCTGGAGCCTGGTTCAGGACCTGGACGCCTCTCTCCTGACGGTGGCGCAGGTGCTCCGCGACACGAGCGTCTCGAGGGCGGGCGAGGCCGAGGCGGAGACCCTGCTCCGCGACCTCCTGGGGCCGGAGTTCTACGACAAGTTCTTCCAGCTCTTCGACCCCGAGGGCCGTCCGGAGGCGTGGTCGTCGCGACGCCGCTCGCAGGCGCTGCGGCTCTCGCCGGCCGCCCGCGCCAACGCGGCGCGGGGTCTCAAGACCTTCGAGACCATCCGGACAGGCGGCTCCGACGACGTCCGGCTGCTGACCATGCCCATCATCCGTGGCGGCCGCGTCACCCAGATCGTCCAGGTCGGTATGTCGCTCGATCGCGCGAGGAGCGCCTTGCGCCGCTACCTCGACACCCTCGTGGTCCTGATCCCGCTGGCAGTGGCGCTGGCGGCCGCGGGCGGGGCGATCATCGCCCGCACCGCCCTGCGGCCGGTCGACGAGATGACACTCGCCGCTCGCCGGATCACCGCCGAGGACCTGGGTCAGCGCATCGCGCTGCGGGGCACCGGAGACGAGCTGGACCGCCTGGCCGAGACGCTGAACGGCATGCTCGCCCGCCTCGCCGCGGCCTTCACGGAGATGCGGCGGTTCGCCGCCGACGCGGCCCACGAGCTGCGGACGCCGCTCACCGCGCTCAAGGGCGGGATCGAGGTCTCGCTGCGCGCGGCCCGGTCCGCCGAGGAATATCGGCGGGTGCTCGTCTCGAGCCTCGAGGAGGTCGACCGCCTGATCCGTCTCGCCGAGGACCTGCTCCTGCTGTCGCGCTCGGCGGCCGGGCCGGAGACGCCGCGGGGGCCGGTGGAGATGGAGCCGCTGCTGCTCGATGTCTTCGACGTGGGGGTGCGGCTGGCGCAGGGCACGGGCGTCAGCGTGCGCATCAATGACGTGACGCCGGTCACCGTGAGGGGAGACACGCTCGCGCTGCGGCGCGCGACCCTCAACCTGGTCGAGAACGCGGTCAAGTACACTCCCGCCGGCGGCAAGGTCGAGCTGTCGCTGACGAGCGGCGAGGGCCACGCATCGCTCGTGGTGCAGGACACCGGCATCGGGATCACCGACGCCGACCAGGCGCGCGTCTTCGAACCCTTCGTGCGCCTGGATGCCGCGCGCGCGCGGGAGACGGGCGGGACCGGGCTCGGCCTCGCCATCGCCCGCGCCATCGTTCTCGCTCACGGGGGCACGCTCACGCTGGAGAGCCAGCCGGGCGCGGGGAGCCGGTTCACCATCCGTCTCCCGCTGGCCCGCCCCTGAAGAAGGCCATCGGGGCCTCTCCCAGCTCGCTGGCGAAGCCGCCCTCCGAGTGTCTCAGGCGAGGAGGCCGGCGATGATGCCCGTCAGGAAGACGCCGTCGAAGGTGCCGGCCCCGCCGATGGAGACCACCGCCGTCCCGATCTCGGCGACGCGCGGAAGGTTCATGATGTCAGCGCCGATCAGCGCGCCCATGGAGCCCGAGACGTAGGCCACGGGTGGCGCCCGACGATAGGACAGGAGCAGGGCGACGCCGGCCGCCACCAGCGGCGGGACGAGCATGGGGACGACGATGCCCGCCCCGGGGACGATGGTGGCCAGCTGGTGTACGACCAGCGCGACCACCGCGGTCCCGATCAGCATGCGCCCGTACATGCGCATGCGCGCGAAGAGGTAGAGCGAGATGAGCGTCGGGATCAGCGCTCCGCCCACGTTCACCGCCACGACCGTGGCGCCCTTGTGGATGACCTCGGGCATCCCGTACGCCCAGCCGTACATCGCGGAGGCGGGCGGGCGGACGATCCGCTGCACGGGCATCGAGTAGAGCGGGATGTTCACCTGGCTACCCAGCAGCGTCAGGAGCATCACGGCGAACACGTAGCGCGGGCGCACGCCGATCTTGCGGTACGCGTAGGCGAGCACCTTGAGCTCGACGAGCACCACGAGCCCGACCAGGAGCAAACCCAGGAGGAGCAGCACCGGCAGGGCGAGCGGGAAGTAGATCACGCCCTGATTATACGGCCTGCGCTCCGCCGGCGGGTCCGCCCCCCTGATCCGGTCCATCGGCGAACGCCACGCATCTTCCAGGCTAAGAGCATTCTCATCTCGCGTTCATGGCTCTCTCATCTCCGTCGGCTATGCTCGCTGGCGAGGGCTGGATGAATGGACGGTCCGTGGTCGCGTCGAGTGGGGCTGGGGGTGCTGGCGGTGGTGGGCGTCGTCGCCGTGGCGCTCGGTGCCCGGCATCGGTCCGAGCCGGTGGAGCAGGGGAGGCGGCTGGTCGGGAGGGGTGAGTACGTGCCGGCCACCCGGACCCTGGCCAGAGCCGTGGCCCTGTCGCCGCGCGACGCGCGGGCCCATTACTATCTCGGCCTCGCCTACGCCGGCATCGGACGATGCGAGGCCTCGCTGAGTCATCTCCAAGAAGCCGTGCGCCTGAATCCGGCCGATGCCCGGTTCCACGACAGCCTCGGTCAGGCCTATCGCTCGATCGGTGACGCCGCGCGCGCCCTCGGCGAGCTCGAGGAGGCGGTGCGCCGCGGCCCCCACACGCCACGCTACGAAGTGGACCTGGCCGGGCTCTTGGTGGAGCAGGGGCGCCTGCTGGAAGCGCTGGCGCACCTGCGGCAGCTGGAGCGGGCCGAACCCGGGTCGCCCAGCATCCGGCTCCTGCTGGCCGATGTCCTCAAGGAGGCCGGTGACCGCGAAGGAATGGAGAACGAATACCGCGAGGTGATCCACCTCGCCGACGGCACCGCGCTGGGGGAGCTTGCGCGCCGTGAACTCCGCGCCGCCCTCGTGACGGAGGGCCATCAGCCGTGAGGCTGTCGCCTTCCGCCCCCAGCCGTGAGGGGCGCGCGTGGCAACACGAATCGTCATCAACCAAGAGGAGGAGCACCGTCATGACCGGAAACCTTCGTCATCGCCGAGCGGCATGGCTCGCAGTCGCCCTGCTCATGCTCACGGCCGTCGTAGTGGCCCCGCGCTTCGGCTTCCCGACGACGACCACCCCCACGCCGCTCTGGAACGACCGCCCGCTGCCGGTCGCTCCGGCGCCGGTGCAAGCCCCGAACTGGGTGGAGCTGGCCAAGCAGCTGAAGCCGGCCGTCGTCAACGTCAACACCAAGCGGGTGGAAGAGGGCATGCCCCATCATCATCAATCCGAGCGGCTACATCCTGACCAATAACCATGTGACCGACAAGGCGACGGAGATCCACGTGAAGCTGGCCGACGGCCGGGAGCTGTCGGCCAAGGTGGTCGGCCGCGATCCGAAGACCGATCTGGCCTTGCTCAAGGTCGACGCGACCGGCCTTCCCGTGATCCCGCTCGGCGACTCGTCGGGGCTTCAGGTGGGCGCGCCGGTCATGGCGATCGGCAACCCGTTCGGGCTCGAGCAGACGGTGACGACCGGCATCGTGAGCGCCACCGGCCGGGTGATCGGCGAGGGGCCCTACGACGACTTCATCCAGACCGACGCGTCGATCAATCCCGGCAACAGCGGCGGGCCGCTGATCAATGGACAGGGCCAGGCCATCGGGGTCAACACCGCCATCTTCAGCCAGAGCGGCGGCTCCGTCGGCATCGGCTTCGCGATCCCCGTCAACGTGGCCAAGCCGGTCGTGACCCAGCTCGCCCAGACGGGCCGGGTCGAGCGCGGGTGGCTGGGCGTGTCGATCCAGCCGGTGACGCCCGAGCTGGCCAAGGGCTTCGGCCTGCCGAGCGCGCAAGGCGCGCTGGTGGCCTCCGTCGTGGACGGCTCGCCGGCCCAGAAGGCGGGGCTCAAGCGGGGCGATGTGATCACGGAGTACAACGGGCGCAAGGTCGCCCGGTCCGAAGAGCTGCCGCGGGTGGTCGCTGAAACGCCGATTGGCCGCGAGGTGCCGGTGACCGTGCTCCGCGACGGCAAGTCGGCGACGCTCAACGCCAAGATCACGCAGCTCGAGGAGCCGGAGCGGAAAGTCGCCGCGCAGTCCGGCGGCGAGAAACCGGCGCTCGGCCTCAGCGTGGAGCCGGTCACGCCGGCGGTGGCGCGTGAGCTCGGGCTGCCCGAGAGCCGCGGCGTGATCGTGAAGGGCGTCGAGGACGGCAGCCCCGCGGCGAACGCGGGCATCCAGGCCGGTGACGTCATCGTCGAGGTGGACCGACGTCATCGTCGAGGTGGACCGCCAGCCGGTCGCGAGCGTGAGCGAACTCCGGCGCCTAGTGGACAAGCACGCCAAGGGCACTCCGCTCCTGGTGCTCCTGCACCGCAACGGCTCGAGCCTCTACGGGGCGATCACCCTGTCGTGACCTCGGGGCCGGCCCCGGCGGCGGCGCGCCCCCTGGCGGGGAGCCGCGCCGCCGCCGCGTTCGAGCGCCGGCCTTGCCGGCGCGATCTCCGCCTGCCTGACGTAACCGACATACAGCTGCAGATGCTCCTTGATCTGGTCGTCCGAGATGCCGTCGAGACCCTTCAGATGGTCGAACCTCTGCTCGGAGTAGATCTTTGGCTTGGTCTGCATGATCGCCTCGCCTCCTGACGCGAAGCCCCGCGGCGGGTAAGCCCGGCGAGCCCGGACCGCCCAGCCGCGGGGGAAGGCCGTCGCCGCGCCGGAATCACGGGGAGCGCGAGCCCGGGACGGCAACGGCGGGTTGACGTGCG
>WNGF01010727.1_pt1 | contig 10272 bp, 16 predicted proteins | sample 5400641 | NCBI WGS metagenome assembly WNGF01 (sample SAMN13153371, study PRJNA577476) | soil metagenome | isolation source: 80 cm soil or saprolite under grassland replicate 2 | place: USA:California | collected 2016-06-15
TCACACCAATTCCGATGCCGTGGTGGCGGCGCATTCTGCGTTTCGGCACGGGCGAGTTGCGGATCCAGTTGTCACCAGAGGCCAGACAGTATGCAGGATATACCGCCTAGCAACCACGCGCTGCTAACCCGCCCATCGCGCTCCGGTTGCAATCGTGGCCCTCGTGGGCTGGGTCGCTGGGTCGTTAGTTGCGCCGTTCGCACCACTGCTATGTTCAACGAAATCACCAAACGAAAAGAGTTCGCACCTGACAGTCCTCTCGTGCGCCGGTTCGGTGTCCGAGGACTGCGGCGCTTCTACGCCACTTGGTTTGCTGTGATGTATGTCTTTCTCGCCGCCCTTGCGGGCCGTGGGATTTGGGCGTTCACTCACAGCAATGTCGCCGACACCCAACCGCACGTCATCTGCCTTGCGGCTGCGCTCACGGTCGCTGCGTCGGCATTGCTCACCAAGATGCTCTTTGGCTACTTGCGGGAGATTGACCAGTTGGAGATGAAGATGAGGAGAGTTGGATGACCGCGCCGCCTATTTCGCTGGGGCCAACAGCCGCCCCGCTTGTCCGTGCCACCGTCGCGGGGGTTCGGACGCGCGTCGTGCGCTCCACCGTCCCCGTCGGCGGCTGTGGCTCAGCTTGGATTCGTTGGTTGCGGCACCGAGCGTCTTGCCATGAATTTTAACGTCCGCAAAGCAAAACCAAACGAAAGGAAATCGTATGAGCAAAACCATCAAGACGATGATTGACCCGAACGACGCGGTCATGCTGCTAATCGACCACCAGAGCGGGCTGTTCCAGCTCGTCAGGGACATTGACCTGCCCGTTCTTCGCTCCAACGTCACGGCGCTCGCCAAGGTGGCCCGCCTGGCCAAGATACCGACCTTCACGACGGCATCCGTCCCGGACGGTCCCAATGGGCCGCTGATTCCGGAGATTCACCAAAACAACCCGGACGCGGTTTACATCCCACGCACGGGCCAGATCAACGCCTGGGATAATCCGGCGTGGGTGAAAGCGATTGAAAAGACCGGGCGCAAGACGTTGCTCATCGCCGGCACGCTGACCAGCGTTTGCATGGCGTTCCCTACTTTGAGTGCGCTGGCCGCAGGCTACAAGGTCTTCACGATCATCGACGCCTCGGGCAATTGGAGCCAGATGGCAACGGACATCACGCTGGCGCGGGTGGCGCAGGCCGGTGCCATGCCGATCGACACCTACGCCGTCCTTGCCGAACTGATGAGCACCTGGAATCGTCCCGATGCGATGGAGTTTGCGGCGGTCATGGTGGATCACCTTGTCCCACCCTATCGCGCGCTGATGGAAAGCTACGACAAGGCACAGAGCGTGCAGAGAGACGGACGCGAAACCAAATTGGAGCGCTTGGAAACTGGAAAGGCGCGAGCGCCTGTCAAGGCCGCGAAACGAGGGATGCAGCCGGCCGGGATGTCCAAGTGACTTTCGAGATCAAGAACAAACGAGTGCCGCCTCACGAGTTCTCTGCAGGGAACCGCCGCCGCGCTGGGCAGTCGGACGGTTCGAGAGAATTTCAATGCGACCGTTGCAGTCGCAGGGTGGCGTCTCCGGCGGCGTAACTGAGCTTTCACGTTCGACATAGCGTATGGGCGTTACCTTCCGATTCATAGCCAGCCCGGATGAAGGCCGGAAAGTGTTGAGTTGGTTCGGTGAGTTACTTGATGCGCCCGAGGTGCATCCCAAGCCCGAAGGAGCTTTGCTTTATTTCCGGCAGTTTGGCAGCCTTGCGAAGACCACCGAGAATGAACTGGACGTGAAGCGGTCTCCACTTGTTTCTGTGTTTTTGCCTCATGTGAGACGCAACATCCTGTGGACGGTCGGCGAAGTTCACTTCCTCGCAGACCGGACGCGGTCTTCCTTCCCTGGACTCCGGCGCGTGCTTACGAGCTTTCGAGACTGGCTGCAAACATTCCCGCTCGTGTTCCGTAAGCCGCGTCTCCCCGAGACGACCGGAGGTTCGTGGGACTACTATCTTGAGGGGAGTGTTCGCAACCATGACACAGACATTGTCGCATTTCCGGAAGGCATGTCGGCGCTGGAGCGCGGGCAGTATTTCGTCTGCCACGGCGACACCGAGCCGAGACTCGACAGCATTCTAAAGATGCTGAGACTGAGAGGCGTGACGAATGCCGAGCCAGGCGCTGCACCGAATGGCGGCCCCGCGACGCCACGTGTGAATTCGGCAGTCACGGAGGGGCCGTCATCGGTGAGCTGATCGTTCGCCAAAAAGATGAAGACCGCATTCCTTCTGGCGTTAGTGATGGTCTGTGACGTAGCGCTTGCTGCTGATCGAAAGCAGGAGGATTTGAGGCGTGCAGACTCCATCGAGGTATGGGATCAGCGAGTGTCCGACCTGCATTCGACCCCGACGAAGATTACCGAGTCCGAGAAGGTCATCGATCTGGTTAACGCAATTCAGGATTCGCCCGGCACGTGGAAGCGAGGATCGTTCACCGCACCATCGGGCTACCTCAGGTTTGTCTTTCGGAGAGGCGCTGAAGCGATCACCGGCATTAGATTGGGAGAGGGCTTTTTAGTTCGTGGCGGAGGTGGAGATTGGGAATTCAAAGAGATCAGCAAAGACCTCGAAGCGAAGTTAGCGTCTTTCATGAAAAAGAAAGAGCCGACCAAGAGCGCTCCAGCGAACCGCCGCTTTGGTTGTCCGCTCGGTGCGGGGCGGCAATTCGGACGCGCTGTTCCCGCTACAACCGTCCCGGGCTGCGGCGGTCGCTCTGGCTTGGGTCGCTAAGGCGCATGAGAGCGATTATCACATTGATTGCTTGGTGTGTTCTTGTTTCGAGTGGCAGGCTGTTTGGCCAGGTATTTGCCACGAACAATGGCGTAGTAGTAGTCACGAACACGATTAGCCAAGCAGAGGCAATCAAAGTTGCATCCCGTCTGAGGGTCGGAATGCGTGAGGAAGATGTCGTGCGGGTCTTGGCCACAAACAGGCTTTACAGCACATTCAGTTTAGGTGCCATGACCGGATGGACCTCATTCTACACATTGTCCAATGGCTGTAGTCTCGGGTTGGATTACATCGCCAGGGAAGTCCGTGGCGGTGGTCATTGGGGCGGGAATGGCGCACTGCGTAAAGCATGCATACAAAGCAATTGCGTGAACATTATTTCGATTGCACTCACAAATGCACCCTATGCGCTCTAGCTACCGAACCCGGCCATCGCACTCTGGTTGCAGTCGTGGCACCTCGTGGGCCGGGTCGCTTGGTCGTTGACCATTCGACGCGCTCTCACAACCGAAACAAAATCCTCGATTAAGACACCCAAATAACATGCCGACAATCGCCTCTGAACTCCTGCAACGACACATTCAAACGCTTGTCGATGATGCTGCCCAATGGGAGACGCTGATCGCCGATGACATTGCATGGGAACTCGCCTACGCGCCCTCCGTCGGCCATCCGGCGCGGCTATCGGGGCGAGAGGAGGTTATCCGTCACGTTACGTGGTTCCGAGGAGCGGTGGACAATTTCCGCTTCTTCAACCTTATGGTCTATCCCATCACCGATTCGGAAGGCGCAGTCGCCGAAGTCAAGGCGGAGGGGATCATCAAATCTACTGGGAGGGTCTATCGCCAGGATTATGTGGTCTTCCTGCGTGCCGCAGGCGGCAAGATCGTGTTCCTCCGCGAGTATTTCGATCCCGTGCGCGCAGCCAACGCGATGGACCTTCCGATTGTTGGTCTCGAATCCTGAAGACATTCAAATGCCTCCCGACCGCCTATCCATCCGCTCCAGCGCCCGGCCATCGCGCTCCGATTGCAAGCGTGCCCCCTCACGGGCAGGGTCGCTGAGCCTGGGTCTTTAGCAGCACTATGATCATCAACTGCAATCTCACGGACTCGGATTACCGGGCATTTCGGAGATACGTCATGTTTCGTTACCGAAAGATGCACTGGTATTTCGCCGTGCTAGTGATTTTGCTTCTTGCTCTTGTGTGGTCCAGCAATAAGCCTGAAGCGACGCTGACAGAGAAGATTGCAGGTCTAGTCGGCGTCGTTGTTGCCTGGGGCATACTCATGCTAGTCTTCGTAGTCTTCTGGAAGCTTGTCACGCGATTCACTGGCGGACGCTTCCGGGGTTCTATTGGGCCGCACGTCTTTGAGATTGGCGAGGAAACGTTTGCAGAATCGAATGCCCAAGGTCGGCAGGAAGTTCGAGTCGCAGGTTTGAGGCGTGTCGCGGAGACCGATTCTCACTTCTTTGTTATCACGAACACCGGCACGGCATATATTATTCCCAAGAGAGATCTGCAGAGCTTCGATGCACTCTATGATTTACAGAAGCGAGTTGTGGGCCGTGCTGCCTAATCGTCGCTCACTCCACTCGGTCGGTCGCAGACCACCGTGAGCACGCAGGCCAACCAGTGCGCTCCAGCGCCCCGCTGCGAGAAGGACGGATGGGCGGCGGAGCAGGATCGCAAGGGCATTCGCCGGCACTCGACCTTGCGAAGCAGGTGCAACCTCGACAACAATCGGAGCCACTGCACATGGAAGGGTGGGTCCTTCGTGCGCAAATACCGAATGAGAAATGGGAGCGTATTCGTCCCCATCGCACGAATTGCCTCTTGAGCAGCGGAATAATTTGTGGTGCCTGCGCCGTAGTCGAATTCCTCCAGCCAGCACCGCAAAGGTATCCCCCGGTAGACTGGTTCAGGCGGACTCAGCCTGAGCCAGGCGACACCCCACAGCAGCGGCAGCGCGACGAGCACCCCTACAGCCAGCTTAAACTTTCGATGTTTCATGCGGCTCAATGGGAATGGTGGACACGAACCGCGCCGTTGACAAGTGCTCGCGTCGCGTGTGCGACCGGAAGCGGTTCGCTCTTCTCGGTGGAGCCACCTGCTCGTCGGCGCTTGATGGGGTTGCAGCCAGATTTCACGCACCTGATTCTGCCAGGCGAAGTCTTTTCCGTTGGCTATCTGGTGGTGCGCAATTCTCAGCAGCCGGCTACTCGATGACACTCGTTTTCCGTCCATCCGCCACCCTTAGGAAAGTGGACCGACGGACGCTTAATCACGTCCGGAAAAGGCTACGGCGACAGCGGCGGCATGGCCTTGCATTTCTGGCGGACCTGTTCGTGCAGCCAGAGCTTGAGGTTGCGCATGAAGAGAGCTGTCGATTCTGGGATGTGCGGCCTGTGCGGCGTCTGGTTCCTCCATTTTCGTTGAAATGGCTAAGCGCAAATGCTTTGGTTAGAGGCGTGAAAAGAGCCGTGACAACCCGCCGAAGGCCATGTCTTCAATATCCGAATCGTGCCGCAACTTTACTGCTCACATTAATGTTCGGGAAAAAATGAAGGGGCCGCCAAATTTATCACTCGCCAGGTTATGTCTTGCCGAGCTGGTCGCTGCCGGGGTTGCCGTTTGTATTTCTTTATCCGGGTGCAATCATGAGACGCGCCTGCGTTATCGTGACGACCTTGTGGAGATCACCGAGCGCAGCACGATTCAGTTCCTTAATGTTCATGCTTCCAGCGATACTGAGGTCCTGACCATTTGGGGGCGAGACTTCAAAGATGTGCGAGGGCGGAATCCGTGTTATCTCCGGATTCCTGGGCGCTCCATGATCTTGTTTGTGACAGGTCGCGATTTTGACGGAGGACAAGCCATTGTTCATCTAGCCAACACCTCGACCAAGCAGATTGTGAACTTCCCTGCCTACGATAGTCACATCGGCTCTGAAATTGGAGAGCCGAAACCGAATTGCTATGAGCGAGTTGCGAAGATTGACGGAGATCGACTGGTTATTGAAGCGACTTCCACCAGCCGCCATTTTGAGTATTTCATCGATTTATCGGAACCAAGATTTGAGCGAGAAGAAGCGGACTTTGAGAATTCGCTGACCGGAACAGTTAATCATTACGTTTACGAAAGAGGAAAGGCGCACAAATGAAAGAAGTGCCGAACCAGTCGCTGCACCGAATGACAGCCCCGCGACGCCTCCTGAGATCTCGAACGTCACGGAGGGCCGTCCTCGGTGAGCTGACCGTTGGGTGAATTCGCATATGTCATTCGAGGGTAAGCATACAAGCAAGTTTTGGGAGGAGCGATTCGGCACCCCTGAGTGCGCTCGCAATTACCACTACTATGCTTACGAGTATCTGGATGATCTGTCGTTTCTCCCTTCGGCGCTTGAGGCATTTGATGAGTGGCATCACGCGCCCAAGCTGTTGGAGGAGGTTTCAGCCAAGCTCAAGAGCCTGGGTTGGGAGGGCACGGGAGAGTTTCAGATGCTTTGGCTACCCCCATTCGTCGGCGCAGGCCCACAAGATAATTTCGGATGCTACGCATTACACGTGAAGCAGGACAACGATGGCATCTCGTGGATTGTGTCCCCGGTCACGTTGCCGTTCCACAGACTGTTCCAGCCCGATGCCGCTGTTTATCCGCCACCAGACCCATCAGACCGTGTTGCGAAGTTGCGTCGCAAAGGCATGCTTCGTTGGCTAAGTGATTTGTTTACATGAAGACTGTCACCCATGCGCTGCTAAGCCGGCCATCGCGTCGCGGTTGCAATCGAACGCCCTCGTGGGTCGGGTCGCTGAGTTGAACGACTATGCATGCCCTAGCCGCGGCTCCTTCGATGTTCGCCCTTTTCTTTGGAGGCTGGGAAACGGTCTTGATTCTTGCTGTGATCCTGATCCTCTTCGGAGCTAAACAAATCACACGTGGGCTGGGCGAAGGAGTTCGCCAGTTTCGTAAGGCGCTGTCGAAGGAACTCGACCAGCAGCCGCACGATGCCGGAGAAAGCCTCGGCGGAATTTACGGAAAGCCCGCCGCCCAGGCATTGACGCCTGACAACCAGACCGCCGAACTCTACGATCCCGCCGTCTTTCACAATCAGGAAAGGACCGGCCTCGCCACGAAGCGCATGAGGTTTCGAGGTTGGGGCCGACTGTGGCGGCTGATTTGGCGTTTTGTTTTCAAATGCTTGAGTCGTAAGATGCAGCGAACCCCGCGATAGCGTCTCTGTTCCATGCCGGGCATCACTGGCACGGGGTCGCAGATCTGGAGTGTTAGTCGCGGCATCGGAGCGCACATGAAAATTCGACCGCTCGTAGCTCTCGCCGGTTGGCTCGTCGCAGTAGCGATCGCCGCGTGCGTGGCTCTCACGGCTTACTGGCAGCGGCAGCAGCCAGTGTTCAAGGACACGTCGAAGCTTATCGCCGCGGTGCAGGCGTTCTCACGAGACAAGACGGCAGGAGGGCAGGCACTATCAGGTTCCGTTTCATTGCGCGAGTTGGTGAGCCGCGGCTACATCGCGGCCAGCGATGTTCGAGCATTCGACGGCATGGAGGTTACGATCTCGCTCGCAGCCGACGAGACCCGTCCGCAGAAAATTTTGATCCGTGTCCGTCTGCCAGATGGAACCGTGATTGCAGGGTTGGCGGATGGGAGTGCTCAGCAGATCGCGAAATGATGCGGCCTACGACGGTGCTGCCAACAGCCGCCCCTTCTGGATGGGATGCCGAATGATGCCGAATGAGTCCGACTGCAAAACGACGAAAACAATGCGGGCGAATTGGTTTCTTGTGGAACGCAAGGGCCACTCCCGGCGCTTTCGAGTCGAAAGGCTGTAGCCATCGATCGCACGGTCGCAAGGTGGGCAAGGTTTTTAGGAGGTTTCGGGAATGTGCGGACTCACAGAATAGTCGAGACACACAGCCCAGCTTTCAACCGTTTTCCCTGAATCGTCCAAACACCTTGCTGACCTTGCCACCATGCGGCCGTTGTCCTGACCCAAATCGGGGTTGGGATGAACGAAGCGGGGCGATGGAAGGGCTCGCCGCCCGCGCGACAGTTCGTTTCCTGATCTTTCCTTGGCAGATCCACGAGTAAATGCTTTACTGACAACCATGAGAATGGCAATGGCAAGCCGCCAATCGCCGCTTGGCCATTATCTGATCGTGCCGCAGAACCGCGGCTCAGTTAAATTGTTAGAAATCTGGCGATCGCCGAGAAAATTGAATGAGTATCCTTGTGGATTATTATCGCCTGCCTCCCTCAGAGCGGGAGAAAGTTACTCACGACCAGGCCACATGGGACCGGTTTAAGCGTCAGCTCCTCAAAGCACAGTCCCAGGCTGTTCAGGATGCTATCGCCAAGGTGAAGGTTAACGGTCTGAGCGGGGAGGAAAGACTCGCGAAAATGGACGCCGCGATAAGACAAAGCCGCGACCCCCGGCATTTCAATATGGAAAAGGACTGGCACATCATCGTCTATTTGCTCACCGGAGATGCAAAGCTCAAGGAAGAGCACCTGCCCAACGCCCCAGCGCACAATGTAGTTTTGGGAGGATTGAAAACATCCGTGACCACAGGATATGGGCCGGTGCGATATTTCGACAGCAAGCTTGTTGCTGAATCCGCAGCAGCACTGGCCGGTGAGGATCGAAAAGTTATCACCAGCCGATATGATCCGGCTGCGATGAAGAAGTTGGATATTTATGCTCCTCCAGAAGATAGTGAAAAGAAGGTCATCCTTCAGGTTGTCGAGGAACTCACGGCATTTTTTCAAAAGGCAGCAGCGGCCCACGAGGATGTGATCAAATTTGTATGGTGATTGGTTATGGATTTTCTAACAAGAGCAGCTCTAGCGAACCGCCGCCCCGCTTCTCCGCACGGTGTGCGGAGAGGCAACTCGGACGCGCCTTTCGCGCAAAACCGTGCTCGCCAGGCGACGGTCGCTGACGCCAACGCCACGACCCATGTCCAGCCCCGAAACATTCGTGAGCGCCCGTTGCACCCGGAGCGCGTCCCCGGCGGCGGTCGCTGGTCGTTGATATGGCGGTATTGCACGCATCCATGAAGCAGATCATTTTCTTGAGCATCCTGGCGGTCATCGCCAGCGGCTGCGACCGATCCTCGGGTGAACGGACCACCGAGGAATTGGTTGGAATTTGGCACATGGACAAGGTCACCCAAAAGGACAGAGAGTTTATGGCGGAGCAGCACTTGAAGAAGGACGGCACTTTTGAGATGCAAGGCACGGTTCCCATTCCGACCGGGCCAATCACGTTCACAGTGCATGGCACCTGGCGGGCCGACTCAGACCACCTCTATCAGACTGCCACCAACTCTGAGCCCGATCTTGGCTTTCCTCTGAACAAGGAAGAGATTAACACCCTGATTTCAGTTGGCGCGTCCAAGTTCTCGATGCGCACTCCAGACGGCGAGGTGCGCACATTTCGGAAGAAACATAGTAGACCGTAAACCGACTAGCGACGCCGTGATGATTCCAGCATCCACAGAGGAGCCAGTTTTCATCTTCACCCGATTCGCGCGCGACTGGTTTCGTCTCCTTGCACGCGGAGCGTTTGAGGAGGCTGCTTCACATTTCGACGAGCCGAACAGTTACGGCGAGCGCTGGAGCAATGAGCAGATTCGGAGCGTGCTTCGAGATTACGCCCGGTCTGAGTCAACTCGCGTCGCTGAACCCGATACGTTACCTGGCGACGGTCATCCGAATCTGGTAGGGTTTGCTGACGGTCGCGGTTACTCCTTTCAGCATGATGTGCCACTGGACGGACGATGGAGTGACCTTTCCGCTCAGTTCGAGTTTCTGCGTCGTCCAAGTGGATACGCAGTCGTGTTGCATGATATTCATGTGCCATGACCCATCGGTTTAACCAGATTGCCGAGCGGCGATTCGCACGCGCCTTGCACGCTTCACCCTGCTGGCCAGCGGCGGGCGCTGAAGCTTGATCCTTAGAGCGTGTCTGAAAAAGGCATTTGAATGGCAGAATCACGCGAGTCGACGCAGTTGAATGCGAAGCATCGCCAGCTGAACCCAAGCTTCAGCGCTCGACACTGTGCGTTCATAGTCTCGCACAAGACGCCGATGTCGCATGAGCCAGCCAAACGTGCGCTCGACAATCCACCGGCGAGGCAATACCGCAAAGCCCTTGGTCGATTCGGAGCGCTTGACGACCTCCAATTCGAGCTTGGGCCAGTTATCGCTGACCCACTGTTGAAAGGCCTCCCCGGTGTAGCCGCCGTCTACCCAGAGCTTTCGCAGCTTGGGGAACCATCCTGCGACCCGTTGCAGAACCTGCTGAGCCCCGTCTCGCTCCGGACAACTGGCCGGGGTAACGACCACGCCCAGCAACAATCCCAAGGTATCCACCAGAATGTGCCGCTTGCGTCCGCTGATCTTTTTGCCGGCATCAAAACCGACCTCGCCCCCGTGGCCGTCGGCTTTGACGCTTTGGCTATCCAGTATGGC
>WNGF01010728.1_pt1 | contig 10271 bp, 7 predicted proteins | sample 5400641 | NCBI WGS metagenome assembly WNGF01 (sample SAMN13153371, study PRJNA577476) | soil metagenome | isolation source: 80 cm soil or saprolite under grassland replicate 2 | place: USA:California | collected 2016-06-15
GGGCCCTTGTAGCGCTTGATCCACTTCTCCAGGAGCGTGTTGCCGGGCTTGAACGACCACGGCACGAACGCCGTGAACCCGCCGAAGAGATCCTGGAGCTCGCGGACGGCGTCGAAATGGTCGAGGAGGTCGTCGACGCCCTCCACGTGCCCGTACATCATCGTCGCCGTGCTCTTGAAGCCGCGGCGGTGGGCTTCCCGGTGCACCTCGAGCCACGCCGCCGGCCCGCCCTTCTTCGGCGCGATCCGCGTGCGCACGCGCTCGGAGAGGACTTCCGCGCCGCCGCCCGGCAGCGTGCGCTGCCCGGCATCCCACAGCCGGTCCAGCACGCCGCCGAGGGGAAGCGAGGTCGTCTGGGCCAGCGTCTGGATCTCGGAGGCGGTGAAGAAGTGGGGCGTCACCTGGGGGAAGCGCCGGCGTGTCTCGCGCACGATCGTGAGGTAGTAGTCGAGGGGCAGCTCGGGGTTGTGGCCGCCCTGCAGCAGCACCGTGGTGGCGCCCTGCGCCGCCGCCGACTCGACCTTGGCCAGGACCTCGTCGACGGTGAGCGTCCACGCTTCCGGATCGCCGGGCTTGCGGTAGAAGGCGCAGAACTGGCAGTCCGTCACGCACACGTTCGTGTAGTTCGGGTTGGAGTCGATGACGAACGTCACGACCTTGCCGGGGATGCGCGTGAAGCGGACCTCGCTGGCCACGGCACCGACCCCCAGCAGGGGCGCCTCGGTCAGCAGGAACCGGCCGTCCTCGCGGTCGAGACGCTTGCCGTCGAGCGCGTGGTCGCGGATGCGCTCCAGCCTGGTGTCGGCGGTCACTCTAGTTGTAGACCTGGACGACGTTGTACAGAGCGTCGCGCTCCACGGGGATCTTCCCGGCGTCGCGGATGATCCGGAAGAGCTGCTCGCGCGCCAGGCCGGCCGGAGTTTCCGCGCCCGCCATGTGCTGCACGCGCTCGTCCTCCAGGGTGCCGTTGACGTCGTCGGCCCCGAAGTGGAGCGCGACCGACGCCGTCTCCTCGCCGAGGAGGACCCAGTAGGCCTCGACGTGGGGAAAGTTGTCGAGGAGCAGGCGGGCCGCGGCAATGGTGCGCAGGTTGTCGGTCGGCGGTGTTCCGCGGTCGACGAGCCGCGTCGCTCCGACCTGGTAGGGGAGCGCGATGAAGGTGAGGAAGCCTCCGGAGGCGTCCTGCTGCTCGCGCAGGCGCAGGAGATGATCGACGCGCTCGGCGTGGGTTTCCAGGTGGCCATAGAGCATGGTGGCGTTCGTGCGGATACCGAGCCCGTGGGCGATCCCGTGGATCTCGCACCACCGCTCGGCGTCGGCCTTGCCCGCGTACTGGAGGAGCTTGGCCAGGCGTGAGGAGAAGACCTCCGCGCCCCCGCCCGGCATCGTCTGCAGCCCGGCGGCCTTCAGCCGGGCCAGGGCGTCCTTCGGCTCGATCCGCCAGCGCCGCCAGAAGTAGTCGATCTCGGCGGCGGTGAAGGCCTTGATCTGGACCTCGGGGCGCGCGGCGTGGAGCGCGGCGATGACGCGCTCGTAGTACTCGAACGGCCAGTCGGGATGGTGGCCGCCGACGATGTGGACCTCGCGGACGTCCTCGCTCACCATGCCCACGATGTCCTCGATGGTGTACTCGAAGGCACCCTCCTCGCCCTTCTTGCGGGCGAAGCCACAGAAGGCGCAGGACAGCACGCAGACGTTCGTGGGGGAGATGTACCGGTTGAGCACGAAGTAGACCCGATCGCCCTCGCGCCGGAATTTGACGTGATCGGCCATGCGTCCGAGCCCGAGCAGATCGTCCGTCTCGAAGAGGAGCAGCCCCTCGTCGCGGTTCAGTCGCTCACCGGCTTGCACCTTCTCCCAGAGCGGATCGAGCCGGTGATCGGAAAAGCGCACGCGTGTCTCCTCGATTGTCGGAGTCGAAGGATTGATCGGTCCGACTCTAGCGACCGACACCGCGAAGTGTCAAGCGTGGAGGCCTTCCGGTAGTGTCTCAGTTCGAACCCTGACTGCCCGTTCGCCGGGCGGGAGAGACGGGTGGGCCTTCAGAAACCCGATCGGACCGTCTAGCAGTCCGCTTGAATGTCGGTAAGCGGGACGCCTGTCACTACGTACTACGACGGGTTTCCGAAGGCTCACCCGTCTCTCCCGCCCTCCACGCGGCGCTCGGGCCGCAGAGTCGTGCATCGAAGGACTCTCGTGCAATTGACCGACGATCACGGCCGACCTCAAGCCAGCGTGTCGTAGGAAGGTTGGGGGCACGCAATCTCTTCAGGTCGCGCACGAGAACCTCGTCACTCGAGTCGTCGATCCGACCTTGAGCACCGCGGAGAGGGCGGGCGGGGGGGTGGGGCCTTGGGAAACCCGTCGTCGTACGTCGGGACAGGCGTACCGGTGGGCCAGACAGTCCGATCGGGTTTCCCAAGGCCCCACCCGCCCCACCCGCCCGGTGGATCGGCGGCGATTGGGTCGCCATAGTTTCGAACTGAGACACTACGGCCGGTCGGCGCCGATTGCCCGCCGAGCCGAGGCGCGTGTATGCTCGACCCTCGATGACATCACCATCCTTCGACGCGCCGTCGCCGCTGGAGACCGCTCGCAAGCTGGTGCCCATGATTCGCGCCTCGGCCGACGAGACGGAGGCCGCGCGAGAGCTTCCGCGGCCGCTCTTCGAGGCGATGGCCGACGCCGGGCTCTTTCACCTGGCGCTGCCGCGCGCGCTCGGCGGCGCGGAGATCGACCTGCCGACCTACGTGCAGGTGATCGAGGAGGTCGGCAAAGCCGACGCCAGCACCGGCTGGGTCCTCAACCAGTGCGCGATCTTCTGCACCTACGCGGCCCGGATGCCGCGCGACGTCGCCCGCACGATCTGGAGCACGCCGCGCAGTGTCGTGTCCAACACGCCCGCACCGAGCGCCCAGGCGATCGTGGTGCCCGGCGGGTACCGCGTCACGGGGCGCCAGGGCTTCAGCACGGGGTGCCGGCACGCCTCCTGGGTCGCCGCGCACGGGCAGGTGATCGACAACGGCGAGCCCAGGGTCGTGAACGGTCAGCCCGAGACCCGCTATCTCTTCGTGCCCGTCGCCGAGGCCGAGCTCCTCGACACGTGGAAGGTCCGCGGCATGCGCGGCACGGGGACCCATCACTTTGCCGTCAACGACGTCTTCGTGCCGGCTGAGCGCAGCGTGCACTCCGTCTCCGCGCCGCTGCTGGAGGAGGGACCGCTCTATCGGGTACCCCGCACCCTCTGCTTCGCGTCGGGCGATGGGGCGATCGCGCTGGCCGTCGCCCGGAGCTGTATCGACACCTTCGCCGAGCTGGCCGGCGCCAAGACGCCGCGGGCCACACCGATGCTTCTCCGGGAGCAGCCGACGGTGCAGCTCATCGTCGGTCGTGCCGAGGCCGACCTCCGATCAGGGCGCGCCTTCCTGATGGAGTCCGTGCGCGAGCTCTGGGCCGCGGCGACGTCGGGTACCGTGAGCCTCGATCACCGCGCGACGCTTCGGCTGGCGGCGACCCACGCGATCCGCCTGGCCGTCGGGATCGTCGAGGCGCTCTATCATGCGGCCGGCGCAACGGCGGTCTACGAGGACCACCTCCTGCAGCGCTACTTCCAGGACATTCACGTGATCAGCCAGCACCTGCAGGGTCGCCTCTCCCACTACGAGCTGGTCGCCCGCTACTGGCTCGGCCTCCCCATCGACCAGGCCCGCCTCTAAGACCTCACCAGATCGTCTCGACGACCCGGCTCGCCCCGATCCGGACGTCGCGGGTGACGAGGGCCATGCCCTCCGCCCGCGCCGTGGCGGCGATCAATCGATCGGCGGGATCGCCGGGAAAACCGTCGGGGAAGTGAGCCGCGAGAGCGGCGACGGCCGGTGTGATGTCCTTGACGGTGACGCCGCTGCGATCGATCAACGCGTCCAGCCACGTCTCCGGTGTCCCGTGCGGGATCACGCGTCCTCGCGCGACCATCATCGCGATTTCCCAGAGCGTGATCGAGGCAACGGCGAGACCACCATCCTTCATGGCGCGGCGGATGGCTCCTGTCGCCGCCGCCGAAAGGCGACGGGGCTCGAGGCAGAGCCACAGCCAGGCATGGGTATCGAGGACGATCACCGCGTCGATCGACGTGGCTTCACGCGGCGGGTCGGCGCGCGCCGGCCGACCGCTTCCCACGCTTGGGGGGCGACAACCGGAGCCTCGATGTCGCCGACAATCCGTGCCGTCCCCGCCATGCATCCGAAGACGTCGGCGGCGGGCGCATCGGCAGGCACGAGCTTGGCGACCGGTCGTCCCTTCTTCGTGATCACGACGGCGGTCCGGTACTTCTTGACCTCCTCCATCACACGAAGGCATCGCGCCTTGAACTCACCGGCGGGCATCGTCTTCATGGTCCCGGAACCATACCCATGGTCATGAGCTCATGACCATGCTAGCGCCAGGCGGCCGGCGATGTCAACGTGCCCGCGCGCGGTACCACGGATGCGGCTGCCCGGCCACCTTGACGCGGAGCGTGTAGACCGAGGTGCGCGCGGTGAAGAAGAGCGTGCGAAGGTCGGGACCGCCGAAGGCCAGGTTGGCGGGGACCTCCGGCGTGCGGATGATGCCGAGGCGGGTGCCGTCGGGCGCGAACACCCACGTGCCGCCGGGGCCCGTGCAGTAGACGCGGCCCTCCACGTCGACCTTCATGCCGTCGGGCACGCCTTCCTTGTCGTCGGACGACATGTCCGCGAAGATCCGGCGCCGCACCATCGTGCCGCGATTGTCGAGCTCCAGCACGTGGATGTACTGCGCCCAGCGCGTGTTGGCCACGTAGAGGTATCGCTCGTCCGGCGAGAACGCGAGCCCGTTCGGGTACTCGAAATCCGCCACGAGGCTTGTCGTTCCCTCGGGGGTGACGCGATAGACTCCCGCGTGCGGCAGCTCGCGTTCGGCCAGGGGCACGCGCAGACCCGGGTCGGTGAAGTAGATGCTGCCGTCCGACTTGCACACGACGTCATTCGGACGGTTGAGCCGCTTGCCCTCGTAGCGGTCCATGAGGACCTCGAGGCCTCCGTCGGCGGCCGTGCGCGTGACGCGACGGTTGTCTCCCTCGCAGAGGATCAGCCGCCCCTGCAGGTCGAAGGTCGTGCCGTTGCCGCCGCCGGTCTTGTCGCGCACGATTTCCGGCGCGCGGCCCGGCGTCATCCGGTACAGCACGCTCGAGCGGACGTCGACGAAGTAGTAGAACCCGTCGGGGTGCCACAGCGGCCCCTCGGTGAAGACGAAGCTGGTGGCCAGCCGCTCGGCCTGGGTCGTCTCGAGAATCGAGGACAGCGCTTCGGCCATCACGCACCTCCCCTATTTGAGCTTGAGATCCTCGGCGGGCGCGGCGTACGGGTAGCCCTGGATCAGGGTGGACATTCAGAACCTCCAGTGAGGGAAGGCGTCGAAGCCGAGATCCTGGGCCACGGCGCGCCGGTGCATTTCCTCGAAGTGCGGCCGCAGCCGCGTGTACTGCTCGCGGACGGCACGATTGTCGGTCACGGCCTTGCGCGCGAACTCCGTCCCCTCCTCGCGGAGCGCCTGGAGATCGAGCGTCGTCAGCCGGCCCTCGTCCACGACCACCCGGCCGTCGACCAGGACCGTGCGCACCGAGGAGCCGTTCTCGCAGTAGACCACCTGGTGGACCGGATCGTTCAGGGGCACGAACCCGAGCGTGCCGAGGTCGAGCAGGATCAGATCGGCCCGGCGGCCCGCCTCGACGGCCCCGACCTCGTCGGCCAGGCCCATCGCGCGGGCGCCCCCGGCCGTGGCCATCCTGAGCGCCGCGCGCGCCGCGCTCTGTGCCCGGGGCGCCGGCCCGGCGAGGGACTGGAGCAGGGCCGCGAGCTTGATGCTGTCGAAGAGGTTCGAGCTGTCGTTGGCCGACGGGTTGTCGGTGCCGAGGGCGACGGTCACGCCGGCCTCGAGGAGCCGCGGCACCGGCGCCACGCCGCTCAGGAGCTTCAGGTTGCAGATCGGGTTGTGCGCGACGGTCGCCCCGGCGTCCCGGAGCATCGCGATGTCGTCGGGCGACAGCCACACCGCGTGGATCGCGGTCAGCCGCGGCGACAGCGCCCCGAGCTCCCGGAGGTGGGCGATCATGCTCTTGCCGTACAGCTCACGCGCCACGACCGCCTGCACCTTGGTCTCCAGGATGTGGCTGTGCATGGGGCGCCGCTCCTCCTCGGAGGCGGCGGCGAAGGCGCGGAGCAGCTCGTCGGTGCACCGCTGGGGCCCGGCCGGCGCCAGCATCACGTGCACGCGCCCCTCGCGGAGGTCCCAGTCCTTCACCAGCCGGCGGTGGAACTCGAGGGCCGCGTTCACCGTCGACGGCGATCCGTCGAGCCGCAGGCGCTCGGCCGGGGGAAGGATCGTGCCGAGGTAGGGCATCGTCTGGGTGAAGGGGCGGTTCCAGATCATCGGGGCGGCGCCGACGCGCAGCCCCGAGTCCAGGTAGCCCTGCAGCTGAGGCGACAGCAGCTCCATCGACAGGCCCGTCGGGTGCAGGTTGTCGACGCACGCCGTCGTGCCGCTCAGCAACATCTCCGCGGCGCACAGGCGCGACCGGACGGTCAGCGCGCGGGGGTCGACGATCGGCTGGAAGATCGGGCTGGCGCAGAGGATCCACATCTCGAGGGGCAGCCCTTCCCACATCCCGCGCAGGAACCGGTCGTAGCAGTGATAGTGCGCGTTGACGAGGCCGGGCATCACCAGGCGCCCGGCGGCGTCGATCACGCGATCGAACGGCCCCAGGCACTCGTCGATCCGGCCTCCCACGCGCGCGATGCGCGCGTCCTCGATCAGCACGTCCTCGCCGACGAGGATTCGATCCTCGCGATCGAGAGTCAGTACCGTTCCGCCGCGGATCAGCGTCTTCACGAGGCGCTCATTCTAGCGTGTTTACGTCGATGGCTCGCTGGGGCAGGATAGGCGCCCATGAAGATCGGCCTCACGGTCAACGGCGCGCCGATCGCCCGGGACGTCGAGCCGCGCCAGAACCTCGTCGATTTCCTGCGCGAGGGCCTGCAGCTCACGGGCTCGCACGTCGGCTGCGAGCACGGGGTCTGCGGCGCGTGCACGGTGCGCGTGGACGGCGCGCTGGTCCGCGGCTGCCTGATGCTCGCCGTCCAGGCCGACGGCGCCCGGGTCGAGACGATCGAGGGCGTCGCCGAGAGCGGGGTGATCGCCGAGCTCCAACGCGCCTTCCGGATGGAGAACGCGCTCCAGTGCGGCTTCTGCACGCCGGGGATGCTCCTGGCTGCGCAGGAGCTGCTGGCACGCGTCCCACGCCCGGATCCCGTCACGATCCGTGAAGCCATCGGCGCCAACTACTGTCGCTGCACCGGCTATCACGCGATCGTCCAGGCGGTGCTGCGGGCCGCCCGGCGCCGCGACGGCGCCGACGCCGGGACGCCGGCGGGCGCCGACGGCGGCTACATCGGACGCTCGGTGGTGCGGCCGCAGACGGCGCGGCTCGTCGCCGGCCGCGGCACGTACACGGACGACGTCGTCGTGCCGCGGCTGGCGCACGTCGCGTTCGTGCGCTCGCCCCATGCGCACGCGCGGATCGTCTCCATCGAGACGGCGGAGGCGAAGGGGTTTCCGGGCGTGATCGCGGTCGTCACCGGCCGCGAGCTGGCGGAGCGCTGCGAGCCGTGGGTTGGCGTGTTGAAGAGCTACGCGGGCATGAAGTCGCCGCCGCAGTACCCGCTGGCCATGGACAAGGCAGTCTGGCAGGGCGAGCCCGTCGTCGCCGTCGTCGCCGAGTCGCGCGCGCTGGCCGAGGACGGACGTGACCGCGTCACCGTGACGTGGGAGCCGCTGCCGCCCGTCGTGGACGCCGAGGCCGCGCTGGCGGCGGGCGCCCCGCTGGTCCATCCGGAGCTCGGCGACAACCTCGTGGTCGACACGCGCGTCGCCTCCGGTGACGTGGCGGCCGCGTTTCGCGAGGCCGACGCGGTCTACCGCGACACGTTCGATACCGGACGCCACACCGTGGTGAGCCTCGAGCCACGGGTCGTGCTCGCGGACTACGACCGCGCCGACGAGACGCTGACCGTCTACCACTCCGGCCAGGCCCCCTACATGCTCGCCGACATCCTGTCGCGCCACCTGCGCATTCCCGAGCACCGCGTGCGGGTGATCAACAAGGACGTCGGGGGCTCCTTCGGGCTCAAGATCCACACCTATCCCGACGAGATCGCGACGTGCGCGCTGGCCGTGATGCTCGGCCGGCCCGTGAAGTTCCTCGCCGATCGGCTCGAGTCGTTCCAGACGGACATCCACGCGCGCGACCACCGCATCACGGCGGAGGTCGCGGTGAAGCGGGACGGCACGATCCTGGCGATGCGGCTGGACGACCTCGCGCCCGTCGGCGCGTTCTCGACGTACCCGCGCTCGAGCGTGGTCGAGAGCGGGCAGATCCTGCGCACGACGCCCGGGCCGTATCGCTTCCGGAGCTACGAGGCACGCGGCCGCGTCGTCTTCCAGAACAAGACGCCGATGTCTCAGTACCGCGCCGTCGGCCATCCGATCGCCGCGCTGGTGATGGACGCGATGGTCGAGCGGGTCGCGCGCGAGCTGGGTCTCGACCCCATCGAGGTCCGCCGGCGCAACCTGGTCACGGCGGACATGTACCCGTACACCGCGCCCACCGGACTGTTCTTCGAGAAGCTCTCGCACGAGGCGTCGCTGGACGCGGTGCTCGCCCTGGCCGACTATCCGACGCTCTGCGCCGAGCGCGACCGGCTCCGCGCGAGCGGTGTGTATCGGGGGCTCGGCCTGTGCGTCTTCCTCGACCTCACGGTGCCCGGCGCGCACATCTACGGTACCGGCGGTGCCCGCATCTCGTCCCAGGACGGCACCACGATCCGCCTGGAGCCGAGCGGCAAGCTCACCGTCATGGCCAGCATCACCGAGCAGGGGCAGGGGACCGACACGATCCTCGCGCAGATCGCGGCCACGGCCGTCGGGGCGCCGATCGAGGACGTCCGCGTGGTCACCGGCGACACGATGGTCACGCCGTACGGCGGTGGCACCTGGGGCAGCCGGGGCGCCGGCATCGGCGGCGAGGCGACGCTGCAGACCGGCAAGGCGCTCAAGGAGAACATCCTCAAGGTCGCGGCGGCCGTGCTCGAGGTGGACACGCTCGCCCTGGACGTGCGCGACGGCCACGTCGTCGACGCGCGCACCGGCGAGCGGCGCCTGCCGCTGGCCGAGGTCGGCCGCATCGCCTACTTCCGTCCCGACACGCTGCCCAAGGAGTTCCAGTCGGAGCTGACGGTGACCCGCCACTACGTCCCGCGTCACCAGCCGCTGGCCTACACCAACGGGGTCCAGCTATCGTACGTCGAGGTCGACGTGGAGACGGGGATCGTGAAGCTCCTCGGCCACTGGGTGGCGGAGGACTGCGGGCGGATCATCAACCCGATGCTCGTCGACGAGCAGGTCCGCGGCGGCGTCGTGCACGGGCTCGGAGACGCCCTGTTCGAGCACTGCATCTACGACGAGCACGGCCAGCTCCTGACGGCGACGCTGATGGACTACCTCGTGCCCATGGCCGTGGAAACGCCCGACATCTGGGTCGCCCACGTGGAGACGCCGACGGCGTACTCCGAGGGCGGCTTCAAGGGCGCGGGGGAAGGGGGCGTGGCCGGCGCGCCCGGCGCCGTGCTGAACGCGGTCAACGATGCGCTGAGCCCGCTGGCCGCGCGGGTCACGCGCGTGCCGATGACGCCCGAGGTCGTGCTCCGAGCGCTCGGCCGGCTCCGAGCAGGGCGGTAGTGTCTCAGTTCGAACCCTGACTGCCCGTTCGCCGGGCGGGAGAGACGGGTGGGCCTTCGGAAACCCGATCGGACCGTCTAGCCGTCCGCCTGAATGTCGGTAAGCGGTCCGCCTGGCACGACGTACGACGACGGGTTTCCGAAGGCCCACCCGTCTCTCCCGCCCTCCACGCGGCACTCGGGCCGCGGAGTCGTGCATCGAAGGACGCTCGGGGAATTGACCGACGATCACGGCCGCACTCAAGCCTGTCGTAGGAAGGTTGGGAGCACGCAATCTCTGCCGGCCGCACACGACAGCCTCGCCACTCGAGTCGTCGATCCGACCTTGAGCACCGCGGAGAGGGCGGGCGGGGTGGGTGGGGCCTTGGGAAACCCGTCGTCGTACGTCGGGACAGGCGTACCGGCAACCGACCGGCGGGCGGTGGGCCAGACAGTCCGATCGGGTTTCCCAAGGCCCCACCCGCC
>WNGF01023315.1_pt1 | contig 10270 bp, 13 predicted proteins | sample 5400641 | NCBI WGS metagenome assembly WNGF01 (sample SAMN13153371, study PRJNA577476) | soil metagenome | isolation source: 80 cm soil or saprolite under grassland replicate 2 | place: USA:California | collected 2016-06-15
GGCGCCGATATGGCTGCTCGACGAGCCGACGGCGGCGCTCGACGGCGACGGCGAAGCCAGACTCGCGGCGGCGATCGAGGCCCATCGGAGGGAGGGCGGCAGGGTTGTCCTCGCGACGCACCAGCCGATCGCAATCGAGGGCGCGGCGACCCTGGCGCTCGACGAATTCACCGTCATGCCCGGGGTTGCGGCCGGGATTGAGCTCGCCGGCTGATGCGGGCGTTTCTCGGCCTGATCCGCCTCGAGCTGCGGCTCGCTTGGCGCCATGGCAGCGAAATCGGGGTCGTCCTGGGATTTTTTGTGCTCGCCGTCGTGCTGTTGCCGCTCGCGATCGGGCCCGAGCCGGAAGTATTGCGGCGCATCGCCGCCGGGGCGATCTGGGTAGCGGCGCTGCTCGCCGCCGTATTGAGCCTCGATCGGCTGTTCGCTACCGATTACGCCGATGGCAGTCTCGACCTTGTTGCAACGTGCCCGCTGCCGCTGGAATTTGCGGTCCTCGCCAAGGGCGCGGCGCATTGGCTGACCACCGGATTGCCGCTCGCCGCGATCAGCCCGGTGCTGGCCATCGTCGTCGATCTCGATATGGCGGCGCTGCCGGTCCTGGTGCTGGGGTTATTGCTCGGCACTCCGGCGATGAGCCTCTTGGGCGCGATCGCCGCGGCGCTGAGCCTGGGCGCCCGCCGGCCCGGCGTGCTGATATCGCTCCTGGTGCTGCCGCTCTATCTGCCGCCGCTGATTTTCGGCGCCGGAGCGGTCGAGGCGAGCCTCGCGGCCGAAGGGGCGCGGGCATATCTGTTATTGCTGGCGGCGTTAAGCCTGGCGGCATTACCGCTTGCCCCGATCGCCGCCGCCGCGGCGTTGCGGCAAGCACTCGATTAACCCCGCTCGGTTAGACTGCGGGCGTTTGCGACCCAGGCGCCGCTGACGGCGCCGCGGCGATGCGCTACAACGCGGCACCGGAGGAAGGAAAGCGCGACCGCGATGCTCAGCACTCTCGCCAACCCGGCGCGCTTCATGCGCATCAGCGGCGCGGCGTTGCCGTGGCTCGGCGGCGCGACCCTCGTCGCGCTGGTCGTCGGCCTCGCCTGGTCATTGCTGCTGGCGCCGCCCGATTATCAGCAGGGCGAGAGCGTGCGCATCATGTTCATCCATGTCCCGTCGGCGTGGATGGCGCTCTCGGTCTATCTGTTTGTCGCGGTGGCCAGCGCGGTTGCGCTGGTGTGGCGTCACCCGTTGGCCGAGGTCGCGGCGCAGGCCGCCGCCCCCGTCGGCGCCGCCTTCACGCTGGTCTGCCTGGCGACGGGGTCGCTGTGGGGGCGGCCAATGTGGGGCACCTGGTGGGTTTGGGATGCGCGCCTGACCTCGGTGCTGGTGCTGTTCTTTCTCTATCTCGGCTATATCGCCCTAGTGAACGCCTTCGACGACGCCAGCCGCGGCGCGCGGGCCGGCTCGCTCCTGGCGCTGGTCGGGGTGGTCAACCTGCCGATCATCAAATTTTCGGTCGATTGGTGGAACACGTTGCATCAGCCGGCGAGCGTCGTTCGCCTCGGCCGGCCGACGATCGACGTCGCGATGCTGGTGCCGCTCCTCGTCATGGCCGGTGCGTTCGGCCTGTTGTTCCTGTGGCTGCTGCTGTTGCGCATGCGCACCGCGCTGAATGAACGCAAGGCGCGGGCATTGCGGCTCTACGGACCGCCGGCAGCCGGCGAACCCGAGGCCGAGGAGCCGATTTCTGCTGCCCGGCCGGCCTGGCGCTGAGACGATGAGCGGGCTCGCCGATTATTTCGCGATGGGCGGCTACGCCTGGTTCGTGTGGCCGGCCTACGCCGTTGCGCTGCTGGTGCTGGGCGGCCTGGCGATCCATTCCTGGCAGCGCTATCGCGTCACCCGCGACACCCTCGCCCGTCTGCAGCGCCCGGCCGGGAGGCGGGGATGACCCGCAAGAGACGGCGGCTGATCGCCCTGTCGCTGGGGTTGCTGGCGCTCGGCGCGGCGACGGCGCTGGTGCTGACCGCGTTCAACGACAACCTCGTCTTCTTCTACAGCCCGAGCGATCTCGCGGCGAAGGCGGTGACGCCAGAGCGCCGCATCCGCATCGGCGGGCTCGTTGTCGAGCACAGCCTCGTCAAAGCGGCCGGGGGCCGCAGCGTCGCGTTTCAGGTCACCGACGGCAATGCCGACCTGCGCGTCGTCTATGACGGGATGCTGCCCGACCTCTTCCGCGAGGGGCAGGGCGTCGTCGCCGAGGGAAAGCTGCGCCAGGACGGCGTGTTCGTCGCCTCGACCGTCTTGGCCAAGCACGACGAGAAATACACGCGCCAGCCATAGCCCGAGGCCTCGATCCGCTTGCCGCCGACCGCGAACATCTTGCGCTGCACCTCCTGGCCGCCGAGGCGCTGGTAGAAGAACCGTCCGGGGTTGTCGCGCAATACCCAGATGATCGCCGACCCACAGCCCTGATCGACGAGCCGGGCAAACAGCGCCATCAGGATGCGGCGGCCGATCCCCTGATTCTGCCAATCCGGCGCGACGTAGAGCGTGAAGACCTCGCCGGTAAATTCGGGCTCGCCGCGGCACCTCCCGCAACTGCCGAAGCCGAGGATGCGGCCCTCCTCATTGACCGCGACCCGCACATCGCGCGGCTCGCGCTCAATCACCGCCGCCCAGCCGATCTCGCGCCGCTGCGTCGACAGGCCGACCAGGAACGGCGTCGACAGGATGCCGGCATAGGTCGTCCGCCAGGTCTCGACATCGAGCCGGGCGATGCTGCGGGCATCGCCGGGACGGGCGGGTCGGATCGTGATCTCGTCCATGGTGGTTCATTGTGCCCGGTTTTGCTCGCCCTGGGGAGCGCATTGCGCTGCGACATGAGGCTCTTTGGTGCAGCGCCGGCGCCGTGGCATTCCGCTGCGGCCGTCACTATCTTATCCGGCCATGACGATAATCCAGTCGGCTGTTCTCGCCGGGCTGGCCCTGGCCGTGGCGCTCGCAACGCTGTCGCCGGCAGAGGCCGCGCGAGCAAAGAAGCACGCGCCGCCACCGCCGGCCGAGACCCCCGCTCCGAAAGCGCAGGGCCCAGCGGCGGCGCAGCCGCTCGGCACCAGCGAATCGTGGAGCGCCTATCAGGCGACGGACGGCACCGGGCAGGTCTGTTATCTCGTCGGCAAGGCGCAAAAGAGGGAGCCCGCCGGGTTCGCCCGCAAGCCGCCGATGGCGATGGTGACCCATCGCCCGGCGGAGAAGATCGCCAATGTGGTCAGCTTTGTCGAAGGCTACCCGATCAAGGAAGGCAGCGAGGTCGCGATCGAGATCGGCAGCAGCAAGTTCGAATTGTTCACCAAGGATGACGGCGCCTGGGCGCGCACCGCGGAACTCGACCGGGCGATCGTCACCGCGCTCGGCAAGGCCAAGCGGGTGGTGGTCCGCGGCGTGCCGCAGAAGGGTCCGGCAACCACCGATGTCTACGCGCTCGCCGGCTTCGCCAAAACGCTGGCCTTGATCGACAAGGCCTGCGGCGTCAAGCGATAGGGCTTGTAGGGCCGCGGGCCTCCGGCCTGCATTGCGGGCGGGACGCCCGCGGTCCTATATGAGCGCCATGTCGTTTGAAACAGCTTCAGACCAGCCGCTCCGGAACCTCGTGGGGTTGAGCCGCACCGAACTCGCCGAGGAGATGGCGGGGTTCGGCGCCGAGCCGTTCCGCGCGCGCCAGCTATGGCATTGGATCTATCACCGCGGCGTGACCGATTTCACTGACATGACCAGTTTGGCTAAAGGTTTCCGCGAGCAGCTCGCCGAGCGATACGAGCTGCGCCGGCCCGGCATCAGTCGCGCCCTCGTCTCGCAGGACGGCACCCAGAAATGGCTGCTGCGTTTCGCCGACGGGCAGGAGGTCGAGACCGTCCACATCCCCGAATCAGACCGCGGCACGCTGTGCGTGTCGTCGCAGGTCGGTTGCACGCTGACCTGCAGCTTCTGTCATACCGGCACGCAGCGGCTGGTGCGCAACCTCTCGGCTGCCGAGATCGTCGGGCAGATCATGATCGCGCGCGATGCGCTCGGCGAATGGCCCTCGCCAAAAGACGACCGGATGCTGACCAACATTGTGCTGATGGGGATGGGCGAGCCGCTCTACAACTTCGACAATGTCGCGGCCGCGATGAAGATCGCGATGGACCCCGAGGGGCTCGCGGTCTCGCGCCGCAAGATCACCGTGTCGACCTCTGGGGTGGTGCCGATGATCGAGCGCTGCGGCAAGGAGCTCGGGGTCAATCTCGCGGTGTCATTGCATGCGGTGACCGACGAATTGCGCGAGCAGCTGGTGCCGCTCAACAAGAAATACCCGATTGCCAAGCTGCTCGAGGCTTGCCGGAATTATCCCGGGTCGAGCAATGCCCGCCGCATCACCTTCGAATACGTCATGCTGAAGGGGGTCAACGACAGCCCGGCGGAGGCGAGGGAGCTGGTGCGGCTCTTGAAGGGGGTTCCGGCCAAGGTCAACCTGATCCCGTTCAACCCGTGGCCGGGCGCACCCTACGAATGCTCGTCGGACGCGGCGATCCGCGCCTTCTCCGACATCGTCTTCGCGGCGGGCTATTCGGCGCCGGTGCGCACGCCGCGCGGCCGCGACATCTCGGCCGCCTGCGGCCAGCTCAAATCGGACAGCGTGCGGGCGCGTCGCACCGCGCCGGCTCTGGCGCCCCAGCCGGCCGCCTGATCAGCGGCCCCTCTTCTGCCAGACAAACTGATAGCTGCAGCCGCCGGTAAGCCGTCCCGTAGCGCGGCCAGTGCCATCGATCCGGCCTTCGAATTTGACGCCGTTGCGCAAATGCATGACCAGCGCGCCCTGGCCGTTCACTGATCCTTCCATCGGGTTGTCCGCGGCCCCGGCGCGTGCTGCCCCATTGGCAATCGTTAGCGGTCCAGGTTTCCCGTCCGGCGTGCAACCGGTCCTCTTATAATTCATCATGCCCGTCGCTTCGACCTGGCGGGACACGCCGTCGTAAAAGCCGTCGAAGACGTTCGTTGCTTGCGCGCCCGCCGGCACGGGCAGCGTCAGCACAACAATCGCGGCGATCACCTTTGTCAGGTAGCGCATGTCTCCTCCCCCGGAGTGTGTTAGATCCCCCTCGACCGGGCAAAACCCAAAGCAGCCGGTCGATAGCGTATCGTAATAGGGAATTGGGCGATGGCGAGTGAGATAAAAAAGATCGTGCTCGCCTATTCGGGCGGGCTCGACACCTCGGTGATCCTGCGCTGGCTGCAGGAGACCTATCGCTGCGAGGTCGTCACCTTCACCGCCGATCTGGGGCAGGGCGAGGAGCTGGAGCCGGCGCGGAAGAAGGCCGAGCTGATGGGCGCCAAGGAGATCTTCATTGATGATCTGCGCGAGGAATTCGTCCGCGATTTCGTCTTTCCGATGTTTCGCGCCAACGCGCTCTACGAGGGCGCCTACCTGCTCGGCACCTCGATCGCCCGGCCGTTGATCGCCAAGCGCCAGATCGAGATCGCCCGCCAGGTCGGCGCCGATGCGGTGGCGCATGGCGCGACCGGCAAGGGCAACGACCAGGTCCGCTTCGAGTTGAGCTATTATGCGCTGGCGCCCGACATCAAGGTCGTCGCGCCGTGGCGCGAATGGGACCTGACCTCGCGCACCCGGCTCCTGGACTACGCCGAGCGGCACCAGATCCCGATCGCCAAGGACAAGCGCGGCGAGGCGCCGTTCTCGGTCGACGCCAACCTGCTGCACATCTCGGCCGAGGGAAAGGTGCTGGAGGATCCCTCGGTCGAGCCGGAAGAATATGTCTTCAGCCGCACCGTCGCGCCGGAGAAGGCACCCGACCGGCCGCAATATGTCGAGATCGATTTCGCACGCGGCGACCCGGTCGCGGTCGACGGCGAGAGCCTATCGCCGGCCGCGCTATTGACGCGGCTCAACGAGATCGGCGGCAAGCACGGCATCGGCCGGCTCGACCTGGTCGAGAACCGGTTTGTCGGCATGAAGTCGCGCGGCGTCTACGAGACGCCGGGCGGCACGATCCTGCAGACGGCGCACCGCGGCATCGAAAGCCTCTGCCTCGACCGCGGCGCGATGCATCTGAAGGACGAAGTGATGCCGCGCTATGCCGAATTGATCTACAACGGCTTCTGGTTCTCGCCCGAGCGCGAGATGCTGCAGGCGCTCATTGACAAGAGCCAGGAGAAGGTCGAGGGCCGGGTCAGATTGAAGCTGTACAAGGGGCTGGCGCGGGTCGTCGGAAGGCAGTCGCCGAACAGCCTCTACAGCCTGGCGCATGTCACCTTCGAGGAAGACCAGGTCTACGACCAGCGCGACGCCGACGGCTTCATCCGCCTCAACGCATTGCGCCTGCGCCTCGCCGCGCGGCGGGACCGGCGTTAACCTCTTGCCGCATCGTCAAACGGCGTCCTGCACGCTCACGACCAGGCGCTTGCCCAAGGTGCGAAGCGCTTGATCGATCTGCTCGATTTTGGAGTGGTGGCGCAGATCGAACAGGCGGTCGATCTGCGGCGCGTGCCAGCCAAGACGGCGGCCCAGCTCCGCCTTTGTCATGCCGGAGGCGCGGGCAGCGCGATAGAGGGCCACCTTGGCGATGGTCAACGGCGGCAGGGTCGCGACCGGCCTCGCCCCGGGAGCTGTGGGTTCCGGGATGTCGTCGCGGTGAAAAATCCTCGCGGCGAGAGCTTCCTCTATGGCATCCGAAGCGCGGTTGAGCGCATCCGCCTCGTCCTCGCCCCAGGTGGTGACCTCGGGCAAGTCTGGGCAAGTGACGAGCAGTGTGCCGTTGTCGTCGGCTTCCAGAATGACCGGGTACATCACGGATCCTCTACAAAACAGACCTCAATCTAGCCCGAGATCCTTCTTTATTTTGGCAACCAGACGCGGCCCGAGATCCTTGTTGCTGCCGTGCATCGGCAATTGCGAGCGGCAATTTCCCCGGATGACAGTGAGATGGCCGCTGCCACCTTTGTGCGTTTCAAAGGTGCAGCCCTGGCTCGCCAGCCAACGCCGGAACTCGCTCGGCTTCATGCCACAACATAAGTGTTGTGGCATCTGAGAACAACTAGTGAAGCGAGAAAGGCCGCCCGCAGGCCGCTCTCTTCGGCAACAGATCGATAGCCAACTACCGTGCGCGTTTATGCGTCTCGAGCCAGCCGAGCATGATGCGGTTGAAGGTGTCGGGTGCCTCGACGTTGGGGAAATGCTTCATGCCGGCGATTTCCTCGTAGCACGCGCCCGGTACGAGCCCGGCGAGGCGGCGGTTCTCGCTGGCCGGCGTGCCCGGGTCGTCCGCCCCGCACACGACAAGCAGTGGCACCCGCACCGAGGGCAGCTGGGGCACGAAATCGAAATCGAGGATTGCGGCGCAGCAGCCGAGATAGCCGACCGGGGTGGTGCCGACGACGGTGTCGCGGATCTGCCGCCAGCGGCCCGGGTTCTTCGCCTTGAACGTGTCGTTGAACCAGCGCTCGACCGTGGCGTCGGCGAGCGGCAGCAGCGAATTGGCACGCCGTACCGTATTGATGCGCTCGTCCCACGCGGCCTGAGCACCCTTGGGGCTCGCCGGCAGGGTGTCGCACCACATCGCCGAGATCAGCCGGTCGCCATGGGCCAGCGCGAAGGCCTGGCCGATCATGCCGCCGATCGACAGGCCGATGTAATGCACCCGCGAGATCGCCAAAGCCTGCAATACCGCGGCGACGTCGTCGGCCAGCGCCCGCATCGTGTAGGCGCCGGTAACCGGGTCGCCGCCGCCATGACCGCGCATATCGATACGCAGCACGCGGAAGCCGGCCTGCAATAGGGGCGGCAGCTGCTCGGCCCAACTGCCGCCGTCGGAGGCCAGCGAATGGGTGATGCAGACGGTCGGTGCATCCGAAGGTCCGACCAGGTCGTAGGCAATATTGCGCGCCTGCAATGGCAACAGCATGGCCTCTCCTCCTTGTCCGATTGGCGCCGCGATGGCGATTGTCGCGCAGATTAGGTCAGGCGCGGTCGCCCTGTCACGAAGTCGGCAGCACCGCCAACAGTGCCGCAAGCCGCTTCAGCAGATGGGCCGGGTCGCCGGCGACATGCACGGTCTTGTTGCGGCTCTTGGCGCCGCCGACGATCGCCAGATCGCGACGCGGCAGACCCCAGCTTTTCGCCAGCAGCCCGAGCAGCGCGTCGTTGGCGCGGCCATCGGCCGGCGGCGCGGTGACCGAGGCTTTCAGCAGGCCGGTCGGCCCGCGCCCGCGGCGTCAACCGGATCGCCACCCGCACACCGCCCGGCGCCGCGGCGAATGGCGTGTCGTCAAAGGAGGTAGGGGGCAATATCTTCGACGATCAGATCGCTGATGAAATAGAGGATCAGGATCAGGATGATCGGCGATATGTCGATGCCGCCGAAATTCGGCAGGAGCGATCGGATGGGTCGCAATGCCGGCTCGGTCACCCGATAAAGGAAATCGCCGATCACCGAGACGGCGCGGTTGTAGCGATTGATGACGCCGAAGGCGAGCAGCCAGCTCAGAATCGCCTGGGCGATCAGGATCCAGATATAGATCCGGATCACCAACAGGATCAGGTGGAGGACGGCGTGCATTCGCGGACCCGTGTCGTCAAGAGCCCGCGACCCTAACCACAGGGCGGCGCCTTCGCAAGCGCCCGAGGGGAGGTAAAAAGTGAACTCTTCGCGCGGCGGTCGGGCGATCGCCGGACCAAATCCGGGTTGCCATTCACCCCGGGGCTGCGCTTGACAGTACCGGGAGCGATCCCCATAACTCCGCGGCGCCCGCCGTGGGCTTAGGCGGCGGGCGACGACGCGCGGATTATCGAGATAGATGGGGCCGTAGCTCAGCTGGGAGAGCGTCGCGTTCGCAATGCGAAGGTCAGGGGTTCGATCCCCCTCGGCTCCACCAATCCTTGTTGTCGCAATTAACGCTGATTCATCCGGGTGAGGTTATCGAGCTTGGGAACGCCAGGTATCTAGCTCCGCATAAAAGCTTCGATTTCCGGTTCGGCCCCAACCAATCGCTGTAAGCTGCCGCGCCGCGGGGAAAGGTCCGATACCGATGACCGGGACAGCCAGGCTCAGGAACGCCGCGACTCCCACGAGCGAGCACTTCGACGTGGTGATCGTCGGGGCAGGCATCTCCGGGATCGGCGGCGCCTATCACCTGAGCCAGCAGTGCCCCGGGACCAGCTTTGTCGTCCTCGAAGAACAGGAAAGCTTCGGCGGCACCTGGATAACCCACCGCTATCCCGGCATCCGCTCCGACAGCGATCTCTATACCTTCGGTTATCGCTTCAAGCCCTGGACCAGCGCGCCGATCGCGACCGCGGCCGAGATCCTCAGCTATATGGGCGAGGTGATCGACGAGAACGATCTCGCGCGCCATATCCGCTACCGTCACCGGATCTCGTCGACGTCCTGGTCGAGCGAGGACAATCTCTGGACGCTCTCCGCCGTCCGGATTGACACCGGCGAGACGGTCAGCTTCACCGCGAAATTCCTGTGGATGTGCCAGGGGTATTACCGTCATTCGCAAGGCTACACGCCGGAATGGAGCGGGATGGACGTCTTCAGGGGTCTGATTGTCCACCCGCAGAATTGGCCCCAGGATCTCGATTACGCAGGCAAGCGAGTCGTCGTGATCGGGTCGGGCGCGACGGCGGCGACACTGATCCCGGCGATCGCGGCTGATTGCGCGCATGTCACAATGCTGCAGCGCTCGCCGACCTATTTCCGGACCGGGCGCAACGCGATCGCGATTGCCGACGAGCTGCGCGAGCTGGGCATCGAGGAGGCGTGGATCCACGAGATCGTGCGCCGCAAGATCCTGCACGATCAGGCGGTATTCACCAGCCGGTCGTTCACCGAGCCCGAGGCCGTGAAGCATGAACTGCTGACCGCAGCGCGCGCCTATCTCGGGTCCGACTACGATGTCGCGACCCACTTCACGCCGAGCTACCGGCCGTGGCGCCAACGCATCGCGTTTATTCCCGACGGCGACCTGATGCAGGCGATCGGCGCCGGCCAGGCCTCGGTCGTCACCGACGAGATCGAAACTTTCACCGAAACCGGCATCCTGTTGAAATCCGGCAAGACGCTCGAGGCCGACATCATCGTCACCGCGACCGGGTTCAATCTCAACGTGATGGGCGACATCGACTTCACGATCGACGACAAACCTCTGGTCTTCTCCGACACCGTCACCTATCGCGGCATGATGTTTACCGGCGTGCCCAACATGGCGTGGGTGTTTGGGTATT
>WNGF01010733.1_pt1 | contig 10269 bp, 6 predicted proteins | sample 5400641 | NCBI WGS metagenome assembly WNGF01 (sample SAMN13153371, study PRJNA577476) | soil metagenome | isolation source: 80 cm soil or saprolite under grassland replicate 2 | place: USA:California | collected 2016-06-15
TGGAATGTCTTCATCTTTCCGGACGCATAGGCCAGCACGGTGGGGCCCTGATCGACCTTCACGCGGTACATGCCGCCACTTGCCTCTTCCACCTTGCCCTGCACTTCGATACCGGCTTCCTTCTCGCTCATCCTTCTCCTTTTCATCAGTTCTTCGAAAAAGCGAAGCGGCCTCTCACCACGAGGCCGCGTCGTCACGTCATCAGCGGGATTCTACACCCGGCGCCCGCGGCTTGCACTTACGGGGAGTTCCCCGAACCGGTGGCGGCCTCGCTGAAGGTCTGGGCCGAACTGATCAGCGCTGTCAGGCGCCCGACGGTACCGCCCGACGCGCTCGCTCAGCGCGCTTCGTTGCCACGACGAGCAGCATGCGGTCGAACGGGGCGGGGAGCAGGTTCCTGTGCGCCTCGACGTCGAACCCCGCGCGGTCGAGGCTTGCCTCGACGTGGGGCCAAAGCATCGTCAGGTCATACATGATGAAGGGCGGCTTCTTGATGCCGTTCCGCAGGCGCATCGCCGCATTGAAAGCGTGCGCGGCCCAGAACCAGGAGGACGTCACGGGAGGCGCCTCGCCCGCGGGGAAGATGAAGCGGCCGCCGGGGCGGAGCGCGCGGTGCACGTTGCCGAGCAGGCGTGGCTGATCGCGCTCGAGGATGTGACCGAAGGCACCGACGCACGTCGCGACGTCGAACTCGCTGTCGAACGTCATCTCGAGCACATCGCCGCGCAAGAGCTCCACGCGAGACGTGCCAGGCGCGCCGGCCAGGCACCGCGCGGCCTCTCGGAGCATCCCGGCGCTGAAGTCGATACCGACGACACGCCTGCGGCAGAGAGGGCGCAGCGGACGCATGGCGGCACCGGTGCCGCACATGACATCGAGAGCATCGTCGACGCTCAGCGGCCCACCGATCGCGCTCGCCATCGGCAGAAGAACCTGGTCGGGCGTGCGGAACGGGGTGAGATCGAACTTCGGCGCGAGCAGGTCATAGCCGCGCTCGGTCGATGAGAGCGCCTGCCGGATGAGCTCGAGGAGGGTCGGTCCGTCAGGATGGAACATGGCTCGTAGCTATCGAGGAGTGACCCGCCGCCCGACTCTGGATCGCGGTGGCGCGGCGCGACGGTGAGCTGTCATGGCAGGCGCTGGAGGGCGGTGATGCGAGCCGGCCATGGAGTCGATCTACAAAGAGCCGAGCGCGGGCGCTCGAACGAGACCGCCATCGGGACGAGGAGCGGACTCGGCACTCCGAGTCGAGGGAGCGAGCAGGCCGCGAAGAACTCCGCAGCTCACCGCCCACGGTGCGGGACGTTCGCCGAGCGCCCTGCGGTGCTTGCGCCGACAGCTTGCGCATCGGTCGACGATGATCAGCTTTCGCGCTCACCCGGAGGGATCGAATGAAGAAGAGGATGACGGCCGCCGTCGTGTGCCTGCTGCTCGGTATGGCGCCAGCGCTCGGGCAGGAAGCTGGCCAGGGAAAGGATTCCAGCGGTTCCACCGGCACCGGTGGGATGGACACCGACGAGCGCACGCCGCGCGACTACGGAGGCACCGGATCGGCGGCCGCCGGCACGGGCTCGGCGCCGAGCAACGACGATGCCGCATCGACGCCTCGCACTCCGTCCGCATCGAGCGCTCGTGGACATTCCGAAGCGCCGCTTCCCAATCCCTCCGACGAGGCGGGTCAGTCGCACGACATCAACAACACCGTCGACGGCAGGCCCGGTCCGTGAGCCGCGCGGGCCGCGGTGGACTGGCTCGGAGATCGTGACGGATGGCCGCACGGTCTCGATCCGGCTATACGCGGCGGCGGCGGTTCGTGCGTCGCAACCCGCGCTGGATCGAGGGCGGAGGTCATGTCGAAGCGGGCGCCCCGGAGCGCGTGCATTGTTCTTCGCGACGATGCGCCTCTTCATCGCCACGGCCGTACTCTCCCTCGCGTCGAGCGACGCCTGTGCGGCGGATGCCGGTCCGCTCAAGATCGGCATCATCGGCGCGGGCAAGATCGGCGGCACCCTTGCTGCGCTCTGGGTCAAGGCCGGTCATGAGGTGCTCGTCTCCTCCCGACATCCCGCCGAGCTCCAGGGCCTGGCTCGGTCGCTCGGGCCCAAGGCCCGCGTCGGCACGCCGCGAGAGGCCGCGGTCTTCGGAGACGTGGTTCTCATTTCCGTGCCGTACGGAGCGCTTCCCCAGATCGGTCGTGATCTGGAGAAGGAGCTCAAGGGCAAGGTGGTGCTCGACACCGGGAACCCGTACCCCGAGCGCGACGGCGAGATGGCGCTCGAAGCCCGCCGCAAGGGCACCGGCATCGCCTCCGCCGAGTTCTTGCCGGGAGCTCGCCTCGTGCGCGCCTTCAATGCGATCAGCTACCGAAACCTGCTAAGCGAGGCCCACCGGACGGGAGAGCTCGTGGGCATTCCCATCGCAGGCGACGACCATCAGGCGCTGGAGGCCGCGACGCGTCTCGTGAGAGATGCCGGGTTCGAGCCGGTGGTGGTCGGACCGCTCGCCCGCGCGAAGATGTTCGATGTGGGGTCGCCGGTCTACACCCAGCTGCTCACGGCACGCGAGCTGCGGGCGCGTCTCGGGATGTGACGAGAGATGTCACGGCTTCGCGAAGCCGTCAGCGACGGTGACGCCGGGGGCCATCAGGGCGTCACGACGCCCTTCGCCTGGATCACGAGCTAGGTCGCGCGGGTTCTAGCCCGCCTCGACGAGCGCCGCGAGTTTCGCGAGTGACGATCGCCAGCCGGCCTCGTTGTCGGCGGTCGGTACGCCGCGCGGTAGCCCGTCGTGCACGGCGAGGATATTGGTGCCGCCGTCTGCATCGGCGAGCGCGATCGTGATCGTCATCTCGCCGCGCAGCGCGGGATCGCTCGTCTCGAACTCGACCACTTCGACAACCTGCTCGTTCGTCACGAGCTTCACGAAGCGGCCGTGGAACGTGTCGGTGTGCGCGGTCGTCTTGCCGGCCCCGGTCGGCGCGTCGTATGTGAGCGAGATCCGGAACGAGCCACCTTCGCGCGGGTCGAACGCATGCACCTGGCTGGTCATGCCGGTGGGCACCATCCACGTCGCGACCGCGTGCGCATCGAGAAGCGCGCGATAGACGATCGCGCGGGGCGCGTTCACGCGGCGACTGATGCGGGTCGAGCTCACGCCCGAACACTAAGAACATGCAGCGAGGCGAGCAACACGCCGACCGGGTGGCCGGATCCGATCAAGAGGCGGACGGCGGCGCGAAGCTCATCGAGGTCGTTCGCGAGCACGAAGTACGTCGCGCCTGGCGTTGGCTCCGGAGAGCGACACGGGTTCGGGCTGGCCTTCCTGATGCGGTCCCCTTCCACGTCCAGACGGACGGAGTCCGTTGGCACCAGTCAGTCTGCAGGCGGTTCGCGTCCCGCACCGTCGGCAGGGTCGCGCGCTCACGCGCAAGCAGGACGGCGGCAATCACCGGACGCCCGCTACGGCGTCGCGCCGCGCAGCGATGCCGGGTGGCCCGGCAGCTCGAGGCTCCCCACCTTCACCAGCTTGCCGTTCTTGAGCTGCAGGACGGTCAGGTCCCGATCGAGGAAGTTGCCGACGTACAGGTACTGTCCGTCCGGACTGAAGGCGACGCCTTCGGCCAGCCCGCCCACCTTCGCCTCGGCCACCTTGCGAACCTTCTTGCCCTTGATCTCCAGCAGCGACACGTACGCGTGGTCGGTGGCGAAGAACGCCTTGCGGGGCACGTTGCCTGTTCCGTTGAGGATCACCGCCGCCGCGTAGCCGCCGCGCGGGCTCACCGCCAGGCCCTCGGGCCCGTCACCCACGACCACCTGATCGACGACGCGCGGCGGGGTCGCCTCGAGGTCGATGACGGCGACCGTGTCCACCTGGCCGTCCGAGGCGCCCGTCGCGCCGCTGTTCCCGGCCAGGCCCAGCTTGCCGTCCGACGTGATCTGGACGTTGTAGGGCCAGAGCCCGACCGCCATGTCGTACTTCCCGTAGGTCACCTTCTGGCCGTCGATCTCGAGCAGGGCCACCTTGTGGGCTGCAAACTTGCTCACCAGCGCGCGCTTGCCGTCGGGGGTCATGGCGACCGACGAGACCTGCTCGCTCGGCGCCCCGGCGGCGGCGAGCGCCACGGTGTCGACCACCTTCACGTCCTTCCCGTCGATGGCGAGGACGCTCACCGTGTTCTCGGCCCGGTTCGCGACGAGCGCGAGGTCGCCGGCGCGGCTGATGGCGAGGCCCGAGGGCTGCTTCCCGACCGACACGGTGCCGAGGAGCGCCGGAGGCGAGGCGGTCAGGTCGATGACGAAGAGCTTGTCGTCAGGCTGGGTCTTCCACGCGCCGCCGTCGCCCTGGACCCAGTCGAGCGAGTTCGCGACCAGCGCCAGCTTGCCGTCGGGTGTGATGGCGAGGTTCGTGGGCGGGCCCACCACGCTGTTCATGAGGGGCAGGCTGGCGACGACGCGGGGGTGGGCGCGGTCGCGGATGTCGACGATCGACAGCGTGTCCTTCCCCGGCGCGGAGAGGACCGGCTTCCCCGCCTCGTCCCAGCTCATCTTCTCGTCATTGCCGCTGATGAGCAGCTGCGCCTGCGCCGCACCGGTGGAGAGCGCGAGCGCGGCGGACATGGTCACGAGCACCCTCGAGGACGCGTTCATGATCGCTCCTTCGCCGCGAGAGGCCCCGCGGCCTTGCTTCGACCCGTCTGGCGGGCGCGTCCGCGCCGACGAGGCGGCCCCGCGCCCCCGATGCTCCGGCACTCGGGCATAAGCCCGGCCTGCCGGCGGCGCCCGCCGCGAACGGCGGAGGTGCCCGAGAAGGTCGCACCGGCGTACGCCGCGCTTCACGTAGAGTTCCTCTGGTTCGCTCCGCCGTCGTGAAGCCCGACGGGACGCTGCTCTGCTACCAGCCCTACGGGAAGCGAGGATTGCTCATCGTTGACATCGACCCCGGCGAGGCGACGGGTCTCCTCGCGGCGCGCTGCAAACCGCAGGAGTAGGGGAGAGTCATGTCCGTTCGCATCGTCCGCCTCGGCACTCCGCGTGTCGTCGGCGAGGGCAAGCGCGTCGCGAGGCTGTTCTGTCTATACGGCGTCCTAGAGTGGGTCATGAGCCGGCGACCGCGCGCCAAGACTGTGAGGGTGCTCGAACGACGACGGATGATCTGCACCCTGGCCGTCGTGCTGGTCATCGGCTGCGCAACGGGGGAAAGGCGGGAGGGGCCCCAGGTGCACTCGGTGCGAATCGAGGGCGCGAAGAACGTCAAAGAAGGCGACATCAAGAAGCACATCCTCACCACGGAGAACAGCTGGGTGCCTTTCTCGCGAAGGCAATACTTCGACGAGGACGCGTGGAAGACGGACCTCCGCCGCATCGAGAAGCTCTACCGGGCACAGGGCTTCTACCAGGCGAAGGTGACCCGGGCGGAAGTGAAGCCCCATGGCCAGAAGGAGGTCGACGTTTACGCCATCGTGGAGGAGGGCGAGCCGACCCACATCAGCTCGGTCAAGCTCGAGGGCCTGGATGACCTCCCCGACGAGGACCGCCACCGGCTGCTCGACGAGGTCAAACTCAAGGTTGGCCAGGTCTTCATCGTCGAGCGTTGGGATGGGCTCAAGGAGAAACTCCTCCACACGCTTCAGGAGGAGGGCTACGCCGCGGCCGCGGTGCAGGGTGAGGTCAAGGTAGGCCTCGACACCCGTCAGGCCGACATCAGGGTCAGCATCGACCATGGCCCACGATACCGGTTCGGCGCCTTGTCCGTGAAGCAGTATGCGGATTCGCGGGTCTCGCCTTGGCGCATCGAGGAGCAAGCGGCTGCGGAGGCGACGCCGGGCGACTGGTACTCCTTGAAGGCGCAGAGCACCGCCGAGGCGCGTGTCTTCAGGATAGGCGTCTTCGGAGCGGTGAAGGTCAAGCCGGAGCAGCCCGACCCTGGGACCCTTTCCGTCCCATTGCAGGTGGACGCCCAGGAGTCACGCTTCCACACGCTCAGTGTCGGCGGCGGCATCGCGGTGGATCAGACCCGGCAGGAGGTCCGCGCGACGTCGAACTACATCGACCGCGACTTCTTGGGAGGATTGCGCAAGCTGACGCTCAAAGGAATCGCCGGGTATGCGTGGATTCCAACTTTCTATGCATCGAGCGCCTCGGGCGCCCAGCGGGGCGTGGTGGGGAGCCTCAGCGCGGAGCTCGAGCAGCCCAGGCTCTTCTTCCGGGACCTGAAGCTCGATACCAAGCTAGCGTTGGAGCGTGGGATCGAACCCGCCTATAGCTATTACGGGAGCCGCGCGAAGCTGGGCGTGGCGTACACGCCGACGATCCACCTCACCATCACGCCCTCCTACAACCTCGAGTTCTACCGGCTCGAGTCCGGGGCCGCGCAGCTCACCGGCTCCGCGCCGACGCTGCTATTCGGGTGCCCGCAAGATTGCGTGCTCTCCTACACGGAGGAGCTGGTCGAATGGGATGAGCGAGACGACCGCCAGGAGCCCCACCGCGGCTACTACCTGTCCTTGTCGGTTCAGGAGGGCGGCGGAATACTGGGCGGAAGCTTCGGGTATTTCCGGATCATCCCCGACGTTCGCGGCTACGCGTCCTTCCTCGATAGAGACAAGCTGACGTTCGCGGTGCGACTGAGAGTGGGGACGCTCATCCCAACCAACGGGAATGACGCATCGAGCCCCATCGTCTCGCGCTTCTACTCTGGCGGGAACGACATGCGCGGTTTCAACAGCCGAAGGCTCGCCCCCGAATTCATCGTGCCGCAGCCCGGATCCACGACGTTGGGCTACACGGTACCGGTTGGAGGAAACGGCCTCTTCGAGTCTTCCCTCGAGGCACGCTACAATCTCACCGGCGCCTTGGTACTGGCGGCGTTCGTCGACACGGGCTTTGTCACCCGCGAGCACATCAATTTCAAGAGCGTTCGCTTCTTCCGTGACAACATGCTGCTCGCGTTCGGCGGTGGCCTACGGTACCTCACTCCGGTCGGACCGATACGAGTGGACTTCGGTTTCCGTCCGGATATTGGTCCGCCCTTGGTGGTGACTCAAGCGCCCGCCGCGACGCTCAGTGCACCAACACGGTCCAGTTGCTTTGGACTTGGTACGGGAGGGCCCAGGGCCGGGGCCCCCGAAGGCCCGTGCGTCCTCCACATCTCGATCGGAGAGGCATTCTAGTACCACCGGCGCGACCAAGCGGGCGGGCACCTCTATGCTCGCCGCTGGTTCCGGTCGCGAGACGGCGCGCTTACCTATGGGATGGCGTCCTGCCTCGGCGACGAGGGGCATCTTGGTCTCATCGACATCGACGGGCGATCCGAGCCAAAGTCCGCAGCGGCACAGGTGGCTGAGGCGCCTGGCGATCGGAGGGCTGTCGCTCCTCGGGCTCGTGCTGGTCCTTGTCCTGGGCGTACTCACCTACGTGGCGACCCCGTCCGGGGGAGAGTGGCTCCGCAAGCTCGTCGTGGAGAAGGCGAACGCCACCATCGAGGGGGCGCTCACAGTTCAAGGGCTCTCTCTCCACGGGAGCCACCTGGTTCTCGAGGGCGCGGAGCTCCGCGATCCGGATGGCGAGACGGTCGCGAGGGTGTCCAGGCTCGAGGTGCGACTTGGGCTCGCGCCGCTCATCCGGAAGCGCATCGACCTGAAGCTCGTCCGCCTGGACGGGCCGCAAATTTCTTTCGACCAGGATGAAAGCGGGAGCAACCTTCAGCGCGCCATCGCGGAGAGGGCGCCGACGCCCAAGCCCGAGGACAAAGGCCAGAAGAGCGACCTCGGGTTGGTCGTGGAGGATCTCGAGATCGCCCACGGCGTCGTCGACGTCGTGCAGCGCTCCGCGGGGGCGTCCCGCCACATCCACCTGGACGATCTCGTGGCGCATGGCTCGGCGAAGATGGTGGAAGAAGCGGTTGGAGCGCGGCTGGAGATTGCCGCGAATGTCGCGGCCCCGTTCGAGGGCCCCTTTCACCTGAGCCTCGACGCCACCGGCGCGGGCGAGCGGAAAGACGCACGGCTCGCGCTCGTGCTCGGGACCGCGAAGCTCGTCGCCATGGCGCACATGGAGGACGTAAGGCACGCGGAAGGCCGAGTCGAGTCGCTGCTCGTGCCTCCCGAAATCGGCCGGGCCTTTGTCCCGAGCTACCCGCTCCGCGCGGTGACGTCGCTCACGGCGGTGGCCAGGCGGAATGGCGATGAGCTCTCTCTCCATCTCGATGCCAGGGCCGCGTCGGCGACCGCGCTTTTGGACGGGACGTTCAACCTGGCGACGAAGCGCAGTGATCGGACGACGGTGACGGTTCGCCACGTCGACTTGAGCGAGCTGACCGACGACGGTCCTTCGTCCGACATGGCTCTGAGCCTGGTGGCATCGGGGGGAGGAACGTCCTTCGATGACGTGGTCGGCAGGGTGGAGCTGAGCGTGCCTCCCTCGCCGATGGCAGGGGAGACCATGGGGCCGGTGCACGTGCTGGCGACCGCGAACCGCGGCGAGCTGCAGCTGCCCGAGCTTCTGGTCAACGTCCCGGGCGTGCGAATCGAAGCGCGAGGGCAAGGAAGCAAGGAGCGACTGGCGTTGCGTGGGAGATTCGTCGCCAGGGAGCTCACCGCTTTCAGCCGGACCCTTGGCAAGCTCGTCGGGGCCAAGGGGCTCTCCGCGAAGGGCCAAGGTCAGCTGGACTTCGCCGTGGCGGGCCCGGTCGATCATCCCTCGGTCAGGGCGGACGGCGCCTTCCCCCTTCTCACCTACCAGAAGAGCCGGGTCGACAGCTTGGCGCTGAACCTGAATGTACCGAACGTGAATGCTCCGGCCGGGGTCAAGGCGCGCTTGACGGCGAGGACCTTGGCGCTCGCGCCCAAGAAGGTATTGCGGGCAGTGCACGTCGTGGTGGATGGGACTGGCCAGGAGCTCACCCTGGACGCGGCCGTGCACGGATATGCAGAGCTGAGCCTCCGGGCGCAGGCCACGCTGGACCCCGACGGACATGGTGGCACGCTGGATGCGCTGTCATTGCGCTATCCGGAGGCGAACTGGGCTCTGGAAGCGCCGGTCCACATCGAGTCGCGCGCGCGCTTGCTGGTGGTCTCGCCGTTCACCCTACGGTCCGGTGAGGAGGCCATCTCGGCCAGGCTATCCATGCGCGGAACGAAGCTCGACGCATCGCTCGCTCTTCGTTCCCTCGATCTCGGGAGACTTCCGAGGACCTTCGTCGATCCAGGGCTCGCGCTCGGCGGGGTCCTGAATCTCCGGGTGAGCGCGAAGGGACGGAGCTCGAAGCCGGACGTGGAAGCCACTGCCGACCTCATGCGGGGGCGCTTCAAGAGGTATCGGAACGTCCAGCTTCACCTGGAAGCCTCGTACGCCAAGGATGAGGCGAAGGGGACGCTCGCTGCGAGCGGCGAAGGGATCAAGCTGACCGGTGCCTTCGATGTGCCGGTGAAGGCGCTCAAGCAAGGGCGGCACGTACCAGTGAACGCGGAGTTGCAGGTGCCCGAGCTGCGCCTGGATGAATCTCTCCGGGAGCTCGGCCTCGAGAAGCCCATCTCGGGGCTCGTATCGGCGCAGGTCTCGTTGAGAGGGATGGCGGACGACCCGAGGCTCAAGGTCGCGTTGAGGGGGCGCAGGCTCCTGGTGAAGCAGCTCGCGCCTTCGGACATCGACGTCGTCGCGGAGAGCGCAGACAAGGGCCGGCTCAAGGCGCGCGTGGACCTGGCAATGGAAGGAAGGAGGAGCTTCATCGAGCTCAAGACGCCGTTCACCCTTGGCCAGGTGCTCCGCAAGCCTCCCAACCGGGCGGCCCTCATGGCAGCCGAGCTCGCGCTCGAGGCCGACGTCCGCGAGGTTCCGCTGAAGCTATTGTCCGAGGCAGGTCTGAGCAGCACCCCCGTGGATGGCGCCTTGAGCGCGCGGGCGCAGGTGACCGGCACAGCCTTGTCTCCCCGCGGTGAGGTCTCCGTGAGCGGGCGAAGGCTCTCGACGCAAGGCGTGAAGCCTCTGGACGCGTTCATCCGTCTTCGGGCTGGAGAAGAGGTTCATGCGGACGCGCGGGCGGAGCAGGGCGGACAGTCCGTCTTCACCGCCGCGGCTCGCGTCAATCCGAAGCAGCTCGAGGACACGAACGGCCTCGCCCAGGCGCCAATCTCACTGGAGGCGAACCTCGGCCCACTCTCCTTGACCGAGCTTCAAGCCGCAACTCAGCCGGCGGATGTAGACCCTGCGCAGGCCCCGCCGAAGGTCCGCGGCACGCTCGTGGGTCGGCTCGCATTGAGCGGCACCCTCCATG
>WNGF01010734.1_pt1 | contig 10269 bp, 12 predicted proteins | sample 5400641 | NCBI WGS metagenome assembly WNGF01 (sample SAMN13153371, study PRJNA577476) | soil metagenome | isolation source: 80 cm soil or saprolite under grassland replicate 2 | place: USA:California | collected 2016-06-15
CATTTCACCACGACCGCGGCCAGCCGAACTTGCATGTCTACCCCAGGTCGGGACGCTGGATCTGCTATCGGTGCGACCAGCGGGGGGACGCGATCGGCTTTGTCCAGCAGATTGAAAACCTCTCGTTCCGCGAGGCGTCAGCACACCTGGGAGGTGTGTCGCCGCGGGCACGCGAGCGACCGCCGGTTCGCCAGCGCAAATTGCAGGAAGTCCGCCCGCATGGCTTTGCAATTGCCTGGGGCGCAGTCGAGTACCAGGTGCTCGCGGCGGCCACCGATCTCTACGCCAACCGCCTGCTCACCGACGAGCGGGCGCTCGCCTACCTGGCCGGCCGCGGCTTTCCCATCAACCTGCTGGAGCGCTACCGCATCGGCTTCGCCGCCGGCGACGAGTTGATTGCCTACCTGCGATGGCGTCGGCTGCCGCTCGGTGCCGCGGTTCGAACCGGTCTGCTCACTGACGATGGCCGAGAGTTCATGTCAGGACGAATCACCATCCCCGAGCTGCGCGATGGCCGCCCGATCTGGCTCATCGGGCGCGTGGTCGAGGACTCCCCGGGCAAGCCGCTCGTACCCGGGCCGCCCTACCTTGGGCTCCCAGGGCAGAAGCCGCTCTTTGGGTGGGACGAAGCTGCGCGCGACACGCGAGGCGTATGCGTCGTGGAGGGACCGATGGACTTGCTGGCGCTGCGTTTGTGGGCTGTCCCGGGCCTGGCGCTCATCGGCAGCGCCATTCCCTCCGACAAGCTGTCACTCCTGGACCGATTCGAGCGACTGTACCTTGCCCTCGATCAGGATCCGGCAGGCGAGGCCGGCTGCGCTCGACTCGCCGCTCACTTCGGCGACCGCGCCGTGCGCGTGCCGTTGCCAATGGGCATCAAAGATGTTGGCGATCTCGCCAGGCGTCCTAACGGCGACGACCTGTTCCGTGAAGCCATCCTGGCCACCAGCGCCCGTGCTGCCGGCTGTTAGCGAAAGGAAGGACCGGTGACCAACACCGCCTGCCATTATCCAATTCCCGCTGAGCCTTTGCAGCTCGTCGATCCTTCGCTCACCGTCCCTCGGCCCGATCGAGTAGTACGTTCCGTGTTGCGCTCCGCTCGCCGCGACTCTAGTTCAAGTAACCGCGTTGGACTCGCCAGCACCCGCTGCTAACGCGAACGGGCGTCTCGACCGTCGCTCCTGGATTCCGCGGTGGTCACGGGCGGATGTGCAGCTTATCGGCCGCGTCGGCGCCGATCCCGAGGTGCGCTTTCCGCAGGAGGACGGCGAACGCGCATGGGCTCGTTTCAGGCTCGCGACTGAAAGCCCATGGGCTCCCGCGGATACGCCCGATTGGCACACGGTGATCGCTCACGACCGCCTGGCTCAATTCGCTGCCCGCTACGTCACCAAGGGTCGCCTGCTGCACGTGACTGGCTGGCTCACATACCACCTCCTCGAAGGGCGAGGTGGGGCGCGCGTGGCTGAGATCCAGGCGTCCTCGATCCTCCTGCTGGACAGACCGAAGCCACGCGAGGACCAGCCGGAAGCATAAAGCAGGCGGACCCCCAAACCCGAAGCAGCACCTTCCACTCAACACGCGCGCTCCTGTCCGTCTCTGGCACGCTCAGGGCACGCCGTAGGGCACGCGTCGGGCACGCCCCTTCCTCCAGACTGGCGCCGTGTGGACTGGCAGACCGTTTCGCATCGCGGATCGGGATACGCCGCAAGACCCGTTGCCCTTGCCACAGAAGTGACCGACGCACGATTTCCCACGGACACCCTGTGGCGGCGGTTGGGAGTCACTCTGCCAACGACGACTGTCGGAGTCCGAACAGATGTCAAAGATGGCGTGTACGCGCGCCCGTAGCTGGCGACCTACCCCTGATGGCAGCACAAACGGAGTGAGACATGAAACACCCATTGGCGATCTTTCATGGGAACGAGAGCGAGAGCCGTGCTCTTGCAGACGTGGTGGCGCACTACTGTACATGCGCGTCAACCCGACTCGCCGGCCAGGCCTGCCCAGTCCACGCAATGGCCGCCTTCGATCAGCGCGCCGTGGACGGTTTGGTCTTTGTGCGTCGAACCGTTGCGCCCTACGTCAGGGCTGAGTGGCTCGTACCAGCGAAGGCGTAAGCAATTCTCAGTCCAGCCGAAGGCCACACGTTGCCATGGATCCGGTGAATACGACCAAGAGTTCGCACCATCGTCATGCGAGTCCTGCACTCGACAGCGGGCGAGGAGGACCGAGTGTTCATCCCTGAGTCGGCCTACAGCTCCGCGGAATTTCCTTCGGCCGCGACGACGGTCTTTGTGGCCGAGATCACGTGCCTGTTGTGCAGCCGCCCGGTCGGCATCGCCATCGACAGTCGCTGGCCTCCCGTCAGTACCGTGCTGATCCAACTGGCAGGATCGAAGGTTCTTCGGCGGATGGCGCTCCACCAGCTGCGCTGCGGGGAGTGCGGCGGAAACACGGCGCCCACCGATGTCACGGAACGACTGATCCGCCGCGAGCGCCCCATCGACTGGCAAAACGATCAACCGCACCGCGGTCGGCCGCCCAAGTGGCTCGTGGCACAGCGAGCGGCCGCTCGCCTGCGTGAGCATCGGAGCGCCTGATGGGCTACGCCCTCTTGCTGTTCACGTGCGCAGCGTGTGGAGCGCCCGCGCGGGCGAACCCGACTCTGGTAATGAGTATCCCGGCTCGGTGGGACGGCACCGAGTACGTCGCCGATCCGAAGGCCAAACGGGAGCCGATCTGCGAGTCGTGCGCTCGCCAGCTGCTCGAGCGCTTCGAGCGTGAAGAATTGTCCGTTCCACTCGCGGTTCGGCAGCCCGACTATTTCGAACGGGCCTATCACCAGGGTGCCGACGAGCAGGACCTGTGATACAGCGGTGCCCAGCATGCCGGTGCCCCGGCCGCTTCGCGCTCGCAATGTCTGGCGGCGTAGATCCATCCTGCGCCGCCCGACGTCGTCTTCGCCGACACCATCGAACCAACTGGTCATCGCCGCAACGGCAGCCCTCGCTACCGAACACGTCTGACAAGCAGGAGGAGCATGTTCATGGACTCCATCATCAGCCGCGTCATCTTGCCCGGTGTCGGGCCTGTATGTCCCGAGTGCCTGTCTCGAGGGCACCTGCCCGCCCTGCGCTTGTCGCCACGAGAGGTGTACTCCTTCGGTTTGACCGAGCCTCAGAGCCAGCTCGACTGGGATGTGGACGCGGCCCGCGCGTTGATCGCCGCCCGGCCGCGTACCACCCAGCGACTTGACCCGGTCTGGCTAAACAACTGGCTCACGGAGCGGACCAGCGTCACGGCCGAGCACCTCGACCACATTCCGGCAGACAAGCTCGATGAGCCCGCGATCCTGGTCGAGATCATGGCCTGCCCACCTGGGGCCAGCCCGCAACCATTCCGCATCCTCATCGACGGCACGCATCGCGCGGCCAGCAAACAGCGCGATCGGCAGGACTGCTGGGCTTACCTTCTGACCGAGGAAGAACAGCGCTCCATCTGCACATACCGGGTTGAGGGCCAGGTCGTGGAGGTTTCAACGTTCCCTGGTCGCGGCGTCGGTGAAAGAGAGGCAGGCATCATCCTCCGTTCCGCGGCCGCGAGCGACGCCGTTGCCTGAATTCGAAGTGACGGTCGTGACCCTACGGTCTGGGACCCATACGGTTCGCGTCGAGGCCGATGACGCTGGGGCGGCGCGAAGCCTTGTCCACGGCGAATGCGAAGGCAACCAATGCCACTGTCCGCCCGAGTGGTGCACCGAAGACGTCCAGACCGATGTCGTCAGTGTGCGCCAGGTTGTGCTGCCAGGCGTTGACCCCATCGCCGCTTACGCCATTGCCAAGACTGTGCGCGGGATCACCGAGGCTTCTCCTTGACTCACCTTCTTCGCGACCGGGTGTCACCGCTCCAAGCTGTGACGGTAGGCCGCGATCGGATGACGTTTAGAAGTGATCCCGCGAGACCCGGATCTGACGCTGGGCCATGCTCGATGACGAGGGCGCTCGGATCCTCGGCCCGCGCTTCGTCCTTTTGCGCCAACACACGCTGATCATTCGGCGTTGGACGCAACGCAACTGGAAGACGAATCGCCCCTCAAGCTACAGCCAGCCCAAACAGACGGGGCATGTCTGATGCGCGGCTGCAAGAGGCACGACGTCGCGGAGGTCGCGACGATTATTTATGCTCCCTGCGCGGGGCACGTCAGCGCCTACGAACCTCCAGATCAGTCCACCACGACCCGGTCGTGAGTCGGCACCTGGCGGTTCCGGGGGGCGCTCGTGAAAGCCCAGCGACGCGGAGCGTCGCGGGGACCCCTGCTGGCCCCATCCTGTTCGTCGGTGAGCGGCGCTCGCCGCGCGCCATGGCAATGGGCGTCACCTGGACCCACGGCCGTCTGTCGGCAAAGACGCTCCACGAAGCCCTCCGCGCCATCGGCCTCGATCCGTCGCAGCAGCTCTATGTCAATCTCTTCCGCGACCCTCCATCTCCGCTGGAAGTCGACCCCAAGGCTCTGGAAGGGCTTACCGGACACAGCCTCCACGGCGGATCCGTCATCGCGTTGGGAAAAAGAGTGTCGGCCTATCTCAAGCGCCTCGGTATTCAGCATGTGGCACTCGTCCATCCCGCCGCGCGGGGTTCCATCCGACGCACTGAAAACTACCAGGCGCATGTCGCAACCGTGCTTGGAGACCAATCGTGAGCCGTCGGCTCCGTTACATCGCTACAGACGCGCCTGAGAAGCTCGCCGATTGTCGTTGTGCTGGTTGCGGCCACATCGACACGCCCGCCATTCGCGAGGACTGGTGGCGTCGCAACACGGACGACGCTCTGGCTCCAGACCCTGCACCGACCAAACCGCCGCAGTTCAAGATGTCGAGCCAGGCTCAGGCGGAGGAGTGAGCCACAAGGTGTGACACCGTTTTACTCAGACGACACTGTCACGATCTACCGGGGCGACGCGCGGATGTTGCCGATGCCTGACGGCTCAGTCCACCTGATCTGTACCAGCCCTCCCTACAATTGCCGCGTCGGCTACGACGGCTTCGACGACTGGTTGCCATGGGATGCCTACTGGCATGGGCTTATCGAGCCGAGTCTGCGCGAATGTTACCGGGTGCTGGTCCACGGCGGCCGCATAGCAGTGAACCTGGCGAATGTCGTGAGGCAGAACGTGCCGACTGAACGTCCTCGGCCAGAGTATCAAGGACGATGGCGCTGGAGGCCTCCGGGTGCAAACGGAGAGAACTGGGCGGTGATGATCGCGCCGCGCATCTGGGCACTTCTCGAGGAGATCGGTTTTCTGCCCCGAGAGCAGTTGACCTGGATCAAGACTGCACGGCCCGAAGAAATCGCCACATCAACTGCCTGGGGCTCATGGAGATCCGCGAGCAACCCCGTCCTCCGCGCTGTCGCGGAGCCTGTCTTCATTGCCTCCAAGGGCACGCACGCGAGGCCACCAGGTCCGTCGGACCTGACAGCCGAGGAGTTCAAGGCGTGGACGCGCAACGCCTGGACGATTCCCAATGGCAACGCTCAGCAGTTCGACCACCCCTGTGTCTTTCCGATCGAGCTCCCGCGGCGGTTGATAAAGCTCTACAGCTACGTCGGCGACACGGTGTTGGACCCATTCATGGGAAGCGGCACCACGCTCCAAGCCGCGCGCCTGCTCCGACGCCATGCAGTCGGTATGGAGCAGAGTGCGAAGTACTGCGGGCTTGCGGCAGGTCGCGTGTGTCAATTGCTACTACCCGAGGACACCCTCGCGTGACACCACTGCTTAGCGCGCATGTCGACTCACGAAAACCGAGCGGATCGACACCATCGACCAGCGGACTTACGAGCAGACGCTCAACATGGTCATTCGCAGGTCGCTTCACTGGCCGACGTACCAGTGAGCGATTCACCGCTGACTGAAAGCGCTAGCCGCAATTCGTCCTCGAAAACGAGCCACCGCCAATGCCTGCCGCAAGGAAGCGGCGACCCGGTCCTAATCGGGTCGTGTTCTGAGTACACCGCGTCCATCGACGGCAGAAGTCGATCGGCGAGGCTGACGATGGATGGACATCGTCCAGGCGTGTGGATGACCACCGGTCATAGCACGTCACCCGCCACCGATTGTCGCGGTGCCCGCGGCGGCCTCGAGGCGGTGGATGGAATTCTTGCGGCCTGGCCGCACGTCGAGCACCTGCCCCACGGCAGAGCCCGGGTTGGTCATCGAAGACAACGACGACGAGTTTGCCCACAACCTCGGCCCGGACACCCGCTCCCCCGTCACCGGTGTGGGTCCAGTTACTGAGTTACCAAGGAGTTTCCGCACTGGCACCAGCCCGAACCGAAACCCAGATTTACGACCAGCTCCAGGAAGCACTCGACCGTGCCCGCTGCTGGTACCGGGACGTCATCACCGACCAGCGCGCCGTCCAAGACTTCAGCCGACTCCGAGACGTCGTCCTCTGCACCTTCGACCGCGACCACAAGCTCGGCCTGTGGCAACAGCCCGACGATGACGTTGCGACCCTCTCTCAGGCCCAGCTCGCGACCATCGCCCGCGCCGCAGCAGCGTTCCTTGCAATTTGGCGCCTGAGCCCCACTGCCGCGCAACGATTGGCTAGCGATGACGCGTCTCACCTCGACCGTTTCGACCCCGACTTCGCCGGCGACCTCGCCGACGCACTGAGAGCAGCCCGCCCGCTGCTCGACGAATAAGCCGGCTACCAATGGAGGTGTCATGCCAAAGGTCTTGCTAGATAGGATCGCCCTTTTCGCAACGTCTGACCCGAACGGCGGCTTCTGGATTGGCATTGTGGTCAGATCGAAATATCTGCGACTTTCGATTCGCAGTCCCTTTCGACGCCGGAATGGGCAGCGCTTCAATCGCTGGATTGCACTCGAGCATCACGCTGGATAGGTGTGGTCCGCGGACGCCTGCAACCTGGTCCAGGCCGAGTGCGCTGGTGGCGAGAGCCACTGACCGCACGAGTGGTGCACCGACAACACCGAGAGCACAGTGCTCTCTGCAAGCCAAGTTGCGCTCAACGAGGTCACGTTCGTCGCCAGCGACGACGTCGGGCGGAGCCCGACCGACGAACGACGACGACGTGAACCACGCTATCTGTGCGGTTGGGTCGCGTCGAGTAGCCCGATGATCGCGACCGTTCTGCCCAGGGACCTGCAGGCCGGCGACATCGTCACGCCCGCGTGGACCGAAGAACGAGTGTCGCCGTTCGACGCTGCGCTCGTCGAGTGCGTCAACGACGACGCGATCACGCTGTTCCGTCCCTACGCCACAAGCAATGGTTTCGTGTACGGCCAGCACCCAAGCGTCATTGCGCTGGTCGGTTCGGAACGCTACCAGATCCATCGCGACAGCACCGCGCACACATTCAAGCGCTGGCACACCACGCTCGCGGGCTAATGGCGCTCGTGACACGAGCCAACACCCTGCGACCCCACGCATCGCGGGTGTCACTCGCAGCGCGCGCTGCGAAAGGTCGGCGCGCGTGGCCGTGTACTGGCCCCGCCCCCGCTGTCCAAGTGCGAAATCCGTCGGATTCAAGAATCAAATGGAGCACTGTGATGGCCTGTTTATTCAGACGAACTGTCCTCGTTCGGTGCGCCGGAGCCTGAGACCGGTGTTGGCCAGGGCGTCGGTCCTGCTCGACGACGAGCCCCACTCCATGTCCGACACGCCCGTCTCCTTCAGGGCCAGACGCGCCGCAGAACGCACAGGCCATGAGCTGGCCGAGATCGAGCGCCTTCCGTTCGACCTGTCCGCCCTGGAGGCGGACGGAATCTTTTGCAACGTTGACGCGCGGAATTTCGGCCTGCTGGACCGCCGCCTCGACTGGCGCGCGCTCGGCATCAGCCTGCCCCGAACGGGCGATCTCGCGTTCCGTCCGCCGCGCTGCGGCCTGGTCCCCGATCGCTACCGCCTGCCGCTGCTGCGCCCCGCGGCTCGCGTTCACTCCGCCCTGCACAAGTTCAGCTACCAATTCAGGCTGGTCGAGACCGTCTTCGAAACTTCCGAGTACAGGTGGATCCCGTGGCGCGCCTGGTCCGAGTTCGAGCATGAGTTCGACGCGGCGCAAGCACGTCTTCGCGGGGCGCTCCAGGCTTACGAGACGAACTTTGAGTCGATCCGCCAAACGGTCCTGGAGACCTTCGAGCAGTTGGGCACCGATTCGGCAAGGCGTCTGGAAGCTACCGGCCATCCTGTGCCTCCCGATTTCGTCGACGCCGTCGTGCACGAGGTATTGGCCACCCTGCCCACCCCCGCGCTACTGTGGGAGCGCCTGTCTCTGCGCTACCGCGTAGGCGTCATGCAGCTCGGCAGCGAGATGCTCGGCGAGCAGCGCAAGGCGGCCGAGGAGCGCCGTCTGCTGGACGTGATCGAGGCAGAGCATCGACTCGAACAGCGCCGCCAGCAAGCTGAGGAGCATGTGGTCCAGCAGAACCTCTGGGTCGAGCAGGAGCGTATTCGCCTGCAGCTCAGGGCCGAAGCGGAAGAGCGAAAGCGCGAGGCCGCCGTTAAGGAGCGGCTGCGACAGCTCAAGCTCGAAGCGGCCCGCGAGCGGCTGCATGACGTCCTCAGCCCTCTGGAGGAGGGGGCGGCACAACTGCACGCGGCGGTGTTCGAGGCCGCCAACGCTCTTCGCGACTCGCTGCAGAAGCACCAGGCACTCCGCGGCTCTTCGGCCAGAAAGGCACGCGACTTGGCGAGGTGGTTCAGGGCGATGAACTGGCAAGGCGAAGCGCAGCTCGAGGCGCTGGTGCTCGATCTGGAACAGCTGGCTAGCGCCCCGACCAGCAAAAAGCGCAAGCGCGACCCCGGCCCGCTGAACCAGGTCCTCGGCGACATCATCGCGCTTACTTACGCCGACGCCAGCGCCCTGGCCGAGCCGAGCCGCATGGCCGCGCTCGAGATCTAGCTGTCACGCCCACATTGCTTGGAGCTGCCCCACCACCCTCGACGGGTGGTGGGGGTCCTGCCCTGTGTGCCGAAGGAAGGCCCCCATGCTTGAGACATCCGCTGCCACCGTCGAAGGGCTCGTCCAGGACCTCGACGTCCTCATCCGCGCTCGCTACCCGCTTATCTCGGTTGCGACCTTTGAGGAGAGTCGCTTCCGTCGGCTCATGCGCGCGGTTGCAACCCTCGAACGCCACAAACCCAAAGGTTTGTACACGTGGAGCCGCACCCTGGGGCTGCGACAGGTTGCTGGGCCGAACGTCGGCGTAGGCGAGCGGCCCATCTCGGGCACTGAGGACCCAATTTCCGTGCTGGAGCACATCGCCCAGGCCGATCTCGGTCTGTACGTGTTGTGCGACTTCGGCGCGTACCTGGTGCCCGACGGCTTGCCCGATTCGATGCTTGTGCGCCAGCTCCGCGAGCTGGCCTGGGCCATCAAAGCCAAGCCGGTCACGGTCCTGTTCGTCGGGCCAACATTTCCCGAGATCCCCGCCCTCGAGAAAGAGGTCAAGACTATTGACCTTCCGCTACCCGACGAATGTGAAGTATCGGCCATCTTGAACATGCAGCTTGATCGGCTCGCCAGCCTGCCCGAGGTGCGGCTGGACGTCGACCCACACACGCGCGAACACCTCGTATCCGCCCTGCTCGGGCTGACCGAGACGGAGATCGAGAATGCCCTGGCCAAGGCCGCCATCGTTCGGCGCGGCATCGACGCCAGAGCGATTCCGCTCGTCCTCGACGAGAAGCGCAGCGTCATCCGCCAGAGCGGCGCACTCACGTACAGCCACCCCGAGTCCGCCGACCACCTCGGCGGCTACGCTCACCTTCGCCGGCTGCTCCACGAGGCCGCGGTGACCTTCAGCCCGGCTGCCCGAGCCTTCGGCGTCGAGCCGCATAAAGGGCTCTTGCTGGTTGGTCTCCCGGGATGCGGCAAAGACCTCAGCAAGAAGGTCGCCGCCTCGGTGCTTGGCCGCCCGCTGTTGGACCTCGATTTTGGCGCGGTCATGGGCGAGGGCGGCGGCGTGATCGGCTCGGCCTCCACGAGCATCCGCCGCGCCTTGAGCATCGCCACCACGCTCAAGGGGATTCTTGGCCTGGCCGAGTTCGAAAAAGGCGTCGGTGGCCTCCAGTCGTCGGCTCGCTCCGACGGCGGCGAGACCGCCCGCACTATCGGCTTCCTGTTGAACTGGATGCAGGACCAAACCGACGTCTTCGTCTTCGCCACGGCGAACGATGTGCGCGAGCTCGCCCCCGAGCAGATCCGCCAGGGTCGCTTCGGCCAGATCGTGTTCGTTGAC
>WNGF01031355.1_pt1 | contig 10269 bp, 10 predicted proteins | sample 5400641 | NCBI WGS metagenome assembly WNGF01 (sample SAMN13153371, study PRJNA577476) | soil metagenome | isolation source: 80 cm soil or saprolite under grassland replicate 2 | place: USA:California | collected 2016-06-15
GAGCGCCAAAAGTGCGAACGGAGTGGAGCGAGCAGCGAAGTGCGAGCGAACGCACTGAGCTTAAGTGAACGGCGTGGATCGCGAGCGCCAAGCAAGCGCTTGCGGCCGCAAGCGAGCGCCGGAGGGTTGTCGTCGCGAAGTGACGACTGCGAGCGCGCAGCGAGGTGGAGAACGTAAAGAGGCTCCACCGAGCGAAGTTAAATTTGGAGAGGTACCGAAGTGGTCGTAACGGGGGCGCCTCGAAAGCGTCTTGCGGAGTAATCCGCACGGGGGTTCGAATCCCTCCCTCTCCGCCAACCTTCTTTTCTTCCGAGGGGCTTCGTCCCTCGGACTCCCCTACACGCTCACTCGCGTGGGCCTCTGGCCCCGCTTCCGCCTCCGCTGAAGCTACGGCGGACGCGCCGAAGCGCCTCCGGCGCGAAGGCGGGCCGTTCGCGTGGCTCACTCGCTGCGCTCGTTCGCTTCTGTTTGACAGCCGCAGAGGTCGGAAAGGGCCTAGGCGAGCGAGCGAGAAATGCGGCGCGCACTAATCAAGGCCCGCTATGTCTTTTTCCCGCTCCTCCGCTTGCCGGGTGGTGCGTTGGCAATCGGCGGTGGCGTTTCGACCGGCGAGGCCGCCGCCAGTCTGCGCGTCGCCGTGCGCGTCGCCGGCAATCGCTTTTTGCCGTGCATCACCGACGCGAGATAGTTGTTCGCGAAATCCGTCTTCAGCTCCACCCAGAGCGGCAAGTGGTCCGAGACCTGGAACGTGCGCCATGACTGGTAGAGCCGCTCCAGTTCCTTCTTGCTCGTGGCGTTCTTCACCTTGTCCGGCGCGCTTCGCTCCATCGCCCCGCGATACCGTTCCGCCTCGCGCGGTCCGTAGATCGCCGCCTGAAAATCGAAGACGCCGCCGCAGCTTGCTTTCAACTGACCCTTGGGATCGTGGAAGGCAATCTGGTCGAAGTGCTTGCTCCTCTCCAGGTTGGTGCCCGTCGCATCCTCATCGGCGGGCGGCTCGACGTCCGAACCGCTGACAGTGCGATCCCGGGCCGTCAGCTTTTTCAGAGCATCGGGTACGACGAAACTGTTCTCCGCCAGAGCCGCACTCGTTTTGTCTCCCGCCTTGCTGAAGATGTTGAAATCTCCCAGCAGCACGACGCTCTCAGGTTCACCGTCCGCAACGTTCTGGCGCCGCTCGTTGCGCGCGGCCAGGGCCTGGGAGACCGCGCGGATCTCCTCGACACGGATCGGATCGTTCGGCTTGGACTCGCCGTAGTAGATGTGCACGCTGCACAGCGATAGACGCCGCCAGCCCACCTTGAAGGCGCAGATGAAAGGACTCCGCGCCGGCTGTCGCACGGCCTTGCCCTTCACTGGTGGCAGCGCCAGTTCCCCGGCCAGATGATCGAAGCGCACTTTCCGGCCGTCGTACACGAACGCGATGCGCTCGCTGTTCCCTGACGTCCCGAGGGTGACATCGGTGACGAGGTACTCCCACCACCCGCCCAGCATCCTGATGAGACGCTGAAGGTTGTCCAGGTTCTGATTGATCTCCTGCAGCGCGACGAGATCGAAATGGCTGACGATCTCGGCGATGTAGAGGAGGGATTCGTCAAGACGCTTTCCAAACTTATGGTCAGCGCCGAACTCGCGCAGGTTCCACGTGGCGATCAGGACGCTCGACATCACGTTGCGCGGAGGTACTTCTTTCGAGAGCTTGTGGCGCAGACTCAGGAGCCGGCGCGCAGCGTCCTGCGCCTGATCTGCGTGGCCGGCATCGGTCAGATCGTCGAGTACGCCTTTGTAGTACGGCATGTGGCGCTCCTGTCGCAGGGTTATCGACTGCTCTCCAGCGCCGCCATGTTACGCGCACCGGACGTTGCGCGTCTCGTGTAGGTGTGAGTCCTACAAGAATTTCGGGCGGTGATCGCCCTGCCACGCGGCCGTTCGCCGTCAGTCGCGGCTGCGCGCGTCTGCGGCGATCGCCGTCAGCAGGGTGCGCCATTCCTCAGCCCGTGCATAGTCGCCTGTGATCGTGACGATCTTCTGCTTCGCGTCGATGTCGTAGGCCAGCGGCATCGGCGGACACTCAGGCGGACCGCGTGGCATCGTGCGGCATCGGCCGCTCGACGATTCGCCACGCCATCAGGAAGCGATTGGCGATCGCCAGTGCGCATGCCATCGCTTCTTCGCGCGTCTCGAAGATCTCCACGCGCAGCCGATGTGGAACCACTCGCCAGCGTCCGTCCACCCGCTCCACAATGACCGTCTCCGGCGGCACTTCCCACGGGAATGTCATATCCGTGAGGTACTGCGCGGGCACGGATGTGAAGCGGTAAGACGCTGGAAGCATGTCTCAGACACCGAGCAGTAAATCGATGACGAGCTGATCGAGTTGCTCGTAGGGAAGCGCGCGCTTGGACAGCGGCTCGCGATCGAAGGAACGCGCGCCGAGCGCGGCCGCTGCGTCTCGAGTATATAGGCCGATCGCTGCTGAACCCGCGCCCGACTGAAACTCCGCGAGCAGAGCCTGGATTCGCGTGTCCTCCCGGAATTCCCGCGCCTTCTCTTTCAGAATCAAGTACGTGCGCATGCAGCCGCGCGCGAATTCCCAGACCCCTTCCTCGCTTTCCGTGCGATAGGCGTGCGCATCGAAATGGCGGGGACCGTCGTATCCCGATTCCTCGAGCAGCTTGACCAGAAAAAACAGCGGCTTGATCGACTCCGACCCGAAACGCAGATCCTGATCGAATCGGCCCGGTTTCTGATCGTTCAGGTCGATGTGGAACAGTTTCCCCGCTTCGAGTGCCTGTGCCACCGCGTGGAAGAAGTTCAGGCCCGCCATCTGCTCGTGCGCGAATTCCGGATTCACGCCGACCATTTCCGGATGGGCAAGTGTAGGAATGAACCCAAGATACGCGCCCGTCGTCGGAAAATACATGTCCCCGCGCGGTTCGTTCGGCTTCGCCTCCAGCGCAAACCGCATCGAATACTTCTTGTCGATGGCGTACTCGCAGAGGAAATCGATCGCTTCCCTGAACCGCACGATCGCAAGGACAGGATCCTTCGCGGCATCGACTTCGGCCCCTTCGCGTCCGCCCCAGAAGACATACATGCGCGCGCCAAGCTCGGCGCCGAGATCCATCGCGCGCATTGTCTTCTGGACGGCGTAGGCGCGGACCTCTGGATCGTTCGCGGTAAAGGCGCCATCCCTGAACACCGGGTCCGTGAACAGGTTCGTCGTCGCCATCGGGACCGTCATGCCTGTCGCTTCGAGGGCGCGGCGAAAGTCGCGGACGATGCGGTCGCGCTCCGTCGGTGTCGCGTCGATCGGAACGAGATCGTTGTCGTGCAGGTTGACGCCGAATGCACCCAGCTCGGCCAGCTTGTGGACCGACGTAACCGGATCGAGCGGTGGCCGGACCGCTTCGCCGAACGGATCCCGCCCCCGGTTGCCAACGGTCCAGAGCCCGAATGTGAACTTGTCGGCGCGTTCCGGATTCAGTCTCATTGATCCTTCTCCAAGGCCCCCTTATCGTAGATTAGTTGGGATGAGTCTTGCGCACCTGACGCTGGCGAGCCGGGACGTGGAGAGGACAGCGTCGTTCTTCGAACAAACGCTCGGCTACTCGCGCGATCCGCTTCCTGGGAACGTCGTCGGAGAGACGGTGTGGCTGAACATCGGCCGCGGGCAGCAGATGCACGTGCTCTACGCCGAGGGTTTTGAGGTCTCGGCGTTCGAAGCGGAGTTCGGCCGGCACGTCGCGGTCTATTACCCGCGCGCGCGCTTTGATGCCTTGAAAGAGCGGCTCGTGCGGCACGGAGCGGTCCTGATCGATCCGCTCCGCGCCACGCCGTTCGAACGGTTCTTCTTCCGCGAGCCGGTCAACGGCTACGTCTTCGAGGTGATCGAGCAGTCAGCCTAGAACCCCTTCGCCAGCCACTTCGACCAGTAGAACGTCAGCGGCACCTTACCCGTGTTGACGATCCCGTGCATCACGTTGCCCGCGCAGTACATCACGGCGCCCGGCCCGACGTTCGTCGTTTTTCCGGCGCATTCGATCTCGCCGGTGCCCGAGGCGATGATGAGGAACTCCTCCTCCGGATGCTGATGCGGCGGATGCGGACTCGCGCCCGGTTCGAGCACGCACATACCTGCGCAGACGCCGCTCAACTGGTCCGTGGGGCCGTTGTAATGGGTGAAGACGCGGCAGCCGTCGACGAGATCGGCAGACCCGAGCGCATCGAGATCGACGACGCCGTCCGGTAGCTTCGCGGCCGTGGTCGACGCGCTGACGACGTTGGATTCCTGCTTGGCCATGACTGTGTCGATTCTCCTCCCAAGAGTTTAATCCGCACTCATTCGAATCTCCATCCGAAGCCGATGGCGACGTTGATGCTGTCGCGGTTTTCAAATGGCGAGAATGTGGTGATATCGCTGGCGTCGAGGCGGAGGACGAGCCGCTTCGCCGGGTAGGTTTCGATGACCGCGCCGAAGTCGAGGATGCGGGACGTCGCGCGGCCAAGGACAACCCGCTGGCCCGGTGTGAACGCCGATTTCACAGCGCTGTCGTGGGAATCGACGCCCGCGCGGATCTTCCCGAAGTAGCCCAGGCGGCCCGAACGCGTGCCGATTTTTGCGCCGCCAAGGGCGCGCACGACGCGTCCGCCGGTCTCCGGCGAATGGACCGATTCCTTGCGGAAGGGCGCTCGACCGGCTCGATACGACACTCCGGCGGTGAACTGCGCGGTGCTGCGAACGGACGCGGGTATCTCGACGACGAGCACCGCGCCTGACGGCGACGGTTCAGAATGGCCGATCTCCGCGCCGCGGATGGCATAGAAGGGACCAGTCCACTCGGCGTACGCGGTCCAATGCGGCGCGACCCGAACGTCGACGCCGGTCCCCATGTCCAGCGCAACCTGCGTCCGGCTCCCCGTCACGAGCTTGTCCTCGCCTATCGCGGTAATGACGTCGGTGAAATGCAGCAGCGTCGGCAGCAGCACGCCGTAAACCGAGAAGCGGCGGCGCGCCACGAACGCTCCGCGTACGCCCGCTTGCAGCTCGATCGCCTTTCCACCCTGAACGAGGAACGACGGCGGCCGCCGTTCGGGAAACAGCGCGATACGCGCGTCGATCGCCGCGCGCGGCGCCAGAGGAATGGCGACGCGAACGCCCGCGCCACTGACGCTCTTGACGCCTTTGAACGCGAGCGAAGCCGCGTGGGCCCCGATTTCGACGGGCACTGCCGGATCCTGCGCATGCGCAGGAAGCGCAGACACGAGAAGCCCCAACAGAGCAGTGAGACATAGTTGGGAAGCAGCCTGCATAGACGCGAAGTGTAAACGAGATACACTTCGCTCGCTTATCGCAGCGCCAGCTTCGCTTCTTCTGTGAGGCATTGGCAAAATCGCCGTAACCGAGATTGCAGAGGAAGTTCGATCGCACGTGTCCTTCCGGGAAGAATTCCTGGTCACACCCGAAGCACGGCTTGCCGGCCCAGCGATCGATCGTCAACGCGTTCTGCCACAATCCACCTCCGTTCTCATCATAGCGACGAAAACGGCTTAGCTTGCTCCGGTCCGATCCTTTGCCTAACGTAAAGGACATGCCGGTGAGGCTTAGTCGATGGCGTGCTCGCGAATGCGTGAGCGGGTGACATAATCTGACCGTGCCCGTCACCGACGCGTACGACGCCCTCGCCGGCGCGCGCCACTCCGATCCCTTCTCAGTCCTCGGCCCCCACGTCGAAGACGGCCGTCTCGTGATCCGGACGTTCCAGCCGACCGCCGAACGCGTGGACGTGCTGCATGCAGGCGGACCGACGGAACTGCGGCGCGCGCACGACACCGGCGTGTTCGAGGCGCCATTCTCCGGTTCCGACATCTTCGATTACCGCCTGCGCGTGACGTATCCAGGCGGCCACAGCGTGGACATTGACGATCCGTACCGCTACGGCCGCGTCATCACCGAGTACGACGTCTACCTGTTCTCGCAGGGCAAGCACACGCGGATTTACGACAAGCTCGGCGCGCACCTGATGCAGATCGGCAACGCGCACGGCGTGCATTTCGGCGTGTGGGCCCCCAACGCGGATCGCGTCAGCGTCGTCGGTGACTTCAACGGGTGGGACGGCCGGTTGCACCCGATGCGGCGGCTGGGTCCCACGGGCGTTTGGGAAATCTTCATCCCCGGCATCGAGGCCGGGCAGCGGTACAAGTACGAGATCCGATCGAACCAGCACGGCGAGCTGCTGCTCAAAGCGGATCCGTACGGTTTCCGTTTCGAGCGGCCGCCGCTCTCGGCATCCGTCGTGGCGCGACGCAACCACGAATGGGAAGATGCGCGGTGGTTCGTCGATCGCGCCGGCTGCAACGCGTGGTTCAAGAAGCCCGTCGCGATCTACGAAGTGCACCTCGGCTCGTGGGCACGCGTGCCGGAAGATCGGGATCGCTGGCTGACGTACCGCGAGCTGGCGCAGCGGCTCATCCCGTACGTGAAGGAGATGGGCTACACGCACATCGAGCTGCTGCCCGTGATGGAGCACCCGTTTTTTGGATCGTGGGGCTACCAGGTCACAGGTTTCTTCGCCCCCTCGAGCCGGTACGGCACGCCCGACGACTTCAAGGCCTTCGTCGATGCGTGCCACCAGCATGGCATCGCGGTCATTCTCGACTGGGTGCCGGGACATTTTCCGAAGGACGCGCACGGCCTCGCGCGCTTCGACGGGACGCATCTGTACGAGCACGCGGATCCGCGGCAGGGGGAGCACCGCGAGTGGGGGACGCTGATCTTCAACTACGGCCGCAACGAGGTCCGCAACTTCCTGCTCGCGAACGCGCTGTTCTGGCTCGAGGAGTACCATCTCGACGGTCTTCGCGTCGATGCCGTCGCCTCAATGCTGTATCTGGATTTTTCCAAGCAGCCGGGGGACTGGGTCCCCAACAAATACGGCGGTACCGAGAACCTCGAGGCGATCGATTTCCTCCGGCAGCTGAACGCCCTCACACACGGCGAGCATCCCGGCTCGATCACGATTGCCGAAGAATCCACGTCGTTCCCGGGCGTCACGCGTCCGACGCATCTCGGCGGCCTTGGTTTCACCTACAAGTGGAACATGGGCTGGATGAGCGACACCCTCGAATACGTGGAGCAGAATCCGATCTTCCGGCGTTACCACCACCGGCTGCTGACGTTCTCGCTCCTCTACGCCTTCAGCGAGAACTACATTCTTCCGTTCTCACACGACGAAGTCGTGCATCTGAAAGGCTCGATGTGGGGGAAGATTCCCGGCGATGACTGGCAGAAGGCCGCGACGCTGCGGGCCCTCTACGGCTACATGTACGCACATCCCGGCAAGCAGTTGATGTTCATGGGAGGCGAGATCGGCCAGCACCGCGAGTGGAACCACGATCGCAGCATCGACTGGCATCTCCTCGAGCAGCCGCTGCACAAGGGACTCCAGCAGTTCGTGAAAGATCTCAACCGCACGTATCGCACAGAGCCGGCACTGTACGAGTGCGACTTCGAGGCATCCGGCTTTCAATGGATCGACTGCAACGACAGCGACAACTCGGTGGTCGCGTTGATGCGTCGCGCGCAGGACAGGAATGATTTCGTGATCGCGATCGTCAACTTCACGCCTGTGCCGCGATACGGATACGTCCTGGGAGCGCCGCGTGCGGGACGGTACGACGAAGTGTTGAACAGCGATTCAGACGCCTACTGCGGCAGCAACATCGGCAACGACGGCATCGTCTACACCGAGCCAATCCCCTCGCACGGCCATCCGCAGTCGATGCGCCTGACGCTGCCTCCGCTCGGATTCCTGCTGCTCAAGCCCCACTCATCTTCAGAATCCACTCCCACTCCTTCTCAGGCACCGGCATAACCGAGAGCCTGGGAATGCGCGTGAGAGGGAAGTCCGCGAAGCGCTTGTCCGCCTTGATCGCGGCCAGCGTCACCGGCGCCTCGAGCTTCTTCACCGGTTCGACGTCCACCGCGTACAGCTTGCCTGTCTTGTCGGCGGGATCGGCGTACGCGTCCGCGGCCGCCCGGCAAACGCCCACGACCGACTTCTCCTTCCCCGTGTGATAGAAGAAGATCTTGTCTCCCTTCTTCACGCTGCGCAGGTTGCGCTGCGCGACGGGGTTTCGGACGCCGGTCCACGACGTCTTTCCGTCGCGGGCGAGATCGTCGTAGCTGTAGTTTTCCGGCTCTTCTTTGAACAACCAGTTCATGGCCAAGGATTCTAAGCCCGCCTGGGAAGATCTGCGACTCACCGACAGGATCGAGCCGGGCGTCCGCGTGCTGCTGATCGGCATCAATCCGGGCGTGATGTCGGCAAGGACGGGACATCATTTCGCCGGACCGACGAACCGCTTCTGGCGCCTCCTCTACGAATCGGGCATCGTCCCTGAACCGGTAAGTCATATAGACGACGTGCGGCTGCCCGTGTGGGGCATCGGGATGACGAACCTCATCGCGCGTCCAAGCCCGGGCATCGACGTCCTCAAACCGGACGAGTACATTCGCGGATGGCAGATCCTCGAGCAGAAGATCGATCGCTTCCGTCCGAAGATCGTCGCGTTCGTCGGCGTGACGATGTATCGCGCGTTGTGGAAGGTGCTTGGTCACGCCGAAGCCCCTGCGGTGAAGCCTGGATTTCAGCACGCGACGGTGCACGGCGCGCGATTGTTCGTGCTGCCGAACCCGAGCGGGCGCAACGCGCACTTCTCGTACGACGACATGCTGGCGGCATTTCGTGCGCTCGCGAAAGCCATGCACACCCAGCCGGCCGTCGGGACGAAGCCGAAGCCCAGCAGAAAAACTGGCGCGCGCGCGCGACGGATGCGTACGCCGAAACGGACGCGCGTTCGATCCGGTTGACAAACCGGGTGGGAGGCGTATGGTGCTCGATCTGATGGAGACCGCCTGGCACGACGTACGGTATGCGATGCGGACGCTGGGCCGGACACCGGGATTTTCCGCGGTGGTCGTCATCATCATCGCGTTCGGCATCGGCGCCACTACAGCGATCTTTACGTTGCTCGACGGTCTCATGCTGCGCCGGCTGCCCGTGACTGATCCGCGCGGACTCGTCGAACTTCTCAGCCGCTACCCGGGCGAGCCGCACATGAACGGATTCTCGTGGAAGGTGTACGAATACTTCCGCGATCACAACCACGTGTTCTCCGCCGTGACGGGCGTGTCGCCCGTGCGTCTGCAGGTCCGCGGCGAGGGAGCCGAACCCGAAACGCTCGAGGGCGAGTACGTGGCGGGTGATCTCTTTCAAGTGCTGGGCATGCAGGCCGCGCTCGGCCGCCTGATCGCGCCCGAAGACGCGCGCGCGGACGCCGCTTCCGTCGCCGTCGTGAGCTGGTCCTACTGGAAAAGCCGGCTGAATGGAAACCCGTCCGCGGCGGGCAGCCGCATCACCGTGAACGGCGCGCCGGTGACGGTGATCGGCGTGACGCCACGCGCGTTCCATGGGCTGCAGACCGGCATTGCGCCCACGATGTGGCTTCCGGCGGCGCGTCCGGTGCCGCTGGGCCTGATCGCCCGGTTGAAGCCTGGAATCTCGATCGCACAGGCGCGCGCCGAAATGCAGGTGCTGCACCGCTTCCGTATCGAGGATCTCGCCAGGACGAGCCGCGATCCGCTCTGGCTCCAGGCGCAGCTGGACGTCGAGTCCGCGGCCACTGGATTCTCGGCACTACGCGATCGCTTCGCGACACCGCTGCAACTGCTGATGGCAGGCGTCACTCTGCTGTTGCTGATTGCGTGCACGAACGTCGCGAGCATGCTTCTCGCACGCGGCGCGGCGCGGCGCCGCGAGATCGCGGTCCGCGTGTCATTGGGCGCAAGCCGCCTTCGGCTCGCGCGCCAGGTATTGATCGAATCGCTCCTTCTCTCTATTGGCGACAGCGCGGCGGGTCTCGCCTACGTGGGGGCTGACGCGCTGGTCCGCCTGATGGTCTCGGGACGGGCGCCCGTCGGCGGCTGGCCGCCGAATCTCGATATCCAGACCATCCCGGACGCGCGAGTCCTGCTGTTCACCGCCGGAATCGCGATCGCCACGGGCGTGCTCTCCGGTCTCGCGCCCGCGTTGAGCGCGTTCCGTTCGGCGCCCATGACGTCGCTTCGGGAGATTGGCAGCACGGCCGATCGCCCGGCGGCGCGCGTCGTCGCCAGGCGTCTTGTCGCCGCGCAGATGTGCCTCTCAGTCGTGCTGCTGACGGGAGGGTGGATATTCGCCGGCCATCTCGCGAACCTGCGCAACCGCG
>WNGF01010736.1_pt1 | contig 10268 bp, 12 predicted proteins | sample 5400641 | NCBI WGS metagenome assembly WNGF01 (sample SAMN13153371, study PRJNA577476) | soil metagenome | isolation source: 80 cm soil or saprolite under grassland replicate 2 | place: USA:California | collected 2016-06-15
GACCGGATCGGCCGGCGCCGGCTGCTGCTGGCAGGTGCGGCCGCCTTCGGGATCGGCTCGGTGCTGGCCGCCTCCTCACGCGACGCCGCGCAGCTGATCGCGGCCCGGGCGCTGCTCGGCGTCGCCGGGGCGACGCTTGCGCATCCACCCTGTCGCTGATCCACAACATGTTCGCCGAGCCGCGACAGCGCACAATCGCCGTCGGGGTCTGGGTTTCCAGCTTCTCGGCCGGCGGCGCGGTCGGCCCGCTGCTGGGTGGGCTACTGCTCGAGTGGTTCTGGTGGGGCTCGGTGTTCTTGCTGGCGGTGCCGGTGATGCTCCTGGTAGTGCTGCTCGGGCCGATCCTGCTGCCGGAGTATCGCGACCCGGATGCTGGTGGACCGGACCTGGTCAGCGCCGCCATGTCGCTACTTGCGGTGCTGGCGGTCATCTACGGCCTCAAGCAGCTCGCCCAGGACGGGCTCGGCTGACCGCCTGCGCTGTCGATCCTGGCTGGCGTTGCTGTCGGGGTGGTATTCGTGCGTCGACAGCAAACGCTGGCCGATCCGCTGCTGGACCTGCGGCTGTTCCGGATTCCCACGTTCAGCGCAGCCTTGACGACCAACGTGCTGAGCTTCTTCGTTGGCTTTGGCACGCTGCTGTTCATCGCCCAGTATTTGCAGCTGGTGTTGGGACTATCGCCATTGCAGGCAGGTCTATGGATGCTGCCATCGTCCGCTGGGTTCATCCTCGGGTCCATGCTGACCCCAGTGCTGACGCGCCGAACCCGTCCAGTGGTCGTCATGGCTGGCGGGCTGGCGCTGGCGGCATGTGGCTTCGGGCTGCTCACCCAGCTCGACGGCGCAACTGGCCTGGCGGTGCTGGTGACCGGCTCAGTCGTGTTCTCGCTGGGGCTTGCGCCGGTGGACACGCTGGCAGCCGATCTGACTGTCGGGTCGGCCTCAGCGGAGCGGGCCGGCGCGGCGTCGGCGATCTCGGAGACTGGCGCCGAGTCGGGCGGGGCGCTGGGCATCGCGATTTTAGGTGTGGTCGGCACGGCTGCGTACCGCGGCCACATCGCCGACGCTGTCCCGGGAGGAGTCCCGCCCCAAGCCGCGGCGGCCGCGAAGGACACGCTTGGTGGCGCCGTGGCAGCGGCGGGGCAACTCCCGGACCCGCTTGGACAGGCACTGCTGGAAGCCGCCCGCGGGGCGTTCACTCAGGGCCTGCACCTGGCGTTCGCGGTCAGCGCCGCCGCGGCAATCGGTGCTGCCATGATGGCCATCGTGGTCCTCACGGACGACGCGAGGAGAAGCTGATGCTTCTCGACAACAAGCACGCTGTGATCTATGGCGCCGCAGGGACGGTCGGAGCGGCCGTGGCGCGTGCATTCGCGCGCGAGGGGGCTCGGGTATCGCTGGCAGGTCGTACTCGCACGACGCTGGACGAGGTGGCCCGGGCAATTTCCACCGGCTCGGGAAGCGTCGTCGATATCGCACAGGTCGATGCGCTAGACGCGCAAGCTGTAGAGCAACACGTGGGCCGCTTAGCGGCAGATGTTGGAGCCCTTGACATCTGTTTCAACGCCGTCGGAGACGAAGCGATACTCGGCCAGCCACTGCTCGACATTGGACTTGCCGAATTCATGCGCCCAATCACCAGATTGGTAATTGCGCAGTTCTTGATCGCGACAGCGGTCGCACCGCACATGATCCAGCGCAAGTCCGGCGTGATCTTGACCATGACCGGGTCGGGCGTGCCGACGGCAGACATGGGCGGCGCCATGACCGCCTGGGCTGCCGTCGATGCACTATGCGGTCAACTGGCGCGCGAACTTGGACCCCACGGCGTCCGCGTCCTGTGGTTGCGATCGAACGGCGTGGTCGGAGATGAAGACAATCCAGGCGAGCGATCGCGGAGCATGCTTAATCGGCTGGCATCGGCGGATGACGTCGGCAAGGTGGCAGCCTTCTTGGCCTCCGACGATGCCGCAACAATGACCGCGACTGCGGCCAACATCACAAGCGGCGCCGAAGTCGGTTAGCAATGGTCCGGGACGCCTGCAGGCACACAAGCCGTTGCTTCTCGCCGCGGCTGACTTGGCAGGTACCGTCGAAGGCGTGCGGCGGTCAGCTGGCGATACGGGTCGTGGTCCTGGACCAGTACATTCCAGTCAGGACGGAGATTGGCGAGGTCAGCGGCGGGCAGCGTGGTGCTTGTGCTCTTCCCTACCCCCGCCCTACTGATGGGCCACCACAATGATGGTCTCCGACACGTATCTCCGCGGGGGTCAGCCACTGAGGCTTGCGTAAACTGTGTTCCGAGGCAAGGGTCGGGTGACCAATGTCGCTGACCGAATCGAGATCAGCTCGGACAACGGTGATCCGCGGCACGCGTATCAAGGTCGAGCTCATCCTCAGGAAGCTCGCCGAGGGCGTCACTGAGGCACATCTCTTTGACGCCTACCCAAGCCTGACGCAAGCGCAGATCCGTGCGGCCATTACCTACGCCGCTGACGTTGTCGCGCACGAGGAGCAGATCGAGGGTCCTGCCACCCCCCTGAGGCCGACGAGAGCTGCGACTTCGCAGTGGTGCGCGCGCTCCGAGCCGGCCGGTCTCGATGTCAAAGCGATCGTCGAAATAGCCCCTGGATCAAGCGACCAGGCGCTGATCGAGCTCGCGGTCAACGACCAACGAGTCCTGATGACGGAGGACACAGACTTCGGCGCACTCGTCGCCGCTCACGCCCACGCCTCGAGCGGTGTGATCCTGCCTTGCTTTCCCGCCCGAGCGCGCAATGAACTCGCAGCTCAGGTACTGCGATTCCTCGAGCAAGCGACGGAAGACGCACGCACGGCGTTCATAGTGCGTCAGTCAGGCCGCATCCGAATCGGCCGCACACCGCCGCACTGATCTGCCTCAGGAGTCTCGTCGACTCGCAGCCCACTTCTGGTACGTTTCGCGATATTTTGCACTCTGGCGGTACCGAGCAGCGGCATCGCGCGCGGCTGCCTTCATCCCACAGTCAGAGCAATACGGATTGCGATCGCGTCGTGGCCGACGGAACGCCGGCAGGAACGGCGTTCCACACGACGTGCACACCGTGAGCCCATCCGTCCGGGATGCGTCGAACAGCAACTGAACCACGAGCGCCCCAAACAGCCCTTGACCGCCGAGCTGGACCGCGGGTTTGTCGGTCGACATCGCTCGCGACCGAGGCACCCAGATTGCCCGATCTGGTGCGCACGAGCGCGGCTACACGCGCACTCAAATTTCTCTGACACTGCACTGGTCGGTCGCCACTGAGGAGTTGCGAAGCGCCGGCGCGTCCGGCATGCTGGGGGCCGGCGTTATCAACATGAGCGCGGAAGGCCGAAACGTGGCGCCGTTCGTCCCGCCGGCACGCCCCGGGCTGCAGAGCCGCGTCTGGCGGGAGATGACGCGCTTCGTCTTTCGCTATATGGCCAACCCGGCGCTGCCCGCGGAAGTGCGCCGGCGGCGCATGGATCGGTTCGTGGGGATCGTCCGTCTGCCGCGCGGGACGCGTGTCGAGCCGGTGATGGCGGGCCGCATCCCCGCCGAGTGGATCGTCCCACCGGGCGTCGAAACGAACGCTGTGCTTCTCTACCTCCACGGCGGCGGGTACGCGGCGGGCTCCTTCGTCACGCACCGGCCGGTGGCGGAGAAGGTGGCGCAAGTCGCGCGCGTGCGGGCGCTGCTCCCTGCCTACCGCCTGGCGCCGGAGCACCGCTTCCCCGCTGCGGTCGACGACGCCATGGCCGTCTACCGCTGGCTCATCCAGGAGTACGGCGCCGACCCGGCGCGTGTGGTCGTCGCCGGCGACTCCGCCGGCGGCGGACTGACAATCGCGCTGGCGGTCTCGGCCCGTGACGCCGGCTTGCCTCTGCCGGCCGCGCTGGCGTGCATCTCGCCCTGGTTCGACCTGGCCGGCACCGGCGAGTCGATGCGCTCGAAGGCGGGTGTCGACCCGTGCTTCACGCCCGAGGGCCTGCACCTGCAGGCGCGCGAGTACCTGGGTGATGCGGACCCGACGCACCCGCTGGCGTCGCCGCTCTACGCCGACCTGCGTGAGTTGCCGCCGCTCTTGGTGCAGGTCGGGGAGGACGAGCTGCTGCTGGACGACGCGCGGCGGCTGGTGGAGCGCGCCCGCGCCGCCGGCGTGGACGCCACGCTGGAGGTGTGGCCGGGCCTGTGGCACATCTTCGCCACGCAGGGCACCTTCCCCGAATCACGCGAGGCGATGCAGCGGCTGGGGCGCTTCCTGCGCCGCCACGTGGAGGCACACGCGGCGCCGTAGATGTACTCAGCAGGCACATTGGTGACAGTCGGCTGATCGGGGGCTGACCGCCCAGAGCGGAGTGACGCCGTCGATGGTTGTAGTACTCGAGCCAGGGTGCAAGAGCGGCGGCGCGCTCCTGGTTCGAGGTGAACAGCTGTCGGTGCGCCCATTCGATCTGCAGCGTGCGGTTGAGGCGTTCGAACTTGCCGTTTTGCCAGGTGCATTGCGGTCTGTCAATGGCCATGAGCCAGGGCCTACTGGTGGCCAGGGCGGTATCCAGCAGTGGCCAGCTCGAAGTGCCCACCCCGGGGTGATTCAGTGTGTTGGGGGTTCCTCCTTGGATGGGGATGGAGTGACGCCAGTTAGCGGCGTGCGACGTGAGCGAGCGCGTGCGTCTTTAAATCGCCACGACTCACCCGAGGTCACAACCACCACCGCGTGATGGAGGAGCCGATCGAGGAGCGCGGCCGCTGTACTCGGGATCGGTAGGAACGTGCCCCAGTCCTCGAAGGGCCAGTGGCTGGCGATCCCGAGGCTGCGCCGCTCGTACGCCGCGGCGACCAGTCGGAAGAGTAGCTGGGTGCCGGTTTCGTCGAGCGGAGCGAACCCGACCTCGTCGATCACGAGAACGCGCAGCAGGCCATCAATGACGCGGCTGACGGTGTTGTCGGCCAGGCCGCGGTAGAGCTGTTCGACGAGGTCCGCGGAAGTGGCATAGCGCACGCGCAGTCCCGTTCAACGGCGCGGTGGCCAACACCGATGAGGATGTGGCTCTTGCCCGTACCCGCTGGCCCGACCAGCAGGGTGTTCTCCCTGGCGCGGATCCACTCCAGTGACGCAACGTAGGCAAACGTTCCCGACGGAATGCCAGAAGCGAGTGCGTCGACGTCCTCCAGCTGCTTGAGCAGCGGCAGATTCGCTGCCTTCAAGCACAGGCGTTGGTTGGTCTGGTCGCGCGCGGCGATCTCGGCATTGACCAGCGTGCGCAGTACGTCGTCTGCGGGCCAGCGCTGCGTGCGAGCGGTCTGCCGCACCTCCGGTGCCTGAGCGCGGATGGTCGCCAGCTTCAGGCGCCGCAGTGCCGCGGCCAGGTCCGGCGTCAGCGGTGGCGCAGCCGCGCTCATCGGAGGCTCGCCATGGCATAAGCGCTCAGCGGTCGAACGGGACCTGGGGCGACGCGAGCTTCAACTGCTCACCGGCCCGGACCGGCGTCGGCACACCGCTGCCCGCGAGCAGGATGGCGCGTACGTCGGCGGCTTTGAAGCGACGGAAACGCGTCCCACGCTCCAGTGCACGCATGACCGCGGTGCGACCCAGACCGCCTCGAGCTCAGCGATGTCGCGCAGCTCGTGCTCCAGACGCAGTGTGCCGGCCGCGTCCGCACTGCGGAGGAACGTCTCAGCCGCTGGTCCGAATCCGAGGAACGCCACCTCCGCGGCCGTACGCGGTCGCACGCGACGCGTCGGCCGGCGATCGGCGTCAGCCAACGGGCCGAGCGCAACCTCGCCAGGGCCGACGGCCGCGTGACGGATGACCTCGCTACCAGCATGGCGGATGACTACCAGATCGTCGTGCGCCACCACCTCCACGTCTCGCCGATGAGGTGCTGCGGCACCGCGTACCGCGCGGAACCAAAGCGGACCATACCCAGGCGATCCACCTTGCGCACTTCACCTTCGCGCAGTGGCGGACGCAGCAACGGCACCGGTCGTAGAACGCCACGTTCGGTCACTAGCCGCTCCGCTGGTACGGCGCGCGTTTCGGTGTGGGTCCGCTTGTTGACCTCCGCACACCAGCGTTTGGCCTCGGCATTCGCAGTTGTCAGATCTGGCCACGGATGGTCGAGCTCGGCGGGAACCAGCAGATCGGTCCGGACGTAGCCGGCCAGGTGCTCGACGACACCCTCCGACTCGGGATCGGCACCTTCACAGAAATCCGGTTTGAAGCCATAGCACGTGGCGAAGCGCACGTACTCCGGGTGTGGCGGTGGGACGGCAAAACTCGCGGCGTCTTTCAGCCTGCGCGTTCATAGACGTGATGCAGCCCGTTCAGGACCGGATGCGACAGGATCGAGCCGGTTGCGGGCCAAAGCGCCGGTTCAGGCGTTTGCAGTCCCAGGGTCCGGTGCGGGCGCTCGTAGATGTAGTACGCCACGAACTCGCGCAGGACGGCCATGAGGTGCTGCTCGTTCAGAACGATGACATGATCCAGACACTCGCGCCGGAGCGTGCCGATTACCCGTTCCGCGATTGCGTTCACGTACGTCGTCAACTACCGGTGGTAGCAGCGATTCGCAGCGATTCCGTGTAGCGCACCCGTTCCATCCGCTGAGCGGGCGTGAGTATGTAGTGGTCGGCTTCGCCCACACCTGGGGTGAACACCGAGTCTTCTACCGAGAGCCGGGACAAACTCGCGTCCGGTCGTTGCCAGCGAATTGGACGGATGTTGGCGGACCCGATGCATTCCTGGTCCTCGCAGCCGGGCGCTCGCACTTCCGACCAGAGGACCTGCTCCAGCTCGTGCTCCTACTGGGTGAGCTGAATAGCAGTGTAAATGAGATTACGCCGCGTGCGTAAACTCCATTCTGCCGAGGTATGGCGTGACACCGTTCGGCTAGACGGCAATCACTTCGCGTTCGGATACGAATGGGCAGTTTCCAGCAAGAGAGTTGACGACGAAGCATTACGCGGCATAATGCAGGTAACACAGCAGGGGAGGTCCAGGTTGGCCGAAACGCCGCGCGAAGACAAGGCAACGGCCCTCCGCCGCCATCATGCCCTCAATCCGCGCCCGCAGACGGTGAGCGACTCCGCCTTCACCTCCGCCGACAACGCCTTCTTCGACGCTCGCGACCTAGTCCAGGTCAAGTACGAGATGCTGCGTCGGGTGCGCGAGGATGGCCGACCGGTCAGCCAAGCAGCCGCCGACTTCGGCTTTTCGCGGCCGTCCTTTTATGACGCCCAGGCGGTCTTCGAGGCGGCGGGCCTGCCTGGCCTAGTCCCGCAGCGACCGGGACCGAAGCGGGCGCACAAGTTCTCGGAAGAGGTCGTCGACCGACTCGAACGAGCTCTGGAGGCCGATCCTTCCCTCAACTCCGCCCAGCTGGCGCAGCAACTCGAGGAGGAGCTCGGCCTACGGGTTCATCGGCGCAGTGTGGAACGGGCACTCAGCCGACGCCGAAAAAAGGGGGCCCAGCGACGACCGTGAACGTCCTCCAACCCGCTGGCGAGTTGACGCTCGCTTACGAGGTGCTGCGTGCGCAAGCCACCGGGGCACGGCCGGCCTCAACACCGTTTGGCTTCGCCCTGTTCCTGGCGGCAGGGTTCCCGGCCTGGATGATGGCTTGGATCCCGTTGACGCCGGTGGTGGCGAAGCCCCCTGCTGCCCCAGACCACCGGGCACCGCTCGTCGGACTCGGGGGCGAGGTGGTGCAGCTGCTGACTGAAATGGCTTTGGGTTGCCAGAGGAGATCGACGTCATGAGCCTCGAGATGCACAACAAGATCGCCGCCACGCACCTCCAGCGCCAGGCATACCTCTATGTACGCCAGAGCACGCTGCGCCAGGTGCTCGAGAATACCGAGAGCACCAAGCGTCAGTACGCGCTGCGCGAGCGCGCGGTCGCCCTCGGCTGGCCACTCGACCGGATTGTGGTCATCGACAGCGACCTGGGTCAATCCGGCGCTGATAGTGACCGCGTCGGCTTCCAAAAGCTGGTTGCCGCCGTCGGTCTGGGTGAAGTCGGCGTGGTGCTTGGCCTGGAGGTCTCGCGTCTGGCCCGCAGCTCGTCGGATTGGCACCGGCTGCTCGAGATCTGCGCGCTGACGTACACACTCATCCTCGACGAGGATGGCCTGTACAACCCCGGCCACTTCAACGATCGACTGCTGCTGGGTCTCAAGGGGACGATGAGCGAAGCCGAGTTGCACGTCTTGCACGCACGGCTCATCGGCGGGCAGCGCGCCAAGGCGAGCCGCGGCGAACTGCAGATGAAGCTACCCGTCGGGCTTGGCTACGACGCCACTGGCAAGGTGGTGCTCGATCCCGACCTCCAGGTCCAAGCAGCAGTGCGCACGTTCTTCGAGACCTTTCGTCGGACGGGCTCGGCGACGAGCACCGTGCGCAGCTTCCGCGAGCAAGGGTTGCTGTTCCCACGCCGACTGAGCTACGGGCCGCACCAGGGCGAACTGGCGTGGGGCCCGCTCCTGCACCATCGAGCCTTGCGCGCGCTCAAGAACCCACGCTACGCCGGCGCATTCGTGTATGGCCGCAGCCAGGCGCGCAGGTCTCCGCATGGCGGCGAGCTGCGTACCCAGCTTCCGCGTGAGCAGTGGCACACGCTGCTTCACGACGCGCACCCCGGCTACATTACCTGGGTCGACTACGAGGAGAACCTGCGCCGTCTGCGCGACAACGGCCAGGCGTACGGCGCTGATCGGCGGCACGGCCCGCCGCGCGAGGGCCCGGCGTTGCTTCAGGGCCTGGTGGTGTGCGGTCGGTGTGGGGGACGCATGACAATCCGCTACTACGTCAGCCACAGCGAAGTGCTGCCGGAGTACGTCTGCCAGAGCGAGGGTATCCAGCACGCGCAAGCTATCTGCCAGCGCGTCCTCGGCGGCGCTCTCGACCGTGAGATTGGCGACCTGCTGGTTGAGACCGTCAGCCCACTTGCCCTTGAGGTCGCTTTGGGCGTGCAGGACGAACTCGAGGCTCGCGCGCAGGAGGTGGATCGGATTCGCCGTCAGCAAGTGGGGCGTGCCCGCTACGAAGCGGAGCTGGCCCAACGGCGGTACCTCCGCGTCGATCCAGACAACCGCCTAGTGGCCGACTCCCTGGAGGCGGAGTGGAATAACAAGCTGCGCGCACTCGCCGCGGCCCAGGAAGACTACGAACGTCAGCGCGCCGGCGAAGGTGGCGTGCTCAGCCCGGACCAGCGTCAGCAGGTCATGGCGCTGGTCACGGACTTCCCTCGACTCTGGCGCGACCCTGCCACCCCGCAACGTGAGCGCAAGCGCATGGTCCGTCTGCTCCTGGAAGACGTCACCCTGTTAAGGGCAGATGAGGTCGTTGCCCAGATCCGCTTCCGTGGCGGCGCCACGCATACGATCCGACTCCCCTTGCCACTCTCAGCTCCAGAGTTGCGAAAGACCCATTCGGCCGTGGTCGCCGAAATCGATCGCCTGATCGACAACTACACCGACGTGGAGATCGCCGAGATCCTGAACGCCCGAGGCCTGCGTCCCGGTGTGGCGGACCGGTTCAGCAACATCATCGTCTGGCACATCCGCCAGAAGTACCGGCTCGAGGATCGATTCACGCGCCTGCGCCGACAGGGCATGCTCACGCTCCAGGAGTTGACTGCCGCTTGCGGGCTTCACCCCTGCACAGTGAAGGACAGAGCAACCAAAGGTCATCTGGCCTCGTCAATCTACAACGACAAGGGCCAGCGTCTGTACGCGCCACCTGGTGAGCCCGCCATGGTCGCGTGCCTCCACTGTGGCAGGCCGATTCCCGAGCGCGGCAAGCACGGCCAGTGGCAGAAGTACTGCGACGCTAGCTGCTCCATGCGAGCCTACGCGCGCCGCAAAGCGGCCGGCTTAGTTCGCGTCCGATGCCGCTCATGACGCTATGCCTTCGCGTTCCATCCAACCCACGAGGAGCAGTTTGATGCGCAAGCCTTGGCCTTTGGCGCGTGGACCGGCGTGGCGATAGCGTCAATGCCGATACTACGGGCGCGCTGGCGGAAGTCGCGACCGTATACGGCATCCCGATCGCGCAGCAGATGTCGAGGCCGATCGCCCCAAGGTGTTTGCCTCGATCACCTGGCGCCAGACCCAGGCCGCCGTGGGGCTGGCCGTCACGTTCATGTAGACGAGCTGACGTCGGCCATGAGCGATGAAGACCAGCACGTACAGGGTCTTCAAGGTCAACGTCGGTATGGTGAGGAGATCGGCAGCCCACAGGTGGTGAGCATGGTTACGCAAGAACGT
>WNGF01029791.1_pt1 | contig 10268 bp, 6 predicted proteins | sample 5400641 | NCBI WGS metagenome assembly WNGF01 (sample SAMN13153371, study PRJNA577476) | soil metagenome | isolation source: 80 cm soil or saprolite under grassland replicate 2 | place: USA:California | collected 2016-06-15
TGGATTGATGACCCGTCCCTGGCGCGCGAGCCACTACGTCGTCGCGGGCCTCCTCGCCGGGGGCGGGCTCGCGTGGGCCACGCGGGACGCGTGGCCGTGGCGCCGGCCGCTCACCGCGCCCGCCATCGTCGTGGACGCGGCCTACGTGAGCTTCGCCGACACCCTCGGCAAGCGGGAAACGGTCACCCACGTGCTGGCGCGCGTCGGCATCACCGGGCGCGACGCCGCCCGCCTGCTCGCCGGCGCGCAGAGCCTGCCGGTGCGCCGCCTCCGCCCCGGGCTCGTGTTCCAGTTCCGGCGGCTCTTCACCGACAGCATCGCGGACCTGGTCACGGTGCGGCTCTCGCCCGAGCGGCGCCTCGCGCTCGCCCGGAGCGACTCCGCGTGGGTGGAGACCGTCGACGTCATCCCCTGGGCCGTCATGCGGCTCCGCGTCACCGGCGTGATCGAATCGTCGCTGTACGACGCGCTCGACAAGGCGGTCTCGGACACGTTCCTGCCGGCCGGCGAGCGGCGCTCGCTCGCGTGGGCCATCGCCGACGTGTACGACTGGGAGGTGGACTTCACGCGCGACATCCGCCCGGGCGACCGCTTCACCGTGGTGTGCGAGCGGCTCGAGTCGCCCGAGGGGGAGCGTCGCTTCGGCCGGATCCTCGCGGCACGCGTGGACGTGGCGAAGAACCCCAACTACGCGTTCTACTTCGACGACAGCTCGGCGGCCGTCGCGGGGTTCTACGACGAGCGCGGCCGGTCGCTGCGGCGCGCGTTCCTGCGGGCGCCGCTCCAGTTCCGCCGGGTCTCGAGCCGCTTCGGGAGCCGCTTCCACCCGATGCTCCACATCTGGCGCGCCCACGAGGGCGTGGACTTCTCGGCGCCGTACGGCAAACGGCATCCGCACCCGCTACGGCCACCTGTCCGCGTTCGCGCGCGGGCTGCGTGTGGGCGAGCGCGTGGAGCAGGGAGAGACGATCGGCTTCGTCGGCTCCACCGGCCTCTCGACTGGCCCGCACCTGCACTACGAGTTCCTCGTGAACGGCCGGCCCACGAACCCGCGGCGCAACGACATGGGCTCGGGCACGCCTGTGCCGCAGCGGCTCGCGGCCGCGTACGACGCGGTGCGCGACGTGCTGCGCGCCCAGCTCGAGCCGAAAGGGCCCGCCGCCCCCGCCGCCCCCGCCGTCACCGCCGTCACCGCCGCCGCGCGCGATTAGCTTCCTTTAGTTTTCTTTTGGCCGTGGAGCTCTATCCCGCCGTTGACGTCCAGGGCGGGCGCGTCGTGCGTCTGCGCCAGGGCGACGCGCACCGCTCGACCGCGTACGCCGGGGACCCGATCGCCGTCGCGCGCCGCTTCGCGCAGGACGGGGCCCGCTGGGTGCACTTCGTCGATCTCGACCGCGCCTTCGGCCGCGGCGACAACCGCGAGCTGGCGCGGCGGTTCCTGGCCGAGGCGGAGATGCCCGTGCAGGTGGGCGGCGGGCTCCGGACCGAGGAGGCCATCGAGGAGATGCTCGGGTGGGGCGCGGCGCGCGTGGTGATCGGCACCAAGGCCGCGACCGACCCCGCGATCGTCGAGCGCCTGCTCGCGCGCCACGGCCCCGGGCCGCTGGCCGTGGGGATTGACGCGAAGAACGGACAGGTGGCGGTCCGGGGCTGGACCGAGGTGTTCGAACTCACCGCGCTCGAGCTGGCGGGGCGCGTGCGATCGCAGGGCGCGCGCACGGTGATCTACACCGACGTGGCGCGGGACGGAATGCTGACGGGGCCGGACCTGGACGGCGCCCGTGCGATCGCGGCGCTCGGACTCGACGTGGTCGCGTCGGGCGGCGTCGCGTCGCTCGACGACCTGCGGCAGGTACGCGCCGCCGGCCTCGCCGGGGCGATCGTGGGGCGCGCGCTGTACGAAGGCCGCTTCACCCTCGTCGAGGCGCTCGCGTGCAGCGCCGCGTGACCGTCGGCCTCGCGCTGCTGCGCGCCGCCGGGCTCGGCGCGCTGGCGCTGCTCCTGTGGAACCCGGCGGCCTCGCGGATCGAGCCGGGGGGTGCTCCCCCGCTGGTGCTGCTCGATGCCTCGCTGTCGCTCGCCGGGCACGGCGGGCGCTGGCGCCAGGCGCTCGACACCGCCCGCACCCTCGCGCGGGGCGGCGTCATCTGGCGCTTCGGCGCTCGCGTCACCGCGTTCGACACGGCGCCTCCCGCCGACGGGGCGAGCCGGCTCGCCCCGGCGCTCGCCGCCGCGGCGGCGCGCGGCGGTCCCGTGACCGTCGTGACCGACGGCGCGATCGCGGACCTCGCGGATCTCCCCGCCGACCTCGTGCGGCGTGCCCGCCTCGTCGTGCTCCCGCGAGCGGCGTTCTTCGATGCGTTCGTCGCGTCGGTCGACGGGCCGCGGCGGGTTTCCGCAAGCGATACCGTGAGGTTGACGGTCAGCTATGGAACCACGGGGACGGGGGACGGGAGACGGGGGACGGGTAAGGCGAGGCTCGTTGTCAGCAGCGACGGGCGCAGGCTCGCCGCGCGGACCGTGCCCCTTCCGGACAGCGGCATTGTGTCGGCGGACGTCACCCTTCCCCCGTCCCCCGTCCCTCGTCCCGGTTGGTCGGCGCTCGCGGTGCGTCTCGAGGGCGCCCCCGACTCCGAGCCCCGCGACGACGCTCGCCTCTTCGTGCTCGAGGTGAGCCCGCAGCCGTCGGTCGTCCTGCTCGCCTCGCCCCCCGATTGGGAGACGCGGTTCCTGGCGCGCACGCTGGCGGATGTCGCTCGGGTGCCGATCCGGACGTTCGTCGAGGCCGAGCCGGGCGGCGGTCGCTGGCGCGACGCCGCGACGCTCGCCCCCGTGCCGCCCGCCGACGTGAGCCGGGCCGTGGCCGCGGCGCGGCTCGTGATCGAGGCGGGCGAGCCGCGCGCGTTCACACGCTTCTCACCTCGAGGCGCCGTGCTGGTCTGGCCGGCGTCGCTGCGGCGGGAAGGGGACTGGTACGTGCAGCCGCCCGGCCCGTCGCCGCTCGCGGGCGCGCTCGCCGGTGTGGCGTGGGACTCGCTCCCGCCCGCGACGGGGCTCACCGAGCTCGCGCCCGACAGCACGGCCACGGTGGCGCTCACGGCGCGACTCGCGCGGCGCGGCGCGCCGCGGCCGGTGGTCGTGCTCTCGGAGCGTGGAGCGGGAGGGACAGGGGCGGGCGGGGGGGGCGCGCGCCGCGCCGTGATCGCCGCGGGCGGGCTGTACCGCTGGGCGTTTCGCGGCGGCGCCAGCGCCGAGGCGTACCGCTCGCTCGTCGCGGGACTCACCGATTGGCTGCTGGCAGGAGGTGCCGGACGCGGGGAGCGGTTCCTTCCCGCGGCGTACGAGGTCTCGAAAGGGCTGCCGCTCGAGTGGCGCTGGTCCGGCGCCGCGGCCCCGCAGGACGTGGTGCTGAGCCTCATCGGGCCGGGCGGCGAGCGGCGCGACACCTTGCGGTTCGACGCCCGCGGCCGGGCCGAGCTGGCGCTCCCACCGGGCGTGTATCGTTACGGCGCCGTCGGCGGGGGAGAACGCGGCGTGGTGGCGGTGGACGAGTACTCCGACGAGTGGCGCTGGTCGCCGCCGGTGCTCGCGGCGCGGCCGGGTGCGCAAGCGGGGCGGCTGGTGGCGGAGCCGCTGCGCGACCGGTGGTGGCTGTTCGTGCTGGCGATCGCGGCGTTCGCGGCCGAGTGGGCGTGGCGGCGCCGGCAGGGGATGCCGTAATCGAGGGACGAGGGAAGGGGGACGGGAAGTGACGCTGCAGCTCGCGACCTCGGTGAAGTACTTGAAGGGCGTCGGCCCCAAGCGCGCCGAGGCGCTCGCGCGGCTCGGCATCCGCACCGTGGGGGACCTGCTGTACCACGCGCCGCACCGCTACCTCGACGCGACGACGCTCGTGCCGCTCGCCAAAGCGCATGTGGGCCAGGAGGTGACATGCGTGGGGCGGGTGGTGAGCACGGGCGTGCTCCCGACGCGCCGCGGCCTGCGCGTGTTCCGCGCCGTGTTGCGCGACGACAGCGGACTGTTGGAGTGCGCCTGGCCGGGGCAGCCGTTTCTCGAGCGTCAAGTCAAAAAAGGACAGCTCCTGCTCGTCACCGGGCCGGTGCGCTACTATCACGGTCGCCAGCTCGTGCCGCGCGAGTTCATGATCCTCGCGGAGGAGGGCGAGCAGGGGCCGGACGGAGGGATGGTGCTGCCGGTGTACCCGGCGACGGAGGGCCTCACCCACCGCCAGATCCGCGGCCTCGTGCACCAGCACCTCGACGCCCTGCTCGCGCTCGCCGCCGACCCGCATCCGCGGGCGCTGCGCGACGCCGTGGGCGTGCCCGATCTCCGCACGGCCTTCACGGCGGTGCACCGGCCCGCGAGCGTTGCCGAGGCCGAGGCGGGCCGCCGCCGCCTCGCGTTCGACGAGCTGTTCGACCAGCAGCTGGTGCAGGCGCGCGCCCGCGCCCTCGCCAAGCGGGCCCGGGCCGGGATCACGTTCGCCCTCAAGAAGGAGCTTACGACGCGGCTCAAGGAGCACCTTCCTTTCGAGCTCACCGCCGATCAGCGGCGCGCGGTCCGCGAGATCGCGGAGGACATGACGGCGCCGCTGCGGATGCACCGCCTGCTCATGGGCGACGTGGGGACGGGGAAGACGGTGGTCGCGCTGTTCGCGATGTTGCTCGCCGTGGAGAACGACTACCAGGCCGCGATCATGGCGCCGACCGAGCTGCTCGCGGAGCAGCACCTCGCGACGCTCACGCGGCTGCTCGAGCCGCTCGCGCTCCGGCCCGACCTGCTCATCGGCCGGCTGGCCGCCCCGGAGAAAGCGGCGGCGCGCGAGCGGATCGCCGCGGGCGCGTCGCGGCTGGTGGTGGGGACGCACGCCCTGATCCAGGAGTCGGTGACGTTCCGGCGGCTCGGCCTCGCCGTGATCGACGAGCAGCACCGGTTCGGCGTGGAGCAGCGCGCCGCGCTGGTCGAGAAGGGCGGGGCCCCCGACGTGCTGCTCCTCACCGCGACCCCGATCCCGCGCTCGCTCGCGCTCACGCTGTACGGCGACCTGGACGTCACGCAGCTGCGCGAGCGGCCGCCGGGCCGGGGCACGGTGAAGACGGCGCTGCGCACGGAGGCCGCGCGCCAGAAGATCTACGAGTTCATCCGCACCGAATGCGCCGCGGGCCGCCAGGCGTACGTCATCTACCCGGTGATCGACGAGTCGGAGCGGGCCGATCTCAAGGCCGCGACCACGATGGCCGAGCGGCTCGCGCGGGCATTCCCCGAATTCCGGATCGGGCTGGTGCACGGCCGGCTCAAGGCGGAGGCGCGCGACGCCACGATGCGGGCGTTCCGCGACAACGCGGTGCACATCCTCGTCGCGACGAGCGTCATCGAAGTGGGGATCGACGTTGCGAACGCGACGGTGATGCTGATCGAGCACGCCGAGCGGTTCGGGCTGGCGCAGCTGCACCAGCTGCGCGGCCGCGTGGGGCGCGGCGCCGCCGCGAGCCACTGCATCCTGCTCTCCGACGCCCCCGAGGCCGCGGGGCGCCTGCAGGCGTTTACCGAAACGACCGACGGATTCGAGATCGCCGAGCTCGATCTGAAGGAGCGCGGTATGGGCGAGCTCGCGGGCGCGCGCCAGTCGGGGGGCGTGCCGCTCAAGTACGCGAATTTCGCGACCGATCTGCCGCTGCTCGAGGCCGCGCGCCGGGCAGCCGGCGAGATCATCGCGCGGGACCCGACGCTCGCCCGGCCCGAGCACGCGGCGTACCGGGAGCGGATCGTGGCGCGGTACGAGCGGGGGTTTGAGCTATTTCGAGTGGGATAGGCAATTGCGGATTGTGGATTTCGGATTGCGGATTGTAACGACCGATCTCGTGGCTCAGGACCGCAAACTTCGAATCCGCAATCCGCAATCCGAAATCCGCAATTCTTAGAACGTCACCCGCACCCCCACCCGCGCACCGCCTGCCCAGTCGAAGATGACGGACGCCTGGTAGAGCTGCTCCGCCGTCGGGTTCAAGTAGCGGCCGTCGGAGCCGAGCGCACAGTCGGCGATGTCGGCCCGGCACAGCGCCAACAGCCGGTCGAATTCGCGCTGCGCGTTGTCGTGCTCGTGCGCGCCCATCGCCGTGAACACCACGGCGACCGCGACGGGGAGCCATTTGCCGTAGTGCACGACGGCACGACGGAACGAGCCCGTGCTGTCCTGCTGCGCCGAGCCTCGCGGCGCGAGGGCAAGCACGAGAGCCGTCACCAGCCCGACCGGACGTATCATCGATACGAATGAATATCGCCGCGGCCCGCGACCACGACCAGCTGGCGGTCGCGCACGAGCGGCGGCTGCTCGATGGGGCCGTCGAGCTGCACCTGCCACCGCGTGGCGCCCGACCCGGGGTCGACCAGGAGCACGGCCCCGCTCACGCCCGCGACGAGCACGCCGGACGCGGTCGGCATCGGGCCCGCGGTGGCGGTGAGGTCGAGCGCGAACGAGCGGGCGCGCGCCACGCTGTCCGCGGGCACGATCCACAGGGTGCCGTTGCGCGCGAGCGCGTACACGGTGTCGTGCGCCACCGCGGGGGCGCCGTACAGCGCGTCGCCCGCCCGCAGGTCCCACGCGATGCCGAGGGCGGGGAGGTCCACCGCCAGCAGGTGGCCCGCCGCGGTCCCGAGGTAGAGCCGCGTGCCTCCTGTGTCGAGCGCGGGCGTCGCGAGCACCGCGCCCGGCGTCGGGAGGCGGGCGCGCACCGCGCCGCTCGCGCGGTCGAGCAGGAACAGGGTGTCGCTCGTGGTCGCGACGGCGAGCCCAGCGGGCGTGGGCACGGGGCCGCCGCGAACGGCGCCCGGCAGGCGGCGGCTCCACGTGACGCGGCCGCGCTCGGTCTCGAGCCGCAGCACCAGTCCCGTCTCGGTGGCGGCGTAGAGCGTGTCGCCGTCGAGCGCGAGCGGCGCGACGACGCTCTCCGTCCGCGTGCTCCAGATCGGCTGCCCGTCGCGCAGCCGGAGCGCGTAGATCTTCGCCTCGGGAGTGGCCTCCGTGGCCACGTACACGCGTTCGGTCTCGAGCAGCGGTCCGCCTGCGATCGTGCCGTCCACGCGGGTGCGCCACAGCGCCTGGCCGGTCGCGCGGTCCACGAGGGCCACGATGCGGTCGGCGACCCCGACGACGATCACCGTCTCCCCGAACGCAGGACTGCCGCGCACCGCCCGTCCCACGTCCGTCGTCCACAGCGGCCGCGGATCCGCGTTGAGCGATTCCGCGGCGCAGGCGTCGTGCCGCGGTGTGCCCAGGTAGGCGGGCCACGCCGTCTCCTGGCGCAGCGGCCCGAGCCTCGCGGGCGGCACGTACGGCGTGCACGCCATCGCGTTGACAGCCCACAGGGCCGCCACTAGTATGCCGCGCCTATGCCCGACTTTCATCGCATCGAGGAGCTGCCGCAGCGCGTGGGCCAAGCCGTCGCGGCGCGCGGCTGGGTGATGACCACGCGCTCCTCGGGGAAGATCGCGTTCGTGGTGTTGCGGGACGGTACGGGCTACCTGCAAGCGGTCCTCTCGAAGAAGGACGTGTCGGATGCGGCGTGGGAGGCGTTCGGGCGCCTCACCCAGGAGACGTCGGTCGAGGTCATCGGGACGGTGCGCGCCGACCCGCGGGGGCCGGGCGGGGTCGAGCTCACGGCGTCGGACTTGAAGGTCCTGGGGCCGAGCGCCGACTTCCCCATCACCCCCAAGGAGCACGGCACCGCCTTCCTGTTCGAGCACCGCCATCTGTGGCTCCGCAGCCGGCGCCAGGTGGCGATCGCCCGGGTGCGTCACGAGGTGATCCAGGCGATCCGCGATTTCTTCTACGAGCGGCACTTCGTCCTCGTGGACACCCCGATCCTCACCGGCGCGATCGGCGAGGCGGCGGGCAACCTGTTCGCGGTCGAGTACTTCGACCTCGGCACCGCCTACCTGGCGCAAACGGGACAGCTCTATGTCGAGGCGGCGGCCGCGGCACTCGGCAAAGTGTACTGCTTCGGGCCGACGTTCCGCGCCGAGAAGTCGAAGACGCGGCGCCACCTCACCGAGTTCTGGATGGTCGAGCCCGAGGTCGCCTGGAACGACTCCAACGACAATATGACGCTCCAGGAGCAATTCGTCTCCTCCATCGTGGCGCGTTGTCTCGAGCGGCGGAAGGCTGAGCTCGCCGAGCTGGAGCGCGACACCCGGCCCCTCGAGGCCGTCCGGCCGCCCTTCCCGCGCATTTCGTACACCGACGCGGTGGCGAAGCTCAAGACCCTGGGCAGCGACATGGAGTGGGGACGCGACCTCGGTGGCGACGAGGAGACCCTGCTCGCCAAACAGTACGACCGGCCGGTGATGGTGTTCAACTATCCCAGGGCGGTGAAGGCGTTCTACATGAAGGAGAACCCCGCCGACCCGCGCACGGTGCTGAACAACGACATGCTCGCGCCCGAGGGGTACGGCGAAATCATCGGCGGCAGCCAGCGCGAGGACGACTACGACAAGCTGCTCGCCCGCATTCGCGAGGAGCGGCTCCCGGAGGACGCCTACCGCTGGTACCTCGACCTCCGGAAATACGGCACGTTCGTGCACGCCGGGTTCGGTCTCGGGGTCGAGCGGACCGTCGCGTGGATCTGCGGCATCCCGCACATCCGGGAGGCGATCGCGTTTCCGCGGACGCTGTACAAGCTGTGGCCGTGAGAGAAGACGGTAGAGGGCGGTAGAGGGCGGTAGAAGACGGTAGAGGTGTACCAGAGCGACCTCTACCGTCCTCTACCGTCCTCTACCGTCTTTTTCACTTCGTCCCATAGCCCGTCCAGCTCCGCGAGGCTCGCTCGTCCCAGCTCTAGGCCCCGGGCTTCCGCCAATCGCTCCACCGCCTCGAACCGCTCCCGGAACTTGTCGTTCGCCCGCTCGAGCGCGGCGCGGGGGTCGATCTCGAGCTTGCGGGCCAGGTTCACGACCGCGAACAGGAGATCGCCGATCTCCTCTTCCAACCCGTCCCTCGTCCCCCGTCCCCCGTCCCACGCTCGTTCCAGCTCTCCGATCTCCTCTTTCACCTTGTCGAACGGTCCTTTCGCATCCGGCCAATCGAACCCCACGCCCGCCGCCCGTTCTTGCAGCCGAAACGCCATCAGGAGTGGCGGGAGAGATGGTGGCAGTCCACGGAGGGTCCCGCTCCCCGCTCCCCGCTCCTTTCGCTTCACCCGTTCCCACCCTTCGTGATCCGGCGTCTTCGAGTCACCGAACAGATGCGGATGCCGCCGCCACATCTTTTCCTCGAGTCCACGGGTCACGGCCCCCGCGTCGAACTCGTTTCGCTCCTCACCGATCACGATCTGGAACGCGAGGTGGAGCAGCAGATCGCCCAGCTCGTCGCGCAGCTCGGCGGGCGAGCCGTCTCGCAACGCCTGATCGAGCTCGAGCGCTTCCTCGACGAAGTACGGGCGGAGCGTAGCGCGGGTCTGGACGTGGTCCCAGGGACAGCGCGTTCTCAAGTCGCGCACGAGCGCGAGCGCGCGCGCGAGCGCGGTATCGGTTCGGTGGCTCATATGGGACGGAAATGTACAACCGCTTCATCGTCTTGCATTTAGCCAGACCCCGGGGTATCATACCCGCGCCTGTGAGCGTGTCAGTCAGCGGGCGCGAGAAGCGCGCTTGGGTCGAGGTGGACCTCGCCGCCGTCGTCGAGAACGCCCGCACGGTGGCACGGGTCGCCGGCACACGGCTCCTCCCGGTGGTGAAGGCCAACGCCTACGGGGTGGGAGCCGTCGCCGTGTCTAAGGCCCTCGAGGCGCTCGACCCGTGGGGCTACGGCGTCGCCACCGTCGAAGAAGGCGCGGAGCTGCGCGCCGCGGGGATCACCCGGCCCGTCCTCGTGCTGATGCCGGCGCAGCCGTCGTGGTTCAGCGAGTTCGACCGGTCCCGCCTCACCCCCGTGCTCGGCGACGCGCTCGCGATCAGTGAATGGACCGCGCGCGGTGAGCGGCCGTTCCACCTGGAGATCGATACCGGGATGGGCCGCTCCGGCGTGCGCTGGGACGAGATCGACGCGATCCGCGAAGCCGCGGACACACCGTACCTCGAGGGCTGCTACACGCAGTTCCATTCGGCCGACCGGCGCGACGGGTCGAGCGAGCAGCAGCTCGAGCGGTTCGAGCGGGCGGTGGCGCGGCTCGCGCGCCGGCCCGCGCTCCTGCACGTGGCGAACAGCGCCGCGGCGCTCCGCGACCGGCGGTTCGCGTTCGACCTCGTGCGGCCGGGCGTGTTCCTGTACGGCG
>WNGF01030608.1_pt1 | contig 10267 bp, 8 predicted proteins | sample 5400641 | NCBI WGS metagenome assembly WNGF01 (sample SAMN13153371, study PRJNA577476) | soil metagenome | isolation source: 80 cm soil or saprolite under grassland replicate 2 | place: USA:California | collected 2016-06-15
CAGAGCCCTGCGTACACGTGGTGGCGGCGCCACGACGAATACCCGGCAGGCGAGGAAGGTTGGGAGAAAACCGTCGAGCCGGCGGCCTGACGATGCGGAGACTCATCGAATCCACCTTGCTCGCGCTCGACGGCGTGATCGGCGACCCGCGTGTCTGGCCTCGGAGTACTTCGACGGTGAGGCCCAGGAGAAAGCGCTCGAACAGCTGATGGCGAGCGACGCCATGCTGATGGGCAGGAACACTTACGAAATCTTCTCGCAGACGTGGCCCAACCTCAGCGGGCCGTACCCGGACCGGATGAACGCCATTCGCAAGTGCGTCTTCTCGTCCACGCTGGAGCGAGCCGACTGGTCGAACTCGATCATCGTCAGTGGAGACGTCGCGTCGGAGGTGGCCAGGCTCAAGCAACAGGGCGGCCGGGACCTCGTGATGTACGGCCACGGTCCGCTCGGCGAGACCCTCCTCGCGCATAACCTGCTCGACGAGCTCCAGTTCGCGATCCACCCGCGTTTCGTGGGCCAGGGAACGCAGCTCTTCCGTCCCGGGCAGGCGGCGAAGCTCCAGCTGGTTGGCACAACGACCCTTAGGACAGGCGTCGTCCTCCTCTGCTACCGACCTGCGTAGGCTCCAGGAGTTCAGCGGATCCACCTCGACGAGATCGAATCTCTCCCCGTGTTCGCGGTAAGCGTTCAGGTGCCCCGCGATGTTAGGCGGGCGCGGGGATGGGATTGCCTCGGATGCTGGCGCTGAGGACGTTGGTGACCGGCTCAGCCTTGTCGTTCGCTTCGCCGTTGTCGACCGAGCATGAGGATCCGCCGCCGCCCGAGCAGATCCGCGGCACGACCCCCGAGCAACAGGAAACCGCCGAAGGTCAGCCCGTAGGCGGTCACGACCCACTGCAGGTTCGACTCGGAGAAGTCGAGATCGCGGCCGATGGTCGGCAACGCGACATTGACGATCGTGAGATCGACGATCGTCATGAAGAACGCAACAGCCAGCACGGCGAACGCGCGTCAGCGGTGTATCCGGGCTTTCGACTCTGTATTCATCTCCATCTCCTTCGCATCTCTCGTCGTTTGCCGGCGGGTCAATCCGCCGTGCTTGAGGTAGTGATCCGGCAACTCGCTGCGATCCATCGCTCGCACAAGAGAAACGACTCGCCGACGCCCGCGTACCGGCCTTCGACTGGACCGCCTCTCCGCATGGGCGTAACGCCCGTCGTCCACGGCTGTCGAAGCCGCTCATCTGCGCCCTGCTTCCGGCTCGATCGGCGCGGACTGGGCAATACGCGACCGCTCGTTCTCGGGGTTGCTCGCGCCTGCCTGCTCGAGCGCATCGTCGAGGACGTGGGCGGCCATGATGAGCGGCACGTGGCTGAACGCCTGCGGGAAGTTGCCAAGCTGGCGCCCGGAGCGGGGGTCGTATTCCTCGGCCAGGAGGCCGACGTCGTTTCGGAGCGAGAGCAGGCGCTCGAAGAGTGCTCGCGCCTCCTGCAGGCGTCCTGAGAGGGCGTAGTTGCCGGCGAGCCAGAAGCTGCAGGCGAGGAAAGCGCCCTCGCCCTCGGGAAGCCCGTCGACCGAGTTGCCGTCGTCGGAGGTGGTGTAGCGGTAGACGAGTCCGTCTCGGCAGAGCCGGCGCTCGATCGCGGCCACCGTTCCGCGCATGCGCTCGTCGGTCGCGGGCAGGAAGCCGACGAGCGGGAAGAGGAGGGCCGACGCGTCGAGCTCGCTGGAGTCGTAGGACTGGGTGAAGGTCTGCCGATCCGCGTCGTAGCCCTCGAGCAGGATGTCGCGCCGGATCTGCTCGCGCAACGCGGTCCAGCGATCGAGCGGGGCGGGGAGACCGAACTCCTCCGCGTCCTTGAGCGCGCGGTCGAGGGCGACCCAGGCCATCACCTTCGAGTTCACGAAGTGGCGGCGTGGGCCGCGCACCTCCCAGAGTCCCTCGTCGGGCAGCTGCCAGTGCGACTCGACGAAGTCGATCAGCGCGCGCGTCAGCGACCAGATCTCACCGTTGTCCTCGAGGCCGGCGCGGCGGGCCTCGTGGATCGTGTTCACGACCTCGCCGTAGAGGTCGAGCTGGAACTGTCGAGCCGCCTCGTTTCCGATCCGCACAGGCTTCGATCCCTCGAAGCCGGAAAGCCAGGGAAGCTCGAGCTCGGTGAGACGCCGCTCGCCGGCAATCCCGTACACCGCCCGCAGGTCGGCGGGGTCGCCCGCGATCGCGCGCACAAGCCAGGCGTGCCAGGCTCCCGCCTCCTCGCGGAAGCCGGCGCGGGTGAGGGCGAGCAGCGTGACGGCGGCGTCGCGCAGCCAGGAGTAGCGGTAGTCCCAGTTGCGAACGCCCCCGAGTTGCTCGGGGAGCGAGGTCGTGGGCGCGGCGACGATCGCGCCCGTGGGGGCGTAGGTGAGGGCCTTGAGCGTGAGCAGCGACCTGACGACCGCTTCGCGCCACTCGCCTGCGTAGGTGCACGACGAAACCCAGTCCGCCCAGTACGACTCGGTGTCGGCCAGCGTCCGCAAGGGGTCGATCGGGTTGGGTGCGGGCTCGTGCGAGGGACGCCAGCTGAGATCGAAGGGGAGAAGCTCGCCGGCGCTGACATGGAAGTCCGTCCGCAGCGCGAAGTCCTCGTCGTGGATCTTGACGGGGCTGCGTAGCCAGACGCCGTCAGGGCCGGCGACCGCCGCATACGCTCCGTCGAGGGGACGAAGCAAGGGCCGGATCCGCCCATAGTCGAAACGCGGCCGCAGCTCCATCTGCACGCGCACCCGGCCGCGGACGCCCTCGACGACGCGCACGACGTGCGGTGGCCCACTCGTGCGGGGCGGCATGAAGTCGACGAGGCGGATCGAGCCCTCGGCGGTGTCGAAGTCCGTCTCGAGGACGAGCGTGTCGCCGCGGTAGCGGCGGCGAACGGCCAGCACGGGTTCGTGTGGGGCGATCCGCCAGCGGCCGTTGTCCTCGTTGCCGAGGAGGGCGGCGAAGCACGCGGCCGAGTCGAAGCGGGGCAGGCAGAGCCAGTCGATCGATCCCTCCTTGCTCACGAGCGCGGCGGTGTGCGTGTCTCCGAGGAGCGCGTAGTCCTCGATCCGTGACGGCATCAGGTGGACCTGCTCACGCTCTCAGGCGGCTTGGTCGGCGTTGGCGAGCGGGTGCATCCCAAGCTCGCCCACCTCCGCGCCAGCGACAGATTCGCGCGCCGGCAGGAAGCGGAGCATGACGACTGCCGTGGCGACGGCGAGCCCGGCGCCGACAGCGAGCCCGGCGCCGACAGCGAGGCCGATCCCCATCGCCTGATCGCGAGCTCGACAACGGCGAAGCGAACGACAAGGCTGAGCCGGTTTGCCCTCGAGCGGCTCGCCCCATCGACCGCCCTCGACTGAATCCCTCTCCCCAGGACTGCTTGTCTTGTCGTGGTCATCGGTCGTCAACAGTGGCCGGCGCCGCTCGTCGTCGCGCCGGCGATTTGGCCGGACTCCGCGCAGAGCCCGATCAGGCCGCCCGCGTCTCGCCCGCGACCGAGACGGGCGGGCGGCGGTGAGAGGAGCCGCACGGACAACGCCCTGGCAGGTGGACCAGCTCTCGCATCGTTTGGTCGAACGCACCAGCCTGCGCCGAACTGATAGTTCGCTCTCGGACGGCGACCGAGAGCTTGGTCGTAGCCGTCGGAGATACCAAGCGCGCAGCTCCGCGGTCGTTGGCGAGCGGCCATCTGTTAACGGTTGAGCCGTCATCGTGTGTGCCTGCCGCCCACCCTCGGCGGTGCGCGCGGCGGTCGCACCGGCGATCTCGCCGGTTCGAGGGAGGACGTACGATCACGGGACGTGATCTACGGGAGAGATCTGGAGCGCTCCCGTATCGGTGAGCTGCTCGATGGCGCACGTGCGTCGCGCAGCGCCGTGCTGGTGATCTCGGGCGAGCCCGGCGTCGGCAAGTCGGCCCTTCTCGAGGACGCGCGCGCGCACGCCGGCGGCATGCGTGTGCTCAGCGGCAGTGGGATCGACTCAGAGGCGCACCTCCCCTTTGCCGCTTTGCACCAGATCGTCCGCCCCATCCTCGGCCTCGTCGAGAACCTTCCGCAACCGCAGGCTGCGGCGCTGCGCGGAGCGCTCGGCCTGGCGGAGGGGGGAAGCGACGACCGCTTCCTTGTCTCGCTCGCGGCCTTGAGCCTGCTCGCCGAGGCCGCCGAGCGCGAACCGGTGCTCTGCCTCGTCGACGATGCGCACTCGCTCGACGACGCGTCCGCGGACGCGCTCGTCTTCGTCGCCAGGCGGCTCGAGGCCGAGGGCATCGTCATGCTTTTCGCGACCCGCGAGGGCGAGGATCGGCGGTTCGAGGCACCCGGGCTCCCAGAGCTCCGCGTGGGCGGGCTCGACCCGGCGGTGGCCGGGGCGCTGATCGATCGCCAGGCAGGCGTCGTGCTCTCGTCGGAGGTCCGCGACCGGCTTGTCGCGGAGACAGGCGGGAACCCGCTCGCCTTGCTCGAGCTCTCGTCCGCCCTGAGCGAGGCACAGCTCTTGGGCACAGAGGCGGTGCTCGCTCCAATTCCTGTCAGCGCCCGAGTCGAGCAAGCCTTCCTCACGCGCGTGCGCCAGCTTCCGGAGGAGGCGCAGACGCTTCTGCTCGTCGCCGCCGCGGACGACAGCGGCGACCTGACAACCGTGCTGCGCGCGGCGGCGCACCTCGGAGCCGCTGCGGACGCACTCGATGCCGCCGAGCAGGATGGGCTGGCGCACGTGCGGGGAGCCGAGCTCGAGTTCCGACACCCGCTCGTCCGCTCGGCGGTCTACCAAGGGGCGCCGCTCTCCAAACGCCAGGCCGCCCACCGCGCGCTCGCGAGCGTGCTCGAGGGCGAAACGGAGGCCGATCGGCGTGCGTGGCACCTCGCCGCGGCAAGCGTCGAGCCCGACCCGTCCGTCGTCGAGGAGCTCGAGCAGGCGGCCCAGCGGGCGCGGGAGCGGAGCGGCTTCGCCGCTGCGTCGCTCGCGTTCGAGCGGGCCTCCGCCTTCACACCGGATGAGCACCAACAGGTGCGACAGCTCACCGCGGCGGCCGAGAACGCCTGGATAGCGGGGCGCTTCGAGAGCGCGCCCTTGAGCTGCTCAACATCGCCAGCGTCACCGCGGCGTACGCAGACGACAGCAATGCGAATACCGCCGTCGCCGAGGTGGTTCGTGGCCTGACCGTCGAGGAGACGCCCTTCGTTCGAATGCTCGCAGCGCTTCTCACCGGGATCGGAGACCATGCCGAGGGTGACTTCGCCGGTGCCGCTCCGAAGCTCCGCGTCGCGCTCCAGCTCGCGGAGGAGCTCGACGACCATGCGGACTCCGCACCCGCGCTAGGGCTCCTCTTCGCTGGACGGGCTGCGCTCTACCTCGGCGACGATCAGTCGGCGTACAGGACCCACCGCGAGGCGGCGGCCAGGGCGCGCGCCTCCGGGGTGCTCGGTTCCCTGACGCAGATCCTCCCCATCCTCACCACCGCGGAGATCTGGGCGGGCCGCTGGCAATCCGCCTCGGCGAACGCGAGGGAAGGCGTCCGGCTCGGCCGGGAGACCAGTCAGCACCACCTCGTCGCGCAGGAGCTTGTCTTGCTCGCGCTCCTCGCGGGGCTTCGCGGCGAGGAGGACGAGTGCCGGACGCTGGCGGCCGAGACTCGCGAGCTCGCCTCCGCTCGCGGGCTGGGAATCGTCGCGGAGGTGGCGAACTGGGCGCTCGTGGTTCTTGAGCTCGGGCTCGGCCAGGCGGAGGAGGCGCTCAGGCGCGCTCGAGAGATCTCCGGCACGCTGGCGGTCGCGTGGTCGGTCCTCGATCGGATCGAAGCCGCGATCCGCGCGGGCGAACGGGAGATCGCGCACGAGTGGCTGGCGTTCTTCGAGCCGTGGGCGGAGAGCACCGGGGCTGCCTGGGCCGGAGCGGTCGTCCTGCACTGTCGCGGGCTGCTTGCGGAGGACGAGGGCGAAGCCGAGCGCCTCTTCCTGGCGGCGCTCGACGCGCACGCCCATGCCGACCGTCCCTTCGAGCGTGCCCGCAGCGAGCTCGCCTTCGGCGAGTTCCTCCGCCGCACCCGACGCCGGGTTGAGGCGCGCGAGCACCTGCGGGCGGCGCTCGACGCCTTCGAGATGCTCGGAGCAACGCTGTGGGCGGAGCGGGCACGGGTCGAGCTGCGGGCGAGCGGCCAGACGGCGCGGAAGCGCGACCCGTCAACAAGAGGCGAGCTGACGGCGCAGGAGCTCCAGATCGCGCGCTTCGTCTCCGAGGGTCTCAGTAACCGCGAGGTGGCGGCCCAGCTCTTCCTCAGCCCGCGCACGATCGACTTCCACCTGCGCAACGTCTTCAGGAAGCTCGGCATTCGCTCGCGCACCCAGCTTGCCCACCTCGAGCTCGACTCGGTGGGCGCGAACGCCCCCTTCGCGGCAAACCCGGCGATTCCGCCGGCGCGAGTCTAGGCGCTCCTCCGTACCGTCCTCGCCAGCCTCTCGACCGCCCGTTTGCGGCGGGAGACGAGTTCGAGAACGGAAGGAGGATCAATCACGTTTGTCCTTTCCCCGTCCGCAGTTCGTCCTAGAGGCGGGCAATGCGATCGAGCAACGAACCAACCCCGGCCGGTGTGACGAGCGTCGCGCCTGAGAGGAGAGTCACATGCAAGCGCACAGGAAGATTGCGGTAGCCGGAGCAACCGGGAGGGTCGGCCGTCATGTCGTCGACGTGCTCGCGGCAGAGGGACACGACGTCGTCGCGATCTCGCGTTCGAGCGGCGTCGACGTCGTAACCGGGGACGGTCTCGCGGAAGCCCTGGCAGGCGTGTCGACCATCATCGACGTCGCCACGCAGCCCTCGCCGGACGAGGAGGCGGCCACGGCCTTCTTCACCGCCGCGGCCCGCAACCTGCAGGAGGTCGGCGAGCGGGTCGGCGTGGAGCGGATCGTCGTGGTGTCCATCATCGGGATCGACCGGTTCACCGCTGGCTACTACGCGGCGAAGGTCGCGCACGAGCGGGCCATGCTGTCGGGCCCGATCCCGGTACGCATCCTGCGCGCGGCGCAGTTCCACGAGTTCGTCCCCGAGCTCGTTGAGTGGGGCCGGCAGGGCGAGGTGAGCTACGTGCCGAGCTGGCGCACGCAGCTGGTCGCCGCCAGGACCGTCGCGGAGGCGCTCGCCGACCTCGCGAACGGTTCGGGACCCGCTCGGGGATCCTCCGGGCCGCCGTTCCCGGAGATCGCCGGTCCGCGGGAAGAAAACCTCGTCGACGTGGCGAGGCTGCTCGCCGCCCGGCGCGGCGACCCGGTGCGAATCGAGGGCGCGAGCGACCCGGCCGACCCGGACCGCGACCTCTACGAGACGGGCGCCCTGCTGCCCGGCCCGGACGCCACCCTCTCCGGCCCGACCTTCGAGCAGTGGCTCGACTCCACGTCCTGACGTTCGCTCCGATGGCGGGGCGCCGGCAGGGCGGAGCGAACACCTCGCGACGGACGTGCAGAACGGACATCGATTACCGAAGGCGATTGGAGGTGGGAGCAAGTGTTGATCGGAGCTGACCACTTCGGACACCGCGAGAGCGACGGAATCGTCGTCGACCTGTTTTGGGACCACGGAGAGCTCGCGGATGAATTCCGAGTCGAGGTCGAGGACAGGCGTGAGGGAGCTCGCTTCGTTCTCCACCCGACGACGGGGAGCGAGGCAATCCATGCCTTCTACCACCCCCTTCGGTCCGTGAGCCTCGCCCTCAACGGCAAGGCATGGGCGGCGTAATCCAGGGCTGGAACGTTTCGCGCAGCGCGACCTGATCGCATCCGCTGAGATCGGCAGCCTCGATCTGACCTCGGCGAGCGAGAGGTTCCGCAAGCGGGCAAGCGCGGTGATTCTGCGGGTGCGAGCCTAGGCGTCCGCTCCTACCGTCGGATCGAAGTACCGACGCGCGAGCGCTAGCCAAGCAGGACCCGGCTCATGATCCAGACGGGGGCCCCCTGCGCCTGTTCACCGAGAAGGCGCACAGACGACGGTGGAGGAGATCGCCGCCGCCGCCATCTCCGCCCGCACCTTCTTCCGCTACCTCCCACGCAAGGACGACGTCGTGCTCTGGGACGAGTACGATCCGCTCGCACTCGACCTCGTCGAGGCACGCCCCGACGACGAGCCGATGCGCGCGGTCATCCGCGAGACACTGGGCGGGCTCCATCACCGCGACCCCGAGCGGCTCCTCGCCCGTGTCCGACTTTCCCTCACCGTCCCCGAGCTGCGCGCGCGTTTCTTCGACGCGCAAACCCACGGCCTCGAGCTGCTCATGCGCAAGCGAGGAGCTCCCGTTGCCGAGCCGCTCACGCAGCTGGTCGGGAGCGGTAACGACGAGCGAGCTCAGCTGGTTGACGGCGGCTGTACGCGCCTGGATGGCGCTTCGACGCTCGAGCAAGAGCACGCGCAGCTCTTCGCGCCGACCGCCGCCGCGAGGAAGGCAGAGCCCGTCGCCCGCCAGCAGCCGTCGCGCGGCCAACGCCGCGTCGATCAAGTCGCTCTTGCCCCGGCGGCGCTCCTGGCGACGCGGCCGCTCGCACTCCCAGACTGCAACGCCAGCACGCTCGAGAAAGCGGACGAGCCCGGCTCCGTAGCTGCCGGCGCCCTCAACCGCAAACGCGGGCCGGCCGAGCTCCAGCGCCCAGGAACGCAGCGAGCCATACCCTGCTGCCGTCGTCGCGACCTGATGGCTGCCGAGCTGGGCACCGAACCGATCGAGAGCGACCGCGACATGAACATCCTTGTGCGTCTCGACGCCAATTGCCACCGTCCACTCCATCGCCTAGCCTCCCAACCGTCGATGTGGTCGACCGGCCTGGACAGGGCTGTGTCGGGCAAAGGACGCAGGCTTCTATCAGGTCACCGGCCAGTCGAGCGAACCGACGGCGGGAGACAGGTCCAAAGGAAGGCAAGGCCGAAACCCGCCAGCTTGTTACGGGTCATCCCGCCGCCCGCCTCGCACTCTCAGCCGCGCATCGGACACCACGGCTACCGAGCGAGGCTGCACAGCTTGTTTCACCGGTTTCGGTGGCCAGCCGATTTTGCCGGTGCTTACCACTGGTTGCGCCTGCTGGGCTCCATAAACGCTCTATCCGCGCGGCGCGAATCTCTGATGCGAGGACGGGGTTGCGCCGGACCTGCGAACCGGACCGAGCTTGACCCGCTTCTTTTAGAGAGGGGTCATGCCGATTCCCCGGCGATGTGTTCGCAACTGAGACGTCCAGCTGACTGCCTGTCGCGACCCTATGTACACGCGCGCGAGCGAGACGAACATCACCCACCGCTCGTTCTTGGCGCGTGGGAAAGGCGCCCCCCGCCCGCTGCCTGCCTCAGCGGTGGGCGATGGCAGAGAGTTGCTCGGCCAGGCCGCGGCGGAAGGCCGGCACGAGTCCGAGGAGGCGTAGCCCCGCATTGCGCAGCGGGCGCACCGCCGGCGGGGCAGTGGCCAGTCGGGTGAGCCGGTGGGCAAGTGCGACCACTTGCATGGCCTCGGCACGACTGCCGGCCGCATACTCGTCGAGCTTGTCCTCGCGACCTTCCCGCAGCGCGACCGACAGCGCGTCCCCGAGAGTCACCGCATCACGCAGGCCGAGGTTCATGCCTTGCCCACCTGCCGGGCTGTGCGTATGTGCGGCGTCGCCGGCGAGCAGTACCCGCCCGGCCCGGTACTGGGCCGCCACTCGCTCGTGGATCCGAAACCTTGATCCCCAGATCACTTCAGTCACCCTCACCGTCGTACGACGCGGCCCCCGGGTGTTCAGCAGTCGCTGCGCATAGGCGACGTCGGGCTGCTCTGGCGCATCGTCGACTTCGGCCACGAGCCGGAACGATCCGTCCGGGAGCGGCGCCACGACCAACATGCCGGGTGTGGAGAAGAACAGCAGGACCTCGTCCCCTGGCAGGCCGCCCTCCACCCGGACGTCAGCCAGCGCGAAGGAGAGCGACAGCGCATCGTTGCCGTTGGACCCCAGTCCGGCCAGGTCGCGGATCGTGCTGTTCATGCCGTCGGCCGCAACGACGTACTGCGCCTTGATCACCTCGCCGCTATCCAGCGTGACCTCGGCACCGTCGGCGGTCTGACTCACCCCGGTGGCGAGGTACGGGCGGTGGACCATGCCGCCGAGTTCCTCGAGGCGGTCGAGTAGGACCTGCTCGGTGATGTTCTGCGGGACCATGAGCGTGTACGGATACTCCGTCGGGAGCCGGTCGAACCGGACCGGCACGAGTTCGCGATCGCCATCGCGGATGCTGAACT
>WNGF01010738.1_pt1 | contig 10266 bp, 10 predicted proteins | sample 5400641 | NCBI WGS metagenome assembly WNGF01 (sample SAMN13153371, study PRJNA577476) | soil metagenome | isolation source: 80 cm soil or saprolite under grassland replicate 2 | place: USA:California | collected 2016-06-15
TTTTATCAGATCCACCCACAGACGCTCAATACGTTGATTATGTACAGACCGACCAGCAATAAAACTATTTCTTTCTTCACCACGAGCCTCATTCATATATCTTTTGACCAAAACATTCTCACCACCACAGTCAGCTCTAACTCGACTTGGTAGCCCAAATTCATCTTTACCTTCTAAAAAGTAGCGTAAAACTGTCTGAGCTCTATTATTATCACTGCAATGAATGAATGTAACCATTCGTGAAAATCCATCTATCCCTGCATGTATTACAAACTTCCATTTAATTAATTTATGATGCCCATCGATATGCCATAATGCATTAGGCCCAGCTACTTTATATCTTCGCCTTGGAATTATATTTCTCATTCTAGTAACAGCACCAAATGCATCTACACGTTGTACTGATTCACGAAGTTGAGCACGTGGAATTATAATATTTTTTGATTTCAATGCACCTGTAAGCATTGTTTCTCCATAAAATGGATTATCATGTTTTATTCGTTTAATTAGCACATCTAATTCATTATTAGAAATATCAGAATAAGGTTGAATGGGATCCTCAATGTTGTATTCTGTTCTTATATTTCTTAATGTAGTTGAAGAAATATCAAATATTTCTGCAATTTTTGTCCAACTAAACTCTTGTTCACGTAAAAGTTTAATTGCTTCTATATCAACTACAAATTTTGGACGGCCACCAGTTGGAATTTTACTAACAAATGTTTTTTTTGCAAATGATGAATGATTGTTATTTAAAAATTGAAATTGATGTTGAATTCTGCCTTTTACATAATTGATTTCTTCAAGTTTTAAATTGAATTCATCTTCATTATAATATTGTCTAACACGGTTATACATTGTTAATAAATTAGAAAGTCGTTCTATTTGCATTTCCAAGCTATCGCTATCATTTTCATTTTCTAAAGCACGAAGAGCAACTCTTATAATTTTATCAGAAAAATTATTAAATCTTTGTTGAAGAGTAAGTGTAGCCATTTTACTAGGAAATACTGTATTGAAGTAAAAAAAAATTTTAAAAAAATTGTATGAGTTTGTATTAAAATTTTTTAACACTAATGAAACTTTCATACAAAAATTTGGTTATATTTTATTGATAAAAATTCGTTACAATATTTATATCGAACAAAAATTAATATTAAAATTTAATTGACTATTCGTCTAGATTTTTTTTATCAATTATATTTTACATAGCTCACATATTTCCTTTATAGAATAATTAATCAATAACAATTGGAAAGCATAAATTGGAACATCTAAGCCTATTGATAAATTACGTAACAAAGGAAAACTTATAACATGAGATTTCATATTGCTTATTTAATAAATAAAAAAAAGATATAATTTAATATGATAATATAAATTTAATAAAATAAATAAAAAGAAACGATAGGGAAAATAAAAAAAATATGACTAAAACTTGTTATACAAAAATTAATGTAACAATAGGTATAATTATACTATACAGTATATTTGAAATAATACCTTATTCTGAATAGATTCGTGAGGAATAATTTGTATCACACTGTTTACAATACAAATATATTGTGCGATGGTGGTGTGGTAAGATCTCTTACTTATTGATACATAATAATTTATCATTGTAGTTTTAATTACGTAATTAACAATAAAAGTATTTGATGATCCGGCACTGTGATTTTGAAAAAAGTGCGTGTGCAATATAACCTTTCAAAATTGACTTTCCAATGATTTTTAATTTTCTGATTACCTTGGTTCTTAGGTAATGATGGTGTATCTAAAAATATGGTTTATTAATTGGTGTGTATTTTATTCATAATTGTTGATGCATTAAATATAAATTACATAAAAAATATGTATTATTTTTTTTAATGCTATTTAGCAATATATTTTCCATATTATTTTTTTAAATATATAAAATATGAATAGTAGTACGATACTGTAAATGAAAAAAATTGCATACTAGTGATGAATATAATCTAATATCAGTTATTTTTCCGTTAACTTTCTCATGCATACCAATGAGAGAATAACAGGATAATATCATGCCAATTCTATGCCAATATCAATCTTTTTACTGGTGGATCATATTACTAATAAGCAGCTGCAGCTCATACCGAAAAAGTTTAAAAATAAATTTTATTTGACAATTATTTTAAGCCTTAATTGGATAAACAATTTTTTTTTAAATTTTTCACATGAAAAATTGTCATTGTTTATGGATTTTCCCAGAGATTTTCCCACAGGGACGAACAAAAAAAAAATTAAATACATCTTTTTTTTTGAAAAAAAAAAACACAAAATATACCTTTTTTTAAAATAAAATACTTTAAAACTTTCCGCATACCAGCATAATTATCGATCTTGGAATACAGAGAAAAAACCTCTAGTGAATTTTTTATAGAAACAGCTACTGGGCACACAATACTTGAAGAAAATTCAGATGCCATACAAACATTTAACATCACAGTATTTTCCCATAATGAGGAAAAACCATGCTAGGAAAACGTGAAATTAGTATAAAATTTCAGCCAACCAAATTAACAAAATTGTCAGATATTGCATCAAATGCACTTATAGCAAATAAAACTTCAATTGAAGTTCCCAAAGAAAATTCTGAAGAAATTCAGGAGGAAGAAGAATCCGCACCTGCTGCAACAAAAAAACGCAAAGGTTGGCTACCTTGCACAAAAAAGTTCATTAAATCCCTCACAAAAATGGATGTGAAATATTTTTATTTTATTTTTTTTAATATATTGTAAATACCTTTTCATATTAGTTTTTTTTCTTTTTTTTTCTTTTTATCTTTATCTGTGTAAATAAATTTGGATTTCCTTTTTTGTCTTTTAAAAAAATTTTCTTTTATAACACGTAAATTATGATTTATATTATGTGAAATTAGTTTTGTTAGTTATAAACTTATACGTTGACCATTAATCAATTAATCAAAACTAGATATAGTCTCATAAAATTCATTAATAAAGATTTTTTTATATTAAACTATAGTACATTAGTTAACTATACAAAAAAGTGTTTAAAAAACAAGTAAAATATCCAATATTTTGAATGGATCAGGAGTTGATTGGGGACGAAGTCTCCCGCTATCAGCATCTCTAGTTAACTGTCAATAAAAAACAAAATTTCTATTGCACAAAAACAAAAAAAAATAAAAATGCCAGTAGAGGCAATACAAAAATAGTAACCTATTTGCAAGGTCAATAGGGAATATTAATAGAATAAGTATAAACACGCGTTTAAAGCCACATGATTATGCTTATATAATATCACAATATCAATAAGAATAATATACTAGAAATACAAACACGCGTTTTACAATGATTATACACTTATACTTATATAATATTATAATATCAATAAGAACAATAAGTATAAATATAAGTACGCGAATTTTTTTAGTGAAACATTTTTTCATAAAAAATATTTTTCTTTAAAAGTTTAAGGTAAAACTTGGCTCTGAGACCGAAGGTCTCTTGGGTCATCTCTTTCTTTATATTGTTAAAAAAGTAAAAAATAAAACGCTTTATAATGTACTTATATAATGCACATTTATTTGTATTTAGCAGTGTTAGCAACAATGGAAATTTTTGAGAATCTACCACGAAAGTGTTTTGCATGCAATATCTGTCAGAAGTTTGTACCATCTCTGACTCAACCAAAAAAATGTGCTATCTGCGATCATATGGATGAAGTGCATGAACAAGTAAATTATTTTATTATTTTATATGATATATCTTTGATACAAAAAAAATATTTACTATTTATATATTTATTCATTTAATATTAGTTTGCCGATCTAAGGGCACAACTTTTACTACAAACATACAATTCAACTCATGACAGAGTTAGTCAAAGTCAAGAAAGAGCTTTCTTAAATGAATCAAAATCTATTACAAGTATAAATAATAATAGAGAAATAAGTAATGATTCCAAAAATGAAATTGAAGATTTTTTACAAGAATCATCAATTAGAGAACGTTTAAGAAGGCTACCTTCCGCTCCTATAGCTCACAATATTGATATGCAAAGATTGACACATCTGTTCAGTGATGTAGAACAAAATTTAAACAACACGGGATTTAAACAAACCTTAAAAGAGGTTATTATGATGCCTTATATTGAAAATAATAGAATAGTTTCTAAAGGATCTAAAATGTAAGCATTTAAATTTTACGTGAAAATTCATGTCAAAAATTTTTTTTATTATAATATTTTTTATTAAATATTTCTAACAAATTCAATCAATATTTTAATTTTTTTGAAAGGTGGAATGAACTTTTAAGCCAAGGCTTAATCAAACTAAATGTTATTTTATATAATGGAACAATTGAAGGAATCGAACAAAAAATGATAACTGAATTTCCTGTTATTAAAGATTGTGGTTGGCAGTTTCTAAAGCCGGAAAGTCAAAACTTAACTGAACTTGTTCCATATGAAGTTCAAAGACCAAAAGACGGACATATTTTAAAAGAGTAAGTTATAATTTATTCTTTATTATAATAATTTAAAAATATAAATTTAAAAAATTTTTCTTTATTTTTATTTTATTTAAATAATAGAGCTTTAACAATCAGAAAGCGATTGTATATCGGGCCAACTATAAAAAATTTAATTGAACTTCCCAGATCAATCGAACCTCCTAGATCAATTGGAAATTCAAGATTAAATATGTCAATTTTAAATTCCTATGAAAATTTAAGATTTAACGAAAGACCAGTTGTTGATCCAATCAGCAGGAGTGATTTTATTAATGAAGAAAATACCAGTTACTTTAATTCAACAGCCCAAGGAATGCAAGGAGCGACCATGACCCTTAATTCAACAGCCCAAGGAATGCAAGGAGCGACCACGACCCTTAATTCAACAGCCCAAGGAATGCAAGGAGCGACCACGACCCTTAATTCAACAGTACAAGGAATGACTACAAGTACAACCCATGAAGAGCCAAATAATTTTAGAAAAGATCTGTTAAAGTCTTTGAGAAGAAAATACAATATTAATGAGTATGATAATATAAATATTAGACTTGATAACCTTGAACGTGTTGACCTACTCTTATATTGGATAATGGATGCATCTACTGAAGATATACTAAAAAATCCTATAATTGTATTAAATGATGAGTAAGTATGTCTGTATATATATTACAATTGATTTTAAATATGCAAAAATTATTTGAATTAAAAAAAACAATTTTTATTTTTTTTAGTGTAATCGATACTGGAGGCATTTATCGAAATGTGACTGAGTTATTTTGGAAAAATGTTAAAACAAATGAATTTATTGGTGGGAGACTTTTTGATGGTGACCAGCTATTTCTTATTCAACAAAATACCAATATTATTTCATGGGAGTATCCAAAAATAATTGGTAAATTATTGTTCTGGTCCTTAATACATGTCGGCTCTTGGCCCAAGTGGCTTGATCCATTGCATTTACAATATATCTTTGAGGGTGAGGATTCTATAATGTGTTTAAACGCATTATCTGAATATGTTCCATTTTTATACAACTTGGCAAAAGATATCTTAGAAATTCCCGAAACAAGAAATTCACGTAAAAATGATATAGAATTATGGGCACAATATAACGGTCTTGATGTAGGTTATTTTACCATTCATTATTTGCAATGTGAAGTTTAATTACTTAAATTTTTCATTATTTTTTTTTAAATTTCTTCTTTTTATTTTTGTTTTTAAGCTTAATGAAATGCTATTATACAATGATAACGATCTAGCAAACCATATTGCTAAATTTTACGTTATTGATAAAAGAAAAAATTCTCTTGAAATGATGAAAGATGGGTTTGATATGGCTGATTGTTTAACGGTAATTATAATAAAATAAATCAATATATATTTTATATTCTTTTATTTAAATTTGTTTTATAATAGGAATTAAGGAAAATCGGCTGGAAAAAATTTGAAAGTATTTTATATTTGAAGCTAGATAGTGATCAATTTCTTAAACAACTTGATAAGTTTCAAATCGAGATGACGATTAATGAAATACCTTCTGTACGTTTGGATAGACAACAAATTTTCAACTGGTTCAAAGATTGGATTTGTAATCAGGACTCAGAGACACTTGAAAAATTGTTAGTTTTTGTATCTGGAACAACACGTGTTCCACTTGAAAGAAAAATTACGGTATTTACCTTTAATTATAAATTAAAATTTAATTATAACAATAGCTTTATTTAATATTATAATATATTTCAGATCCAATGGAATCCCGGACACAACAAACTACTTTTTGCTAGTACATGTACTTGCAATCTAATCATTTGTCAGAATTACAATTCAGGCGAGGAGCTTTGTAATTTTATTGAATTAAGTATCAAATATTCAGACGGATTCAGCGAAACTGAATATCGAAGAATTGGACATCCAAACCAAGAAGTGAATAATAACCATTTAGCATCAACTGCTATTTACAATGAAATATTAAATGACGACCCGAGAATACCAATAGAATTAGCAGGTATTTTTAAGTAATCATAATTGTTACTTAAGATAAATGTAAGCTAAATTTTAATATGTATATTTTATTTTTAAATTCTGAAGAATCAGCAAGTGTTAGTGTTAGTATTGATACTAGCGAACAAAATAATCAAAATTTTGTTAATAGATCAGAAACAATTGATTTATCAATTGTTAAAAAAGAATTTGAGATCATTGATCTTACGATCGATGATTCTGATTCGCCTGATTTGAATATTAATGAAAATGATGACGAAAATGATTTAGCTCTAGAAACTGATTCGCCTGATTTGAATATTAAGGAAAATGTTGACGAAAATGATTTAGCTCTAGAAAATCATGTTAGAATTGATATTCGTGATGAATCATATGCTATCGATGATCGCAAAAAATCCAATCGCAAAAAATCCAAATCAAAAATCAGAACAAAAGGTCAACCAAGCCACACCAAAGAAGAAGATAATACACAAAGAGAACATCAGTTTGTTGAAGTTACAGCTGAAGAAATTCTTCTAAATAATGGACCTAAAAAGCAAAGAAAACGAAAACCCAAGGCATTTAATATTAGGCCACCAGTAAAAACACGTTCAAAGACAACAATAGAAGCACGTTCAAAGGTAACAACGCGTTCAAGTAATAAAGATAAATAAATTGGAAAATTGGAAATTGATAGTATTGAGGTGTCCAAATCATAGAAATAATAAAAATAAATAAATTGGGATTTGAGAATAATAATAGTGAAAATGGATTTATCAATTTATCAATTTTAATAAATTTAAGTGAATTTTGTCGTATTAAATTTTTCTTAATGAAGTAATTAAATTTTAAATTTTAAAGTTGATTTATCATGATTTATAATATGAACTCTTTATCATACAGTTTAACAAATCATTTATAAAATATAATTTAACGAACTCTGTCATACAGTTTAACAAATCATTTATCATATACTGTAATTCAACGAATCATTCATCAACAAATCATTTAATGTAATACCTTACTCAGTGCAGTCCAATCGCCTACCTGAGTACAGTCATGTGTATATTATGTAGACAGTCACCGGACTCAGATCTCACCTGACTCTAATTTTTTATTGAGTCCGAATGTCAGTAATGAACTAATCGGACTGTCAGACTGAATTTCTTTTTTAAAAAAAAAAAAGTTTTTTGAATAAATTTTGAACATAATTTAGCAATAATTCTAATTTTATAACTTTTACTAAACAAAATTATTTTACTATAAATGAATTAAAAAAAGAAACTATGTAATCATTTTATTGTAAAGGTTTCTTTTTGAAGATAATAATAACTTTACAGCATATTAAGTTCCCTTTTCAGTTTTAAAAGTTCTATTCGTTCATGTTCAAGTTTAATTTCACATTCTTCTATTTCCAATTGACGTTCTTTTAGTGATAATCTTTGATTTTCTGCGTTAAAATCTATTATTTATGCATTCATCTTGTGTTAAGTCAACTTTAACTTAACTTTTTTGGACTTAGATTGTATATTTGATGTTTGACGTTTAGATTGTTTTTTTTTTGAGAATTGAATTTAGTAGCTAATAAAAAAAGAATTTTTTATATTTATCATATTAAATAAAACAACAAAAAATACTTATATGAAAAACTAAATGATTCTTTTATCAGCTCGCTTACAGATTGTTTGCCTCATGCTACAACTCCTTGATCTTTACCAGATTTTGCAATTCCATAACGATTGTGAATATTACAAGATATAAATTGTCATCATCATAATTTTTAGCTCTAATAATGAATTTAATTAGCTAATTTTACATTTAGAAATATCTGATTTCTCCAACTCTCATTTTATCTGTTATTAAATTTATATTTTCATTCTCTTTCTCAGGATCGAAATCTTCGCTATATTCAGGAGATACCTAAAAAAAAACAAATAAATATATTATTATTTAAAATTCCATGGCACTTTTAATTAGGTAAAAGAATATGACTAACATCATCCAATATTTCAGGTGTAGAGGGCTCATGTTTGTTAAGAAAAAGGTAGAAATATAGTGTTAAGAAAAGTCAGAAAAAATGGCGTGAAAAGAAAGAAAATAACGCGTAAAAATACAAGATAAAAAATAATACAAATAAAAAATGTAAAAGGGGGTGGCTCTAATAATCTATGATTAAGTTGATGATGACTCATGACTCTTGAATTTTGCCGGACTGAGAGATCTGGGAGATCTGCAAAATCCGCAGAGTCTGCAGTAAAATGCACATGACTGTACTCAGGTATGCGACCGGACTGGACTGAGTAAGGATATACTCAATCATTTATCATACAATTTAACGAATCATTTATTGTATAATTTAACGAAATTTAATGAAACATTTATTTATACATTAATGAATTTTGTATTATACAATTTAAAAGAGTCATTTATTATACAATTTAGAGAATCACTCATTTATTTACAATTTAAAGAATTTTCTAAAAAGCCTTTGGTGAAATTACTGCCGGTGATGATCACCACCTCTATATTTATAGATTCATTTTAACATATTAGTAATTTTGTTTAAAACAAAATTAGTAATGTTTTTTTTAAAAAAAGAAATTAACAGTTATTGACAGGGTTTTACTAAATGCCTTGAATCTTGAAAACCAATCATAGTATCTTTTTCTCCCAAAATTATAGGGCATTTTTTGTTCTTATAGTAATAAAATTTTGTTTAAAAAACAAAAATTTTTTTTCTGGGGGGTACCAAGTACCCCCCAGATGCTTTTTTTAAAATTTTTTTTTGGATACACAAAGTTTATCAAATAATTAATGCCAACTTCATAAAATCATGTGTACGTATAGCAGTATAGCCAGTATGATATTAAAAATTTCTATATAATTGCAACTATAATGTATAGAGAAAAAACTATACTGTACAATATAGGTGGTTATATCATACTCAATATCTATTAACCAAAACTGAAGTAGCCCATGTGGTTTTGTTTGCATTAGGATCTTGACTAGAATGATGGCGTGCGAAGGAACTTTGACAGGGATGGGAGTATATAGATTGTAGGGTTAACATTTGTGATGGTATATATGCACTATGTATTCAAGCAAATTATTTGTATACTTTGTTGTTCCAACATACTAAAATCATTCCTTAGGGAAAAATTAAAAAAAAAGGAAGTAGCCCATGTACTGCAGCAAATCAAAAGGCATGAATTACTAACTTTTTTATTTATTTTTTATTATTTAAAATTTTTAAAATTTTTTCACCCCTTAGGTTCGATGAAGACCTGTGGACAAAACCAAAGTAAAAGCTCCCTGTTAGGTTAAAAGTTAACTTGTTTATTATTATTATTTTTTCTTATATTACATTAAATTAATGTTTGAAAATTTATTGAAATGCATTTTCTTTATTTTTTTTTATATGTGATTGTTTTGATCGCTGTTGTTGATTGATAGTTTGAATTTAAAATTTAATTTATTAAATTTTTTTTAATACAAATTATATATAGCATAATGTTTAATGGAATCTTTTCCAATTCCAAAAGATGTAAAAATTTATTATATTAAATTTTCCATTAAAATAAGCTCTTTATAGAAAAAAAATTCCTTTAATAATATTAAACAACTTTGATTAAAAACAAAAAAAAAAGTTTAGAAATGTGATAGCAAAAAAATGTTCATACGGTAAATGTGACAGCAAAAATGCCAAAGGATCGGTAAATTTCTAAATTTGTAAAAGAAAATCTTAAAATTTACTAAATTTGTAATATAAAAACCAGTGGCGTGGTAAGCTATT
>WNGF01010741.1_pt1 | contig 10265 bp, 5 predicted proteins | sample 5400641 | NCBI WGS metagenome assembly WNGF01 (sample SAMN13153371, study PRJNA577476) | soil metagenome | isolation source: 80 cm soil or saprolite under grassland replicate 2 | place: USA:California | collected 2016-06-15
AGATCGGGTCTTCGCGAAAGATTGCGTATTTGTCCATCGACTCAAAATCGATGGCGATAAAGAATGGCCAGGGCGACTCCGGATCAATCCGTTTCCCGCATTTGATACTGAGGACTTCCTGAATTTTCAAAAGCTGCATCCGCGCATTCATCATCATCGCTTCCACACGCGCGGGCGTGACCTCGGGCTTCAGTTTGTAGAGAACGACATGATGAACCATGAGGGTAAAGTTAATAGGCGTTTCCAAGGTGCCGCGCAAGTCTGAATCCATGGCCGATCCCGAATGACCACGGATCGCGCAAATTGCATTATCAAAGACCGACCGTGACGGCCGTCGCAAACTTCCACATTGCGTTCACGGAGCGCAGCGAATCGACGCGCAACCGAGCACAGGATAGGAAGCAGGCCGCCATATTCATCGGAGAAGCGATGGCTGTCGCTACGGGCGGATTGACAATGTTCGGATCGCTCCCTATCGATTTGTCCGTATATGTTTTAATTAACATTATTATGCGCGCTGTACATGAAAACAGCTGGCACTGCAGACTGTGCGGCCAACCTCTTACAACAGAATCTCCCGGGCATCTGCACAGCGGGGTGGTGCTTTCGGTTTTGGTGCCCGTACACAATGAGAGCGACCAGGTAGCTCAGAACCTGTCATTGATACACGCGGAAGTATCGAAGACAGGATTACCGACGGAGATTATCGTCATTGATGACGGCTCGACAGATGACACGTGGCCAGCCTTGGAAAAGATAGTTGAGCAAATGGCTGGACTAAAGGCGCTCCGGTTTAGTCGCAATTTTGGAAAGGAAGCAGCAATCTGCGCCGGATTGGCGTACTCAAGCGGACGAGCGTGCATCGTAATAGACTCTGATCTGCAGCACCCTCCGGAACTGATTCCAGAAATGGTGCGAGTTTGGAGAGATGAGCATTGGGACATCGTGGAAGGCATAAAGAGGACGCGAGGGACGGAGCCGCTGATCAATCGAATTGGAGCGCGCTTCTTTTATCGCACGCTAAGCCGCCTTTCGGGGTATGATCTGTATGGATCCTCGGACTTCAAACTTCTGGATCGCAAGGTAATTGATGCGTGGCTGGACATGCGTGAGCGCAATACTTTTTTCCGAGGCATGATTACGTGGCTGGGTTACCGTCGAAAGCAGATAAGCTTTTCGGTGCCAAGCCGCCGACTGACGCAGTCGCGCTGGTCATTTTTTGGTCTCTTTCGTTTAGCTGTCATTGCCATTACAGCTTTTTCGTCCTTACCACTGCAAGCCGTGACTGTGCTGGGAGGAGTGTTCTTGCTTTGTGCGTTCGTATTCTCAAGCTACGCACTTCTTTTGTATTTCACTGGATTGGCTCTCCCGGGCTTTACCACGGTGATTATACTCGAGTTGGTGATAGGCGGTGTCTTGATGATTAGCTTGGGCATCATCGGGACATACATCGCTCAAATCTATCAGGAAGTTAAATATCGCCCTCGCTACATAGTTGCAGAAACTCTCAACAGTCACAAGGATGACAAACTTTCGCGGCCCCCGGAAGATAATCGGAAACAGGCGACTTCCACATTGTCGAGCAAATCGTTAGCTTGAGAGCACTCCCGAACGTTGATAACCCCTAGCTGAGTTGAGATGGAGCGCTCAAACGAAGATCAGCTGGAAGGACGGGAACGCGACGCTATCCACATTAGCGGAGACTATCAGGCCCGGGCTCTGAAGTCGGACCGTGCAGCTCAACGCTTCTGGCACGAAGCAAAGTTCAGATTGATAGAGCGGGTCGCAATGCCCGGGAAGCACGACCGTGTCCTTGATGCAGGATGCGGGTCAGGAACGATCAGTTATTTTTTGTCTCGCCATGCCGGCGACGTGGTAGGGATAGACAGTAACCCATCCGCGATAAGCTATGCAAGAACCATCTATAACACGCCGAATCTTGAGTTTCGCTTAGGTCAGTTCGAAGATCTCAGAGGCGCTAAGCCATTCGACAGAATCTACTGCATTGAAGTCATTGAACATCTTTTTGAGCGTCAGGTGGCTGGGATTCTCTCACTGTTCTACAAATTGACGAATCCAGGTGGTCAGCTTTTTCTTACTACACCGAACTATCAAAGTGCGTGGCCTCTTATCGAATGGCTTCTGGACAGATTCGATTTGGTGGCGAAACTGAATGAGGCACAGCACGTAACGCATTTCACTAAGCGAACACTATCCGCGATTTGTGAGCGCGCCGGGTGGAGAGTCCGTCACATCGGAGCTTTCAACGGACTCGCGCCATTCCTCGCTCCCATTTCTTACCGGCTCGCGCTCGGAGTGGAAGAAGTCGAGTTTCTGGCTAATCGGCTGCTTCCGCAAAATCTCTTGTTTTGCTTGTGCACAAGAGAAGTTTGATCTCCTCTTTGTTAGCGAAACGATGTTTGTCGTTTGTCTGCTACTTCGCCCTGTAAAGCTGATACACGCCGCTTTTCTGGATGTTCTCACAGTTCTGACAGTTGGAGTTTGAGCTGAGGACGATTGCGCCCGATGGAGGTTTCGCTCCCTCGGGAAGACCAACAAACTCCGATAGAGGCCTGCCTTCCACAGTGGCATACCAATAGGCATCCATATAAGCGGGACCCCACTGGCCGTTCTCCAGATAGATCGGGCGCTCTGGTCGTGCGACCGCTGTGTCATAGACTGCCTTGTACCCAACGTCGAAGGCAAAGTCGCGCTTTGGTCCTTCTCGGCGGAAGGCAATTTGGAAATCAATCGCTTGTGCAACGGTCGCCGCCAGCAAGATTCCAAGAATGCCGAGCCGGCCTGGACGCGACAGGCCGTGACTGACGACTGCGGCACGATCTGGTTCGCGATCGTGCGCTTCCTCGCTTGTGCTGCATACACTCTGCTTTGGTTCATCGGGAGCAAGGAGCCATTCCAGCGCTGGGACCGTAAGCACCAGCAGGAAGACGGCGTAGCCCATCAGCCGCAGCTGGTGAAAGGGCCAGTCCGTGATAGCGCCTGGCACAATGGAAGCCGCTAGTCCATAGAGCACAAAACGCCACCACGGATCGCGCCAGCGGCGGACAATGACCAGCAGGAGACCAGCCATTGCCAGAATGAAGGTCGCAAAAAGTATCGCTCCGCCGGAACCTTGGACATGATGATGCTCATGAGGATCTCCCATCATAAGCAAAGGGGTCAAACTCTGATCTTGCAGGTAGCACCTGACAAACTCAGCAAACTCAGATGCGATTTCCTTCCAAGGTGCGCCAGGCTTGATGTAGGTAACGTCCCAGAGCCGCTTTGTTAGCACGCCAGAATGTGCCCGATCGAACAGAATGAGTGGTACCAACGTGACCCCGTAGGCCAGCCATGTCTTGATTACGCCAACCAAACGGTGCTTTGTAGTCGCAAAGAAGAGTAATCCTAACGCATACAATGATGCCAGGACGCGTCCACCGAAATAACCATACGTCAATACCGCGAGACTGCCGGCGACCATCGCGATATCCTGCCAGCGCCACGCTTCCTTGGATTGAATTCGATAGGCGGCAAGCAGGAACACGACTACTGGGAAAGCAGAAAAATGGGCGTCCCATACCAAGCGGCCGACCTCAACAAGCCACGGAGTCAAGAGCGCGGTTGCGGCAACGATAATTCCAATCCTTAGCTGGCCAGAAATGCGCTTTGCCAACACGCCAAGCAGCAAAGAAGCCGCAAACATCCAGAAAGCGGCGAACATCCGCGCCACCAAAATGCTCGGGGGAAGGAATCGGAAGACGATTGCCAACAAATAGATCGTGAGGGGGTTAATATAATAACTTGATTTATTCACTCCATACTCTTGGAAGAGGATAGGAAACCGCGGGCCAACTTCGCCAGCCCCAGTTCGAGAGACGAGATAAGCGTTGTACGCGGTTGCTGACTCGTCGAGGAAGAAACCTGGTGGATTCTCTGAAATGCCCCAGGTGTAGAGGCTGAAAAGGAGGACGACAGCAGCGATGCACAGCAAAATTCGCAGGCTCTTTTGAGCCATCGTCGAGGCGCTTTGTCTTAAAGGCATATTGTCCATCGAATTCGAGCGTGTAGCACTTCGCGCAACACGCGGTTACTTGTTCTGCAAAGCGATCACAGATACTCGCGCAGAACCGCTGTTCAGGACAAGAAGTTTGTCTTTTGTCAACGCGAGCGCCGATGGGCCCTCGAGCTTGTCTGGCGGCGCCGGCGTTAAGATCGCTACCCTGTTCCCCTGAAGATCAAAAACCAGAATGGAGTTCATATTCGCGCTCGATGCGTACAGACGGCCTCTCTGTGAATCTATGGCGAGGTCTTCGAAGCCGGCTGGCTGTCCCCACTCAGGGATTGCCCATTTAGTTAGAAACTTCCCATTTGAATCAAATACCTGTATCCGTCTGTTACGCGGATCGGCCACATAAACTTTATTGGTAGTGGGATCAACCGCAACTGAAGTATGGTCGGCAAACTGGCCGTCGCCACTTCCGGCGCTGCCCCAAGTCGTAAGCACCCGACCATCTAGGCTGAGCTTGACGATTCGAGTGAGACCCTGATCTACGACATATATCGAGTCATCAGGGCCGATGGCGATCTTTCGCGGCCCGTAAAATCCAGGTGCCCACTCGGCAATGAAAGTCCCGTCGGGAGCTAATTTCTGGACGCGGTGATTGGACGCCTCTGCAACATAAATGTTGCCGGCGCGATCGATTGCGAGCCCATTCGGCTCTCCGAATTGTCCATGGCCCTTGCCTCTCGTTCCGATGCTGGTAGTAAAAACGCCGCTTGGCGAAAACTTCTCGATTCGCCCGTTGCTGGTATCAGCTACGAAAATGTTTCCGGCACTGTCGATCGCAATCCCTCGTGGGCTGTCGAACTGACCTTTTCCATTGCCCGGGCCGGCTTCAAAAGCTGTGACAGGTGGCTTTGGCAAATCCTTACTTGCGAGACCCGCGGGCAGGGAAGCTGGAAGTTTGTATGTCACTGAAGTGCGATAACCGAGTCCTTTCACCAATGGTTCCTTCTCATAGTTTACTTCCACGCGGGAGCTGTTGTAAATCGGCAAGAGATCGATAACTCCTCCGGCGACAATAGAAGCTGTCAGTGTAGCGGCTGTGACCGGGCCTAAAATGGGTACAGGCTTTAGTTTCCATAACCACCATAAGCCGTAAGCTGCAAACAAATTGGCTATAACTAGCCAGATATTGAGAAACTTATGGCTTGCTAACGTTTCCGTGCCGAGCTGCATGCAAAACGTAAGCACGAACAAACCGCACATAGCGATGAAGAACCGCCGCTGAAACCACGAGACCAGGATAAGCGCAAGGATTATCACCGGCCACTTCATGCCAAATGTGAACGCCATGTAGTCTATGACCTTAATGACAGTGGGGCTATCGACAATGTAGCCCCAGTGAAATAATGAATATTGCCGAGGGGCGATCTCTTCTGACCGCAGGTAAAGTAGCTGAGGCAAGGCAACAATCGCAGCTGTAACCCCGAGTTGCACCATCTGCCAGCGGCAGGGGAATAGAACAAGGAGAAGAGACAGCACTGCTGCGGCCGCTATGAAAACAGGAGCGTTCCAGAGCGGCAGCGCACTTAATAGAAAGCCTGAGAAAATAAAGCCGGGGGCAGGTATCAGTGCAGCCCTTACACTCGTGACGGAGTTCGTCCTGCCCGCCGAGGTTCTTTGCCGATACTGATCAACCAAGAAGATTAACACAAGCAGGAATATCCCGATCGCGAAAGGGAGATGCCGCTGATTGACGAATACAATCTGCGTCCAAATCCCCAAGTCCTCGCCGCGATATGGGTAGCCGGATGGGAGAAAATTAGTCAGATGGAGCGTGGCGCGCACTGCCTCCTGAAAGGACTTCTGAGACCTAAGGAATTGGATAAACGCAGGGGAGCCATGGAAAAAGAAAAGCGCAGCTCCCACACGTCCTACCACACGAGAGTTGAAGAGCAGCTCGCCCAAAGCCATGACCAGCGCGATCATACTTATGAGACCCAGCACGCTCAGTACATCGACGCTCCAAGCCAGGTTGAGCCCAAGGAGCTCCAGATTGCCGGCCTGAAAATAGAATAGAAACTGATAGTGAGTGGGCTGACCAGCGTAATGTGGGTACTCCGTCGGGAAGTTATGACCGAAGGCAAAACTTTGAGCGATGGCGAATTGTGGAGCGAAATCGCTGGCCGCCATCCCGGAGAGGCGTAGCCGGCCCTGCTTGTTGACATAGAGCGTTCCCATGAGCAGAACGCACACCGCAGCAAACAGTGCTCCCAGCGTAATCCAGTCCCACCTTGACGATCCCGGAGCACGCGGCGCAATCATGTCCACCTTTGGAGCTTTTCTGGACAGCCAGAAGATCGCGCCAGGCGCAACCAGGAAAAACAGGAGGTCTGCCCACAGTAAAGGGTCAGCTGTATGGGCAAAAGCCAGCCCAGCTAGATATGTGAACCATGGGCTGAGTAAGATGCCAACCAGTATGGCTGCTGCCCAGCGGTGAGGAAGAGATATGAAGCGGTAAAAGCGCCGGCAGAGCAGGTCGCCCAGAGCAATCGCCAATGCCAGATAAATCAGAGCTAACATATCCCTATGCTGGCTGATTTAGCTGCTAGCCCGGCGCAAATCAACATCGCAATAAATGACAACCTAGGAACAGGGGCCTCGTCCTGGGAAGTCCGGATTCTCTCTCTGAGGGAAGTCCACAAGCCTGCGTCTGCCTGCAGAATCATAATCGTTGTCCGATATGACAACTTGCCATTTGACTATAGATCGATCTCACTTACGCGATTGCCCGCCATGTTTAGAATGTAGAGCTTCCGGTTTGCCAAAGCCAGGGCTGATGGCCCTTCGAGTTTATCTGGTGGCTTTGGCGTCAAAGGGCCAATCCTCTTTCCATTCAAATCAAAACTGAGCACTGCATCCATATTGGCGCTCGATGCGTATAATCGGCCCATCTTCAAATCGATTGCCAGGTCTTCGAAGCCAGCTGGCTGTCCCCACTCAGGGATCAACCATTTCGTTAGAAACCTACCATCTGAATCAAACACCTGTATTCGTTTGTTACGGGGATCGGCGACATAGACTTTATTGGTCGTGGGATCAACTGCCAGCGAAGTAGGGTCATTGAACTGTCCATCGCCATTTCCGCTGGTGCCCCAGGTCACCAGCACTCGGCCATCAGGGCTGAACTTAACAATTCGGGCGTGACCCTGATCAACAACATAAATGGAGTCATCGGGGCCAATGGCGATCCGGCGCGGTCCGTAAAATCCAAGCTCGTGGCCTTTCCACTCGGCGATGAATGTCCCGTCACGGCCCAGCTTTTGGACGCGGTGATTGTGGGCCACTTCTGCCACGTAAATATTGCCAGCGCGGTCGATGGCGATCCCGTTCGGTTCTCCTAATTGCCCGTGGCCGCTTCCTTTCGTTCCTATAATGCTCAGAAAGGTGCCGGTCGGCGAGAATTTTTCGATGCGTCCGTTATTCGTGTCGGCGACCAAAATATTTCCGCTGGCATCAACAGCAATTCCAGACGGTGAATCAAATTGTCCCTCTTCGGTTCCCTTGCCGCCTTCGAACATGGTAGTCGCACTTTCAGGCAGGGAACTGAACTGGGGAGGCGGCGCCCCGGGCGTAGCAGGCAACGCCCTCACGCGGTTCTGAAATTGGCGAATGTTGCTCTTGGGGATATTTAAGACGTAGAACGTCCTTACTCTCCCGCCAAAAGAGAACGAAAGAGAGTCCTCAGTTCCGAGATCGCGAAGCAATTGGAACATTCTGATGATCCTTTCGGTCTGTGGATCTCGTTCCCAGATCAGCTTCAGATCTTTGTTGCCCGGAACATAACTGAGGATGGCTTTTTTATTCGCGTTCCATACATCCTGCTCGGTCATGACATAGAAAAAGGGCAAGCCGGCACAAAAAGAGAGGATTTTGGCGTCATCATAATCATGCAGGAATAGATGAATGATTGAATACGCGTCATTCTGGCAGATCAATGTTTCATAGGGAGCATCGGGGATGTCTTTAACGCGGTTGAACTCATCACGTTCCAGCCGCGGGGGTTCGGGGTGTTGTTGGCCGGCGACAACATGTTTTAAGAACCGTGACACAGCGACCTGATGTTGCGCATAGTAGTGGATCGCAAGCGGGCTCTTCGTCTTGCTATAGATATATCGAATCGAAGGACCCAAGCCTTTCAACAGTATTAAGCCTGCCAGAACGCCGAGCAAAATTTGCACGCCTGGCCACGACCGAAGCTTCAACAGCCTAGCAAGCGTGAAGCTCATCAGGATGATCCAGAATGGGATTGCAAGCAACAGCCGCTGCTCAACGGCAGCTCCCCCTGTAACAAATACTCCTACGACTGGAAGCGTTGCCAGCAGCACGACCTCAAAACGCTTCTGCCAAAGAGCTAGCACAAAGCCGGGCAGTAAAAGCCAGTAGTACGGCAACGGAATAGGCAAAAAATCCGGAAACAAAAGCCGAGGCCAAAAATAGGCAGCAAAAAAACAGTTCCAGAGCCCAGTCACATAATATCGCACATCGTGAGGTGCCGGGGTTCCCCGCAATGCGTGCCAGAAATCGCGAATGTACGTGCCTTCATAATACGTATAGTCGCCATGCCTGAAGATGATATAACAGAGGATTGGCATGGCAGCGGCTAGAAAGCCATACATGACTATTGCAAGTGACGTCCATGTGACGCTTCGTTTTAAGCTCCTCCAATAAAACACAGCGTACAGCGGCGCAGCAATCACAAGCGCCAGCAGATATTGCTTGCCGGGTATGGAGCTGGCTAAACAAAGCCCTGCCGCAATCCCGCCCAGCGAAAGGTAAAAACGAGAAGTGGTTCTAAACCCCAAGTGCAAAAAATACAGAGAGACCACGGCTAAGGCCACCGTCATCGGGTAACGGTATCCAACGAAAGTGTAAATGAATGCAAACGGAAGAAAATTGAAGATCAGAGCCGTGACAGAAGTGACAATGTAAGACCCAAAGAACAGGTCAACTAGCAAGAGCGTGAACACAAAGGCCGTCAGCCAAATAACAAAGAGCGCTGCTTCATACGATAGGATATTAAAGCCGAATAGTTTGAGAAAACCCCACACATAGTAATGAAACAGGGTCTCTCGTGAAATAATGCCATGAAACCAGGCCGCCTGATATGGATGACCGATAATGTTACTTTTTAGATACCCGAGGTCATTGCCGGACTCGTCAAAAAGTGCGTCTCCGTTCCAAGGCGCCGTGCGGAAATTCCAGAGGTGCGAAACTACAAAGAACAGGATCCAGAAAAGAAAAAACGCTGTCTTCGGCTTTATTAGGGACTTGAAACCGGTCGCCAGGCCACGGGGGTCTGGCAGGAAGGCGCAAAGCAAGAAGAACATGCTAAGCAGCCACCCAATCGGCTGCCACGGGTCTCCCCAAGCCAATTTCCGGTAGTGCGCCGCGGCAGCCCAGGCGCAAATTACCAGACTAATAAGTGAGAAACCGAGTAACAGAACGCGGGGTGTAAGAAGTCTCGATTTTCTCTGAGACAGGTCCATAAGGCTCGGCATCGGTTCTGCAGAATCAAACGCTAGACGAAGGAAGCTTATGCGATGCCGCGGGGTACCATCCCTTTACAGATCGATCGCGCTTACACTATTCCCATGCATGTTTAGGACGTAGAGCTTCCGATTCGCTAACGCCAGCCCTGACGGCCCTTGGAGCCGATCAGGGGCCTTCGGCGTCAAACTGCCAAGCCTGGTTCCATTCAAATCAAAAATAAGCACTGCGTCGATGTTGGCGCTTGATGCGTACAATCGGCCTGCTTTCGAATCTATAGCCAAATCTTCGAAGCCAGCTGGCCGGCCCCATTCGTGGATGACCCATTTAGTTAGAAATTTCCCATTTGGATCAAAAACCTGGATGCGACTGTTACGTGGATCTGCGACATAGACTTTGTTGCTGGTGGAATCAACGGCGACGGAAGTAGCGTCATTGAATTGTCCATCGCCAGAGCCTTTGCTGCCCCAAACCGCCAGCACCTGTCCATCGGGGCTGAACTTAACGATGCGCGTGTGGCCCTGATCGACGACGTAAACGGAGTCGTCCGGGCCGATAGCGATGCGGCGTGGTCCGTAAAAGCCAAGGTCTGGGCCCTTCCACTCGGCGATGAACGTCCCGTCGGGCGCTAGTTTCTGCACGCGGTGATTGGAAGCCACTTCTGCCACGTAAATATTGCCAGCTCGGTCGACTGCGATCCCGTTCGGTT
>WNGF01016175.1_pt1 | contig 10263 bp, 10 predicted proteins | sample 5400641 | NCBI WGS metagenome assembly WNGF01 (sample SAMN13153371, study PRJNA577476) | soil metagenome | isolation source: 80 cm soil or saprolite under grassland replicate 2 | place: USA:California | collected 2016-06-15
AAAGACCGGCGACTGGCAATCTCCGACAACATTCTCCGTCAACGGGGCGTTCGCTAGTGCCACTTTCACGGCCGAAACGACTACACTAAAGCCCTACAATACAACCGTTGCGACCATGACGTTCTCTTCGACTACCCAGAGCGTCCTAGATGTAATCGCGAACCGGACAATAACACTCGCACAGTCCGGCTCAATTCAAGTCACAGACTTTTACGACATAACTAACAAAGGCCATGACCTAGCCAGCATCGCTCTGCCAATTCCGAAGAATGTTCAAAGCGCCGTAGCGAGCGATATCATCCCTTCATTTGAAACCTTAGCCCCCTCAACAGCGCCCGATGGGACGACTGCGGTAACTTTCGTTCCTAGGTTCACACCCCTGAAAAGCGGAGGTTCCTTTTCGACCAGAATTGCTTACTCCCTCCCTACCCAGTCCTACCTAACATCAAAGGGATTAGGGCGATTCGAGCTTAGCTTCCGATTGCTCGACAACGTCAAGTTCTTTGAACCCGTCTTACAGACCAAAATATTGACTCCAGTGGGATTCCGCCTCGATTCTCTAAACGGCCAAACATTCACAATTTCAGGCAACCAGATCCTGGTGCAGGTCTCTACGGTCACGCCAATGTCCAACCTGTCGTTTACGATGGACTACCAGCTTGACCCATTCTGGGCAAGCCTCTCGGCCCTTGGATGGGCGGGACTTGCCGTAGGATCGATTGCGGCCATTGTACTCGCAGTTGGCGCCACCGGGACCGCTGGTGTGGCAGTCTCAGGCGCTCCGTCGGAGCTTATTGGAAGGTTCGTAGAATTGTATGATGAAAAATCAGCAATGCGACTGGAAGCGGAAAAGATGGACGAGGACCTCTCGAGGGGAGCTCTTAACCGCCATGAATACAAGAGAAGAAGACGAGTTATCGATTTAAGAATAGCCGAGTTGGACAAGACCTTGGCCCCGATCAAAGACCAATTGTCAAAAGCAAATCCGCGATACCAAGACATGATCAAGAGGCTTGAGCGAGCGGAGGCGGACATCCAAGTAGTCCGAACCACATCCGCAGACCTCAGAAACCAGTACAGGAGTGCAAGAATAGCTAGAGAACTGTACGAGTCTCTGATATCTGACCTCGCGAAGAGGAAGGAAAAAGCTCAGCAGACAATGGACACCATAGCCATTAATCTTAGAGAGGAGACTAGGTAAGAAGTCCTCCCCTGGTCCCCCGATAATTGAAAATCCGCGTAGACGAATACGGTACTTGGCTGGATCAAGAACTCGAGAAAGCGCTGCGCCCTACCAAGAACAAGGCAGGAAAACTCTCTGACGACACCCGTAGGGCGCTTGGTGAAGCCCGAAGTTTCTTCGAAGAACTCTCGCGCAAGGCTGATGGAAACCTTGCCACTAAGAAAGACCCGATCTCTTATCGAGCCGCTAGAGTTGTGGGACGTGTCGCACGTGACGCTGTCACCAACATAGAAAAAATCCAGATCCCGCAAGAGGTCAGCTGGGACTCCTTCAAGGTTCTACGGGACAACCTCTCCAACACTGCCCGGTCCCTCAGAGAGAGCAGAAACAATACCCAGAGAGAACTCCACGGACTATACCTATTGGACATGCTCTCATTCTCAGGGATCGTCGAGAGAATAGTGAAAGTAAGTGAGAAAATATCTCAGTTCCTCGAGGGAGACGGAGAAAACCTCCAACGAGCAAAGACTCTCACCAGCATCGTTGAGACAATCCATCAAATCGGACTACAACTTGAGGAGAAAGGGAAGGAGACCATCGAACTTGAACGAACCCGCGAGGGGCTCTCGTCCGCCATAAAGGAGCTGTCAAATGAGCTGGAGAAGATTACGTCGAACGACTCCCTCAAACAAGTTCTGGAGATCGAGAAGGAGCTTCGCAAGGAAAGCAGGGAGTTCAGGACAGACACCCTAACCCATCTCCGACGACCCCTCCGAAAACTCAGAGACCTTTCCCAGCGAGGCGAAATCGCCCTAAGATCTGAGGAAAGAGAAGCGCTGGGCGAATATATTCAATCCCCGTACAGGAGCTTCCTCTCCCGAAACTCTGGACCCTATCTCACCCCGATTCTCACCAACCTCAAGAGTGCTCTAGACTCGGGCAAGATGGGGCTCAGCCATCGAAAGACCACCAGGGTTGTAGTTCAGCTTGACCAGCTAACGACAACCGAACACCTAGCACAAAAACAGAGCAAAGGCCGAAACCTTCTAGGTCAACGACAACGACTCCTCCACAACCCGACCTGCAAGAATCTCTATCTCGAGAGGAAAATAGTTCTCAAGAAGATCGACGATGGGAAGAAGGACGAGCTTCAAGCCACGGAGAAACTTCACTTCGCAGGGGAAAAGATTCAGGCACTGACCAAGCACTTCGAGGAGCTCTTAGTTCAAGCAGAATCAAAGACCAAGGAGTACCTTTCACGCGACATTCAGTTTGAACGACCAAGACCTTCCAGATAGATCGGCTAGGCTACCATTCCCAGCATCGAAAACTAGGACGGGCGACTCAAATCCTTGCCTATCTTCTGAAAAAGAGAATTGAGCATATCAGCGGTTAGTGTCCCTGTTTGAGTGTTTCTGGGACTTGGGTGGTATGATGCAACGACCTTCCGCCCGTCTAGCAGGTTGATTTCGAGCCCGTGTTCAAACCTTGGAATCTTGGACGTGAAGAGGTTGTTCTTCCTCAACAAAGTCATCGTGGAACGATACAAGGAAGTCGGCACTTCTATCCCCGGTGAACACTCTTCCAGTTCGATTCCCCCCGTGAGCTGCTGGAGCAAGCCCTATCACAAAAATCGAAGCCGCAACGTCCCCAAAACCGGGAACGGGTCGACCCCAGTAGTTCCAACCCAGAAACCGTTTCTTCTTGACGCGAGCTACCGACTCGCGATATTCGACCAGGCGTCGACAAGCCCGGCATTCGACAACTTCCTTGTTCAGATCGAGAATTTGCTCCGTTGACAAATGCATGGTCGCGTCGATCATGTCCTTATTCATGAGAGCCAGCTCGCTCATCCTGTCAGTTCGTCTAATGCTAGATTAGCAAATTCAGTGCAAGGTCAGTTGATAAGAGAGTTCAATCCTACCTCTCCATATAAAGCGGGACCCTTCGGCCGCTTATATGAGAGGTCTGAAACCCGCAGGATTATCCCCGTAGAGAGACAGTGATTTTGACGATATCAGTCCCCTAAGGCGTTTCCATTAGCTATTTTCTGCGAATCAATCTCTTAGTAATTATGTAGAATAGAACCCCCTAGCAATGATCGTTAGCGTACTGAATAACAAAGGCGGAACTGGAAAGACCACAACCGCAGTCAACCTCGCAACCGCAACCGCGATTGAAGGCAAAAAGACACTAATCGTAGACTTGGACCCTCAAGGGAACGCCACAACCGGACTGGGCTTCGAGAAAGCGACCCTCTCTTCAACAGTCTACAACGTTCTTTCTCAATCACGCAAAGCCGAAGAGGTCCTTCTTAACACTCGAATTGAGAAACTCTCGCTACTACCAAGCAACCTGGATCTAGCTGGTGCAGAAGTCGAACTTTCATCAACCCCAGGGAGAGAATACGTGCTCAGAGAATCAATTAGCCCCATCAAAGACCAGTTCGAACAAGTCGTAATCGACTGTCCACCAAACATCGGATTGCTGACACTCAACGCTCTGGTTTCATCCGACTTGGTCCTCATCCCGGTGCAATGCGAGTTCTATCCCATGGAAGGACTGCCAACCCTTCTCAAAGTCATGGATCTCGTGAGATCCAGGTTGAAAGCAGCTTTCGACTATCGGATAATACTGACAATGTACGACCGAAGAACAGCGCTGTCACGACGGGTCATGCAACAAGTCAACGAAAACTTTGGCGAGCGAGTCCTGAAATCCGTAATCCCCAGATCCGTCCGGATGGCCGAGGCTCCCAGCAAAGGTCTGCCAGGCATACTGTACCGGCCCCGAAACCCTGCATCGGAACAATATCGCGTACTAGCAAAAGAACTGCTCCAGGTCCAACCAATCGCAGCAACATAGATTTGACCATGTGACAACAAGGGCCCCAAAGCTGTACCAGAAACTCGCGACAAACCCCAGTTGTTTTCTATACTCTTCTCAGCTAGAGCTCATCATTCGTATCGGGTCTTCTGATGGTAGGTCGTCAGCGTCGGAATTATCAGAGAACTGTTCCTTTGAGCAATGCTAGAACCTCGTCAAGAGTCGTGTAGGTTCTATCCGGAAGTTTCTCAAGGGCTTCTCGCGCCCTCGCTCGCTCCTCAGCGTTCTTGTCATAGAGTTTCCAGCCTTGTTCCCCTACAAGCTGGGACTTGGTGGTCGGGAATCTAGCATCTTCCTTCAAGACATCGCCTAGCGATCCAAGCCCGACCTGACCCGTAAGTGAAGGGAACTTTCCGGAAGTTAGGAAAGTCTTCAAACGCGCAGCATCTCTATACATCCTCACCCCATGAAATGCCAGGATGCTTTTCTCGAATATTAGGCCAGAAGCCTTTGTGGCAATGCCTTGAAGCTCGTTGTCGTCAAACTCGTAGATGTTCTCCTTTCCTTTGCCAAACAGCCTACTGTAAAGGATGCTCGAATCCACCTTAGGGTCTTGTGTTGAAAGGTCAACCGTCTGGACAGCGTTGTGATCGTGCAGAATCTCCAACGCATCCTCTGTTGGCTCACATCCACGAAACTCGATGGCGATACGGGTCTCACCGAAGCTTATCGTTGAGAGAACTTTATTCAGTTTGGAAGCGAGCTCCCTGTCCCCAACAAGCGCCTTCGGAATTAGGATCGTTAGAACGCTTGCCTTTAGGTGCCTACAAGTCATTGCCATGGAATCAATTATGCGAACGGTCTTGGGGTTCAGCTCTAGCCCATGAAGTTCGGCGAGATCCCTCTGACATCGAACTGAGAACTCGAACCCATGTGGGACTCTTCTACGCCAGCTCGCCGTTTCAGAGGGACTCGGTAGCCGGTAGTAGGTGCTGTTCACTTCCACGAAATCGTATGCTGATGAATATGCTTTCAGCCGGTCGCCATTGGGTATGGAAAAGTAGTCCCAACCGCCTGCGCCGATCCGAATTCGACCCATAGCTTCTTGAGACGGTTTGCAGACTCGGATTTAGACAAGAGGTCGGCGAAGACGGGTCGATTACTGATAGGGACGTCCGGGTGGTCGTATCCAGAATGGGTAGGAGTATTCTACCCAACCTCCACAGAGAGCAAACTGAAACATTACACGCAAGTATTTCCAACCGCCGAGATCGATTCCACGTTCTATGCGTTCCCTCAGCCTGGCACAGTGCTAGGCTGGAACAGATTCTCTCCCAAGGAATTCAGCTTCTGTGCAAAGATTCCGCAAACCATCACGCATGACAAGCTGGTTGAGATCGGTCCTTCCTTGGAGTCTGAACTGGATCGATTTGCGGAGTTGATGCTTCCACTGAACAACAGCGGAAAGCTTGGGTGCTTGCTTCTCCAGATGCCGCCCAAGTACAAGTACGACCTGACCCACCTTGAGAGCTTCCTCTCGATTCTACCTCATGGTTTCAAGTACGCAATTGAGTTCCGGCACAAGTCTTGGCTCCAAGACTCGACGTGGCCCCTGCTCTCCAAGTACAATGTGGCATACACGATAGTGGACGAGCCTCTACTCCCGCCTGAAGTTCACGTGACAGCTGATTTCGCATACATCCGTTGGCACGGACACGGACAGCGACCATGGTACGATTACCACTATACTGAACAGGAACTAAAATCATGGATGCCTAAAGTCAAAGAGATCGAACCCTCTGTCAAAACCACGTATGGCTACTTCAACAACCACTTCCACGGATACGCCGTTGAAAACGCACTTAGAATTCTCCAGATGATGGGGAAACTTACTCCAGCTCAAGGAACCGCACTTGACAGGGCAAAGGCTCACTTGGAGAAAGGAAAGGGTCCTGAGGGGCTGGGCGAATGGGTCAAGGGAGGCGACGATCGTCCGAAAATTATCGACCTACTCAGCTCTCTGATGGGAGAGTCCAGGCTGGCTCGAGCGCTGGCTATCCGTGATGAGGAACTAACCGTCAAGACCGCTACCAGTGAAAAAATTGTCGCGAAGATCCGCGAGTACAATTTGACAATGGAATCTCAGACGAAAACAATAACCCATGATTGCGGAGACTGGGAAAGATCAATCGAAACCCGCCAGCTGTGCAAACACGTCGGCAAGGTCCTGTTGTCACTGCCCGAGAACACGGCGTTGGGATGGGTCACTCAAATTCACGAAGACCCTGAAGCGTGGCACTTCCAAAAACCAATTGGGAAAACCATCGCGACCTAGCCTACTGGCTAGACTCCGCGGGAAGGTTCTTCTTCGATGACCATTCGTGCCAAGATCCAACATAGTTCTTAGCCTTATTGTAACCCATCGACCTAAGTGCGTAGAAAGCAGCGGCCGCGCGAGCACCTCGATGACAATATACGGCTATGTCGGAGCCGTGTCGGAGGCCCTTCGATCGAAGCTGTTTCTCGATTGATCGACGATTCTGGAATCCGCCTCTTTCGTCTAGAAAGTTGGTCCATTCAAGCCATACCGATCCTGGTATTCGTCCTGAACGCGGGCAACACTCTCGTTTTTCTGATCCGTAGTATTCTCCCCTAGTTCTAACGTCCAAGACTAACCCGGTCTGGGACCTAGATTGGGACCTCACCTGGCCGATTGTCGCTAGGACACTAGGGTCAGGGTCAGCTTTGAACTTCGTTGGGACAATGAGTCTCCGCTTCTTCTCGATGGGATACTTGGAATCCTGCCAGGCACGGAACCCTCCTTCAAGCATTGACGGGCTGCTAATTCCTGCGTATTCGAGCATCCAAGCGACTCTTGCAGCCCTCATGCCGAACCCCGACTCGTACACAACCGTTTTTTCGTCGCCTCTGAGGCCGAGCCGTCCAAGTTTCGATTCGAGATCATGTTGAAACACTCTCAGATTCTTCCTGTCGGTTCCAGGAACGAAATAATGGAAGAGGTCAGCGCTTCTAGCTCCCGGGATGTGGGCTCTCGAGTAGGCGGTCCTAGACCGAGCATCCAGGACAACGATGTTCTTGGACGCTAGGTGTTGTTTCAGCCAGACTGGAGTGACGGTGGCTTTCAGAGCCCTCAAATGTCCTGGGTTCTACTCAGGTTTGAGAATCTGCACGGGGCAGGCGGCGAGTTGCTTGAACCTTTCGGCGTCATTCTCCGAACCGACGATGGTTCCGTAGTGCATGGGGATGGCAAGCTTGGGTTTGATCATTCTTGTGGCTTCGCCTGCTTCTTCTGGTGTCATTACGTAGGTTCCGCTAACCGGTAGAAGTGCTATGTCGGTCTTGAAATTCTTCATCTCTGGGATCGGGTCAGTGTCGCCAGCGTGGTATATTCGAACTCCCTTGACGGATAATATGAAGCCGACTTTTCCATCTTCTTTCGGGTGGAACGGTTTGCCGGGCTCACGAAACTTGTTCAAGTTGTAAGCGGGAACCGCTTCGAGAGATACATCGCCCAAGACAACCTTGTCACCCGGTTTGACTGCTCTAACCTCCTTAACTTTCAGGCTTGAAAGCTCCTTCTTGCACGCGGGAATTGTGACGACGGTCGTCTTCTCCGAAGACACTTTCTTGATATCGTCTAGCGAGAGATGATCAAAATGCTCGTGGCTGATCAGAAGGATATCGGCTTTGTCGGAAATCGGCCGAATCTTGAAAGGGTCAATGATTACGGTCTTACCGTTCTTAATTCTGAATGAATCGTGGCCGAGCCAGCTAATCTTTACCCCTTGATACTCGAACAATCGACGCCCCTGTTCTCGAACCTCATCTTACACAATAATTAAGCCTTCGAGAGAAGCAACCATTCGAGAATACCCATAAATCAGTGGATAGGCGATATTTTGGAATATACGATGTACGACGTGATCATCATAGGGTCAGGTTCTGCGGGCTACACGGCCGCAATCTACTCGTGTAGAGCAGGAAGGAAAACCGCGCTCATCGCGGGGTCGATACCCGGGGGCCAATTGATGCTCACATCCGATGTGGAAAACTTTCCGGGATTTTCTGAATCCATACTTGGACCCGAACTGATGGAACGGATGAGGAAGCAAGCCGAACGTTTCGATCCAGAAATTATCTACGACGACGCTTCCAAGGTGAACTTCAAGTCTAAACCTTTCGATATCACGGTCGGAAAACGGATCCTTCAGGGAAAAACGGTCATTATAAGCACCGGGGCAAACGCGAAATGGTTGGGTATACCCTCAGAGACCAAGCTCAGAGGACATGGCGTTTCAAGCTGTGCAACCTGTGATGGCTACTTTTTCAAAGAAAAGGAAGTGGTTGTGGTCGGTGGAGGAGACACAGCCTTGGAAGAAGCGACGTTTCTCGCGAACATCACCAAGATGGTAACCGTGGTCCATCGCAGGGATAAGTTACGTGCCAGTCAAATAATGCAAGATCGTTCCCTGAAGAACCCGAAGATAAAATTCGTCTGGGATACGGTAGTGGATGAGATATTGGGAGACAGCAATGTTACAGGGGTCAAGAGTAGAAACCTCAAGACTGGAAAGGAACACGTTCTCAAGACGGACGGCGTGTTCGTGGCAATCGGATACGAACCAAACACTTCGATATTCAAGGGACAGGTGGACCTCGACGCCAAAGGCTACATTGTTACCCATAATGAAACTGAAACGAACGTTCCGGGAATATTTGCGGCTGGAGATGTGAGAGATTTCAGATACCGACAGGCTGTCACTGCCGCGGCAGACGGCTGCAAGGCAGCGATCGACGCTGACAGGTTCATCGGTGAACATTACAAAAACTGAGAGCTAAATTCTTGAAATGTCCAAAGTGTGACCTGCAGCTCGACTTTGTCGGGCGATATATTGTCCAAGAAGACTTCGAAGCCGGGGCTCCGGCCCAGATCCGCGACATGGAGGTCTGGCAGTGCGATATGTGCAAGACATACTACGAAACCAGCAGGAGCGGACAGCCGATCCCGATACACTTCATGCAGAGCATGTTCAAGAGGTTAGAGTAGAGGCGGGATACGATTCGGACCCTATCAGTCCTTGACACTTTCTATCTTGTCCTTCATCATTCTCGGTTTGTCTAGGCGCTCGTCGATCCGAAGAATCGAGGAAATTCTCTTTGCACCCATCGACCGCAGTGCCGAGTGTGAAGCTTCGACCGCCTTCAGGATTGTTTGAACGTCTTTGGCTTCGAGGATCGTCGCCATCGGAGTGACTTGATACTCAAGTCCTTTGATTCTGGAGATTGCCAACAGTGCCCGCTTGACATATCCGCCAACGCTCGTTCCTGTCCCGATGGGATGAATGCTAAACTCGGCTATAGAGACGATTCGTCTTTTCTTCAGACCCCGCACCTTTCACGGGTGGGATCGCGTTCTATTTTGTTAATTCTTGCTTTAGCTGACCAGCCGATTCTGTCGGTCCGGAGCTTTTTGGCGCAAGCCGTGAGACTGCTCGTACTTTTCGGTCTTGTCAATGTCTAGCTCCATGAGCTGGACGGTTGCCTTCTTTATGATACCAAAAATTTCCTCTAGCTCTGGTCGTTCAAAATCCTTGAGTGAAAGATTTCCGATCCACTGCATCCAGCCTTGCATACTCTTCGCGAGGGTCGAGCAACACAGGCCGATACCGTAGACGATGTCTAGGCGGTCTTGAGGATCAAGGTCCGAGATCCGCTTGACCCTGTTCCTCGCCTCTTCTACCCAAGATTTGGGTTCGTCAGACATTTCCATAAATTTCTCACTTGTTTCTGGCTGCGAATCACTGGTCATGCAGAAGTTTCACAGCCTGACTCGGCTCCCAGCTGCCTGTCCATGATTCACGTGGCCTGTCCACACGAGTAAATATTAACGTTACTTGTAACGTTTGATACGCATAACGAGGAACAATCAGTGGGATCTGCCATACAGACTCTCCTCACGTAACCGCGGGAATGCTAGACTAGTGAAGTTTGCCAGGGCGCCCAGACTTCGTCATGAAGTCAATCTCGGGCTCAGGCCCGTAAAAGATGAAGACTAGGCGCGAGGGGAAACGAGTGGGTTTGAACGAGAGAGTTTGGGCGTTCGTTTTAGTAGACGGCGGGCAGTTGATGGGACGGAACCTAGACGCTTGATAAGGTTCGAACGAGATGTCTGCTACGTTGTGGAACCCCAAAAGAACATCTTTGAAGTCAAACCGAAGAAACTGGAGCGAACT
>WNGF01028225.1_pt1 | contig 10263 bp, 10 predicted proteins | sample 5400641 | NCBI WGS metagenome assembly WNGF01 (sample SAMN13153371, study PRJNA577476) | soil metagenome | isolation source: 80 cm soil or saprolite under grassland replicate 2 | place: USA:California | collected 2016-06-15
TCCCCCTTGCTCAGAGCCTCGGTGATGTTGTCGAAGACGGTGTTGACGATCAGCTCGGTTTCCTTCTTCGTCAGGCTCGCTAGCTGGGCCACTTCTTCGATCAATTCCGCTTTGGTCATGAGCCCACTCCCTCCAAGGGGGACCACGCCGCTCCCGCGTCTCACCGAGACCCGCACCCGCGAACGCACGCTACCATGAGAGATCGAAGTTTGTCAAGAAGGTTAAGCAGTTAGACCATGCCTGGTTCGAGGTCGCGCCAACCCGCTCAGTCCATCAGATACAGCGGCGTCTTCAAGGATGGGAGAGCGGGCAGCAGGCTCGTGGCCCCACCCAGCCCGAGCTGATTGGAGAGCAGATCGCGCAGCGAGAAGTGGCGCCGAGGATAGATGACCTTGGGCTTGCCGGCAATGCCCGCGAGCTTGGCCGCCGCCTCGATGGCCTCCTCCAGCCCGCCCAGCTCGTCCACCATCTTGAGCGCTCGGGCCTGCTGGCCGGAGTAGACGCGCCCGTCCGCGAATCCGAGCACGGTCTTGCGGTCGAGCCCGCGATGCTCGGCGACGGCCGTCACGAACTGGCCGTAGACGTCGTCCAGCAGCGCCTGGAGCACCTGGCGCTCCTCGGGCCTCATGGGCCGCGCGAAGCTGCCGATGTCCTTGTAGGCGCCCGCCTTGACCACGACGTAGTCGACCCCGACCTTCTTGAGCAGGCTCTCGACATTGGCGAGTTGCATGATCACGCCGATGGAGCCCGTCAGCGTTCCGGGGCTGGCGAGGATGCGGGTGGCGGCGACGGCGACGTAGTACCCGCCCGAGGCGGCCACCGAGCCGAGCGAGGCGACGACGGGCTTGCCGGCCGCGCGCACCCGCAGCACAGCGGAGAAGATCTCCTGGGTCGGCCCCACGACGCCGCCGGGGCTGTTGACCCGCAGCACCACCGCGGCCACCGACGGGTTGTCCCGGTACTCGCCCAGGGTGCGCACGATGTTATCGGCATCGGCGCTCCGGTCCGGGCCCACGCCGATGATGCCGTCCACCTCGACGATGGCGACCTTGGCCCCGCCCGGCAAGCTCCCCTCGTCCATCACCGTCATCAAGAGCCAGACCGTGCCCAGGAAGAGCGCGACGATGCTGATCGTCAGCCCTACCGTGATGAGCGCGATCCGGCCCCGCGAGGCCAGGCTACTCCTCCTCGTCGTAGTCGTCTTCGCTGCGGCGCTTTCTCCCCTTCTGGCGCCCGCGGGAGTCCGACGGCGTGGGTTCCTCGAGGACGGCGGCCAGCTCCTTCAGCGACAGCCCGATGCGGCGCTCGCTGGGATCCACCCGGATCACCATGAGCGTCAGCTCGTCGCCCGCGTTGACGATCTCCGCCGGCGAGCCGATCGGGCGGTTGGACATCTGCGAGATGTGCAGCAGCCCGTCCACGCCCGGCTCCAGCTCCACGAAGGCGCCGAAGTCGGTGAGGCGCACGACCTTGCCGGTGACGCGCGAGCCCATGGGATAGCGCTGGGTGACGCTGTCCCAGGGGTCGGGCTGGATCTGCTTGAGCCCGAGTGAGATCCGCTTGTTCTCCTTGTCGACGTTCAGGATCTGGGTCTCGATGGCCTGGCCCTTCTTCAAGATCTCCGAGGGGTGGCCGAGATTGCGGGTCCACGACATGTCGGAGATGTGCAGGAGCCCGTCCACGCCCGGCTCCAGCTCCACGAAGGCGCCGAAGTCGGTGAGGTTCCTGACCTTGCCCTGCACCCGCATGCTCGGCTGGTAGCGCTCCTCGATGGTCGCCCACGGGTCGCTCTCCACCTGCTTCATCCCCAGCGAGATGCGCTTGGTGGCCTTGTTGGCCTCGAGCACCATCACCTCGACCACGTCCCCGACGTTCACGAGCTTGGAGGGATGGCGGACGCGTCGCGTCCACGACATCTCGGACACGTGCACGAGCCCTTCCACGCCCGGCTCCAGCTCCACGAAGGCGCCGTAGTTGGTGAGGCTCACGATGCGCCCCTTGACCTTGCTGCCGACCGGGTAGCGCTGGTCCACGTCGGCCCACGGGTCGGAGGACTTCTGCTTGTAGCCGAGGGAGACCCGGCCGGTCACGGGGTCGAAGTGCAGCACCACCACCTCCACCTGGTCGCCGATCTGGAAGATCTCCGAGGGATGCCCGATGCGGCCCCACGACATGTCCGTCACGTGGAGCAGCCCGTCGATGCCGCCCAGGTCGATGAAGGCGCCGTAATCGGTGATGTTCTTGACCGTGCCCGTGAGCACCATGCCCTCGGACAGGACGGAGAGCGTGTGCTTCTTCTTCTCCTCCCGCTCTTCCTCCAGCACGGCGCGCCGCGAAAGGACCACGTTGCCGCGCCGCCGATTGAGCTTGATCACCTTCGCCCGGATGCTCTGGCCCACCAGCGACCCGAGGTTCTTGACCGGGCGCAGATCCACCTGGGATCCGGGCAGGAAGGCCCGGACGCCCACGTCCACGGCCAGCCCTCCCTTCACCACCTCCACCACGCGCCCCTCCACGGGCGTCCCGCTGTCGTGAGATGCGGAGATGGCGTCCCAGACCTTGATCTTGTCCGCCTTGTCCTTGGAGAGGACGATCAGCCCTTCGTTGTCCTCCTTGGACTCGAGGTAGACCTCGATGTCGTCGCCCACCTTGGGCAGCGTCCCGTGACGAAACTCCTCGATGGCGATGGTGCCCTCGCTCTTGTAGCCGATGTCCACGAGGACCTCGCTGTCGCGCACCTCGACGACGTGGCCTCGCACCACCTCGCCTTCCTGGATGTCGCTCACGCCACGGGTAAACCAGTCCGCCATGCTCTCCTCGGGGGCCTGATCCACCTCCCTGTGTCCGCCCGCGAGGGCCTGCGCCTTCTTGTCCGGCGTTTCCATAATCTGCCACTTCCTCCCTTGATGAGTATCACCGGCGCGGATGGTTCCCCCGCGCCTGGCTCCCTGCCTGTCCGTACCCGGTCGTTCCAGCCTACACCTGTTGGTCCCGCAGCTGGGCAATGGCCCGCATCATCTCCCTGGTCGCCTCGCGGTATCGCTCCTTGCGCTCCTCGGCCCCCGCGGCCTTGAAATGCAAGGGGGGTCCGAAGCGCACGCGGACCTTCGCCGGCCGCGGCACGACCCGCCCCGCGGGCAACGCGCGTCCCGAGCCCGACACGTGAACGGGCACCACCGGCGCCCCGCTCATCACCGCCAGCATCCCCGCCCCGGGCTTCCCTTCCCCGAGCCGCCCCTCGATCCCGCGCGTGCCCTCGGGGAAGACCAGCAGCGCCCGGCCTTCCTGGAGGAGGCGGAGCCCGGTCTTGAGCGCGCGGCCGTCCGAGCCGTCCCGCTTGACGGGCCGCGCGTTCAGGCGGCGGATGAGCCATCCCAGCACCGGGACCCCGAACAGCTCCTCCTTCGCCAGGTAGTGGAGATCGCGGGGCGCCGCGCCGCCCACGATGGGCGGGTCGAGCAGGCTCACGTGGTTGGACACCAGGAGCAAGGGTCCGGCCGCCGGCACCTGCTCCCGTCCGTGGACCTCCAGCCTGAAGAGGAGCCGCATCAGCGCGAGGGCGATCGGCTTCAGCGTCCGGTACAGCACCACGCCTGCTCCACCGCCCTCAGCATGATCTGCACCACCTCGTCCAGCGCGCGGGCCGTGCTGTCCACGACGACCGCGCCCTCGGGCTTGACCAGCGGCGCCAGGGGCCGCCCCATGTCCTGGCGGTCCCGCGCCGCCACGTCCTCCTTCACCGCGGCCAGGTCCATCTCGACGCCCTGGGCACGCAGGTCTGCCTGGCGCCGACGCGCGCGCGCCGGGAGACCGGCGTCGAGATAGAACTTCACCTCGGCCTGCGGCCAGACCACGCTGCCCGTGTCCCGCCCCTCGAGCACCACGCCCCCCGGGGCCGCGAGCGCCCGCTGGAGCGGAGTCATCTTATCTCTCACCGGCCGTAACTGCGTCAACTGCGACGTGAGCTCGCTGATCTCGGGCGTGCGGATCTGGCCGGTGACGTCGCGCCCGTCGACCAGCACCCGCGCGCCGACCAGCGTGACCGTCGTCCGGTCCAGCACGGCCTGGAGCGCCGGCCCGTCGTCGGGCTTCACGCCGGCCTCCCTCACCGCCCACGCCAGGGCGCGGTAGAGCGCGCCCGTGCTCACGAGGCCGAACCCCAGCCGCCGCGCCAGTTCCCGCGCCACGGTGGACTTGCCCGCTCCCGCCGGCCCGTCGATGGTGACCACCGGCTCCTTCCGCCCGGTGCGCGTCACGGCGACGTCACCGCGCAGGGCCGGCCGGCCAGCGCGTTGAGCGCCTGGACGAAGCCCGGGAACGACGTGGCGATGCAACCCGTATCGTCCACCACCGTGGACCCGTCGGCGACCAGTCCGGCCACGACCAGCGCCATGGCGATCCGGTGGTCCCCCGCACTGTGAACGGTGGCGCCGCGCAGGCGCGTGCCGCCCCGGATCTCGAGGCCATCGGGTAGCTCGACGATGTCCGCGCCCATGCGGCCGAGCTCCGTGGCGATGGCGTGGATCCGGTCGGACTCCTTGACCCGTAGCTCGGCGGCGTCCCGGATGCGCGTCACGCCGTCGGCGGCGCAGGCGGCCACGGCGAGGACGGGAACCTCATCGATCAGCCGCGGAACCAGCTCTCCCCCCACCTCGCTGCCGTGGAGAGCCGCGCTCGTGACCGTGAGGTCGGCGGCGGGCTCGGCGGCCTGGGCACCGCCCGCAGGGACGCGGGCGAGCGGGGCGCCCATGGCGGCGAGGACGTCGAGGAGTCCCGCGCGGGTCGGGTTCACCCCCACGTTCGCGATGGTGACCCGCGCCTCGCTCACGATGGTTGCCGCGACGAGGAAGAATGCCGCCGACGAGATATCCCCGGGAACGGCCACCGGCTGGCCGCGCAGCTCCCCACCGGGGGTGATCGTGACCCGCCGCCGCTCGATCTCGAGCCTCGCGCCGAAGCCCTCCAGCATGCGCTCCGTGTGGTCCCGCGAGAGGGCGGGCTCCTCCACCGTGACGGGACCGTCGGCCCAGAGCCCGGCCAGGAGCAGCGCCGTCTTCACCTGCGCCGAGGCCACCGGCGACCGGTACGCGATGGCCTTGAGCGGCCGCGTTCCACCCACGCAGAGCGGCAACCGCTTGCCGCCGTCGCGCCCCACCACGGTCGCCCCCATCGATCTCAGCGGCTCGGCAACCCGCCCCATGGGCCGGCGCCTCAGCGACTCGTCGCCGGTCAGCACGGACCAGAACGGCTGCCCGGCCACATCGACCAGATAGTGCCCGGGGCCCTTCCTCGTCACCTCGGCGCCGAGCCGGCGGATCGCCTCGAGGGTGCTGAGGCAGTCCTCGCCTTCCAGGAAGCCGCTGATCTCGGTGCGGCCGCGGGCCAGCGCCCCGAACAGCGCGGCGCGATGTGAGATGGACTTGTCCCCGGGCACCTCGACCCGGCCCTCGAGCCGGCTCACGGGCGTGACGCGGATCCTCACGACAGCCGCTCGCGCGCGCGCTTGATACGCTCGAGCTCCCGCTCGATGTCGGTCGCGTCGCCGGCGGCGACGAGCCGGTCGAGGTCGTCCAGGGCGCGGCGGAACGCGCCGAGCGCCTCCGCCAGGGCCTCGCGATTGTCCTGGAAGATCTCGCGCCAGACCCGGGGATTCGACGCGGCGACGCGCGTGGTGTCCTTGAATCCCGCCGCCGCCACGTCGAGGAAGCGCGGGTCCATCCGGAGGACGGCGTCGACGAGGGCATCGGCCACGAGATGGGGGAGATGGCTGATGGCGGCCACGGCGCGGTCGTGAGTCGCGGGGTCGAGGGTCATCACGCGCGCGCCCAGCGCCTCCCAGAACTCACGGACGCGCGCGAGGGCCGACCCGACGCTCGACGCGGTGGGCGTCAAGATGACCAGCGCGCCCTTGAACAGATCGGCGCGCGCCACGGGGTAGCCGCTGCGCTCCGAGCCGGCCATGGGATGGCCGCCGATGAACGCGAGCGGCCGCGCGCGGCCGAGCGCCTCCGCGGCGCTCACGATGTGCGACTTCGTGCTCCCCACGTCGGTCAGCACGGCGTCGTCGGGAGCCGCGCGCCACACCTCCTCCAGGAGCGAGGCGAGCGTGGCGACGGGCGTGGCGAGGATGCAGAAGTCGCTCCCGGCGACTCCCTCGGCGACGTCGGTCGTGATGCGGTCCACGGCGCCGTCGTGGAGCGCGGGCTCGAGGCTCTCCCGGCGGCGCCCCACTGCCACGATCTCGCGGGCGAGGCCCTCCGCCCGAGCGGCCTTGGCCACCGAGCCTCCGAGCAGGCCGAGCCCGAGCAGGGTGAGACGACGGATCACGCGCCCTTGGCCCCGGCCAGCACCTTCTTGAGCGCCTTCACGAAGCGGCGGTTCTCCTCCGGGGTGCCCACGGTCACGCGCAGGCAGCTCTCCATCCCGAAGCTCGTCATGGGCCGGACGATCACGCCTTCCTTCAGGAGCCAGGTGAAGACGTCGGTCGCGCTCCGCCCCACGTCGACCAGGATGAAGTTGGCGCGCGACGGCGTGTAGCGGAGGCCCAAGGCGGTGAACTCGTCGTAGAGGAAGTGGCGCCCGGCTTCGATCATGCGGAGGCATTCGAGGACGTGCGACTCGTCCTGCAACGCGGCCAAGGCGGCCACCTGGGCCAAGGCGTTCACGTTGAACGGCTGGCGGATGCGATTGAGGAGCAAGATGCAGTCGGGATCGGCGACGGCGTACCCCACGCGCAGCCCGGCCAGGCTCGCGGCCTTGGAGAAGGTGCGCAGCACCACCACCTTCCGCCCCTGCCGGAGGTACTGGAGCGAGTCGGGGAAGTCCGGGCCTTGCGCGAACTCGAGGTAGGCCTCGTCGAAGACCACGATGACCTTGTCGGGCACCCGCGCCATGAAGTCCTCGACCTCCTCGGCGGTGACGATGGTCGCGGTGGGGTTGTTGGGGTTCGCGATGAAGACCAGCTTGGTCATCGGCGTGACGGCCCGCGCCATGGCCTCCAGGTCGAGCCGGTGGTTCTTGAGCGTGACCACCACCCGGATGCCGCCCGCCGCCTGGACGACCATGGGATAGACGACGAACGACGGGTGCGGGATCACCGCCTCCTCTCCCGCGCGCAGGAAGCCCCGCACCACCATCTCGATCAGGTCGTTGGACCCGTTGCCGAGCGTGATGTGGTCCGAGGACAGGCCGTGGCGGCGGGCGAGCGCCTGGCGCAGATAGTGGCCGCTGCCGTCGGGGTAGCGGTTGAGGTGGGGGAGCGCCTCGATGATCGCCTGCAGCACGCGCTCCGACGGCGCCAGCGGGTTCTCGTTGGAGGCCAGCTTGATCACGTCCCGCAGGCCCAGCTCCCGCTCGAGCTCCTCGATGGGCTTGCCGGGCTCGTAGGGCGCGATGCCGAGGATGTGGTCGTTGGCGAGGGATTCCCAGGATGCGGACATGCGGGGCTCCTTACGCGGCCGGATAGGACCCGAGGACCTTGAGGAACTGACAGCGCCCCTTGACCTCATCGAGCACGGCCCGGACGACGTCGGTGTCGCGGTGCCCCTCGAAGTCCACGAAGTTCACGTACTCCCACGGGCGCCGCTTGGTCGGCCGCGATTCGATCTTGGTCAGGTTGAGCCGGCGCAGGGCGAAGGGCTCCAGGATGCTGTAGAGGACGCCCGGCTCGTTCTTCATCGAGAAGAGGATGGAGGTCTTGTCCCGACCGGTGGGCGGCGTGGCCTGCCGCCCGAGCACGAGGAAGCGGGTGGAGTTGGCGGCGTTGTCCTCGATCCGCGCTCTCAGCACCGCCACGTCGTACAGACGCGCGGCCATCTCGGAGGCGATGGCCGCCACCGTCGGATCCTCCCTGGCCCGCTCCGCGGAGGCGGTGGTGGAGCTCATCTCCTCGGCGCGGGCGTCGGGCAGGTGCGCGGCGAGCCAGCCCCGGCACTGGGCCAGCGCCTGGGGATGCGAGCAGACGACCTTGATCTCGGCGAGATCCAGCGCGCGCGAGAGCAGGTGGTGCGTGATGTCCAGCGTCACCTCGCCGGTGATGAGGACGTCGGCGTCGAGGAGCCGGTCCAGGGTGACGTTGACGGCGCCCTCGGTGGAGTTCTCGACGGGCACCACGCCGTAGCGGGCTCGTCCCCGCTCCACCTCGTCGAAGATGTCGGCGATGCCCCGCACCGGCATGAACTCGGCCGATGACCCGAAGCGCCGCACGGCGGCCTGGTGGGTGAAGGTGGCGGGCGGCCCCAGGTACGCCACGGGCAAGGGATGCTCGAGGGCCAGCGAGGCGGAGAGGATCTCACGCCAGATGGCCCGCACGGCATCCGCGCTCAGCGGCCCGCCATTGAGGGCGACGAGGCGCTCGAGGATCTGCGACTCGCGCTCGGGGACGAAGTAGGGAAGGTCCTGCTGCCTCTTGAGCTCGCCGATCTGGAGAGCGGCCTGTCCGCGCCGGTTGAGGAGGTTGAGGATCTCTTCGTCGAGGTTATCGATCCTGGAGCGCCAATCGTCCAGGCCCATAGAAGCTCCTGATGCGCATCGGTCCCAAACCCGAAGCAGTATAGGTGAATCTCAGGAGGGGCGCAAGTTATTCGATATCTCGCGTAATCGATCGAGCTCCACTGGGGTCAGCGCCCGGCAGCGTCCCGGGGGCAGGCTCCCCAGACGGAGCGGCCCGAACTCGACGCGGCGGAGGCGCTCCACCGGATGGCCCATGGCCTTGCAGTAGCGCTTCACCTCGCGGTAGCGCCCCTCGGCGAAGGTCACCCTGAGCCACGTGCTGCGCGCGGCGCGGCGCAGGAGACTCACCGACCGCGGCACCGCGGGTCCGTCGGGGAGCATCGCCCCCTTGCGCCAGCGCACGAGGTCCGCCCCCGGCACGTGGCCCGCCACCTCCACCTCGTACACGCGGGGGATCTCGTAGCGCGGGTGCAGCAGACGGTTGGCGAGCGCGCCGTCGTTGGTGAGCAGCAGAAGGCCCTCGGCGTCGTAGTCCAGCCGTCCGACCGGATAGAGCCGTCCCATCTCGGCGGGGAGCAAGTCCACCACCACCGGCCGCCCTTCCGGGTCGCTCCGGCTGCTCACGTAGCCCCGCGGCTTGTGCAGCAGGGCGTAGCGGAGCGCCGCCGGCCGAGGCAGCGGCCGCCCGTCGACGGCGATGCGGTCCGTCTCCGGGTCTGCCTGCGCGCCGGGCTCGAGGCGCACGCCGCCGTTGACGGTGACCCGACCGGAGGCGAGGAGCGCTTCAGCTCCGCGGCGCGACGTCAGGCCCGCTCGCGCCAGGATCTTGCTGAGGCGAATCGGCGGCAGCGGCCACCTCCCCCGCGTCCGCGGCTTCACCCGGGCCCTCGGCGGCGGCCGCGTCGGGAACCATCAGCTCGCCCTCGACCTTGGGCAGGTCGCTCACGTCGCGCAGGCCGAAGGCGACGAGGAACTCGCGGGTGGTCTCGTAGAGGAACGGCCGTCCCGGCGAGTCCTTCCGCCCGCCGATGCGGATCATGCGGCGGTCCAGCAGGTTGTCCAGCACGCCCTCGGAGTTGACGCCGCGGATCGCGTCCACGTCGGGGCGGGACACCGGCTGGCGGTAGGCGATGATGGCGAGGGTCTCGAGCGCGGGCCGCGAGAGCCGGCTCTTGGTCTTGCTGCGCTGGAGCTTGACGAGCCAGGGCGCCACCTCCGGACGCGTCACGAGCCTGAAGCCGCCACCCACCTCGAGCACCTGGAGCGCGCGTCCCTCGCCGTCCAGGCGTCGCCCGAGCGCGCCCACCAGCTCGCGGGCGGCGGCGGGCGAGTCGAGCTCCAGCACCTCCTGGATGCGCTCGGCCTCGATGGGCGCGTCCGAGGCGAACAGCAGGGCTTCCAGCACGTCCACGGCCTCACTCATTTGCCCGCTCCCCATCCGGCCCCCGATCGTCAGGCATGGCGGCCCGCGCGGGCTCGCTCACGCTCAGCGCGTTCTTCTCGATGGTGATCTCTCCGAAGGGCTCCCCCTGGCGGGCGCGGACCTGGCCCAGGCGCACGAGCTCCAGCAAGGCCAGCAGGGTGACGACCCACTCCGCCCGGATGCGCTCACGGCCGGCCACCGAGGAGAAGAGCAGCGACCAGGTGTGGCGCAGTAGCGCCAGGATCTCGCTCGTGCGCTCGAGCACCGAGAGCGGGTTGGGCTCGATCTCGCGCGGGGCCTGACGCTTCTGCTCCTCGATCAGGCGCTGCAGCGCGCGCTGGAGCAGATGCACCGAGAGGTCCTCGAGCGGGACGTCCTCGGGCGGCGGC
>WNGF01010746.1_pt1 | contig 10262 bp, 13 predicted proteins | sample 5400641 | NCBI WGS metagenome assembly WNGF01 (sample SAMN13153371, study PRJNA577476) | soil metagenome | isolation source: 80 cm soil or saprolite under grassland replicate 2 | place: USA:California | collected 2016-06-15
ATGCGCTACCTACGATGTCGGAATCTCGTGATGGCGTTGCGACGGGATTATTGATGAGCTACGGTCCCAATCAGGCAGAAACTTTTCGTAGAGCCGGTATCTATGTAGCCCGCATTCTCAAGGGCGAAAAACCAGCTGATCTACCAGTCATACAGCCAACCAACTTCGAATTCTTCATTAATCTGACGACCGCCAAGGCGCTCGGCCTCACAATCCCGGAAGCGTTCCTGCTGCGCGCCGACGAGGTGATCGAATAGGCCGCGACTCCGATTACGCCAACCCGGTTAGTTGCAAGCTAAGCACCCGCAGTCGCTCGCACGCCGTGTCGTCATAGGCCTGCGGGTTCGCCTTCGACGGCCGCAGTCCGTTGTAGAACTGGCCGGAACCTCCGTCGAGCTCTTCCGCCACGGCCAGGTTCAGAATCGCTTCCGCTCCCTCCTCGACGGTGCTGATGGGCGTGACGCCGCTCTGCCGCACCATGGTCGTCGCCATGTAGGTAGCGGGATGCAAGCAGTTCGCCGTGACTGTCGCGGGATCGAGCTCGCGTGCGAGATCGAACGTAAACATGATCTGGGCGAGCTTGCTTTGGGCATAGGCGCGGGTGCCGCTGTAACCGCGCGCCAGCATGACATCATCGAAGTCGATCGGGTGTTGGCCCAGCGAAGAGACGTTCACGATGCGGGCCGGCTTGCCGAGCATCAGGAGGGTCAGCAGAACCCTGGTGAGTAGGAATCCGGCGAGATAGTTGACTGCGAAGCGCAGCTCGTGGCCGTCCTGGCTGGTCTCTCGTTTACCGCCAGAGCCGCCCGAGCCGACGCCAGCATTGTTGATGAGAATGTCGAGTCGATCACATTCCTGGCGGACGATGTCGGCGAGGCGACGCACCTCTCCGAGCGAGGAAAAATCTGCGGGTAAGAAGACTGCGGAGCCGCGGTCGGCGGCCCGAATTTTGTTGAGCAATTGCTCGCCTCGCATGCGATCGCGCCCATGGATTAGGACGCGCGCGCCCTGATCGGCCAGTCGACGCGCCACGACCCGACCCACGCCATCCGTCGACCCAGTGACCAGTACGGTTTTGTTTTCAATGTTCATACGCTACCAAGAACCCGCCAAAATCTGCGTTCATGTCCCCCCAGGGCGGTTTGGCTGAGATTAGCGATCCTTCCGACTTGAAACAGTTCCCAGCCCTTGAGGCGGTCGTATGTTACTCCAAGACATCCAAATGTGGCTTCGGCCGTGAATCCCGAAATCATCCAGCATTATCATGCTCACGTATATTACGATCCGGCATCGAGCCGTGACCGTGCTGCCCGGCTACGAGAACGCGTAGCAGCCGCCTTCCCGGGTGCGACGCTTGGGCGATGGCACGACACGCCAGTCGGGCCGCATACGCAATCGATGTATCAGATTGCTTTCCCGCCCCTTTTGTTGGCCTCATTCTTGCCATGGCTCATGCTCAATCGTGACGGTCTGAGCATCTTGCTCCACCCCGGCACCGGCGACGCCTACGCCGATCACATTGACCACGCTGTTTGGTTGGGCAGCGTGCTGCCGCTGCGGATGAACGTTCTGCGAAAGTCGCGGAAGACGCCGTCACATACGCGCGGGCGGCGCCATCGCGCAAACGGAGCACGTCGCCGGCGTCGATGACTTCGAAACCGCGGTCGCGACCTATTGGGCGGCGATGGCCTCGCAACCGGCGACATCGAATACCTGCCAGCCGGCTCTAGCGGAATTCAATTTTTCAATCATGGCATTTCTTTCGCTGCCAAACTGCGCCCCTGAAGTATTCGTACATGCTCGGCGGCATGTTTTCGTCGTGCGCATCCGCGATGTGTTTGCGTACCATCTCCGAGTATAAGAAGCGGTCACCGCAAATGCGGCAATGCCACTGATCGCTGGCGAAGGTGTACGGACGCCACTCGGAGCTTTTCGGATCGTCTTTGGGATCGGGCATTTCGTTTGCAGCCGTTCGGCGAGCGCTTCGACGCAATCATAAGGCAAAGTCGACGACATCGGTGAGATAGTGGGCAAGCACAACCGGCCAAAGCGCCGTTGATCGACGGTAGAACAGCATCAACAAAACGCCTATCAATACAGCCTCGACAATATTTGTTGCCCGGATCGTTCACGAACACCCGGATCTCGTAGACCAGGCTGGTGCGCAGCTCCTCGGTTTGCACCACCTTGGGCGTGAATTCGGCGACCGGCGACACGAACCCGATCATGACGCCAGGGAGAACGCCCATGTCGATCATCCGCCTCATCCACATCAAGATCGATCCGTCGGAGACCGACAACGCCGTGCTGGTCTGGAAAGCGGAATGCGCGCCGCTGATGATCCAGCAACAGGGCTGCATGTCGGAAAAGCTCTTGCGCTGCAAGGATGCCCCCGAATTCATCTCGTATTCGGAATGGGAGTCCGAGGCCGCCATCGAGGCCTATCGCAACAGCGAAGCGCACAAGGAGATCGTGCGCCACGCCCGCGCGCTCAAAGGCGCCAAGGCGGAAGTCAAGCTCTACGACCTCGTGCAGTAAGCCGGCCGACTACGGATGTCGCTGGCCCATCGCGTGTGTCGAGCGGACCAGCGATGGCACCAATTCGACTTTGAAGGGTACAGCTGCCTTGAGTGCGGCCAGCAGCCGAGCGGTCTTCTCCGGATTGTCCAGCATCAGCGCGCGCTTCCACAAAAGTCTAGTGATTCGTCGTCAATGATAGGAAATATGGCTCAAGAGAGCCATTCTCGATGCGTAGCTGCAGCATTCCCCGGCTCACATCTTGGCTGCGGGAGACCGGACTGCCTGGCTGGGGTGGGAGGACTCGAACTCGCAAATGTCGTTTTAAAAAATGCCGTTTGAAATGTTGGGCGAACTCCTTGGGCTTTCGGAACATTTTGGCAGCAGAGACTTTTCGCGGGGGAGCCGCGAACAGACTGACATGCGCCTCGGCGCGCTGAAATAGCTGCCCGGCGCGAACCAATGTAGGGCGCTCGGCGCCCAGGGAAGGCGGTTATCAGCCGCGAGTGCCATGTTTAGGAATGCAAACATGCGAACGGAAATGTCAGGCTCGTCGCGGTACGCTTCGTTGCCTTCATCTCTGCAGGAATTTCTTGCGATTGCTCTTCGTCAACAGTCCCCGAACTTTGAGTCGAGCGTAACCGGACATTCCCCTGATGACCAGTGATTGGAACGCCTAGGTTCAGCGTTGGGTCTGGCGCGTTCGATCGACATGTCATGGGGTGGCGCGTAAATTAGTAGAATCGATGATGCGATAGTCGACATGAAGCCCCAGCCTCAAGCCTCAACCCAGGAAGTGTTGGCCGGCCTGGTCGAGCGCGTCACTTTTCATAACTCCGAGAATGGCTTCTGCGTTCTGCGCGCCAAGGCGCGCGGACATCGTGACGTCGTGACCGTGGTCGGCCATGCCGCAACCATTGCCGCCGGTGAGTGGATCACGGCCTCAGGCGAATGGGTCAACGACCGCACTCACGGCCAGCAGTTCAAAGCGCGCTTTCTGCGCACATCGCCCCCGACTTCGGCCGACGGCATCGAGAAGTACCTATCTTCCGGCATGATTCGGGGTGTTGGCCCGGTTTACGCAAGGAAACTCGTGCGCGCTTTCGGCGAAAAGGTGTTCGATGTCATCGAAGCAACACCGGACCGGCTGCGCGAGGTTGATGGCATCGGGCCGGTTCGCGCTGCCAGTATTCTCGCTGCCTGGGCCGAGCAGAAGGCGGTGAGGGAAATCATGGTCTTCCTGCACAGCCACGGTGTTGGCACGGCGCGGGCGGTGCGGATTTTCAAGACCTATGGCGCCGACGCTATCCAGGTCATGACCGAGAACCCCTATCGGCTGGCGCGCGATATCCGGGGCATCGGCTTCAAGACCGCCGACGCCATCGCCATGAAGCTCGGCATCGAAAAGACGGCGATGATCCGCGTGCGCGCCGGCATTTCCTATGCGCTGACCGAGGCCATGGATGAGGGGCATTGCGGGCTGCCGACGGAAGAGCTGATACCGCTCGCTGAGAAGCTACTTGAGGTCCCGCCGGAGCTCATCTGCGCTGCACTCGATCTCGAGCTGCAGGAAGGCACGGTGGTTGCCGACCGGGTTGGCGAAACGCCCTGTGTATTTCTGGCCGGTCTGCATCGCGCGGAGCGCATCATTGCCGAGCGCCTGATGCGAATAGCAAATGGCACGCTGCCTTGGCCCTGGATCGATCCGGACAAAGCCTTGCCGTGGGTCGAGCAGCGTATTGGTCTTGCCCTTGCCGAAAGCCAGGTCGCCGCGATCCGGCTTGCACTGATATCCAAGGTCCTGGTCATGACCGGCGGTCCTGGCGTCGGCAAGACCACAATCGTCAGAGGCATTTTGCGCATCCTCGCGGCGAAGGGCACCAACCTTCTACTGTGCGCTCCGACTGGCCGCGCCGCCAAGCGCATGACGGAGGCGACCGGCTTCGAGGCCAAGACCATTCACCGGCTGCTGGAGGTCGACCCCAAGGGCGGCGGTTTCAAACGCGGCGACGACAACCCGCTCGACTGTGACCTGTTAGTTGTCGACGAGGCCTCCATGGTCGATGTCATGCTGATGCAGGCGCTCATGAAGGCGGTACCGGACAGGGCCGCCCTTTTGATTGTTGGCGACATCAATCAACTTCCATCGGTTGGGCCAGGCCAAGTGCTGGCCGACGTCATCTCATCCGGCATCGTGCCGGTGGTGCGCCTCACCGAGGTGTTCCGGCAGGCTGCGCAAAGCCGCATCATCACCAGCGCCCATCGCATCAACCAGGGCTCGGTCCCCGATCTCAGCCCACCCGGAACTGAGAGCGACTTCTACTTCGTGCAAACGGACGACCCGGAGACTGCCGTCGGCCGCATCATCGAACTGGTGAAGACGCGGATCCCCAAACGGTTTGGCTTCGATCCCATCCGCGACATCCAGGTGCTCTGCCCGATGAACCGTGGCGGCGTGGGTGCACGTTCGTTGAATATCGAGCTACAGGCCGCGCTCAATCCCGCTGGTGATCGCAAGGTGGAGCGGTTCGGATGGACATTCGCGCCCAGCGACAAGGTCATGCAGATCGAAAACGACTATGACAAGGAGGTCTATAACGGCGATATCGGCTATATCGATGACGTCGACTCCAATGCGGGCGAGATCGTTGCGAGCTTTGACGGTCGGTCCGTCACTTACGGATTTGGCGAACTCGACATGCTCGTCCCCGCTTACGCAACGACGATCCACAAGAGCCAAGGTTCGGAATATCCAGCCGTGATAATTCCAGTGCTAACTCAGCATTACGCCATGCTGCAGCGGAACCTTCTCTACACCGGCGTCACACGCGGCAAGCGGCTGGTCGTGTTGGTCGGGCAGAAGCAGGCGATCGCCATCGCGGTGCGCAACGTCTCGGGCCGGCGGCGGTGGTCGAAGCTGGGCGAGCAGCTAGCGCCGAAAACGCCTGCGAGCGTCGATCGTAGAAGGGTCGGACGATGAATTCCCGGGAAGTGCACAAAATCGAGGCAGCATTCCATCATCGTGCCTTTGCGCAAGAGCTACCCCGATTTATTTCCGAAGTGAGAAGAATGTTCACTCCTGAGGAGATTGCCGCGCAGCTGACGCGCATCGAGCATGAACGGAACGAAAAGGACGAAGACGTTCTGGGCGAGGACGATCTTCTTCGGGAGAGTCCGGCGAATATCGTGGAGCGCGCTCGGCAGTTCATGACGATCAAGGAATTATTGACCGCAACTGCGCTTGGCACTTCGTAACTAGCCCGAGACGCTGCGCCGAATATGCGTGACTGGCGGCATCCGCCGCGAATCGGAGTGGCCCCATGGCGAAGCAGCTCAAGGCGGCCATCCTCGCCAGGAGGGCGGCGAAGGGACCGCGCAAGAAACGCACGCGGCCGAAGCCTCGGCAGTACACCATTGCTGACTGGGAGCGCGCACGAGACCGGGTAGCGGCGGCGGAGCGCCGAATCGACAACGACCGCACGAACAATCCTAACTGGGGACGCGCGGGGCTAGAGCGCGCGCAGCTCGAACTGTCCGTCATTACGTCGCAGCTACGCTTGCGCGGTCTCCTCGAGTGATGGCTCGATCGACCTCTCCCATTTAGAGGCGCTTCCCGGCCCGAGCTGTCGGCTGCGCTCGCGTTCCTGGCAGCGCGGCGCTCTATCGGTTGCTTTAAAAATCGCAGCAGCAGCGCGCTAAACCGCCCTCACCCTCACTTCTTGCATGGCCATTTCTTGAGCCAAATAATACGGATCAGGTGACCGGCACTCATAGACGCTTTGAGCACTTGTGGACTGATCGTTTTCAACTCGTCGTATGTCGTGTTGATAATCGTCTGGATGGGCAGGTCGAGAATGCAAATGTCCCACTGCTCCGCCTCTAACTTTCCCGCCTCTTGCGTCGCCTCAGCCAAGCCCTGGAAATAAGCCTTACAGACCGGTCGGCTGATGTGGTCTATCGGGGCGCATAGCTGGAGAACTTGATCACCCGAATACACCTCGAATGCCTGGGCGCGGACCGGAGCGAGCAGCATTGCGGCGATGCAGGCCATGGCGAGCAGTTTCTTGATCATGCCGCCTCCGCTGTATCGTCTCGAATACTTCTGACATTGCGAACCTGGGCCGCCCTAGTTGGCGGCCTCCCAAAACACCACCGACAGGTCAACGCATGAAAGCGAGGAGGCGCTCTGCTCGAGCACCCTACAGAAGTATTGGTGCAAATCTCCTGGTTGTCCTTTTGTAAGCCCCATGTAAGCCTTTTGCCCATGTAAGCCTTGGCCTGCAGTTGCCCCTCGCGGGGTAGGTGATGCAACGGGGCGCGAAGGCCCATATACCGCAGCGCCTCGGCCCGTTGCATGGTGGGGCGCTGCGCTTACGCGCTGTGCGGCGAACTCGTTTGGCGTGAGATAACCCAGGCTCGCTCGCCACGCTCGCGGTAGACCTCAAGACCGTCTGGGCCGCCCCTTCGACCGATGCGCGCCTGAAGAAGCGGATCATCCGCACCGTCATTCATGAGGTGATCGCCGATATCGATCCGGAGGCGGCCGAGATCGTGCAACCAGATTGAAGGGATAATGAAGCCCGCCGCCGTTGTCCCGATTGGCGCCAAGGGGCGGCGGCGATGAAGTCTCCATTTGAGCGAGTTCTCTCCAAGACTGCGGCAAATTCCGCGTCCGACAAATGGCCGTTTTATAAGGGAGACAGCGCCCACCTAACGCGGTGGCTTCACGATGGCCGCGCAGACGAGATTTGGCAAAAACTATATCCGGGTGCCTTCGACCCCAACGAAGCGCATAGCTTTATCATAACCACGCTTTGCTTCCGGCAATTAGCCGAACAGCTCGACCAGGCAAACCAAAGAGTCTCTGCCGCAAAGAGGGCAAGAAAAAAACGACATTTGCGGACCCGGTAAAACTGATAACAGAGCTGTCGGCGCAAGGCTTTGTTATTCGCGGCGTGCGCGATGGCGCGCTCGACAGCGTAGAAGCTCTTGCGCCGCCTTTAGCCGTCCGTTCCGACGACCGCGGCACGCGACAACGCACGATTTTTTGCCGGCTGGCTTCCATGTATGTTCACGCTGACACTGGCTATTGGCATGACGGGCAGGTCGCCGCCCTATGCGAGATCGCGCTCGATTGCAAAGACGTTACCGCTGACATGGTGCGGTCCGCCCGCGAGGCCGGTCGCCGCGATGCCACAAGAAAGCGCAGACGCAAGGCGTAAAGGTGGTGTACTCGTAGCCGCCTCAGCACACCACCGAACTTAGCCTTTTCCGATGTATCTCATTGCGTGCGGCTCAATGCCGCCAAACGCAAGGTGTGTGCGTGATGGAGACGATTCAGCCCAATATAACAGGCCGAGCCATTCCACGACTCGGCCTTAGCCCGGACGAAGCAGCGGCGAGCGCTGGCGTCAGCCGCACAAAAATTTTTGAGGCCATCCGCGACGGCGCTCTAACGGCACGCAAAAGCGGCAAGGCCACGATCATAGAGCCGTCCGAGCTTCAGAGATGGCTTCGCAGTTTACCCGTGCGCGGGCGCGTACCGGATGACTCGGGAACGCCGGTCGCCGAGTTGAAGGCGACGGCCGACTGATGCGCGCGACCGCCCAAATCATCGAAAAGAAAAGGACCGGCGCGGTCGAGGCGCCGCCGGCGCGGTTCGCGCGGCTGGGATTACTCCTATGCCGATCTCGATGAGTATCGGGAGCACGGTGACAACTTCTAACGCCTGAAAAGTTACGGCCGCCGGGGGATTGTGGAGGCGCCCCCCAAGCGGCCGATAAAGGCTAGATGTCGTTCCAAGCACGCGACTTCTAGCCGACCTCCAGCTCAATGCCAAGGTCGAAGGCTAGAAAGTCGTGAATAAGCGCCGCCGCAGCAAATTCAAACCCCGCCTCAAGATCGGCGAGCAGTTTCATCGGCTATCCCGTCGCAATGCTGAAGTCGACCGCGTTCCGGTCGCTCAAACTTGCCGAATTAAAGATCCTTCGTCGCCTCGAAATCGAGCACACCAACCATGGTGGCCGGCGAAACGGCAACCTGCGCTGCACCTATTCAGACTTCGAGCGATACGGCATCCGGCGTAATAGCATTTGCAAGGCTATCGACAAACTTGTTCGACTTGGACTGCTTGAAATTACGGTCAAGGGACGCAGAGCCTTCGCCGACCTGCGCACCCCATCCCAATATCGCCTGACATACCTTCTGACCTACGACGAGAACGGCACCGCCGTCCCCCCAACCCACGAATGGCGCCGCCTCGAAAAACAAAAAGCCAGCGGCGATTTGGCCCCTGGCGCCAGCGGCGTTTTGACCACCACGAAAGGCGAAAAGCCAGCGGCGATTTGTACACCGAAGCCAGCGGCGATTTGTACACCACTCTCTAGATCTAGGGAGGATGGGTGGGGGATTGGCGGGGCGGAGGAGTTGTCTCCTGCTCTGTCTGTGCCCCCAGCCCCCTCGGAGGGGGCGGGGCTTTGTGCCCCGTCCCCCACTGACCAGCAGCTTCCCAGCGTGACCGCACCGTCATCGGGGAGGCTGCATTGAATTTTGATCGTATCATCGATGCGATGCTGGCCGATCCTGATTGTCAGCTGCGGCCATATCAGGCTGACGCCATTGCCAAGGTCGAGGAGACAATCGAGCAAGGCATTCGGCGAATCATGCTGATGGCGGCAACGGGGAGCGGCAAGACTCTGATCGCCTCCAGCATCGTCGCAAACCTGCAGAACCAGAGACGTCCGGCCATTTTCACGGTGCCGGCTCTGGAATTGATCGACCAGCCGCTCGAGAAATTCCACGCTGCAGGTGTCCATGATGTCGGCGTCGTCCAGGCGCATCACTGGATGACCGACAGCTCACGACCGATCCAGATAGCTTCCGTGCAAACCTTGATGCGCCGGGACATTCCGCCGGCGGATTTGGTGTTCGTCGACGAAGCGCATCGCTGGTTTGACTTCTACCGCCGATGGTTTCTGGATCTCGAGTGGCCAAATACTCCAATCGTCGGATTATCGGCAACGCCTTGGACAAAAGGATTAGGAGCTTATTACGAGCGGTTAATCATTGCGGCAACGACGCAAGACCTAATCGCCCGGGGCTATCTCTCGAATTTCAAATGCTTTGCTCCTGCGCATCCAGATTTGAAGGATGTCCGCACGCTTGCAGGTGACTATCAAGAGGACGACCTTGCGGTTGTAATGGATAAGAGACCGCTCATTGCGAATATCGTAGAGACTTGGATGAAATATGGTGCTGGTCGGCCAACGCTTTGCTTTGCCGTCAACCGTGCGCATGCCGAGCACATTCAACAGATGTTTTTGGAGGCCGGTGTTTCTGCCGACGACCAGCCGCTTGGGCTTTGTCACTGATATTCATCATGACGAACTCAATGATGGTCAGACGCGAGTTGCGACAACACGGGGAATACGACTACCGAAAGAATGTCCGCGCTGTGCGTGCTTGCGACCCGCAGGAATGGAACCCGATGACCGGTCTTTCTGCCTTTTCTCCACGGGCAGCGAACGGCCATATGGATTGCGGCGCCGCCGAGCAGCGTGATGAACTCGCGTCGTCCTGTGTCGAGCACGGGGCTTCCTCCCCGCTTTGGACCGGCGGCATCAGCAACGACCACCAGCCGGCCAACGGCCCATGCAGTCGGTTTTCTGCACCTCAGCCTACCACGGAGGATAATTGACTATGTGACCCGAGCCTCGTGCCTTCATGTCGGGCAGCACCGCGGCAAT
>WNGF01024868.1_pt1 | contig 10261 bp, 6 predicted proteins | sample 5400641 | NCBI WGS metagenome assembly WNGF01 (sample SAMN13153371, study PRJNA577476) | soil metagenome | isolation source: 80 cm soil or saprolite under grassland replicate 2 | place: USA:California | collected 2016-06-15
GTATACAGGCGTTCTTATTGGTGCGACCGCGATTCCGGCTTGGTTTTTGCATCGCACGTTCCTGCCTATTCATTTTGGGACCGCGGGATTGGGATCTGCCGCTGCCGTGTTGGAATTGCTCGGACATCGAAGCCCCGCGCTCAACTTCCTCGGGTTTTACGCAGCGACGGTGGAGCTCGGGCTCCTTATCTGGCTCAGCATCGACAAACACGGCGCGGCCGATCGCGCGATTCACGAACATGGTTCGGGCTGGCTGATTCGGATCGGCGAAATCTTGAGCGGTCCGCTTGCTCTCATCCTCCGATTTTTCGGTTTGGTTCCATTCGCAGCGATTTCATTTCTAGCTGGCGCACTTGTCAGCCGATTCGGCTGGATTGCGGTAGGCAAAGTTTCCGGTTCCGATCCCGAATCTGTTTTCGCCGCGGAACGTCAGTAGCCCACGAGCGCGCTTGTAGCCGTTGTCGCTGACTGCGGCCGGATGAGCCTGCCCCAAGCTTGCTCGCCGCGGCGGTGCCCCCGAAGGCTTTCGGGGTTCGGAGTTTGCACGCGACCCCAATTACTCGCGAAGAATTGTGTCCACGGAAACCGGTGTTAACGCAAACGTGCGCTTCTGCCCGCGGGTACGCTATCCGCTCACCAACCGAGCAATCAAGCCACCGGGCTGTGCATGGATGATTGTTTTGCAGCGAGCGAGGGAAAGAACTAGCCGCGTACGAAGCTCGGCGGCTTCTTTTGTGGGCCGGCGAATTGAGGAATCGAACGGAGTTATGATTAACAATTCGCCGCGCTTGAACTTTTGTTGCCACTCAACTGGCAATTGGAACGGATCGAGTCCGCGCGCGGGACAAATCACGATGCGCTGTGGCCCGCGCAGGAAGATTCGAAGACATTCCTTTTCGACTGGCGTGTGAAAGGCGCTGATAACGGGACGATTTTCTGCACGCCAGCGCTGCGCGAGATCAATGGCTTCAATGATCTTGTCGCCAGGGCAGGCTCTTGAGCAGAAAAGCGCGTTCAGTTCAGAATCCAGCAAGGAGACGTCGCCATGATACCAAAGTCTCCATTTACGCCATTTCGCTGCTGTCGGAGCTCGCAAGAGCATTACTAGCTAGCGGCGAAGCAAAGCGATGAAACCGGCTTGCTCGAAGTGTTTGTCGTGTGCGAGCGCATCGCTGATTTTCAACTCCCGCATAATCAAGAACGAACTGCAGTCAGTAAGACTCCATTCCTTGTCTGAGGATTGTTCGTACAGCGCCAGCGCATCCTGAAACTGCAAGCTGGTTTGTGGGACTACTCTGCTATTCGGGTTCGTGCGTATGGAATGAATCAAATCTACAACTGCCTGACGCAGTCGACTTCCTTTGTCCGAAAAGTAAGCAGCTACTTCGGAAAGCACCATCTCACTTGTGAGAATCAAGTGCGGGCCTAATGAACTGGAAACTTGAAGCGCTTTGTCGTGAAGATCGTCGTGCGGATTGACCACCGCGATCCAATAACCAGTATCGGCGAAAACCTTCTTCACGAGGTTTTACGATGCCCATACAGATAATGATCGACATTGATTGACCCGTCCTTCGGAACCTTTTCCCATTCCTTTTGCGGAATGGACTTGCCGATTTCTTGCGCGATCTCCCAAATCGGTCTGGCCGTCGCATCGAACTCACCCCGCTCTTTGGATATGATCTGAAGCTTATCGACCTTCTCGATTCGTTTGAGTTGGCCATCAGGAAAGAACGTTGCGGTGCCTTCGACTTGCAGCGAGCAACTCTGATGTTCTTTGAGGGCTTCTGTTATCTGCGCTTCGTGTTCCGACGAAAATTTCCCGAACACCTTTGAACCGTCTTCCCGTCGTAAGCTGAAGTTTCCGCCGTCCAGATCAGCGGCTCGGATTTCGCCGGAGACACTGACTACATCGCTGTACTCGCCGGTGGCGCGCTCAATCATCCGAGTGCGTGTTTGCTGCGTATAGACCACTTTCTTGCGTGCGCGAGCACTTCGCGGCGGTTCAAATTCTATGGTGTCGTCGGCTTCAAGCGTTCGACCCAATTGCTCAAACAAAGGGATGACGTTTTTTGGGAAATCGGATGGCAAAGGCGCATCTGTGGACACGGCATCAATCGCTTCTTCCAGAACTCTTGCAGCTTCATCCAGTTCATCCGGGACCGGCTCGAAATGCAACAATCCTTCCTCAACTTCAATTTCTCGCTCCAGCGGAACCGCGACACTTCCCTCGGCAAGCCGGTAAAACTTTAAGCGAAGACTTGCTTCAAAATTTCTTTGAATCCGCTCTCGGCCAGGATGTTTTCGCCACCAAATCTCCTTTGCCGTTTCAATCAGGAGCTTTTTATACGCGACCAGCTCGGGCAGAACATCGACATCAAGGCCGTGATCTTCAAAGCGCGGCCCGCTGAATTTTTGCTTTACGAGTTCGTATCGGCGTTTTTCCACAACTAATTTTACTCCTCTGCGTCTTCGCCGCCAAGCCCCATCCGGTATTTGATATCGTAGTTGGTGATGAAATCTGTCTCTTCTTCTGTAAGCCCGTAGTGGCGCGCCAGCACCTTATCGATTTCGTCGAGAATGGGCTTGGATTTGGACACGTCGAATTCTGCGTAGGTGATCTCATCTCCGTCCCTCGTTAAGATCGTTTTTCTGCAAGAATGGCTCTTTAGGTCTTTCATCAGCGTTTTGTTGAGCGTGATCAGTTTCTCATCTGCAAGGACCGCGTCATCGAGTGGAAACGCCGCGACAAGCGTATCGCTCAGATGGAAGCAATCTCCATAGGAAATAAAATAGAGATAGAAGATACTGCTGTTAATAGTCGCGGAAACAACGTGCGCTTGATCTTGATCCTTGAAAAACAGATAGCGCCCATGCGCGGGAGCCGCCACTCGGCCATTCTTCGCGTAGTAAGGCAAACCGACAATCGCCTTCGTCCAATACTGCATCGCCTCCTGATAAAAAATGAAGTGATCGGTGTTACGCTGAAGTTCAACACCTCCAATTCTTGCGTTCTTACGAAGCAGCTTTTGAAAACACCTGGCGTGAATCTCATTCGCGATCTTTGCAAACTGGTTTTGAAAAAGCGATGAATCGCGGACATCACTGAACTGCAAATACTGAAACAACGTTGGCCGGAGTTCAGTCGGCCAGCGTTTGTAGCGGGTGGTGTGAAAGCCAAAGTGTGCTTGGCGTTTTCGCTCACGTACAACGAAAATTGTGGCTCTGCAGTGCTGGAGACCTTCGAACAGCTTTCCCGGTCGGTCGTCGCAGGGCACAAGACTCAGGAACCCGCTTGATTCGCGCAGATGATCTCGCAATACGTTCATTCGAGACGAACTCACCATCGGTAATTGAACGATGAAGCTGAACGAGCCACTCGGATGCAGCAATTGCAGCGAGCGTTCCGAGAAAAGCGCGTAGAGATTTCCGCTGCTTTCCGTTTCATAGTTGCGCACGGTGTAATCTTTTTTGGCCTTCGCGTACTCAACCCAAGGCGGGTTTCCGATGATTGCGTCGAAACCACCTTTATTCATGATGCCGTAGAAATCGACGAACCAGTGAAATGGTTGGTGCGACTTTCGCCAAGCAGCGTACTCCGCACTGTTGTTCGGTTTAATGCCGTATTCACTTGCGAGGTAACGGTTCAGTTCTTCTTCAAGTTTTTTGAGTCTCTCACGCAATGTCTCTTTGGCGCTAGCGAATTGGCGAACATCCATGCCCCGATCCTCCTGCATTGCCCGGAACTGTTGAAATGCTCGATCGGCAATCTCGACGTTCTCAGCAAAGCGTGCGTAGCTTTTGAGTTCATCTTCAACACCAAGACGCATTTGGCCGCTGCCAAACTCTTGCATAGAGCGGCGCACTTCATTCGGCGTCGCGTAGCCTACGAGCGTATTGCCGGCTCGAATGTTGAAATCGATATCCGGCAGCGGTTCGATGCCGAAGTTGTCCTTGGTTGCATCGGGATCTATTTGCGCGGCCAGCTTGAGGAAGAGTCGCAGCTTACAGATTTCGGTGGCTTCCTCCATTATATCCACGCCGAACAGGTTGTTCAGAATGATCGTCTTGAAGACGAAGTAGCGACGACTTGGATGCGCAGCAACGCGCTCCGATATTTTGCGAAAGTCGGAGAACTTCTCAGGGCGATGCTTTTGCGGCGAGCGGTCGAGTTCCTCGACAAACACCGCCATGCGATCAAGGCACGCTTCATAGAGCGGCTCAAGAATATTGAGTGCGGCGAATAAAAATGCACCGGAACCGCAGGCCGGATCGAGAATCGTAACGCCGGATGAAGTGGCACCGCCAGTGATGGCGTGCCAGAACGCGCGGAGCAGCTCTGGGCCTTCGCAATTTTCGATCACATCCTGCGCGAATTGGCGGATGTCGATGTTAAGTGTGATGAGTTCGTTGATGTCGCGGACTTCTCCGGCAGCGAGTTTCGTTCGGACTTCGTGACAAAGATTTCGGTTGGGAGTGCGAACTCTGCTGATGCAGCATTGTTCCAGACGTCGCGTTTCGAAACGTCTTTGATTCCTGCTTCGATTTCTTTCGGCAGCGGAATGTCCACGCCCTTTTTGACGGCGTCGTAGATGTAGCGGTCGGGATCGGCTTTCAGTAAATCCCAGATCGTCGGGCCGTTCGGGTTTTCGAACGCGATTTTGCACTTCGGCCGGGCGGCATCGAAGAGGAACGGGAGCACCGTGTTCTTGCTGATGTACTCGGTGATGTCCTCCTTCGTGTAGTACGCGCCCATTTGTTTTTGGTTGATGTATTTCTCGAAGATGTAGCCGAGCACATCGGGATTGATTTCGTTGTCGGCGCGAAGCGGGCGCTCGTCGAGGTGCCATTGATAAGCTTCGAAGAAATCGAAAATCCGTTCGAATGCGATGTCCGGAATCTGAATCGATTTGCCGTGAAGTTCTTCGATCTGATGCAGCAGAAACAGACCACCGTTCAGATACGGCACCGGCCCTAGCAGTTGATTTACGGCCGCTGAACGCTCGTCGGATTTCTTAGCGAAGCCTTCAAAGAAAAGCGGGCAGAGAAAACCGGAATAGTATCTGTCTTTCGGTTTACTCGCGGTGAGTTTGTTGCGCAGATAATTGATGTCGCCGCTGAGGAATCCCTTTTTTTGGATGAAGTAGATGAACATCAGCCGGTTCAGCATCACGGAGGCGTACCAGCGCTGAAGCTGATTGTCGGGAATGCCTTGAATGAACTTCAAAAACGTACCGTGTTCTTTCTGGAAGCGTTCGTAGAAACGCTTGGTGACTTTCTCGATGTCGAAACCGGCACGCGCTCGGATCGTAACATCGACATGCGTGATATTTTCTTCTTCGGCCAGCTCAAAAACGATGTTTTTGAGCCTTTGTACTACTGCTTCGCCAGATTGGCTTCGGTCGAAGTGATGTTCGCGACACGCGTCTGGTTTGCCAGGCTCGCGCTTGACCCATTGCCAGATTTGTCGCGTCTTGGCCGCGTCGGTGAAAATGATGAAATGCTGGTGCGCCGACTTTGCGACCTGTCGCTCGATCTTGCGACGAAGGTTGTAGTCTGGAAGCGAGCCATCGCATTCGCAGACGAATGCGGCCATCCCGCGCTTTTCTGCAACGGCTGACAATTCAAACGTGCGATTGTCGATGGGAATGGAAAGCGTGGCCTTGTGCTTGTCCCATCCAAGTTCTTCGACGAACAGGCTGGGAAAGTTGAAATCGCGAAGAAGTTTTTTCGCGCGGGTCTCGTCGATCGCCATCAGGACTCCTTCAAACCCATCGAACAAATCAGCCTTGGCTCTTGAATTTCGTCATGATCACTGTGCTGACAGAGACGATCTTCGTCATGTAGCGCGATCACAAGCTCCGCTAACTTTTCATTGGAAATTCCGCTGCGGAGTTGTCGGTTCAAGCTATCGATGGCGGATTGTCGCAGCGGGTAGCGATAAATCTCCTCAATAACCTTGGCGAGTTCCGGGGTGTCGAACAATGAGGCTTTCACCGCTTCGGCATAATTTTTCAGTCGTTCGTATGTCTTGAATCGCGCGCCCGACGGACGGCCAAGCTGGCCGCCAACAGCTTTTTCTTCGTCCACGATCAGTTTCACTGCGGTTTCGACTAGCTGATGGTGGTTTGCCTGGCGTTCCCATCCCGATGTGTCGGGAGAGCACTCCGCCGCTTTCAGAATTTCAAATTGAGATTCTGTCACTGGTTTGCCGTCAATATCTATCCACGCCAGCGCATCGTTTCCTTCATGCGTGCGAACATACGCAAGCACGCCAGCAGGTTTGTTCGCGGTCGGTTTATGCGAACGGGTCGAGAACACAACGGGCGGGAGTTCGGGAATCGTCTTCTGAAGGGCCGGATCTTTGTCGATCGCGTTCTTCCAGATCTGATAAGCGTACGACGCCAAATCCACTTCGGTTTCGGCGTCGCCGTCCAAGATGCCGGCTTTTTCATGATAAAGGTGTACGATCGCTTCATCGTTTTGATCGTCTTCAAAGAAGGCTTCATCGGTCCCAACGACTTCCTGGTTTTCGCGCAGGCGCTGACGGACGCGTGAGCGAAGGCGAATGAGGCGTTCCACTCCATCCGCCGGCAGGAACGAGTAGCAAAGTATCTTTTCAGATTTCTGACCGATGCGATCGACGCGACCGGCGCGTTGAACAAGGCGAATGATTGCCCATGGCAAATCGTAATTCACGATGATTGCCCCATCCTGGAGGTTTTGACCTTCGCTCAGAACGTCGGTTGCGATCAGAACGCGAAGCTCCTCGTCTGGCTTGATGGTCTCCTGTTTATTGTTGCTTACCGGACTGAAGCGCCATGCATACGCCGTCGGGTCTGATGAATTTCCAGTCACAGCGGACGCTTTGCGGACGTTGTTCGCTCTGAATTGCCCGCCGAGATAGCGAACCGTGTCGGCGAACTGCGTAAAGACAATCACCTTTTCTTTGGCGTGCTTCTTCGTGACAAGCTCTAGAAGCGCCTGAAGTTTGGAATCTTTTTCTGGCCGCCATTCGCCGCTCTTTTTCAAAATCTTCATCAGCGAATTCGCGTCCGCCTCGAGATCGTTCGCGAGCGATGGGACGAAGAGATCGGCCCGCAGCCATTTGAATCGCTTCTTCAAAGCCGACGAATATGCGGCGTAAACTTCAGCGGCTCGCGCTTTGTAGTCCGCTGCAGAGTTCAAACCGGGTGGCTTGGCAACCTTTTCGTTGCTGTCTTCTTCCGGATCGAACAAATCAGTTTCCTCGTCGATCGTTTCGGAGTCTTCGTCGTAAATGTGAGCATCCAATAATGCTGCCTCTTGAGGACCGATCGGTAGCGGAAATTCCTGCTCTATCGCGTGAAGGAAAACAAAGTTTCGAAGAATGTGACGTTCAAGCGATTGTTGAAAGGCGAGGCCGCTGCTTTCGAGTCGCTTGAATAAATTGATCCTGCAAAAACCCATCAAACGTTTTCCTGCGCGCGAGAGGTCCTGAATTTGTTTTGCTTCAGCTTGCGTAGGGGCTTGATGTGGACTGGCAGCGATATAATTGCCCAAGCCATATCGTGGAAGGTTTAGCGTGTTGATCGCGCTGACCACGTCGTCAGAATAAAGACGCGCATATTGGTCGGCGGGATCTTTGTCTTTGATTTCGAACGGCACGGTTTTCGGTAAGCGCTTTGGAAAAAATGAAGGCGATCCGTCTTCAAGCTTGAGGAACTTTCGTCCGCTCGTTGGATCCGTTTCCGCGTAATTCTCTTGAATGAAGGTTCGGGTGCGCCGGACCATGTAGAGACGCATGAGCTCCCGCCAATCGTCGGCGTAGTCGCTCTTCTCGAATGCGGCGAGTGACCGAACTGCACATTGATGCCGCCGAATAAACTCCACTTCCGTTAGCTCTTTAACTTTGCGCTCAGGACGGACGCCGAGGTCTTTGTCGTCAGGAACAAAGAGCCGGAGTTGATTGGAAAGATCGACATAGTTTTTGTTGTAAGGTGTGGCGGAAAGAAGAATGCATCGGCTGTCATTTTCGTGGATGTATTCATGGATCGCGCGATACCGTTTCCCCTCGCGATTGCGAAGATTGTGACTCTCGTCGATCAGCACGATTTTGTAGCGTCTTAGCTCCGAGAGACCCGACATTCTTCCGGAGATCGGCAGAACTTTTGCGATCAAACGATATTGATCGACATAATCTTGCCACATTTTTACGAGATTCTTAGGACAGAGAATCAATGTTTCCGTGTTGTGATCGTCCTGAAATATTTTGGCGAGCGCAGTCGCCATCAGCGTTTTGCCAAGACCGACTACGTCGCCAATCAAGACGCCGTTGCGCTTGTTGAGATGATGCGCTGCGATCTTTACGGCCGCAGTTTGATATTCAAACAACTTGTTCCCGAATTCAGGCGGGATACGGAATTCCGAAAGTCCGTATCGAGCTTCCTGTGCGAGATGATAGGCAATCTTAACGTAGATGTGGTATGGCGGGATGATTTCTTCGCGCGCCCAGCTTTGTTCGATGATCTCTATAAGTTCTGCGGAGATGTCGATGCACCATTTGTCGTCCCATTGTGCGTCGAACCATTTGGCAAGTTTCTCGGTCGCGTCACCGTCAAGCACATCGATGTTCAGCTCGCCTTGATTTGAGAGCCCAGAGAGTGTGAGATTGCTACTTCCGAGATAGCCGACAATTGGATTGATTTTGTCTGGACGGAACAGGAGATAAAGCTTCGCGTGTAGTTGGTGCCGGAGAAAAAGCTTAACGACGAGCTTGCCTGCTTTAAGCTGGGCGGCTAACCGTCGCAGACCGGATTCGTCTTCGTTTGTTGGTACACCGAAAGTAAGTTGATCCCGGAACTCTTCGGCCAGTTTCTTTTTCAACCGAAGCGCAGTTTGATTGTCGATTGTCTGGTCGGTGTGAATCAGACTTAGCCACTCGCGCAGATCGTCTGCTGGAAGCCGCTGCATTCCCACTAGCAGCCGACACCTAGAATTTTCTTCGCCTGACCACTGCTCGACGTACGAGTCGAGCTTTTTCCAGCCACGGAGATTGAAATAACCGACGCAAAAGTCTGATCGATCCGAAACTTCAAGCGTTTCTTGCAGAGCCGGAAGCAGCTCTTTCTCGATGTTGTCAAAAATTCGCGGCATGAAGCGCGGAAAATAGCAGAAATTTAGCTATGGGGGAAGCCGATTCGCGGACGTAAATGGTTGAGAGTTGAGTGTTGAGAGAGTTGATCAGCCTTCGCGGGATTCACCTCGCGGCTGACCCGCCTTCGCTCGACTTCGGCGTGGTAGGCACTCCGAAAGCCTTCGCGCACAGCCGTCTTCACTGATTACTCCGAAAGCTTTGACTCATGCGCTCCCGCTCATTTGAAACTCGCTCCTTCCCCAACTCGCTCGCTGCTTCCCTCGCAGTTTTACCTTCTATGTCGCTTTTCCCATAAGCTCCATTCGACCTGTCGGTTTACCCATCTATGTCGCTCGCGTCCCCGACGGCTCCGTTCGCGAGCGGGCGGCGAGCCATGGGCGGTCGGAGATCAGAGATCAGTGATCGATGAGCAGAGGCCGGTGCGACTTAGGACTGGTGAAAACCGATTCGGTGCCGGGGCAGCTCGGGCGGTGGAGGTGGCGGATTCAGGATTTGCATGACCTCGCGCAGGACCTGTACGATTGCGGCTTCGTGTACGTCTAGTCGGGACGTGAGCTTCTTCTCGAGCACAGCGAGTTTTTTCGCAAGCTCACGCGTGCCGAGCAGCGTTTCGCGCATCTTCGCAAAGGGTCGGACAACAAATATGTTGACTCGCGCTCTCCCGATCGCTCGCCCGTTTCCCAAACGGGCAATGCAGTCCATCCAACGGCGTCCCCGCACGTCGTATTCATCTGAACGGCACGCGGGCTGCGAAGGACATTTGCAGCCTGTAGCGCGCCGTGCTCAGTAAACGCATAAGGCAGAGTGCGCCGACCACCGCGCCCAGTTTTTGACATCGCATTTTGCGATGAGTTCTCCGGCTTTGACATCGCAATCTGCGATGTCAAAGAATCGAACTCCGCGCGGGTAAGCTGAAACATGAAATCGGTTGGGAACCGATGTCGATTGCGTTTGACGGCCATGTTTCTTCTTAACTTTGCGGCTCAACGCGCTTGAGGCCGGCGAATCGATCGAAATCGCGATCGAACGAAGCGATGGCAATCGACTCGGCAGCGGCAACGGCAGCGTGATATGCGTCCACGAAGTTTACATCGGTCTGCGCGAAATTTCGAAGCGCGCTCAGCA
>WNGF01012117.1_pt1 | contig 10260 bp, 10 predicted proteins | sample 5400641 | NCBI WGS metagenome assembly WNGF01 (sample SAMN13153371, study PRJNA577476) | soil metagenome | isolation source: 80 cm soil or saprolite under grassland replicate 2 | place: USA:California | collected 2016-06-15
GACGGTGCTGGCCTCTCCGACGAGCACGGGTCTTGCCCAATCACGGAGGGTAGTCGGCTTGGCGTCGCGGCTCGCGGGCGTCGGCGGGACGAAGCGCTCCAGCGGCCGCCACGACCGGTCTTCCCAGGTCAGCGCCAGCCCGCCGGCCTCGCGGACCAGAAGCGCGCCGGCCGCCACGTCCCATACTCGGGGCCTGACGAAGGCTGCGTATCGAAACCCGCCACCCGCCACCATCGCCAGCTCGAAGCAGATGCTGCCCAGGTTGCGCAGCTCGCCAGGCCGCTTCGCCAGCTCGCCCTTCAGCTTGAATGCCCAGTTGAAGCCCGGCGGCAGCGCGGCCGGTCCACCAGGCTGTAGCGGCCGCCCGTCTAGCCGCAACCGCTCACCCCCAACGGATGCCCCGTTGCCGCGAGAGCCTCGAAGTACTCCAGGTTCCAGATGTGGCCCAAACGGCACGAACAGGCAGCCAACGACGGGAACACCGTGTCGAAGCAGGCCGAGCGAGAGGCCGAAAAAGGGGAGCCTGCCCGCGAAATTGGCTGTGCCATCGAGCGGGTCGAGGACCCACACATACTCCGCGTCCGAGGCCTCGGACGCGCCCTCCTCCCCAAGCACGCCGTGCGCGGGAAAGGCCAGGCGGAGCTCATCCACGACGAGCCGCTCGACGGCGCGGTCGGTCTCAGTCACGGGATCGCTCTGCTTGTCGTCCTTGTATTCGAGCGTGACGGCTTCGTGGAACCTCTTCATCAGCAGCCGCCCGGCTCGCTCGGCGATCGCGGCCGCGGCCTCTTCCAGCTGGGCCAGGTGGAGGCGGTCGCGCCGCACGGCGTCCATGGCCCGAGAGCGTACCACAGGTCCAGGATCCAACCAGGGTCGCCGACCGTTAAACTATCTGAGGGCGGAGATTTCGGGGCGGGGGTCGGTTGCGTCATCCTGAGCGAAGCGAAGGATCTCGGTGTCTAAGGAGATCGTCGGCTCCTCTGGCGATGACAGCAAGATGTGATGGAACTTGACCCACAGGGCAATGGGCCTTCGGCGATCGACCACGAGCGGAGCGATCAGCCGATCGGAGCTGCTAGCAAGAGCCGAGCAAGAGGAGCAGCTCGCAAGCGCCGCCCGTTCGATCTTCGATGACCCTGAGCTGCTCGACGAGGACGTCGACGAGCGGGCCGCGAGAACGGTCGATAGACAGCCGAGTCTGGCGGACCTGACCGACGAGGGGCGCCAGGCGATCGAGCGCCACCTGGTCGCCGAGGCGCTCTGTTATGGGGTGGCGCCGGCGCAGACGATGCGTTTGCGCGAGCAGCTGAGCGCGGCCGGGGACGAGCGATCGCTCCAATATCTGGACATCCCATTCGAGCTCGGGCAGCGACCGCCGGACTGGGATGAGCTGCGCGACCGCGCGCTTCGGCTGCGGGCTAGACTGGAGGCACTCGGCCGCGACTCCGCCGACCTGTTCGCGCGCACCGAGGCGGCGCACCCCGAGCTCGACGCGCGCGAGCTCCTCACCCTACTCGAGTCGAGCGTCGACCGTGGATGACATCGGCCCAAATGGCGGCGTAAGGCCTCCTACGCGACGGTCAGGTCGTCCAGCCTGCGGGTAAAGTTCGTGACCGGCTCCGGCCGGTCCCTACCTACGATCACCGTGTCGGAGTGTCTGAACCCGCCCACGCCGGTGATGTAGATGCCCGGCTCGGATGAGTAGACCATGCCGGTCGCGAACCGCCGATGGTTGAAGGCGGTGTCGTCTGGATACTCGTGGCCCGCGAGCCCCATCCCATGCCCGGAGCGGTGCAGGATATAGTCGCCGTAGCCGGCCCGCTCGATGATCGCCTGAGCGGCGCTCGGCGAGCGCGTCGCGGAGCATTCCGCTTAGCTCGAGGACAGTCGGCAAGCGGTTCGCCTGGCGCGGGTGCTCGACGTACAACCGCACGTCATCGACCCACAGACTGCCCCGCTCGCGCGCCAGCTCCACGTGAACCGGAGATAACTCGTTCAGAAGCATGAACGGCTCGCCCACGGCCGGCAGGACCGTGACCACCGGCCGCTCCCAGGGCTGGACGTCCAGCAGAAAGCCGGACATTTACGTGATGTTCTCGGGGACGAAGACGGCCAGCGCGGCCAGGTCGCGAGCGGCCAGCTCCTGGCCAACACGGTGCAGGCGGTCCTCGACCAGATGGCGAGGCAATGGACTCACAAGCGACTCCAAGCCCAGCTGAATGCTGGTGGATGCCAGAATAGCATCCTGAGACCGTCGGCCGGGCCCTCACCCGCCGGCCCCCTCTCCCAAGCTTCGGAGAGGGGGAGGCCCAGAGTCAGGCCCAGAGCAGCCGGGTGTAAAATTGCGCCCGTTCAGATGCTCGACTTGCCGCCAGGAACGATCCTCGGGCAATACGTCCTTCGCGAGCGCCTTGGCCGTGGAGCCACATCCATCGTCTACCACGCCCACCACCCGTCGCTCGATCGCGACGTGGCGATCAAGGTGCTTGCTGCGGATCTGGTCGAGGTACCGGGCTTCCTGGAGCGCTTCCGGCGTGAGGCACGCTCCGTTTCGCGTCTACGCCACCCGAACATCGTAACGGTCTTCGATTTCGGCACGCAGGACGGCATCACCTATATGGTGAGCGAGCTCCTGCCTGGCGGCACGCTCGCCAGTCGGCTGGGCCGGCCGTTGGCGCTCGATCAGGCCCGCACGGTTCTGGCGGCCATTGCCGCCGCCCTCGACTACGCCCACGCTAGCGGCCTCATCCACCGTGACGTGAAGCCATCCAACATCCTGTTCACACGCGACCACGTCCCGGTCCTGTCGGACTTCGGGATCGCCCGAATGCTCGAGAATACGGAACCGTACACCGTCCCGGGCACGGTGATCGGGACCCCGGAATACCTCTCTCCAGAGCAAGCCGCCGGACGGGAGGTCGGCTCCGCTACCGACCTCTACTCACTCGGCATCGTGCTCTACGAGATGCTGGCGGGCCGCGCGCCCTTTCGAAATGACTCGCCGATGGCCACCGTGCTGGCGCACGCGGAGACGCCAGCTCCGCCAGCCCGATCGTTCAACCCTGAGCTGCCGGTGGAATTCGAGGCGGTCCTGGATCGAGCGCTCGCGAAGCGGCCCGAGCAGCGCTACCAACACGGCTCGGACTTGGTCGACGCCTTCGACGGGGCGCTGCGCACCGTCGACGGTCCGCCCACCCCGCGACCGGGCGTCCTCGGCGAGATCGTCGGCCCGGCCGCCGATGCCGGCGACACTGAAACGACCGTCGAGGCGTGGCCAGAGCCGGTTACCCCGCCCGCCCCCTTCGCCGCTGCACCAGCCGCCGGACGCAGCTCGACTGTCGCGCCACTCTTCGCCCTGGCCGCCTTCGCAATCGTCGTGGGTGTCGCGGTCTGGTTCGGCCGTGGGCTCCTAGCCGACCGCCTGCCCAGCCGAGGCGTCGAGTCATCCACGTCCGCTAGCTCGACCAGCGTCCAGCCCCCGCAGCCTGGGCCGGCCGACCCGCTCGCGGCGCCCGCCCCGGGCCCCACCGCTGTGCTGGGCGCCACCGTCCCTCCGACCGCTCCGCCTACGAGTCCGCCGGGCGCCACTGCCGCCGCGACGCCGCCGACCGACCCACGGTTCGGACCTCTGGCGGTCCAGATTCTCACTCTTACCAACGGCCAACGAGTTCCGGGCCGCCCGCTGATCCGTGGCCGACGGACTGGCCAGCAGGGGCCCGACGAGCATCTGTGGATGTTGCTTCATCCTCACGGGGACAACAATTTCTGGTGGCCGTACAAACACGAGCTGATCGCCGACGCGAACGGCTTCTGGGAAGTGACTGACGTCGAGATCGGCGGGCCGCCGGGCACCCAGCACGATCTGGTGGTCGGTGTGGCGACCGCCGTAGGCCAACGGACCATCGTCGATCAGATCACGGGCCTTCCCGACGAGCCGTTCCAAAGCGGGTTCCCCGCCGGCTTCAAGCCACTGGTCCGTGTGACCGTCGTGAAGATCGGCCAGTGAGCGGCTATGGCCCTCACCCCCCAACCCTCTGTCCCACAAGGGGAGGGGGGAGAAAAGACGCTACGCCTGAGGGCGAGGCCGTCACTCTAGTGGCTCCTCGACGATCCTGGTGAGGTCGCGGTCGACCGGCTCGAAGCGGACGCGCGTCCGGACAACTCCGACTACGAAGACCTGGTCCGACGGCAGCAACACATCTGGATAATCCGGGTTGGCCGCTTTCAGCGTGACTTCGCCACCATCCTCGTAGTAACGGCGGACTGTCCGCTCGGAGCTCTCATCCTCGACGGCGACCTCCACTAGGACCAGGTCGCCGTCTTTGGGCTCGAGGCTCGAATCGACGCTGACGGCATCGCCGCGATGGAGTCCGAGGCCAGACAGCGAGTCGTCTTTGATCCAGAAGGGCGCCCGCCCCCCAGGGAGCTCTGAGTTGTAGCTGAACGCGGCTGCCACTTTGGGGACTCGCTCCTGCGCATCCGGTTCGGAGAGACCTGGTGTGCAGAAGTTTAGCAGGCGGTCGCGGAACGGATAGGCCGGCGGCTGTATCGAGTGGAGCGGCCGGGTTATAGTCATCCTGAGCGCAGCGAAGGATCTCCTTAGCCATCGAGATCCTTCGCTGCGCTCAGGATGACAAATCGGGAGCTTGTGTCGTGGAGCAAGACGCCAACCTGCGGATTGCCGTCTCGAGTAACGACGAGTCTGTGGCCAAGATTCAGCTCGCCGCCCGCTGGGCCGAGAGCTACGCTCCCGCGCAGGGCGATTCGCTGGAACAAGCGCTGCACCGGTTCTACCGGGCCTGGGGGTACATCGACGACGTCATCAAGGATCTCGAGCCGGAGGAGGTCTGACACGGAGGAATGAGGGATGAGGAATGAGGGGGAGGCGCCTCCCCCTCATTCCTCATCCCTCATTCCTCGTTCCTCACTTCAGGCGCGGGTCGAGCGCATCGCGAAGGCCATCGCCCAGGAGGTTGAAGCCCAGCACCGCTAGCATGATGGCAAAGCCGGGGAAGATTGCCACCCAGGGCGCCGTCTCCATGAACTTGCGCCCGGTCCCAAGCATCGTCCCCCATGATGGCTCCGGGGGCTGGGTCCCTAATCCCAGGAAGCTCAGCACTGCTTCCGCCAGTATGGCGGTCGACAGGCTGAGCGTGGTCTGGACGATGATCGGGGCAGTGACATTGGGCAGGACGTGGCGGAAGATGATCCGACCGTCCCGCGCGCCGACGGTTCGCGCGGCGGCGATGTACTCGTTCTGAATCACCGCCAGGACTGGCCCGCGCGCCACCCGCGCGAAGGTTGGGGTGTAAACGATCCCAATCGCAATCATCGCGTTTCTGAGGTTTGGGCCCAGAATGCCTGTAATGGCGATCGCCAGCACCAGTGAGGGGATCGAAAACATGACGTCCATGAGGCGCATCAGGATGTTGTCGATCCAGCCGCCGAAGTAGCCCGCGATCAACCCCAACGTTCCGCCGATCCCGAGCGCGATCCCGACTGAGACCATTCCAACATAGAGTGAGATCCGGGTCCCAAAGATGATCCGACTCAGGATGTCTCGCCCGAACTCGTCGGTGCCCAGCAGATAGATCCCGTCTGGAGCGGTCAGCCGACGCGCGATCTGCGCGACCGGGTCGAACGGGGCGAGCAGCCCGGCCAGAGCGGCAGTCGCGACCAGCAACGCGATCAGCACCGTGCCCAGCACGCCAAGCGGGTTCTTGGCTGCTATCCGCCGCCAGCGAGCGGCTGGGGTCGGCGGGGTCCGAACCGAGGGTAGTGGCAGGTCTGCCGCGAGCGCGGCGGCGCGATCAGCCATACCGAATCCTGGGATCCAGGTAGGCGTACGCCATATCGACGAGCAGGTTGACGAACACGAACGTCAGAGCCAGCATCAGCACGGCGCCCTGGACCGTCGGGTAGTCACGCTGATAGATGCCGTTGACGAAGGTCCATCCCATGCCCGGCAGCCCAAAGATCTGCTCGATGACGACGGTGCTGCCGAACAAGGTGCCCATCTGAATCCCGACAACGGTGATGACCGGGATCATCGCGTTCTTCAGCGCGTGTCGCATCAGCACCACCCGCTCGGCGAGTCCCTTGGCTCGAGCAGTCTTCACGTACTCCTGGCTGAGCACTTCGAGCATTGCTGATCGAGTCATCCGCAGGACGATGGCCATCAGCGCTAACGCAAGCGAGACGGCGGGCATGAGCATTTGCTTGAGGTTCTCGATTGGATTGGAGAGCGGGCTGACGTAGATCAGGCTGGGCAGCCACCCGAATCCGAGCGAGGCGATGAGGATGAGCATCGTGGCCAGCCAGAAGTTGGGCAGGCTCAATCCCACCAGGCCGACGAGTCGCGAGACGAGCTCGGCCGGTCCCCCGCGCTTGACGGCCGCCAGCACACCCAGCGGAACCGCCAGCAAGACGGAGATGCCTACGGACAAGAAAGCTAACTCGATCGTGATCGGGAGCCGTGAGAGGAGGAGCCCGCCAACCGGCTGGCTGGTTCGCAGCGAGCTGCCGAGGTCGCCGCGCAGCACGGCCCCGATCCAAACCAGGTACTGCACGTAGATCGGCTGGTCGAGGCCAAACAACCGCCGGATGGTGGCCCGTACCTCCGGCGTGGCGCTTCCCTCTGAGCCAATGATGATGTCGACGACGTCGCCCGGTAGGAAGCGCAGCAATACGAAGATCAGCACCGACGCTCCGAGCATCACCGGGATGCACCAGAACAGGCGGCCGATCAGATAGCGAGTCATGCCTATAGGGGCGGGGTCCCCCCGCCCAGGGCGAGGGGACCTCGCCCCTACCGGTCCAGCCAGGTTTGCTTCAGGAAGATGCGGCGTCCGGTGAACGAGGGGATGTAACCCTTGACGTAGTTGCGGACCGCCTCGATGTTTATGCCGGAGTAGAACCAGAAGTGCGGCAGCTCGTCCTCCAGGACCTTCTGGAGCTCGAAATAGGCCTGGTGCCGCTGTGCTGGGTCGGCCACAGTTCGGCCCTTCTCGAGCAGCTCGTCGACCTTGGAATTGGCGTATGACTGGTTGGGGTTGTTGACGCCCTTCGAGTGGAAGTAGGGAAACATGTAATGGTCAGGGTCGGGGTAGAACGTACGAGCCGTGATCTCGACATCGTAGTCGAAGTTCGGCGCGTTCACCTGTTTGACGAACGTTCCCCACTCGAGCTGCTGGACTTCGGCGTCGACGCCGATCTTCTTGAACGCGTCCTGCATCACCAGCGCCGTGCTCACGAACTCCGGGTACTGCGGCGACGACAGGATGGTGAACTTCAGGTTGGGGTGGCCAGCCTCCGCGAGCAGCGCCTTGGCCTTCTCGTAATCAGGCTTCTGGTACTTCAGATCTTCGGGCTTGATGAACCAGTCGGTATGGCCCGTCGGCACGGGGCCTGAAGGGGCCGCCGCCCCAGAGACTGCCTTCTGAATGATCTCCTTGGGGTCGAGAGCCAGCCGCAGTGCCTGGCGGACCCGCACGTCGTCGAATGGCTTGCGGCTTGTGTTGACCTGGGCGACGGTCAGCCAGGCCTTGGGGCTCTCGACGACGGTGATGCTCTTATCAGGCTTGAGCCGGTCCGCTCCCTCCTGGCTAAAGAACCCGTAGTCTACCTGGCCGGCCCGCAGTGCTGCTACGCGTGCGTCCTCGTCGACCGTGATCTTCATCGTCATCTCGTCGAGGTACGGCAGCTCCTTGTTCCAGTAATCCTTGTTCTTGGCGTATTTCAGGTGGCTCTGCGGCACGTACTCGGCCAGCTTCCAGGGTCCGGTCCCGATCGCGGCGGTGGCCAGGTTCATCTTCTCGGCCGCCCCCTCCTGGACAATGGCGCCGCCCCGCAGGGCGGCGAACGTGGCCAGGAGCGGGGGATACGGCTTGCCGAGGATCGCCCTGGCGGTGTTCTTGTCGACGACCTCGATCCTCTCGATCATGTCGAACCAGTTCTTGTACGGCGCGACGGTCTCCTTGGCCATCATGCGCTCGTGCCAGTACTTGACGTCCGCGGCCGTGAACTCCTTACCGTCGTGCCACTTGACGTCCTTCCTGAGGAAGAACGTGTACTGAGTACCATCCGACGAGACGTCCCAGCGCTCAGCCAGCGCCGGCTGGACGTTCAGCTTCTCGTCGTACTGAGTCAGGCTCTCATAGACGTGCTCGAAGCCCTGGACGGCCGAGAAATTGCTGCTCTTGTGCGGGTCGAGCGAGACCGGATCGAGCTCCTGGGCGATCGTGATCGAGCCGCCCTTCTTGACCTGAGCGGCCGGCGCCGTCGTGGCCGCTGGCGGCGCCTCGGCCGGCTTGGCGGCTGCCGGAGCGGCGGTCGGCGGAGCGGCCGGGGCCGCAGGCTTGGGGGCTTCAGCGGGCTTGGGTTCGGCTTTGGGCGGCGCGGTCGCGGCCGGCTGGCAGGCGGCCAGCAAGGCGCTCGCGGCGCCGAGCAGCACGGACCGCTCCAGGAACATCCGGCGAGTCAGGCGAAACTCCGTGGCCATGTCTACCTCCTCATGTCCAGGTTCTTAGTCAGCGAACGGAAAGCGCGTTCGGCCACGCACCTCAGGATTGCAGATATTACGAGGAAACTGGCCGGACAAGATTCTCTTCATCTCCTCGGCCCCTTGCCGCTGGCCTGAGCGGACCGCCTCGTCGGAGTAGCCGGCCGCGTGGGGGGTCACGATCACGTTGTCGAGCAGCAGGATCGGGTTGTCCGGCGGGGTCGGCTCAACCTCGAAGACGTCCAGTCCCGCGCCTGCGATTCGCTGCTCCTTGAGGGCGCGATACAAGGCCGCTTCGTCGATCAGGTCGCCGCGAGCGGTGTTGAACACCCAGGCCGATGGTTTCATCAGATCAAGTGTCCGCTCGTTCAGGATCCTGCGGGTCGAAGCGTTGGACGGGGCATGCAGCGACACATAGTCTGAACGGCTCAGGAGCTCGTCCAGGTCGACTAGCTCGGCGCCGCTCGCTTCGGCCTGCTCTGCGCTAACGAGAGGATCGTACGCGAGAACGTGCATGTCCAATGCGAGCATGCGGCGGGCTACCTCGCGGCCGATGTGTCCAAAACCGATCAGACCGATGGTCTGGCCATAGAGCGGCGGAACCGGGGATTGCTCACTGCGTCGCCACTGCCCGTTTTTGAGCCAGCTGTGGAGGGGGACGAGCTTGCGCGTAGCAGCCAGCAAGAACATCAGGGTGTGGTTGGCAACCTCGCGATGGCAGAAGAAGACGTTCGCGACCGGGATGCCGGCCCCCGTCGCCGCCTCGAGGTCGATGTAGTTGAAGCCGTGGCTGATCGTTACGATCCCTCGACAGCGCTCCATCGATCCGATCATCTCGGAGTCGATCTGCGAGACGCCCATCAGGCCATCGGCCTCAGGCAGGAGCGACAGCAGCCGCTCGCGCTCCGCGATCGGCACGGCCACTACCTGGGCGTCCACGTCGGCGAGCGTCGACCGCTCGACGGCCAGGGTATCGTCCGTATCCCCACGCCCGAGCAGCCCGCGAACCACCGTCAGCGGCATCCCCGACTCCTGTCAGCGTCTTCGCGCCAGTATAGCCGAAGGGTGGCAGGAGGGGAACCACAGACCCAGCGGGAGCTCGACCCACGACTATGTTACAATATGTGTGCGAATGGCCGCAGTCCGGGCTCACGTCATGCTGCCAGGCGAGCTCCTCAGGGAGCTCGATATGCTGGTCGGTAAGCGAAAGCGGAGCGCTTTCGTCGAAGCGGCGATCCGACAGAAACTGCAGCGCGAGCGGCAGACCGTCGCCCTTCGCAACCCGCTGGCCTCGATTGGAGACGGTAGGCCGCTCGAGTGGTCGAGCCCCGCGGGTGTGTCCGCATGGGTCCGCCAGCTGCGCTCGCTCGATCACTCGCGAGAGCCAGGTCCGCCGGGCTCGTGCGGCTCGTGACCACGTACCTCCTGGACACGGACGCGGTCGTCGATCGCCTCAAGATGTATCGAGCCACGGTGGAGCTGCTTGCTCGCCTGGTCCACGAGGCAATCTGCTAGCGACTAGCCCGGTGGTGATCGCGGAAGTGTGTGCGGGTCTGGCGCCCGCGCAGAGGCCGGCGGCCGCCCTCTTCTTAGATGAGCTGGTGTTCCTGCCCATCGATCCGAACGCCGCCAGACAAGCGGGTGAGCTCCGCCACGCCGCCGCCCGGCGTGGGATCGCGCTTTCGATCGCAGATACGTTGATCGCGGCCACCGCGATGGCCTACGGCGCGGGCCTCGTGACAGGCAACGTCAAGCACTAC
>WNGF01010750.1_pt1 | contig 10258 bp, 8 predicted proteins | sample 5400641 | NCBI WGS metagenome assembly WNGF01 (sample SAMN13153371, study PRJNA577476) | soil metagenome | isolation source: 80 cm soil or saprolite under grassland replicate 2 | place: USA:California | collected 2016-06-15
ATCGTGCCGAAGTTCTTCCCACCCGTCAGCGCCGCGTCGGTGATCGCGTTTATGATCGGAACGTTGAAGCTATCCCACATGATTTGACGAAGGGCCTGGATGTCCTGGATACGCTTTTTTTGAAGCGCCTCCTCAACTTCCTCCATCATTTCCTGCGTCATCAATCGCTGTTCTTCGATGAACTTCTTTTCCGCTTCAATCTCCTTGGCCGTGATTCCGATCCCGCCGCCCGGGACGTTGAACGCCTTATTGATGAGATCGCCCAGGGCGCCCAGCTTCACGGTCAGCGGCGCAAGCAGGTTGTTTGGGAGATCCTTCCCGACATTCGCGGCCTGTACCCGGAGCGCCTCGAGTTGCGCCCTGAACGCCTGGATCCCGCGGCCCTCTCCGAGCCGCTGATCGACGATCTTGATCGCGGCTTCCATGACTCGAAGCTGACGGTCAACATCCTTGCCGGTCATTACAAGGGCGCCTAGGGCATTGTTGAAGGCGTCCACTTCGGGGTTGATGATCGTGTTCTTGAGACCCTTGATGCTTGCAACTAGCTTTTCGGTGTCTGCGGTTATAAGATCAAATTCCGATCCGGGCGCGGACCCCCACCGTGGCGCTTTAGCCTGAGACAAGCCGGGGCCAAGGCCTGTTAGATCCTGAAGAAAGTCCTTAACACGATCAAAGACGCCCTTCTTGCTTTCAATGTGGCGTACAAGTAAATCAAACTCCTCGACGATAGCCTCGATATGCTTCGCCAGCGGCCCAAACATTCTGGCCGTCAACTCGCCTATCTTGCTAATCGCCCCAAGAAATTCCGGATTGTCGATCGCCTTTAGAACCCCGGCCATCCCCTTTTCTGCGTCGCCGCGGGCTCGATTAAAGCCATTGGCAAAGGCATCAAGCAAGGCGTCCTTGACCTTCGCCTTCATCGACTCGAAGGACTGGCCCATATCGCCGGCCCGGGCCGTCACCTCCTGCATACCCTTAATGACGCCCTGGAGCGTGATCTTGCCGAGCTCCAGATCCTTCGGGCCCAGGCCAAGCGCCGCAAGGATGTCCGAGTTCTGCGCCCGAATACGGCCACTCAAAAGGTGTTGGAACTCCTCTTGAATTGCCTGGATCGGACGCCCAATTGCCGTTGCGAATTGAGTTACATCGACAACCATCTTCCGGAAATTCTCAGGTGAGAATCCAGCACGCATTGCAAGAGGAAACTGGTCCCGATAGAACCGCGCTAGATCATCACCCGTTACGCGGGTTCGCTTCTGCGCCTCCTCAAAGAACGCGAGCGCCCTGCCCGCCTCCTCATGACTCTTCGAGACGGCCGCGAGAGATGCCTCGACATCCCGCAACACGTCGGCCTTTTGGATCCCTGCGCCGATCGCCTCGAGGGCACTCCGAACGCTCAACGTCACGCCGACTAGCGCCGCGAGCTCCATAGCAAGAGACTTGGCCTTCGACGTTACCTCCTCGAGACCATCGGAGCCCGACTGGCCTAATCCCTTTGCGGCCTGGCCGGCCTTGTTCAGATCCGCCGCAAGCTGAGGGATGACCTCTAACTTGTCGCCGCGGATGCGGATCACAACGCGTTGAACGAGTTCACCCGCCATAGATCACGAACGCGACGCCTTCACGGACGATCGGAGCAGCTCATTGACGGCACTCTCCGGGACGCGAACAAGGCGCTCTGTCGGGCGCACGCTTGGAAGACGGCCGCTCGAAATCATGCGGCGAACTGTGACTTCGCTTACCGACAAGCGCCCGGCGATGTCTCGCGGGGAGAGAAACCTATCGGATTCGTCGCTCATGTTCACTCCTGATTACTCCTGATCTAATGATCCGGGGAAATCTAGGAGGGTGTCCGGGTTAATTCGGTCGATTTTTCCCGGACAGTTTCCGGTGCTTCTCCCGCGCCCTCATGCGCCGCGCCGTTCGCTCGGAAACGAGGCCCAGAGAACGACGGACCTCGGCTTTCGTCTTCCCATGGTGCTCTAAAACGAAGCTGTGAACCTTCCGTATCTCGATGATCAGACCTGGAACCCTCCCTGGTGCAACAGCCCCCTCGAACCGCTCTCTCAGTATGTCGGTGGGCGGGACCGGGACCGGGACTTTCTTCGATCTTCTGCGAGCTTCACGCCTGGCGTCCTCGTACAGGCTGAAGCTGTCCCAGAGATCGCGCCTCCAGCGGCTCGCCATATCCTCCATCATCGTCAAAACGGGAGCCGAAACTGCCAGGACGGTCTTGGCGGTTGCAAGCCGCGGAGGCCGCCCTCTCCTGCGGGGAGGCAGCGGCTCGAATGAGAATGTCCCGTCCTTGTTGCGTCGCATCAGGCGCCCCGGGCGACTCAGGACCACCTTCGCCCACTTTCGCAGTTCTCCGTTCGTCGCGCCCCGAAGGAGGATAGCGAGGCACTTTTCTCGAGTCAGTTCGCCCGCAAGGCTCTTCACCTGACCCGGGCCCGCCACTGCGCCAAATCGACAACGACTGCGAGATCGGCCGCGGAGGCGGGGAGCTCGTCGGCCAGGGCAGCGGGTGGGTGTTCGACCTGATACGCGTGGGCCTCTCGGACACGGTTGGAAACGTAATTGACGGCACCCTCTCTACGCAACGCCGCCAAGCTGAGCCGGAGGATCTGCCCCGCCGCGTCCCCCAATTTGTAGTGGTACGCGGCCCGCATGAACTCTCGCAGCGCCTCGGCGTCCTCTCCTTCAAGCGTGACGCTCACTCTAACCGGCCCGGCCTGTTCTGAAGGTTGATCCCTCACGGTTCCTCCCTATCCCCTGGTGGGACGATTTCACTCCCGCTTAGACTTCTGAGGCTCGAGGGGCGCCCGAGACTTCCGGAGGTATTCGTCGATTGCAGACGCGACGACTTCCTGAAGCGTTCGGTTTTCCTTCATCGCGCGAACCTTCGCGGCTTCCCAGGTACGCCGAGGAAGAGCGAGGCTCGTCTTCTGGAGTTCGACCCCCTTCCGCCAAGCTGATTTTCTGGTCATTGCAGAAAAGATTACACCGCTAGATATCTGGCTGTCAAGAGGAAAAGCCCGTTGGAGAATCGTTGGGGGCGGGCCGGCCGCGCCCAGCCGCCACTGCCTGCCAGGATTATGGCGAACGATCCTTCCTCAGCGAAAGCCCACCACTCGAGTCTTCGATGCCGGCGTTGGCGTTGGCGTCGGCGTTGCCGTAGCCGCCGCCGTCGGCCTCCCTCGATCTCCTGGCGTCGGCGTCGGCGTGGTGGGGCGGCCCCTCGTGAGACTCGGTGATGGGGTCGGCATCGGCTCCAGTTGCGTCAGGAACAGGTCGTACTGCCCTAGCGTCGCGCCGTCGTAGTCGGTATCTTGCAGTCCCGTCGTGGTGACGTAAAGATCGTAGGTTCCGCTGACCGATGGTGTCCAGTCTAGGACCACGGCCGCATTCGAAACAATCGGAGAAAAGGCAACTACCTGGGGGGGAATCGCCACCGACTGAACTTGGACCTGGAGGTCCGCGAGCCGCTTTCCGGTCAACGCCGTAACCGGCGTCACGACGATGTGGACGTTTAGCCCCGCCCCGAGGCCCTCAACGGCGTAGGCGTTGAAGTAACGGAACGAGGTCGAGGTGACGCAGCCATAAATGTTGAGTACGTCTCCGAAGTTCTGGCCGTACAAGAACTGGTGTAGATAGCACTCGTGGGTATTCTCCTCCGCACCGCCAATTGTCGCGAGCATCGCCAGGATGAACGCCAGGATAAAACCAGAAGCGATCCTTTTCCCGCCTTTCCTCAGCGCGATGTGCATGGCATTCTCTTCACTTTCTTTCCCTGGAAAGCAGGGAAGCCGGCGGCGCGCAAGGGCTGAGGACAAGCCGGAGCCGGCAGGCCGCCCACATGGTTTCCTCCCTTGCTTGGATCGGTTGGGATAATTCTACACCCGAGCCTCAGGGAGAGAAGGCCGCTTCCGCGTCAAAAGTGTTTCTCGTGGGTGAAAGAATGGGTGAAAGAACTGGTGCCGGAAACGCCTTAATTCGTCGGTCTGACCGAGAGCGAATTGCGGGCTTTTCCGAGGGATTCCGACAAAACGGGCCGGCACGCCGGGGGTTCGAATCCCGGCGTCCCGACCACACAAACCCTCGCGAAATCCAATCGCCCGAAACCTCTAACCCTCGACGTTTCCGAACGTTTCGAGAGGTTTTGACGGATCGGCCCTTTTCCTGACTTTGCTGTTTTTTGCTGTTTTCTTGGGCCGGCATTCGGACCCATTTTCGGACACGTCGGGTCCCGGATGTCTTGATGGGCTCGCGCCCCGGTCTGTGACGTTGCCCCCTCGACACCTCGAGCGCATCGTTCCGCTACGCGAACCCAGGGGCCCAGGAACCGTGAAGATGGCATCGGTGTCTAATGGATTCATGGCGCCGACGAGACTAGCCCTCGTTCTGCTCGCCTCAGTCCTCGCAGTGTCACCGGCTCGGGGGCTCGACGCGACGCACACCCAACGAATCGTCTCAACCGCAGACCCGACCTCGCAGCCAGCTCGTGTCGTACGCAGGCCACGCGACCTATCGTCGTTGCTGGTCCGATGGACCTGGAAGGGGAGCCCGGACGCAGTCGTCATCAGCGGTGGTGTCGGGTATGTACGGTCTAGTGGTCGGCTTGTCGCGCTTCAGGCAGGAGATGGAACCGTCATCTGGGACAGAAACCTTGGCGGGACCGACTGCAGCGTGGGTGCAGGACCCGTCGTCCTCGGCAACGAACTGGTCGTGGGCTTCGCCGAGAAACTGTTCGTCCTCGATCCTGCGACGGGAGACGTGAGGCAGACCGTCACGTTCAACGGAAACGTTTCCCAGATTCTCATGCCACCTCTCACGGTCGTCACGGATGGCAACGATGGGACGGTTGAGATCCTGCGAGTCGATCCGCATCTAGGCCAGCCAACGGCCCGTCGCAGCGTTGGTCAAATAGTCTTCGACGCCTTCATCAAGGATGGCTTTCTCGTGCTGAATGTCGACGAAGGAGGCGGTTTGGACGACCAGACTGTCATCATCGGCCTCGGTGCCGACGACTTGGTGGAGCGTTGGCGTATTCCAGTTCACGCGTTCCCCCGCTTCGAGCGCGTTGGCGAACAGTTTTTCCTGCAGCTGGTCCTCGGCGAGAAGAGCCAGTTTTCCGCGATCGAACCAAGAACGGGAACCTTTGGCCGGGCCTTGCCGCCACGACTTCCATGCGCCGTCTCGTCCAGCGACCTACCCTGGGATCTCGAAATCACCAAAGAGTCCGACGACCGGTCGCACTCGTCGTTCAGGCGTAACTCCTTCGAAAACGGTCAACCTGTCTGGACAGTCGATCTCCCTTGCGCGCCCGGTGCCACGCTCAAGCGGGACCACGAGCTCCTGATCGATTGCGGACGCGGCGTTGGGCGAAGCACCCTGATCACTCTGGATTGGTCAATCGGACACCTGCTGCGACAATCTGCAGGGCTGCGTGACGTCCGCAGACTCCAGAGCTATGGTGATCTCGTCATCGCCGAGACCTTCGACGATGGTGTTGTGGCGTTCGACGCCAACCACCTCGGACCTCCGGAGGGCAAGCTGCGAAGCCTCCGGAATGAAGTACACCGCATCCTCGCCATCAAGTCGGGTGACGACAGCCCTATTGGCCGCGGTGATCACATCGGCAACACCGTGGCGGACCTCCAGGCGCTTGGCCCCGACGCGCTGACACACATTACTAACGAGATCCCAAGCCTCGGCACGACGTCGCTCGTCGGCGCAGCCCACGTTCTCGGGCATGCACATTACCGGAAGGCGGCTGCGCGGCTTGCGGCTCGCCTCCAAGGGCCGCTCGAAGAGCCCGGTGAAGGATGGGACCACTGGAACCCGCAGTTTGCGGTTCTGACCGCACTCGCGAAGATCGGCGGTCGGGAAGAAGTACCGCTCGTCGCCTCGATCCTAATGGACCCCCAGAGGAAGGGGTCGATCCGGCGCCAGGCTCTCGCGACGCTCGCGAGCATCGGAACGTCCGAAGCTTCCGCGGCAATCGGCCAAATTTTCAGATCATCGCCGCGGAAACCGGTCTCCTGGTGGTCCCCTCCGTCCCCCCAAGAGTTCGCGAGATTCGTGGGGCTGCCCGACGTCAAGCAGCGAGCCGAAAAGGCTCAGCAGAGTCAAGACGCGGAGGACTGCCGCCGATTGCTACGGGCGAGCGAGAGCACGCGCGTAGCCCGCCCGGATGGAATGTTTCTCCTGATCTTCCCAGACTCGTACCTCGGTGGACCCGGAGACCTATGGATCGCTGAGGCCGACGCGACCGGAACGACGAAGGGTTCGGCGCGTTTCACCGGCATCTCGATCCACGGACAGGGCCTAGTTCGGAGCCAGGAGATCGCGATCTCAGCTGAATTGAATGGCGATGCGCTGACGATCCACGACGGAAACGGGAAGAAGTACCAGGTCAGTATGAAGGCCCTCGACCTCGACTCCGACGGAGACGGCCTTCCCGACATCGTGGAACAGAGGCTCCGGACGGACCCGAAGAGCGCTGACACGGATGGTGACGGCGTGAAGGATTCCGAGGACCTCGCGCCGAACGCCCGACTCCAAAAGGCAAACAGCGAGGAGCAAGCCATCACGCTCGAGATCTTCCGTCAGTTCTTTATGTTTGAGCCGCCCCATGCGACCCGCGAACTCGCGATCATGGTGACCGACGCGGCGCTGAAATGGACCGGCCGAGCCGGGCCTACTATCTCTCTGGGCGAGGATGGGGACAAGAGATTCCTGGAGGAGGCGGGGTATGACGGCATTCCGCACATACGCATCAAGCCCCTGGGCCCGAAGGCTAAGAAGGGAGAGGACGACGAAGATCGTTTCGACCCCTACCACGTCGAAGGCGAGCTTCGTCCCGACGAACGACCCTACAAACTTGACCTCTATCGGGGTGGCCTGAACGCGATAGGCTACCGCGTGGTTGTTCGGAAGATTGGAAGCCGGTGGGTCATCGCTGACGTTCAGGTTGCGTACGTGTCGTGACCCGCTCGCCGCTGAGCCGCAAGGCGTTAAGCCACTCTGTGCGGAGGCCGCGTCTGTGACACGAAGGCACTTCAAGATGCGAGGCATCGTCTTCAGCCTTTTCGGTCTGGCGTCGTTGTTCGTCGCGGCAACGATCGCACAGTTCGAGTTCATGGCCCTTGCCATTGGCCTCGCCTGTTTCCTAATTGCTGCCAGCAGTTTCAGTAACGCCGGACAACTTGCCCCCTCTCTCCGGCCTTTCGTCAAGCGCTCGGTTCGCGTGGAGGTATGGGGAGCGTCTCTTCCGGCCACAACCGCGCCGTTGTTCGAACTCGACTCTGTATCGGCTGTTGGAGCAGGCCTACTGATTCACCTACGTGCCATTTCGGGCGGCCCCCGGACCTTGCTCAAGGTTGCCCAACCCGGATCAGCCAGACTCGAGGGCGCTCGACTTGAAATCGGCGAGGCGCGCTATGTCTCCTGGGCCGGCACTAAGCTCAAGCCGCACGTCGGAAAGCCCGCGCTGGTGCTCCTCATCGACGCGATGCCGTAGTGGCGCCCCTACCGGTGCCCCCCGGCCGGCTCTCGACCGGTGGGGGCCCCATCGTTCTTGCCTATCAGAGTAATCGAATCAAACGATCACCAGCCGACCCGGAACAGGAGTAGCCTTGATCTAGTCGTCGGCCGCGCCCTTCGCACAAGAGGCGGTGCCTTTCGCACAATTGGCCGCACCGACTAGATACACGCCGCTCCGGGGTAATCGGGGCGGCGTTTCGATGGTACCCTGTTCGCCATGAAGCGCAGGGCGCCATTCGAACTATCGCCGGCGAGCTGCCCGGCTTGCCGCAAAGCCAGAAGCGGCCTGGGCCCGGAGGAGACGTGCTCTCTCCACTTCTCGCCGCCGACAGAGAGGCCCCAAGTCCCGAGAGCCAGCCTGTGGGCCGTAGCGGATGCGGCCGACCGCTTTCTCGAGTGCTCGGTGTCGAACCTCTCCATCTACGCGGACAGGCGGCAGGCCCTGGCCACCGCCCTCATGCGCCTGCACCTCCCGTAGCGCGGCGGCGCTTGCCGCGCCTACCACCACCCTCGCTTCGGCCAATCTAAACGGGGAGAGACGTCGCCTGCCGTGCTCGACGCCATGGCGCTTTAGCGGAGCGCCGACCGGTGGAACAGAACTTAACCCTTTCTTTCGCGCCCTGAGCGGCCCCCCGCCGGTCCGGCGCCTTTTCTTGGTCTCGGGAAGCGCGCAACTGCTGCTGAACCTGCGCGTATGCGAGGCGTCGCCTTCAACTCATGAAGGAAGGATGTGAGGATCGGCGACGGATCGCCCTGTCGATATACGACTCCCGTTTCGGTGAAGACGCCGCTGCCCGCGAGCGGACGGAACACGACCCTCGATGCGGACACCTGCTGTAATGCCGGATCGACGAGAGCGATCGTCAAACCGGCCGCGATCATGCCCAAGACGGTGCGGGTTGAGGGAAGCCCACCTTCCATGGTGATCGGCGGTCCAAAACCCGCCCGCCGAAAAACCGCGAGCAAGTGGTCATAGGAACCGGGCGAAAGATGCCTTGGCCAGAGCGTGTACGCCTCTTTCGACAGCTCCTCGAGCCGGATGGTGGTGTTGCGAGCCATCGGGTGTTTTTCGGGAAGTGCGACCAGAAGTCGCACCCGGCCCGTCGTTTCGGTGACTAGGCCTTCGCCCTTCAGTGGAAGGCCGACGAATCCGATGTCGATCCGGCCCTGGTTGAGGGCGTCGACCTGGCCCTCCGGAGTGAGATTCTCAAAGAGGATCTCGATAGAGGGAACGTGCTCCGCAAAGAGGCGGAGAGCCTTGCCCAAAAGGAGCCAGTCGGTATCTGGGGAGATTCCAATGACAAGCTTCCGAGACTCCTCTCTCGCCGTCTCCCTAGCGAGACCGGCAGCGTGCTCGGCCGCGGCCAGAATCTCGCGCGCCTCCTGGAGGAACCCCTGGCCGGCTGGGGTCAACTCCACATGCCGCTTGGTTCGCCGGAGGAGATCCACCTTGAGCTCGCGCTCCAGGTTTTGAACCTGCTGGCTCAAGGAAGGCTGGGAGGTGTGCAGTCGGCTCGCCGCATGCCCGAAATGAAGCTCTTCGGCGACGGCGACGAAATATCGAAGATGACGAAGCTCCACACGGACCTCTTTAATCGTTGGGCGGTCTCAATCTTATCGGAACAAACGATTGGACGCGCGTCAGTGAAGCGCACATGCTCGCTCTCTGGCACCCCAAAGCCCGCCGAGTGAAGGCTCTCGCGGACCTGGATCGAGATCTACGAAGTGGCTCCGGGTGAGAGGACACGAATGAGGAAAAAGGGTCGGGCGCGGAGGCTCGCGGCTCAGGTCTCCCCGGCGGACCACGTCTGGAGAGTCGTCACGCGAACGCCGCCGGTGTTCGGCAGAAAAGGCATCTCATCAAGTACGTGGGCAATTCGGAAACGACTGATTTGAAAGGAACGTCATGAAGATTCGTCCGCTCTACGATCGGATCCTTATCAGGAGGCTGGAGTCCAAGGAGACTAAGAAGGGCGGGATCATCATCCCCGACACCGCCAAGGAGAAGCCGATGGAGGCGGAAGTCGTCGCCGTCGGCAAGGGGAAAGTCAACGAAGAGGGGAAGCAGTTCCCGCTCGATGTGAAGAAGGGTGATCGCATCCTCATCGGCAAGTACGCAGGGACCGAGATCAAGATCGACGACGTAGAGCACCTGATCCTGCGTGAGGACGAAGTGCTCGCAGTGTTTGAGAAATAACGACTCAAGGCGATAAAGGAGAAACAACCATGGCTGCCAAGACCATTATTTACGGCGAGGAGGCGCGCCAGCGCGTTCTCCACGGCGTTAATAAGCTCGCCGACGCCGTCAAAATAACGTTGGGCCCCAAGGGGCGCAACGTCGTCATCGAGAAGAGGTTCGGCTCCCCCACGATCACCAAGGACGGCGTCACCGTCGCCAAGGAGATCGAGCTGCAGGACGCGCTCGAGAACATGGGCGCTCAGATGGTGCGCGAGGTCGCCTCCAAGACCTCCGACGTTGCGGGCGACGGGACGACGACCGCCACTGTACTCGCCCAGGCGATCTACCGCGAAGGGATCAAGAACGTGACCGCGGGCGCCAACCCGATGGAGTTGAAGCGCGGCATAGACGCGGCCGTGAAGGCGGCGGTCGAGTCCCTCGATAAGCTGTCCAAGCCGGTCGAGGGCAAAGACATCGCACACGTCGGCACGATCTCGGCTAACAACGACACAGAGATCGGCAAGATCATCGCTG
>WNGF01023388.1_pt1 | contig 10258 bp, 9 predicted proteins | sample 5400641 | NCBI WGS metagenome assembly WNGF01 (sample SAMN13153371, study PRJNA577476) | soil metagenome | isolation source: 80 cm soil or saprolite under grassland replicate 2 | place: USA:California | collected 2016-06-15
GAGTCCCATGCAGAGTACGAGTAAAGATCGCAATGGGTGTACGGGATCACGCTGTTCACCATGCTAATCCATGACATGTTGTTGCTTGAATCCCAGACATCATTTACCTCCGCGGCATTTACGACAGTCACGCCAGCTCCCGGTCGTGCATTTCGCGCGGTCGTAACGCCATCCTGTCTTGCGTTCGTCCAGTCGATCATTGGCTGTACGCGCTCTGGTGGAGCAGAGGGCAAATCCTGGCAGTGGCAGGAAAGATCGAGGCGCAGAATGTGATCGCCCTCGTGATTCTGAAACACAAATGTTTTTCCTGAACCACGATAAGTGTCCAAGAGATAAATCGCGAGATTGTACATCGCCTGCTGCTCAGTATTTCGTTCAGACGCGGTGAGCCCGTCCAGCACGGAGTCGTAAAAACCGAATTTTGTCACGTCTTCAGAACCGTTGGTGTAGATGGGCACATTTGACATGATATTGAGAACGAACGTTTTGAACGGCCTCTGAAAAAGCGCTGAAAATTGAGGGCTGCTTGCTATCGAAACGAGTCTGTTTTCGGGTGTGGTGTAATACCAGGATGTGGGAAAGCTCGGGTTGGCAGTGTAGTGATACCAAGATACCGCGTTCGGATGTAGCCAAACCTTTATTACATTTGTTCCAAGGCGAGCAACCTCGTCAGCGCCCTCATTAAGATAATCACGCTTGGTGCCATCGGTTACCGGCCATGACCCGATTGGAAACGAATAACGGCCATCGATATGTGCAACTCCAACGACATCGCGAATATCCGCAGCGAAGCCACTTGGAGTAATGGCGATAAACACTGCTGTGAGGACAACAATGCAGCGAATGTTCGAGAACACAGAGATCCCCCTTTCTTTGATAAAGCTGATTTGGCAGATGAGCAGAAGCGGGCTCAGCCGGTGTACAGGTTCCTGCAGGAAGGCAGTACTAACGTCAATATAATATACAGATGGAATTATGTCAAGGCGTAATTATTCTCCTAGTATTTCTCGCGGACAAGCCGACGGTAGGCGCGCCGTCGCATTCTCTGTTGGGGTTCGCATCAACGGACTAACATCTCTCCATTGGCTCGCTTCGGCGCCACAGCGATTACGATCACGGCTATCGTCCTCCCGCTGACCGCCCGGGCGCGCGAGCGGCGGTTCTGGATCTTCTCGTCGCGTCGACAGCGGTGGCGGTCATCATCCTGCTCCCGTTTGTTTTGCCCTATCGCCACCCGGAAGTTTTTCGCGCGGGCGAGCACGTCCACCACCCGTTCCTCCAGCATCACTTCGAGGACCTCGGCCAGCAGCACGAGGCCTCGACTCTCGGAATGTGGACGTTCCTGGCCACCGAGATTCTTTTCTTCGGCGGCATCTTGTGTGCGTACTGGGTCTATCGCGTCATCTATCCGGAAGCGTGGGCCATCGCCGGCGAGCAGCAGAACACGCTTGCCGGCGGCATCAATACGCTCGTGCTCATCGTCAGCTCGCTGACTATGGCGTGTGCCGTTCGGGCGTCGCAGCTTGGCAGTCGTCGAGGTACTGTCGCTTTACTCTGCTCACGTGGTTCGCCTCGACCCTTGATCTCGGCTGGGCCAATACGCCGATCGCGCTGCTGATCGCCACAACGAAAGCGGTGCTGGTGATTCTGTTCTTCATGCACGTCATCCACTCCACCCGCCTAACCTGGGTGGTGATCATCGCCTCATTCGTGTGGCTCGGCGTCTTGTTCGTGCTCACCTTCAGCGATTACTTGACGCGGTACTGGGCGATTTACTAGAGCGCTTCAGCGAACCTCGCCACACGAATACGCACGATGCCACGGCTGTGGTGAGGCACAGCAAAAGACCTATGTAAAAGCTGATCGGAAGATAGTAGACCATGATGTCAGAGTGGCCGGTTGGGACCATGAAACCTATGAACGCGCCATTCACGCGATAGGACCGCGTGTCATAGCCATTCACTTTTACTCGCCAACCCGGCGTGAAGGGCTGACTCGATGCGATGAGAGTCGGGGCAGTTGCATCAACTGTGAAAGAGAAGCGAGTCCCGGTCTGATTTTGGCGGATCGCCCCTACTCGCGCAGCGTCTGTCTGCAGCGCGCCTTGGTCACCCTCGACAATGACTTCTTCAGCGAAGCTTCGAATTGACCTAAGCCGAGGGAGTGTCGATGGTCCCGTTGAGTAGCGTAGAGGGACAAAAAATCGGCGCAGAGCACTCGTGGATTCGTAGAGTTTACCGTCAGCTCCTGCATACCGTAAGTGCCAACCGGGTTGTTCTCCAAGGCCCGGCTCCGTCATCGCAAAGCGTACGTTCAGGAAGGCGAGACCAGGCTGACCGATATCCTGGACTCGTTTGACATCGTCAGACTGTGGGAACTCGATGAGTTTGAAGAACTGCCGATAGAAATCGAATTCCATCGGATCAGAGCCTCGAATATCCTCAAGTCCGTACTGAGCGGCAGCATTTGGCATGAGCACCCAATCGAACCCTACGATGCGAAATGGCTCTGACGGTGCATTACTTCGCAGGGCATTCATAATTGGTAGTGACATTCGGTAATAGCGCTGTGGGGCGGAAGAGTTGAATTCCGAATTGAACGCGAAGAGCTCGATGCAGAGGCACCCAAATGCCAAGTGCGGAATCGCACGTTGTTTGTCTCGTAAACGCAGGAGTTCGGCCGCGCCGGCAAACAGCAGAATCATTGCGATGCCTACGGCGTCGCGCGGCTCGAGCGTAACTCCGAGTTTCTTCACAAAGACCCAAGTCGCTGCCAGGAAGAGGGCGGCTGACGCGAGCACGAAAAGCGCCTTAATGCCTCTGCCGAAATGATCGAGCGCATAGGCGCTCGCGATAGCGATAAACAAGACGCTTACGAAGCGAAGTCGGTCATTCGCGCAGAAAGACAACGGAGGTACGGCGTTGACGACGTGCGCGATCACGGTCCAGTTCATCGCAATCGTAAAAAGGGCGAGCGCGGTGACGAAAAAGAACAACGCACGGCGACTACGGCTTGCAAGCGATGCGATGCCGAGCGCGAGACCGAGCAATCCCACGTAGGTAGGCGCGACCATGCTGTAGTTGAGGATCCAGTTCCAGCTCCCGCGTGCCGGATGGCCGAATCCATTCGGGTTGAGCGCTAGCCATGCGCCTTGAATCGGAAAAGTAAACACATGTCCGGCGGTCGCGATCTCATTGAACCGACGACTAAGAGAAACTTGCTGCGCAACAGGCAGCCAGGCCGGCGCCGATATACCGACTGCCATCACGATAGACCATCCGATGCGGTACCAAGCAGCCAAATGGCGAAGCTCTTGTTCGCCTGCGATCAAATCGATTCCAACGATCATCACGCCTGCGATTGCAAGATGTACAACGGTTTCAGGGTGCCCGCCGGTCAAAGCACTAACTGCGCATAGCGACAAGAGCACGGGCCACCTCAGTTGTGAAGATTGGACCGTTCGTCGTAAAGACCATAGAAGGAGCGGAAGGAGAGCGCTTACGGAAGTCAGCGGATAAAACAGATACACCGTCTCAAAGACTGAAAAGCTGAACAACGCCGCACCGAAAAGCGCTGCGCCATCGCTGCGGCCCTCGTCCTTCAGTAGTAGAAATGTGAAAATGAATGAGACGAACAACTTCACAAAAGCCATTGCAACAAGCTGTTTGGGAAGCGGAACGAGAAGCGTCACCAGAAAGAAAGGGCCAAACGGCGCTGACTGGCCATTTCCAAGCAGTGGGTAACCTGAGAACTGATAACGATTCCACAGTGGCCAGTTCAAGGACGAGAATTGCTCCCGCACGAGTTGCATCCAAGGCAGGATTTGTTTAACGGTGTCGTTGGTGAGAGCGTTGCGAACATGTACCTCACCAACGATTCCGTGAAAGGGATACCCGCGTGCGACCTCGTCGACCGGTACAAGGATTCGAGTCGAGAGAAAGCCCGGCGCAAGAAATACACTGCCGAGAAATAAAGCGATCGCCGTGACCTGCCACGGGAGCGGCGCGAACCATCGGCGCAGAATTATCGCGAGCACAACGCATGGAGTCGTTGCCCCGAGAAGCGTGATGAGCGAGATCATCCTCTCTCCATCATGGCGGAATTCCTCTGATATGATCTACGAAACTGCACCCGAGGATCGTCCAATGATCCCAGCCAAACCGTTCGCGGTCGCCGTCATGATCACGATTTCCGTTATACCCACACTATTCGGAGATTGCCCGAGCGGCGCCGCACAGTGTGGACTCATTTCGACTCGGCCAGGGTGTTCACCAGGTGTGAACTACGCTTCCAATTATGTGCAGAGCGCGGAGCCGATTCTTCGCGCGAACGGAGACGTAGACATTCTTCGCTCATGTATCAGAACGGTGCATGGCGCATCGCCTACTCTTCCACTCGTTCGTACGCTGACCGCCCGAATGCTTGCACGAGCGACAGCGCTCCCACGGATGTGTGTTCGAATAATTGGGATCGTGTCGGCCGCATCGACCTTCCTGACCTGCTTTGGTCGGCGACTCCAGCGCAAGTGACATCGGCCTGGGTCGATCCCGTAGATCCGAGCTGTCAACCATTCGGATCGTGTGCAGCTCCATACAGCAGCAACCCTCCGTTTGGTTCGGGTCTCTTGCCCGCCTATCTTCCCCTAAATGCTTCAACATTTTTGTATCACGAGGATGGATCAGCACCGAGCTACAAGGGTTGTCCGACGCCATGGATTCGCTCCGTTGTTACGCTCGATCAGCAGGTTTTCTTTGATTCGTGTCTAAGCTTTACCCGAACATTGGCGAAGGAGCGCCGACGCAGATCTGGGATGTAGCTCAGGGCTCTGACGGAGCTCTTTACATGCTTGCTGACGTTGCCAATTACAACATCTCAACCATCTACGAATGGAAATCTGTCGCGAACGGCGGCATACCGGCGGGCGTCGCGTGGACACGGACATCTCGAACGTGGATTGCACCTACCGCCGATGGAAGCCAGGGCGCACCAGCACTGACGAACAATTACGTCTACTCAGTTTCAAATGCCGCGTACGTGAAAAATGAGAACCGAACAATTACGGAGCCGCGCATAGTCATTTCCAACATTACGAGCGGAAATCACTTCGGATGTGCGCCCAATGACCCTCCAAGTTGTTATGACGACTCGATGAGCGCTGTCACTGGAAGATGGATGCTTTATTACTGGGCAGATCAAAATGCGGTCCTCCCGTCAGGATTTGGGAGTGACGCAGGCTCGTGTTCATTTAGTGGTGATTTCGACACGATTGACAATTCGCAAATCACCGGGTGGGCCTGGGACTCGTTTTCGCCGTCGACCCGCGTCGATGTCGATCTGTTCGATGGCGAAACATACGTGCAGACGATTCCCTGTGCGACGTACAGAGGTGACTTGCAAGCTGCGGGCATCGGTGATGGTGCACACGCGTTCATCGTCACGACTCCAGAGTCCTTCAACGACGGCGCGACACATTCGATCCACTTGCGATATCAAGGAACAAACGAAGATCTGCCAAACAGCCCACGCAGTTTCTCGATCCCGCCCCATTTCGAAGGGAATCAGGACAGTACGTCATGCTCGATGATTACTGGTTGGGCGTGGAACAGTAATCAACCAACAACGGCGATTTCTGTTGATATTTACGACAGCTCCACTTATTTGGAGACCATTCCTGCAAATCTGTACCGCGGTGATCTTGCGGCGGCCGGCAAGGGCAACGGAGTGCACGCGTTTCAGGTACCCACACCGTCAGTGTTTCAGAACGGAGCTCAGCACTCCGTCTTAATCAACTATGGCGGAACGAGTACGCCGATTTCCAATAGCCCGGTGACGCTTACCTGCACGCTCCCGCCGGCTCCGGCAAACGTTACTGCGACGTCGACAAGCGGGACGAGCGTCACAATCACTTGGTCAGCGGTGATCGGTGCTGACCATTACGAGGTCTCCAGGCGCGCCTTGAACGGATTTGTGGTGCTTGCCTCTACTGTCGCTAATTCACCTTTCGTTGATGGCACTGCGGCCGAAAATACGTCTTACCTGTACTACGTGAGATCCTTCAATACATCGAACATCGCGAGCGGCTACAGCGCGCCGGATCTGACGACGACCGTAACATTTGTTGACGATCCGCTTGTTGCTGGTTCTACAGTGATTAAGGCCGCACACATCGATCAACTTCGGCAGGCGGTCAACGCAGTTCGGGCTTTAGCGGGCTTGTCGCCCTCTTCCTTCACTGATGTTTCAGTCATTGGTCTAGCGATGAAAACTGTCCACATTCAGGAATTGCGATCCAATCTGGATGCGGCAAGATCGAGCCTCGGACTAGCAGCGCTAATGTACACGGATGATCCGATCACGCCAGGAAGCACGGTTATCAAGGCCCTTCACATTGGTGAGTTGCGGAATGGCGTCAAGTAGACAATCGTTCTTCCTATTTCTGAAATCGAGAACGCCCGACTATTAGCGTGGCTCGGCGATGATCACCGTCGAGAAGCTCGGGCGGCGGCGCATCTCCTCTCGGTCCCACTCGATCAGTCGCGCAATCCATCGATCGAATTCTTCCTGCGGTAGGCCGTCTTCGTTCGGCTTGCGGAGATTCGGATAGACGACAGAGAGCAGATTGCCGCCGTAGTCGCGGCGGTCGACGATTTTGAATCGCCGCTCGGTCGCCGGCACGATCTCGCTCGAGGCGATCGCCTCCGTCGGATCCTCGCGATTGATCGGCGCGCGGACGAGATGCGGCCGCCGCATTTGCGACGGCAGCCGGTAGTAGGCGAGATTCATCGGCAGCAGCTTGCGCCAGCTCCACTCGAATCGCGACGGACCGACGTACTCGTCGTACCAGAGAAATCCGTCGGGCCGCAGCGCGCGGGCGACGAGATCCAGCAACTCATCCAGCCGGTCGAAATGATGCAGCGAGCCGTGAAAGAGAATCGCATCGAACGACTTCGGATGCACACGCAAAAAAGACCAGGCGTCTGCAACGATGTACGTGATTGGCCGGCCGTCGGCGAGACGGCGCGCTTCCTCGAGCGGCGTCTCGCTGATGTCGATCCCCGTCACATCGCGCGAGATGTTCTCGTCGATGAGCGAACGTTCCAGACCGCCGGTCCCGCATCCGATGCTCAGGCATGGACCAATCGATCTGCCGAGGTGCCGGCGCAGGGCGGTGATCGGCCAGACGTTGGGATCGCCGCTCACGCGCTCGTTGATCGCCCGGCGCACGAGCGGATGGGCCATCCAGATCTGCTCGTCGACGTGGTGCTCGAGGTTTTCCCAGTAGGTCACGAGCTCATCACGACGATTTTCCTGACCCACGCGCTCTCGGTGAGCTCGCCGAGGATGAAGTCGGCAACATCGGCGCGGCTCACCCTCGGAAAACCGCGAACTTCGAGATGCTCGCCGACGCGGTACTTTCCCGTTCGAGGACCATTCGTCAGCGCCACCGGGCGCACGATGGTCCACTCGACAGGGCTGGCAGTGATCACCGCGTCCGCTTTCGCTTTGTCGGCGTAGATGCTCCGCAGCACTGTTCGAAAAAAGAACTTCTGAATCGTGCTTGCATCTTTGAAGGAATCACCGACTCCAAACGCAGACATCAAAATCAAACGCTTCACGCCCGCTTGTTCCAGAGCCGGAAGAAGGACCGTTGTGGCGCGAGTCATGATCCCGCCCTTCAGCGATTTTGATGTCCCGAGGGCGCTGAGGACCGCATCGCGCCCGCGGACGGCATTGCGAACCGCGGTCGTGTCAGTGGCGTCGCCGCGGATCACCTCGATCGTGCGGGCTTCGTGGAGTTTCTTTGGATCGCGGACGAGGGCCGCGACCGCGTATCCCACGTCGAGCGCCTGCTTCACGATCTGACGCCCAGTAGGACCTGTGGCTCCGAGGATCAGCAGCTTCATCGCGGCAATTGTAGGTAAACTGCGGCGCGTATGCGTTATCTCGTCACCGGCGGCGCCGGCTTCATCGGATCGAATTTCATTCGTTTTCTCTTTCGCAAGTACGGCACTGACGCGGAGATCGTCAATCTCGACAAGCTGACGTACGCCGGAATCCGAGAAAACCTCGCGGAATACGAGGGGAAGAAGAACTATCGATTCATTCACGGCGATATCACCAATCCCTCCGATGTCGCCGCGGCGTACGGCGACGGCGTTGAATTCGTGGTCAACTTCGCCGCGGAGACGCACGTCGATCGCTCGCTCATGGAAGCGGGCTCGTTCATCCAGACCGACATCCACGGAGTGCTCGTCCTGCTCGAAGAGGCGCGGAAGCATGCGCCGAAGCTCAAAAGGTTCGTTCAGATTTCAACCGACGAGGTGTACGGCTCGATCGAGCGAGGCTCGTTCAATGAGAGCGATCCGCTGAATCCGCGGAATCCGTATTCGGCGTCCAAAGCGGGCGGCGACCGCATGGCCTACGCATACGCGCAGACATATGGACTGCCGGTGATCATCACGCGAGCGTCCAACAATTTCGGACCGTGGCAGTATCCGGAAAAGCTTATCCCGCTCTTCGTCACCAACGCGATCGACGACCTTCCGCTGCCGCTCTATGGCGACGGCCGCAACGTCCGCGACTGGCTCTTCGTCGAGGATCACTGCGCGGCGATCGATTTCCTCATCGAGCGCGGCACCAATTCCGAGGTGTACAACATCGGCGGAGGCAACGAGCGGGAGAATCGCGAGATCACCCGCAAGATCCTGCAGATGCTGAAAAAGCCGGAGTCGCTGATCAAGCCGGTCGCCGATCGTCAAGGTCACGACCGCCGTTACTCTCTCGACACGACAAGACTCGAGCACCTGGGCTTCAAATGCGAGACCGATTTCGATGATGCGCTGCGCCGCACAGTGCAGTGGTACGTCGAAAACGAGCGCTGGTGGCGGGCGATCAAAGAGCGCAGCGCCGAGTTTCGCGAGTACTACGCGAAACAGTACGGAGCTAGGTGACCTAACCCCCCCAGCGCGAAATCCAGCGCGATCTGAAGCTCCCGGTGTTCAAAGTGCACTTCAAACCCTGCCATCGCGCGCAGTCTCGACCGTGAATCCCTGCTGGCGCACGATCGCCGCGAACATCAGCCGGATGGGCTCATCATCATCGACGATCAGCGCGCGCGGTGCACTCACGCGCCGTATCTTATGTGAGTGCCCAGATCAGCAGAAAAGGACCGACGACAATGGCCAGCAGGATGGCGATCGGGATGAGGATGGCAGCGATCACCGCTACCACTGCGAATAACACCGCCAGCTTGATGATCACGACGACTGCAATGATCGGCAGAAACAGCAGCTTCAACGGCAGCAGCACGATTTTGAATGTCATCTTCAGCGCGAAGATCGTCAGGACAAACGCCGCCATGGCGCAAAAAGCGACAAAAAAGAACGTGAAGAGCGTCATGAGCGTGACCATGACTCCGCCTCCGTTTTAGGCATACGTCAGGCCGGGCCTTGGGTTGCATCGGGCCAACGGAGCCCGCGCGGACCGACATACACGGATTGTGGGCGGATGATCCGATTCGCCCGCCGCTGCTCGAGACAGTGAGCGATCCAGCCGGCCACCCGGCTGATGGCGAACGTCGGTGTGAACAGCGGAGCTTCCAGGCCGAGGCCATGGAGGAGAAGGGCGGTGTAGAACTCGACATTCGTCTGCAGCCGCCGGCCTGGCTTGTACTCCTCGAGGAGGCGGACCGCGGTGCTCTCGACTGCTTTGGCGAGCTCGTAAAGGTGCATGTCACCAGTCTTGTAGAGCCGTTCGGCTGCCGCGGCGAGCACGTCTGCGCGGGGATCGCGGACCTTGTACACGCGATGTCCGAAGCCCATCAGCCTCTCTCCCGCCTCGATCTTCGTCCGCAACACCTCCTCGGCACGCGACGCATCGCCGATCTCGAAGACGGTTTCGAGGGCCGGGCCGGGCGCGCCGCCGTGCAGCGGCCCTTTGAGCGCGCCCACGGCTCCGACGATCGCCGAGACGAGATCGGAGCCCGTCGAGGTAATCACGCGAGCGGTGAAGGTCGAAGCGTTTAGGCCATGATCGACGACGGTGTTCAGGTAGATTTCCAGCGCTCGGACGCGTTCATCCGACGGCACCTCTCCGGCGAGCATGTAGAGATAGTTCGCCGCGTGGCGCAGGTCGTCGCGTGGGGCGATCGGCTCCTGATGATGAAGGATTCGCCAGTACGCCGAGACGATCGTCGGAAATGCGGTAAAGAGTTGCTCGGGAACGAGCAGTCCTGCCGCCGCGCGCAGCGCATCCATTG
>WNGF01017013.1_pt1 | contig 10257 bp, 8 predicted proteins | sample 5400641 | NCBI WGS metagenome assembly WNGF01 (sample SAMN13153371, study PRJNA577476) | soil metagenome | isolation source: 80 cm soil or saprolite under grassland replicate 2 | place: USA:California | collected 2016-06-15
CGTGTGGACGTTTACTTGCTCCGGCTTCAAACCCAGGATTTCCCCGGCGCTCTTCTGGTCCATGGTCTGGAACTGCGTGCCGGTCCAGATCTCACATCCGTCCGCCGCGACCCTCACCGTGCAGTTCATCGGCTCCATCGTCGCGTGCGCGAGGTACGGCAGCTCGTACTCCGCCTCGACAGTCTTCGCGGCCGACTTCATCGCCGCCTCGACATCGCCCGCGGCCGCCGCCTTCGCGCCCGGCGTCGCTGCCATCGCGCGAAACTCCTCGCGCATGCGGTCGGTATCTAGCTGCGCTCCCGGTCCCGGGTCCCAGTCGATCTCGAGCGCGTCGCGCCCGAGCTTCGCCGCCCAGAAGTGCTCGGCGACGACCGCGACGCCCGAGGGGACCTGCACTACGGTCTTGACGCCCGGGATCGCCTTCGCCTTCTCTGCCCTCAGGCTCCTGACCTTGCCGCCGAAGACGGGCGAGCGGGCCACGACCGCCGTCAACATTCCGGGCAGCCGCACGTCCATGCCGAACTGTGCGCGGCCCGTGACCTTCTCGGGAGAATCCAAGCGCTTTGTCGGCTTGCCCAGGAGCTTCCATTCCTTGGGGTCCTTGAGTTTCACCTGCGCGGGTGGTTTCGACTTCTGCGCCGCGGCTGCGAGCTGCCCGAAGGAAAGCCTCTGACCTTCGTGGATGACGTGGCCTTTCTCGGCCCGGCAGGAGGATGGATCAACCTTCCAGCGCTCCGCCGCGACGGCGATCAGCATTTCGCGGGCCAACGCTCCCGCCTGCCGGTAGCGGTCGAATTCCGACCAGGTCGAGGTCGAGCCGCCGGTCATCTGTATGCCGTAGGCGGTGTGCGCGTAGGCCGGCGCGGCCGGCGCGTGCTCGACGCGCACCTTCGTCCAATCGCATCCGAGCTCTTCGGCGATGAGCATCGGCAGCGTGGTCCAGATGCCCTGGCCCATCTCCGAATGTGCGAGAAGGACCGTGACGCTCTCGTCCGTGCCGATTCGCAGGAAAGCATTCGGGTCGGGAAGGGGTTTCGCAGCCGGTGCCTGGAGGGCCGCGAGTCCCATTCGCGGCGCGACGGTGAAACCGATGACGAGGCCGGCGGAGGTCTTCAGGAATTGCCGCCGATCCACGCCGGACCCGAGCCGCCGCGCGCTCATGCCTTCCTCCCGGCCAGCTCAGCGGCCCGATGAACGGCCGCGCGGATTCGCTGGTACGTTCCGCAGCGGCAGAGGTTCGCCGAAAGGGCGGCGTCGATGTCGGCGTCGCTCGGATTCGGCTTGGCCGACAGCAAACCGGCCGCCGCCATGATCTGCCCTGGCTGACAGTAACCGCACTGGACGACGTCCGCCTCGATCCAGGCCCGCTGGACCGCGTGCAGTCCGTTGGCGGAGACCCCTTCGATCGTGGTCACCGAGCGGCCCTTCACCGCCGCGGCCGGCAGCACGCATGAACGCACAGGCCGGCCATCCACGTGAACCGTGCACGCGCCGCACTGCGCCATCCCGCAGCCGAACTTGGTGCCGGTCAGCCCGAGCAGGTCACGGAGGACCCAGAGGAGCGGCATGTCGTCGGGCGCCGGGACGTCGTGCTCGCTGCCGTTGACCCTGAGCTTCATGGCGGCCTCCAATATGAGGTCAGCGGGTCACCTGGTCACCTTTGCCACGGCCACCTTGTTGACGCCGCTGCAGGCGAGATAGATCTCATCCCCCGGCGTGGCCACCATGTTCCGCACGACGCCGCCGCCGGAAGGGATGGGCCACTTCTGAAAAGATCTCGTCTTCGGATCGAAGGCGACGAGGGTGTTGGGCTTGATGCCCGACTCGCTGTACCAGACGATGCCGTCGCTCGTGGAAGCGATACCGTAAGGGTGCGAGCGCGCTCCTCCCGGGGAAGCCCACTCCTCGACCTTGCCGCTCTTCGTGTCCAGACGTCCGATGTAACCTCGCGCGAAATCGCAGTAGTACAGCGAGTGGTCGGGATTGTTCGCGATCCGGCGAGGCCGCGCTCCGTCGGGCAGACTGTATTCCGTGACGTCGAGCGTCGCCGGATTGATCCGGCCGATTTTGTTGCTGCCGAATTCACAGAAATAGGCCGCCCCGTCGGGTCCGACGACAATTCCGTACGGAAGAGCATGGTGCGTGGGAACTTCCTTGACAGTCACCTTGCCGCTCCGGGGATCCAACCTTCCGACGAAGTTGCTCTGCTGCGCGGTGAAGAGGATCACTCCGTCGCGGTCGAAGGCCAGGCTGTGGGGATCGCGGACGCGAGCGTCGGGCATCGGGTATTCCGTGATCTCGCCCGTGCGCGGGTCGAGCTTCCCGATGTAGGCCTTGGAATTGGCAGTGAACCAGATGTTGCCGGCGTTGTCCGCGGCGAGACCGTGCGGTCCCGACTCCGGCGTCTTCACCGGAAATTCCTTGATTGCGCCAGTCTTGGGGTCCAGACGCCCCAGCTTGTTGGCCAGCTGACCCGTGTACCAGAGCGCGCCGTCCGGAGCCACCTCCGGATCGTGCGGCCGGGAGTCGGGCGTCGGGACGTCCCACTCCCGGATGACCACCTTCAGATCGGCGGCTGCGATGGAGAGCGAGAAAAGAAACAGGAGAATCACAAGAGTCGCTGCTTTTCGCACGGCCAAGCCCCCTCGTCTCCCGTGGCAAGAAGCATGCCCGGCCCGGCCGCCCGGCAGAGGCTGGCACTAATATTGCGGCGAGAAGAACGGAGGTGCATGCCCAGAGGCAAGCACCTTCGCGGCGTCAGCCGCAACGAGCAGCGTCAATACGAGTACACCAAAGGAGAAGGCGCAACGCTCGGGGCTCTACGGAGGACGCGCCAAGGAAGTCGCCGCGAGGACGTGATGAAGGAACACAAACAGAAGGACACTCCAAAGGGCACTAACACTGCCCTGGAAAGGAGCCGCGAGCATGCCGATTTGTGAAGTGTGCGGCAACGATTACGACAAGGCCTGCTGGCCCCCCAGTGTGACCATTGCCATTGCAAGATCATCGGCCACGGCGTCGAGGCGAACGCTCGCTATTACTGCTGCGCGCGCTGCGCCAAGGCGGAGGGGGTCGCGGGCGCGAAAGACCGCGTCGCGTAGGAGCCGCGCCGATTCGAGAATCGCGCCGGGCGTCGAAACGAAGGGATCGGTAGGTAAATGTCGAGCAACCGAACTCTGACCCGCTCACTGATTGCCGTCGTGGCGCTCTCCACGTTCGCCTGCGCGACGACGACGTTTCAATCCACGTGGAGATCCCCGGACGCGCGGCCGCTCAAGCTCTCCGGCAAGAAGGTGGTCGGTGTCTTCGTGAGCAAGAACCAGACACTGCGCCACCGAGCCGAAGACGCCATGGCGCGGGAGATCAGCGCGCGAGGGGCCCAGGGGGTCCCCGCATACACGATCCTGACCGACGAGGAAGTGAAGGACCGCGACGCCGCCAAGGCGAAGCTCGAGCAGCTCGGCTTCTCCGGAGCCGTCGTCATGCGCATCGTCGGGACACAGACCCAGTACACGTATGAGTCGGCGTACTGGAATCGACCTTACTACCTCCGATTCTGGGGGGGAGGTTATTGGGGCTGGGGTTGGGGGACCGTCTGGGAGCCCGGATATCTCGTGGCCGACAAGATCGTCTCCGTTGAGACGCTCGTCTACTCACTCGAACAGGACCAGCTCGTCTGGGCGGGTGTGAGCAAGACGGTGGACCCGGCGCAGATCGATCCCTTCATCGCGGAACTGGCGACGGCGGTCACCAAGCAGATGTCCAAAGACGGGCTGCTCGCGCAAGGCGGATGAGGACCACGACGATCCTCTAATACCGTCGTGGATCGAACGGAGCGTCCCGGCGGGATTCCCTTCTCGGGGGCTGAGACGTGGGCGGGACTGGTCCTGGCTCTTTACGACGCCCGCTCGGTCGCGCCCGCCGGGAACGCTGGGAGCTCCGCCAAGAAAAGGAGCGTCAGCGTACTCCGAACCGTTCGAGCCAGTCGAGAGAGATTTCCTCGGCCCAGTACCGGGCTCCGCCGCCGGCCACGAAGCCGATGTGACCGCCTCGCCGCGTCGTGAGGAAGGTCACTGCGCCGGAGACGGCGGCTCGCGCGCGGGCGAGGCCGAGAACGCCGGCCGGAAGAAAGGGATCGTCTTCCGCGGAGAGACAGAGAGTGGGCGTGCGGATGCGGTCGAGGTAGTTCAAGGAGCTCGAGCGGGCATAGTAGTCATCAGCCCCGGTGAAGCCGTGCAAGGGACCCGTGGCCGCCTCGTCGAAGTCGCGGAAGGTCCGCGAGCGCGCGACACGCTCCAGGTCGATTCGCGCGGCGGCTTCGGGAAAACGCCGCGCAACGTCGACAGCCTTCACCCGGAGCGTCTTGAGGAAGCTGCCGACGTAGAGACGGCCGAGAGCCGTCTCCAGGTGACGCGAGCCGGCCGCCAGATCGTAGGGCGTGGAAACGGCGGCCGCAGCTGCCACCACGCGCTGCCCGGGGTTCTCGCCGAGCCACTTCAAGAGCACGTTGCCGCCCAGAGAGGCTCCGACTGCGAAGAGCAGCGTTTGCGGCTCGCGGGCGGCGATTGTCTTAATGACGAAGTCCAGATCCATGGTCTCACCCGAGTGATAGAGCCGCGGCCGGCGGTTGGGAAGCATTCGCGAGAGGCGGGCGGGGTCGCGGGCGCAAGAGCGGAAATTGATCGCGGTCCCGCGCCAGCCTCGCCGGAGAGCCGCAGCGAGAAATCCCTGCACGTAAACGGAGTAGGAACTTCCTTCGAGGCCGTGCAGAACGAGAAGACGCGGGCTTCTCTCATCAGTCCCCTCGAGGTGATCCAGGACGAGCTCGTCTCCGTCTGGGGTCTCGAGAGCCTCGCGGACGAATGCCACCTGCCGGCGCGACCGCGCCGCACGACCCCAGGCCGTCTGGAGATGCGGGCCCGGCAGCCACCAGGCGGAGTGAAACGAGGGAGAGTCCACGCGTTCGACGTTCTACGTTCTATGTTCTACGTTCTCCGTTTTCGGTCCCAACGTAGAACGTCGCACGTCGCACGTAGAACGACAAGCGACGGACCATCGCTGTCAGGATTGCTTCTCCAGGAGGCAGATGCCCGACCACGGCCGGTTTCCGGCAGGACCGGAGGATTCGGGCAGGATCGCGAACAAGCGCAGCAGAAATGGCAGCCGCTTCGCGCGGGCCGCCTCCCTGAACGGAGACCGAACAGCCGCGGGGCACCATCCATGGCGAGTGAAGAATGCCGGGCCCTCCGGAGGAGCGAACTTCAGCGGCGCGCGGGCCTCTTCGAGTGCGGCGCCAACCTCGCGCTGGAGCAGGCGCAGGAGACCCGGCGAAGCAATGTCGAGGACCCAGCGCTGAAAGCTCTCCGGCACTGCCAGGTCCTTCGCGAGGGATCCCACCTCCTCGGCGGTCAGGTAGATCAGAAGCCCCTCGGTGATGATCAGGGCCTTCTTGGCCGCTTCTCCCAATCGCCGGAAAAGATCGCGCCGCGCGGACAGGTCCGAGAGGTCGAGCCGGACCCGCTCGAGCGCGCAGACCGGCTTCTGGCCGCGGAGGATCTCCTCCTTGTAGTCGAGGATCGCGGGAAGATCCACCTCGACCCACCGCAGTGAGGACGGAAGCGCCATCCGATACGGCCGGGCATCCAGCCCCGCCGCGAGGTTGACGACCAGGTCCACTCCCTGCCCGATCTGTTCCGCGATGAACCCGTCGAAGAGAACCGTCCGCATGACCCACGCCCACTCGTGCTTGTCGTGTACCTTCATCACGGCGGCGATCTGAACGCCGCGCTCGCCGGTCAGCCGTTTCGCGAACGGGTCCCGAAACAGAGCGTTCGGCCGCTCCATCTCCCGGGCCCGGTAGATCGCGGCCCAGATCGCCGTGTCGGAGATGTTGCGGATCGTCGGCTCTGCCTCCACTTGCCCCATTCTCTCAAAGCTCTCTCGCGCCCTCTGTGGTATCAATAATCCTGGAGTCCTCGAAGTGTCGAATCTTGGAACCGCCCGGGCGGCCTTTGCCGCGGTTCTCGCCATGGCTTCGAGCGCGGCGGCGCGGGCGGATACCCAGGCGCGCACTCATGTGACGATCCGGGGCGCTGGCAGCAACATCACGATCCAGGAGACGCAGGCTCCGGCCCGAAGGCGCTTTTTCGAGAAGAGCGCTTTTCCCTCCGGCGCGATCGGCGAGGCGGTTCGGCTCAAGACCGAGGGAGCGGATGATGTCCGCGTCATTGCCTACCTGCGCGCGCACGAGGGAGAGCTGCAGCCGGTCATCGAAGCCGCGGATGTGAGACGGCTCCGGAAGGCCGGCGCGGGCTTGTCGGTCGTGGCGTATCTGGCGACTGTCGCGGCCGTGGACGTCGGCGAGACCGGCGAGGGGCACGAGCCCATCGTTTCGAACGCGTTTGTCCCGGAGAGCCAGGCCGAGACACCGTCTTACGGCATGCCCTACGCTTATCCGGCCGCCGGAGGATACGCCGCGCCCTTCCGCGCGCGCCGTCACGCCCATGGCTTCACACAGCGGCGAATGCCGTTTTCGCACAGACTCCCGGTCTTGCGCGGAAGCTTCTCGCGGCACACGATGTCCGGGCACCGCCGGATGGAGTAGGCGCGGGACCGCAAACGCAAGAAGGCGGCCGGGCACGCCGGCCGCCACGAAGACATCGGTCCCTAGAAAAGCACGCGGAGGCCGAACTGCACCTGGCGCGGGTCGCCGTTTCCGCTGCGGATCGTTCCGTCGAAGTTGAAGATCAAGTTGGTTACCTCGGGAGAGAGGAAATTGTCGCTGTTCAGGAGGTTGAACACTTCGACAGTCGGTTCAATGGTGAGGCCCGACACCTGGAACTCCCGCGACAGCCGCAGGTCGAGTGAGGAGAACTTGTTGTTCTTGCGTCCGAGATTTCGCTCCGTCACGGAGCCGTCGGCGTTGACGCGGTCGAGCGGAGTGTTCGCGTCGGTGCCGTCTGCCTTGATGGACTTGGGTTGTGCCGAACGGTAGCTGTAGCGCACGTTGATCTCCACGTCACCGGGCGCCTTCCACAGAAACCAGGTGTTCAAGCGGTGGCGCTGGTCGCGGTTGGAGTAGCCGTATTCTTGACCGAGATCGGTGATCTTGGCGTAATTGATGGTGAAGGGATCGCGCTCGTTGTCGTCGTCGGAGCGATCCTTCGAGTAGGTGTAATTGATCTGGAACCCGTAGTTGTTCGAGTACCTCTTGCTCACGCCGAAGGTCAGGCCCCAGTACCGGCTCCTTCCGTTGGACTCCGCGGTCATGAGTCCCGTGGGGAGGCCGGCAATGCCGCAGCCGATGCCGTTGCTGCCGCCCGAACCGAGCCCCGTGTCCCAGAGGCAGTTGCCCGAGCCGAACTTTCCGAGGAGGGGATCGTTGCGGTTGGCCCACCGGAGGATGTGATCTGTCTTGGCGTAGTTGTATTTGGCGAGAGCGGCGAGGTCCGGCACGATCTCGCGCTCGACGCCGAAGCTCGCCGCGGTGGTCCGTTGGTTCTCGAAGTTCTTGTCGAATATATAGACGTCGGGCTGGAACGGAGAGCCGATCTGGGCCGCCGGAATCAGATTCGGATAGACGGGAACTGGGCCTAGAATTCCGGTCAGAACGCTGTTGCGGAAGACCGATTGGCCGATCGAGCCGTTGGTCGAGCGCGACGAGGCGAGATTGAGTCCCGGCACCCGCGCGTAGAAAAGGCCAAAGCTACCCCGGAGGACCATCCGGCCGTCCTGGTTCGGGTCCCACGAGATCCCCAGGCGCGGTTGCCACATTTTCTTGTCGGACGGGATCGTGCCGTCCGAGGGGAACTCCTGACCGTTGCGCGTCTGCCCGATGAATTTTGCGAAGAAGACCTGGTCGGGCGGCGTTCGGGGATCGGGCTCGATCTGTGCCTCCCACCGCAGGCCGGCGTTGATGGTCAGATTGGGCAGCGGCGACCAGGTGTCCTGCACGAAGACGGCGGGCTCCTTCTGGGTGATGGTCTGAGTTCCCGCCTGTTCGACGGTGAAGTTGCCCACTCCCGCCTGCTGGTTGTAGTAAAGCACCGGCCCGACAATGAAGGGCGCCGAAACGGGACAAGTCCCGTTGCCCGAGGTGGCCGTGAGGAGGCCGGTGGCGGTCGTCGAGCACTCGACGAAGTTCGGGTTCTTGATGTAGTTCAGGAAACCATCCGTGGAGCTGAAAATCCACCGCCCGTTGGCGAAGCCGAGGAACGTCTGTATGGAGCTGACCTGGTTGTACTCCACGCCCGCCTTGATGGCGTGCGGCCCGAGATTGAACGAGACGTTGTCGTTGAACTGCGCGCGCGTGTCGTAGTACTTCACCGGGATGAAGAAAGGCTCTCCGAAGCGGTATGTCTTCGCGGTGTCGAAGGCTGTGTCCGGCAGCGGCCGGTTTTGTCCCGTGATGTTAGGACCCTCGTAGGGGCGGGGCCGATCCTCTCGCGCGAGTTGGAATCGGAATTCGTTCAGGACAGTCGGCGAGAGCGTCGAGATCAGCGTCCCGGTCAAGGCCTTGGAGAAGTCCTTTTCGATGGCGTTGGCGCTTGTCCCCCAGGAGTCTACGTCGAAGGTACCGTTCTTCTGTTCCGACCAGGTGTACGCGAAGCGCAGGGTGGCCAGGTGCTGCTGGGACACGTGCCAGTCGGCCTTGGCGAGCAGCACGAGCGCGTCGTCCGTCCTCTCGATGGGACCGTTCTCGTTGGGGCTGCCGAGGGCGGCGAAGGCATCCACCACACGCTGCTCGATCCGTGCGGGATCGGTCTGCTTGGTCGAGCGTCCCCGCTGGGCATCCGCGGCGAGGAAGTAGAACAGCCGGTCCTGCTGGATTGGGCCCCCTAAGGTCGCGCCAGCCTGATACCGATTGAAGTCGAACTTCTCGGCGGTGCCTCCGCTCGGCTTGGCCGCGCGCGAGGCAAAGGCGTCGTCCTTGTAGTAGAGGTGGCCGCTTCCGTGGATGTCGTTTGTGCCGGACCGGGTGACGACGTTGACGAAGCCCGAGGAGGAGCGGCCGAACTCGGCGTTGGCGCCGTCGGCGATGACGACGACCTCCTGCACCGCGTCCAGGTTGAACGTGAAGGGAGGGCGCTGGCCGCCGCGCTGCTCGCCGAAGAACGGGTTGTTGAAGTCCGCCCCGTCGACCGAGATGTTGTTGTTGATTCCCTTCTGTCCGTTGATCGTGAGCTCGTCCCCGTCCGGTCCCTGGACGACGGCCACTCCCGGCGTGAGCTTGGTGAAGTCCAGGAAGTTGTGGGCGGCGTTCGGGAGCTGCTGAACCGCCTTCTCCTCGATGCGCGTCGCTCCCGCTGTCCGGCTCGTCTCGACGATCGGCGCTTCGGCGGTGACCTTCACCTCCTGCCGCACCGTCGAGAGTTCGAGCTTCAGGTTGAGCGTGACGGTCTGGCCGACGGCGAGAGTGACGCCGTCGCGCACGAGGGTCGCGAAACCGGCCAGAGTCACGGTCACCCGGTAAGGCCCGAGCGGCAGCAGCAGTCCTCGGAATCGGCCGCTGCGGTCGGTCGTCTGGATCTGCTCGAAGTTGGTCGCCGTGTTTTTCAACGACACGGACGCGCCCGGAAGCACGGCTCCCGTGGGATCGACGACCGAGCCCTCAATGACGCCTGTGGTCGCCTCCGACTGCGCTAGGACCGTCGAAACGAAGAGAGCGACGAGAAGGAAACCCACCAGAGCGGGGACGCGCTTCGCCATACACCCCTCCTTCTGGATATCTCCGTCGCGAACGGAGAGTTTTCGATTGGTGTTAGCTTGTCCGCTCTCTCGACACGAAGTCAAGCCAGATTTTGAAGCGCCGTTTTCAGCCAGGGAGTCCCTTCCGGAGGGCCTCCTCCATCTTCTCCGCGAAGACGTCGATCTCGGGCAGGGTCGTGTAGACGTTGGGAGTCACGCGCAGGCCGTTGAACTCGGCGTGAACGATCGGCGTCGTCATGATCCGGTGCTTGTCCCAGAGATAGGCCTGGAGCTTGCCGGTGTCCACCCCCTCGACGTGGACGAGGCCGATGCCGCAGGAGTCGGTGTCATTTAAGGGAGTCAGTACCTTGACGCGCGGCCCGGCCGCCATCAACCGTTTCGCCCAGCGGTCGCGCAGGAGGCGCAGGCGCGCGGCCTTGCGCTCCCCGCCGATGCCGCGGTGGAAGGCGAGCGCGCCGGCGATCGCGTTGTGGTTGGCGGCCGGATGCGTGCCGATCTCCTCGTACTTGCGGATGTCGTTGTCCATCGCCGCCGGGGCGGCCATGAGCG
>WNGF01020938.1_pt1 | contig 10257 bp, 11 predicted proteins | sample 5400641 | NCBI WGS metagenome assembly WNGF01 (sample SAMN13153371, study PRJNA577476) | soil metagenome | isolation source: 80 cm soil or saprolite under grassland replicate 2 | place: USA:California | collected 2016-06-15
CCCACTATAGCGGTGGGCAATGTCGACGGTTGTCCGCTATCGGCCGCGAAGATGCCCGGCGTCCAACCCAGAAGCGACAACGAAAGCAATACCACCGACCCTAATCGATTGCACATGCGTTCCCCTTGATGACCACCGGAAAGCAGTCCGCACACTCCGCGTTCAGCGCGCGCTGACGTATCCGCGGCTGGTCATTGAGCATATGGTTGTGAACCGCGGTGACCTCGATGCCGTTGTCGCGCAGCGCCTTCAATACCGGGTTGACCTCCTTCGCAATCAACACGAAGTCGCCGGTGATCGCGACCTTGCCGGCTCCGGTGGGCTGAAAGTTGATGGCGTTCGCCGAACCCATGGCCTCAGGCACATCCATCCCGCCATCCTTGATCTGCTCCGCGCGGGGAATACTGATCTGGTACACGCCGCCACTGACCTTACCCTTGTGGCCCAGCGCTTTGTCGATCGCGGCGGTATCAAGGTCGATCGACGAAGCCGGCGGCGTCGAATATGACGGCGACCCGGACTCGAGCGGCGTCTTGCTCTCGGCAAGGGCCGCGTGAAGCGCGGTCGCGAGCTTCACCGGATCGCCGTGCCCCAGGATGTGCAGGTACATGGTGAAGGGCTCGTTGCGAAGAAGGTGGTTGTGAAGAGCGGTCACCTCGATTCCGGCTTCCTCGAGCTTGGTCATCACCGGGGTGACCTCGCTCACCAGGAGTACGAGGTCGCCCATGACCATCCCTTGGTTGCCGCTCTTCCTGAACGCGAGCCAGGAACCGAGCGCGAGAGCGGGCTTGATCTCCACACCGTCCAGCGTAACCTTGAGATCACTGCGCGGCAGGCCCACGCGATAGATGCCTACGGGCATGGCGGAGCCGGTCTTGCCCAGCGCTTCGCCGACCGACTTGATCCATTCGGGATCCGCCGCAAAGGCGGTCGACGAAATTGTTGCGGCGAACGCGAGCGCCGCGATTCTTAAAGAAAACGTCATGATGCAGCTCCTGTAGTGAATCAGCGGCTCGTGGCAGTGCTGTAGGCAAAGTCGTTGAACGCGGTGACGCTGTCCGCCTTCGTCCACACGCCGACTGCCCCCGGGCCTGTGATGTGATCATCCTCCTGCGAGATGTAGACCTTGCCGTCGAGCGCGACGCGAATCGACTTTCCGGCAAAATCGACCTTCAACGCATGCCATTGGTTCTTCGCCACGGGCGCATCGACATATTTGATGGTGTTCCGCCGCCCGTTCGTGGTGTGGTAGAGCGAAACGTTGTCCTCCAGCGCATTGGCACGCGCCACGTAGTAGTTGTCGCCGTCTTTCCAACGCCAGACCACCCCGCCTGCTGCATCCTCGCTACCCGAGATCGGCTTGAACTTCACTTCGACCGTCCCGTTCTCGATGGATGTGTCGCTCTTGACGCACCATGGGAACGTTCCGCTTCCCGACTGCTTGAGCACGTTGGGTGGGCTCGGCGTCGCGTCGTCCTTCTCGACCGTCCACTTGGGCGAGCCGCGCCCGGTGACGCCGCACTTCCAACCGGCGGGTAGCGCACCTGCCTTGTCCTGATCGAAGTTGACCGTTTCAGCCATTGCCGTTTCCTCCGAGACTCCAAGCACGCACGAACCGATGATCAAGGAAATCATGAGTGTCTTCATGATTGCAACCCCGTCGCGAGCTTCTTTGCTCGCTCCAACCGAGCGAGAACCGCATCCCAGCGGATATTCTGGAAGAACGCATCGACATATTTGGCTGTCGCGGCGCCGAAATCCATCTGGTATGAGTGCTCGTACATGTCCATCACGAGCAATGGCAGCGTCGAGGGCGGCCCATGCAAGTGATCCCACAGCCAGTAGTTCTCCACTTGACCGGTATGAGCGTTGTATCCAAGCACGACCCACCCGGATCCACCGCCGAGCCCCAGACCGATCCGGCGAAATTCGGTTTCCCAAGTGTCGTAAGCGCCGAACGCATTGGAAAGCGCGGTGCGCGCCGCGGCATCCGCTTTGCCGTCCCCACCGAGGTTGTCAAAGTAGAGCTCGTGCAGCACGACGGAGCCCGTGCGCATCAGATGCTCGCGCTTCAAGTCGTTGTAGACGTAAGGTGGTGTGTCCTTGTTCTCCAAAGCCTCGGCGAGTTGCTTCTTCACGACCGCCAGCGCTTTGACCGAGCCGCCATAGTTGTTCTCCCAATGGGAACGGATGAGCTTTTCCGAGAGCCCATTGAGCTTGGCCGCGTCAAAACCGAGCGACTTGAGTGTGGATTGCGCAGTAAACGCAGGTGCAGTGATTGAGGTCACGGGATGTTGCTCCAATTAAAGTGGTCTCGCATTAAGCTCGCCTCATCTTGATACGAATCAGCAGCCAGCGAATTGTGGCAAGGAACGCAAGAAATCCGGCTGTTGCGGCGACACTCCACAGAGGCAAGGAAAAGAACAGTCCAAAACATGCAGCGATGCCCAGCCAGGAGATGATCGGAGAGGCAAGACGTTGCTTCTTATTCAGCTTCAACGCGGCAAAGTTGGTAGTCGCATACCAGACAAGCGTACCCGCGCTTGCTACGGGCATTAACTGGCGAAGCGGGATTAGATAAACGAGTGCGACGCCAACGATCGTCAACGTCAACAACGCGTAGTGCGGACTCTTAAAGCGTTTATTCATGGCGGCGAGCCAATGTGGCAACTCATTAACCTCACCCATGGCATGCTCGACCCTGGCAGTGGCCAACAGATCGCCAACCATCTCGCTGAAGAATGACAGCCAGGCCAAACCCAGGACCATCGAACCGCCCCAGACGCCGATGACCTTCACTGCGCTATCGAACAGAGGGATGTCGTTTTGACCCATGGCATCAGCGCCAAGAACGCCGAGAGTCGATCCTGCGACGATTAGAAAGATGATCGCCACTATCGCGATTCCACCAACAATCGCAAAAGGTATGGTTGTCCGCGGCTCCTTTATCTCATTTGCCATGATCGCGGTTCGTTGGAAACCGCCCAAGTCCAGAAAAAGATCGACGCGCCGCTTAGAACACTCACTATTCCGTCGCCGAAGATCGGCGTCAGATTTTTTGTTTGTACGCTCGGCACGGCAAAAGCGACGTACAACCCCAGGAAAACAACATTGATGAAGAATATGCCGATCATTACTTTCGAAGCTGGTGATATTCCCAGAAAGTTCAGCCCAGCGACAACGATGAGCGCGATGCTTGCCGTGAGCGGTATTGGCAATCCTGGAATTATCTGCGCTGAGTAAGTGGCGAATCCCAAGGCCACGATGGCCAACCCAAGGATTCCTTCGAGTATGTACGAGCAACCTGCAACGAAGCTGATGGTTGGATAGCCGAATTGACGGGTCCAGATGAACGCCCCGCCTTCGACCGGATAATTGATGCCTACCTGTGCGGCACTGATGCCCGTCGCGAGGCAAATCATTCCTCCGATGATCATGGCGATCAAGATTCCGCTGCCAGCCTCCGCGGCCGTTGCGCCCAACGATACGAACAGACCAGTGCCCAAGATCATTGCGGCCGTGAGGAGTGTCGCAGTTGCTTTTCCAAGGCTCCGCTTACTAGAGCGCGCCGACCGGGACGTCGTTGTTGAAGCTGTCACAGTTTTGCTCTTCACAAAGTCATTTTTGGATCGTGCTACGCAGCGCTACAGCCCTCTGGCCAACTCCTCGCACCGGCCGCCTCCGGCTGGTTCCACAGCGAGTTGTCGGTATCCGCACCGTTGATGATCTTGGCGAGTAGCACCATCGCGGGATCCTGGCCAAGCTTGTACTTCTTCACCAGCGCATCGAACGAGCATTCCTTCTCGTGATGCCCGAGCTCAACGCCTTTGACGTCATAGGGGACCGCCCGTTCCCGTTCAGCAACCGTCATCACCTCCTCGGCCGGCACAAACAGAAACTCCGCGCCCGGATCGATAAATTTCTTGATCAGCCAGGGGCAAGCGACCCGGTCGACCTTCACTCGTTCTCGCGTGATCCACTTCATGTCAGTTCCTCTCCTTTAGTACTGTCACACCGGCTGCGCGGACTCACTGGCGCACACCCGGAAAGGCTAGAAAGCCGATGATCGCGGCGACTGCGACCAAGGCAGGTTCCGGCAGCTTCTTCAGCTTCCAGAGGAGTCCAACGGCAACGAGTGCGATCAGCGCGGTAATCCAGTCGCTGATAGATCGCTCGGCTAGAACTATCACTGCGCCGGTGATCGCCCCGATAGCCGCTGCCGTGACTCCATTGACGAATGCGACGAGCGCCGGTCGCTTGCCATACTTCTTGAAGTACGGTGCGGGCAGGATGGTGAAGAGATAACAGGGTAGGAACGTCCCTAAGGCAGCCACGACGGCACCAGGCAGACCCGCAATGAGGTAACCGATGAAGCCGACCGTGATCACCACCGGGCCGGGCGTGATCATGGCGACGGCCACGGCATCCACGAACTGGCGCTCGTTCAACCATTGATAGTCGTGGACCACGCCGCCATAAAGGAAGGGAACGATGGCGAGCCCACTGCCGAAAACGAAGGCGCCGGCCTTCGCGAAGAAGGCGCCGAGCTGGGCAAGCAGCGACCAATCGATCCCCGTCGCAACGGCGCACGTCGATGTCCCATGGGGAGCAAGCGCCATGAGCGCGGGTGCAGCGCTCTTGCCAAACCAGCGCTTCGGCGGCGCTCGGACCAGCCACACCAACACGCCGCCGCCCAGGAACAGCCAGACGCTTTCCGATTCGGTCCAGACCGTGAACCCAGCAGTCAGGAGATAAACCGCCCACAACAACTTGTCGCGGCCGACATTCTTCGTGGTGAGCTTGTACGCGCTGATAGCGATGATGCCGATCACCGCGGCGCCGACGCCGTAGAACGCGGCCTGCATCCATGAGAGGCCGCCGAAGCGCAGATACGCCCAGCCAATCGCGACGACCATCAGGAAGGAGGGCAGCACGAACGCAACGCCGGCCACCGTGGCACCCACAACCCGGTAGTGCACGTAGCCCAGATACATGGCGAGCTGTGCTGCCAGCGGCCCCGGCATGAGCTGCGCCAATGTCAGCCCGTCCTTATAGTCCTCTTCGGTAATCCAGCGCCGTGCTTCGACCAGATCGCGATACATGTACCCGACCAGGGCGACCGGGCCGCCAAAGCCGATCGTGCCGAGTTTGAGGAAGTAGCGCGTTAGCTGCGGGAGAGAGTAAAGCGGTCCTTCGCTCATCGAGACGATCTCTCTTTCGATGGGCGCTTGACCGGCGTCAGCGCAGCGGAGAAGGCCTCGTATCCATCGCGCAGGAAGCGAATGGAAGTACCACTGCGTTCAACGTCGAAGCACTCCTCCGTAGCTGCACGTCTAGCCTGAGCCCAGCAAAATTCATCGTCTGCGATGCGCCATGTCCCGCGGATCGCTTTGCCCATGCTGAAACCGGCGAAGGTTCCATCGCTGCGAAACTGATAGGCGTAATGCACGCCATCGGCCAGTTCGTGATCGACGAAAAGCGCGTGCAGGTCCGCGCCACGAACGCCACGCCAGCCCACTTCGGCTTGGGCCGGAGCGAAGAGAACGATAAAGGTGGCCAGCAAGAAGAAACGCGGCGACGCCGCTTTCCGGCTGAACTCTGGAGTAGCGCGAACGCCGACTGCCAGGCGCTGGCCGGCTGAAGTATCGGAGACGCGCAAGAGACTCGAGGATGCCGCGTCTGAATGCACGCGAGCATCGATCGACGTGGAGCAAGACGGGACGCGCTGACCGCGCCCGCGCGAGTTAAGCGAAAGGGTTCTTGCTACTGCGTCCAAGGTACACACACTCCCCCCACGGGCTAAAAACCCATGGTTAGGAGCAGAACTTGGACGCTGTGGGCGTCTTGGGAGTCCGGGGAGTCTGCCTACAATCCCCAGCTAATACGTAGCTTATATTAGCGCAATAGAAGCCGCGGCTCAAGAACCGCTAGTTCGCGAGCGCGGTCGCTCGCGATGAAAATGGCGCGCCCGGCAGGACTTGAACCCACGACCCCCTGGTTCGTAGCCAGGTGCTCTAATCCAACTGAGCTACGGGCGCACGGCGCGAATTATATCAGACCGCCGCTCGCCGACGCCCTGCCCGGTCATGGTGACGCCGCCCGCGCCAGGTGCAACGCAAGCCATACCGCGGTGATCGTGAGCGTGGCCAATGTAACCGGCACGCCGACGCGTGCGTGGCGATGCCAGTCGATTTGGATCCCGCGCCGCGCCGCGTTGTCAACCACGATGATGTTGGCGATGCTGCCCACGATCAGGAGATTGCCGGCAAGCGTGCTCACCAGCGCGAGCAGCGGTCCCGCCCATGGCTGCTGCGCCAGCGGCAGCAGCAGCATCACCGCGGGGACGTTGGAAACGATGTTGGACAGCAGAAACGTGCCGACGAAGAGCGGCCCGGGCTGGCGCATGTCCACACCAAACGCGGCCAGATCGTCGACGGCCTTGGCGACGAGGCCGGTGCGCTGCAGCGCATGGTTCACGACGAACAGGCCGATGAAAAGCACAAGCAGCTCCCAGTCGACCAACCCCAGCATCTGGTCTGCCATGGGTTGAACGGCGCGTCGTTCCGCACTTCCTCCGGGATGATCATCGCGCTCGCGGCCGGCTGATGCCATCGCCCGCGTACCTGCCACGCGATCAGAGCCCAGGTCGCCGCAAGTCCCAGCGCTACCGGGACAGCCGCTTCGAGAAAATAGCCGTGGAACGATAGTCGCAGCGTCTGGCCGATGAGGATGTTCTGCGGGTTGCCGATCAGCGTCCAGGCCGAGCCGATGTTGGCGGCGCAGGCGAGCGCGAGCAGGTACGGCACGGGATCGAGGCGGCGCTTTTCGCAGGCGCTGATCAGCACCGGCGCGATGGCGAGACAGACGATGTCGTTGCTGAAGATCGCCGACAACAGCGCGACGATGAGCATCATCGCCCCGAGCAGGCCCGCAGGCGAGTGTGGCAAAGCGGCGAGCCCGCGGGTCACCCAGCCGTAGAATCCGCCCAGGCGCATCTGCGCCGACAGCACCATGAACGAGAAGAACAGGATGATGGTCGGCAAGTGCACGGCCTCGGCCGCTTCCTCCAGGGTCACGGCGTCGAAGCTGATCATCGCGATCGCGCCGAGCAGCGCGACTCCGGTGCGGTCGAGCTGCAGGAACGGCAGCCCGCCGAGAATCATGCCCAGATACACGATGAGGAAGATGATGACGATGGTCGTTGTCATGATTCACTCGGCGGTTGAGTCTGAATGCGCAGCGACAAAGGCGCGGCAGGGGGAGGACGTACGTCGTTCTGTCGTACGCAAAAAAACGAAGGGCCCGTACCGGCGCCCTTGAGTCCAGCGGAGAGAGACGAATTCGAACCTTCGAATACAGGTATTGGCCGGCACGCCCCCTTTAGCAGGTTTCTCTCAACGGGGCTAGAAGCCGCGCACCGGCGGAATCTGCGCCCGCATCCGCGCAATCGTGTGCCGGGTGACCCGTGCCGACCATTGCGAATTCGTGGTCTGCGCCAGGCCGAATAGGCGCAGGTCGAGCGACAAGTTCGTCACATACACGAATCCGTTGCTGATGACGAGGCTGGCCGGAAAAAGCAAGCCAATCGGCGATCCATGCGCGTCGATGCCGCCGAAGTCTCCGAGCTTGGCAATGACGAGGCCGGAGCTGTCCAGCACTACGATCTCGTCCGATTGATTCGCCGCGACCCAGAGGTTGTCCGCGTCGTCGATGAGCAATCCGTCGGCACCATTGATGCTATTGACGAAGACCTCGGGCGTTCCGGGCGTGCCGCCTGCACCGAACGGGATCTTGACAATGGTGTCGTTGCCGGTGTTTGCCACGAATAAGTCCGAGGCGGCCTTGTTGAAGGCGAGGCCGTTAGCGCCGAACGGCGGGACGCCGCTCGTTGCGAGCAACGGATCGGCGACCCAGACTGTGGCAACGCCGCCGGCGGGGCCGGTGCGCCAGATCTTGCCGCCGAACGAATCGGAGATGTAGACATTGCCGTCGGGGTCGAACGCAAGCGCATTCGGTCCCGCCGACGCATCCGGGATCGAAGCAAATAGCGTGGATGTGCCGTTCAGCAGATCGATCTGGAGCACATTTCTATTGCCGAAGTCGATGACGAGGAGCGCCGGCGTCTGCGGATGAAAGGCGATCCCCAGGAGCAAAGCGCTCGATCCGGCGATGTCGAACTTGCGCACCAGCCGGCCCGCGCGGTCGAATACGATGACATTGCCGACCGCGGTCTCGCCGCTCACATCGAAATCCGCGACGTAAATGTTGCCCTGCCCGTCTGCCGCAATGCCCTCGGGGTGCGCGGTGCCGGGTGGCAGCGTGGCGAAGGTGACTGCGGTGCCTCGATCCCAGGCCTGGGCCACAAGCGAGAAGGCACCCAGGAGCAGCGCTACGAGAAATCCTTGCAGGGAATGCGCGCGTTTCATGATCGAATTTTCTCCATAACTTGTCGATGACGGCGTGGCCACCTGGTTTTGCTGTCTTCTCCGATTCTCCAGATACTCGAGAGCCCTGGGTCGACTAGGATCAACCCTCGTCCTTCCGTGACGACCCCTTTCTTTCAGTCTGCGACATGTGCTTGCTTATTACCTTGTCGTTCAAGAAGTGCACGGTGATGGTGGCCTTGTTGTCCTTCCAGACGGCCTCGCCACTCGAGAGCCCGAGGAAGCTCGCGCCAGAGGCATCCACGGGGTCGCCCAAAATTTCCCGCACTTCCTTTTGCGACATGCCGTCGCGGATCTTGTCGAAATTCTCCTGATTCAGACGAGAGCTGCAAGCTGCCAGGCACAGAAAGAGGATGGCAACACCGAGCGAGCGATGAATGCGCATGCTGGATCCTCGACTAGGAGCGAACCTTCTCAGGACAATTCTACCGCGACCTTATGCTTCCCGGGAGAGGGGATAAGAACGCCACGTGCAGAAGCATGAGCGCCCTCGAACATGGCGCCCCGAGGGAGAAAACGCCCGGTTGTCGAGTTGACCGAGCGCTTCTGAACTGGCGTGAAACTGAGAGAGAGAGAAGGACTCGCAGCCGTGGCCGCCTATTTGCGGCAGAGCGAAACAGCGCTTCTGCCGCAATGGCGCGTCTCACGGAAACAAGGATTGCCAGGTCGTTATTCCCTTCGCAGATTTTCTTTTTCGCGCTTCGTAAGGTCGGCCGTCGCGTCGATCGAAAACTCTCGCGGACAGCAACGCATGACTCAGCTCGTTGCTTGCGAATGCCGTACTCTCACGACCTAGCGTGCGGAGGAACGCTGCGGATTCATTACTACGACCGGAGCAGTTGTAAGTCTTTCAAAGCATCCTGCCCGCACTAACCTGCAGTGAATCAACGCATGCGCTGGCGGAATATCTACATCAGCGCTCGTGTTTGCGCTGCATGCTGATGATCCGCGGTCGCAACTGACTTTGCGCGCGGACGTAAGCATTGTGGCGTGCGAAACGTAATCGGAGCCGATCCGAGAAACTCATTCGCGATTTCGCGGCGCCGGAAACGAGGGCCGACGGATGAAGAAATACCGCGCGCACGCCTCCCTGAGTCCAAGCAATGGGAGCAAGCCCAACCCAGCTCCGTCTTTGATGCCTGTTGGCGAAGTATGAAAGGACAGCTATGAAATCTGATTCTCTGCGGTTATCTCTAATCACTCTGGGTCTTCTTGGAGCGGGACTGATTTCAACGCACGCGGCGGTTGCCGCCGTGGTTTCAAACCCTTTGTGCCCAAGTGAGACAGTGTTTTACAGCCCCGGTAACGGCGAAGATATCGTAGTGCCTGCCGGATACAAGGTGTCGGCCTTTGCCACGAACTTGAACTTTCCGACCGGCATTGCCTTTGTTGGAAGCGCAACTCGCTTCCAGGTCTTCGTGCTCGAATCGGGACATGGCCTGCCCAGCATCTGTAACAATCAATCGGCGTTCGGCAGCGGCGACCTCGACCCGAAAAACCCCTTCACGCCCGACATCGTGGTATTCGATCAGGATGGCAACAAGATCGCTCCACCTTTGGGTAAGCCGACGGCTCTCGATTCGACCAACAAGGGTTTTCAGTCCGCGGGGCCGGCGATCGACATCGCCTTCGAAAACGGCTTTCACGGCGGCCGCCTCTTCGCCACGGACTCGAACCAGGCCACGCACGGCGGTGGGCAAAACAACAGCTCGCGCATTGTGACGGTGGATCCGAGCATGGGAGTCGTTACTCCCTTCATCACGAACCTGCCGACGGGCGACCACCCTTCCGAGCAACTTGCTTTCAAAGCAGG
>WNGF01010755.1_pt1 | contig 10256 bp, 11 predicted proteins | sample 5400641 | NCBI WGS metagenome assembly WNGF01 (sample SAMN13153371, study PRJNA577476) | soil metagenome | isolation source: 80 cm soil or saprolite under grassland replicate 2 | place: USA:California | collected 2016-06-15
CACCACCCGAAAACGCACCAGCCCACGCACGAAAACCCAACGACAAACCGAGCGAACACGCGACGTCAGCTACACCATCACCATCGTGGCGTCAAATCTGCCCAAAGATCAATGAATCGCGTTGTCTTTAGGGCAGTGGGTACAAGCTACCGGTCTCGTTCAGGCTTGGTGCCACCGGCCGGTGGAATGGGGTACGAATGTGCGTTGCTGTATGTAGCTGGTCCACATAGGAAGAGGCTGCCGGTAGGACAACGATCGACCAAGATCGAGCATCGGCTCCAGGAGTCCCGCTTGTTGATCTACCTGGCCACAGCCCGCTCGCCACGGGGTAGACGCCTACTCATCGTCCAGGCGCGCCCGTAAACCGTGCACATCAGAGCGAGGACGTACATCGCGCAGCTTCCTACCGGACGGGTCCAGCACGTACATCTGACGATGCGAACCGCCGCCCAGTAGATGCCAACAAACACCGGCCGGCGGTGTCGACGGGCACGGGTTGAGGCACGACTTCCACCGGCCGGTGCGAAAGCCTGCCCACCGTTCGGGTAGGGTCATCAGCCTTACGGTCCCGCCTCCTCTACTGCTGTTCGCTCCGGCTGAGCTTCGCCAGGGCCTTCTTCGCGTTTCGTCGGACGAGCGGCTTGGGATGGTTAACCATGCGTTCTAGCGCCGGTCTGGCGGAAGCGGCTTTGAGCGGGCCGAGCGCCGACGCCGCGTGAGCAGCTACCTCGTCGTCGTCAAGGAGCTCAATGAGGAGCGGCACCGCTCTTGGGTCGCGTGAGCGCCGAAATCCCCAAACGATCATTTGTCGAGCCCGTCCATACCGTCGGTCGCGGGCGAACTCTGCCAGCTCGTCGAACATCGAGTCGTCTGCAACCTCAGCGAGCGCGTTCCCGATTGCCCATCTAAGACCAGAGCCAGTGGGATCACGCGCTTCTCGAAACTGCTTGATCAAGAGCGGCGCCGCGTGCGGGCGCGCGGTCGGCACGGTGAGCGCCCTCACCAGTCCTTCGCATAGCTTGGTGCGATGTTCCAGCGGTGCGCGCGCGTCGGCGTGCTCGAGCCAGTCCATGAGCACCGGTATGGCTGCGTCGTATCGACGGCCGGTGTTGACCAAGTCCCACACGTCCGTGACGACGACGCCGACGGCACGCAGGTCATCTAGAAGCTTGGGCGGTGTATTCATCCGGGCAGACCTCTCAGCAGAACGATCTTACCAGTGTTGACCAGGTCTTGCAGGGGTTGGCTGATCTTAGTGTTCGTCCGGACGAGCAGGATGAACGCAAGACCTTCCTGCTGAGCATATAGGTCGAAATCTTGGAGCTGCGAGGTGAGGCTGAGTTCCGCCTCGTTCTTGACCTCGAGAAGAAACGTGTCGGTCAACTGGTCCGGGACACGATAGTTGGCTGTTCCGGTTAGCGAATCGATCCGGACTTTCGGGCCTCGAATTCCGGCGAGGTCTTCTCCTTCTTTGCCGAGCTTGCGGGCCAAGGCGGGTCCGGTGAGGTCCTCCGCGTCGTCAACGAGTCCCGCACCGGCGCGCATGCCGCCAACGCTGCCGCCGGAGGCGAAGGCGAGCGTTCCTTCGGCAATCGCCGTCGCGCAGACCACGAAGAACGCAATGCACGCAACCGCGGCAGTGAGGACGGTAACTGCGACGAGTGGGTTGGCTCCCTCGGCCTGTCCTGTGGTGTCGCCACAGGCAGAGCGGCCGAGATTGAGAACGTGCTCGCAAACATACAGGGCGGCCTCGGGGTCGCCGTTGTTGGCGAACGCGATCGCATCGCCCAAGGTGAAGTCGTTGGACCCCTTGTAGTGGTGGCGCTTGAGCCAGCCGAGGGGCGGTTCGCCCGGAAGTGCCGGCTTTTTCAGGTGACATTTAATATCGCATCTTGGGACACGTGTGCTGCAGGTTGTGTCGTTGGTACAGGGGGTTTTGTGCGTTACGTGTGGCCGGCTAACACAGAAATTGTTGTCGTTGTCTTGACAAGTGTTGATGTATGTGCCGGTGGGGTCTGAGTCGGTGGTAGGTCTGTTGTCAGCGTAGGCGTAGCCTTGCCAGCTTTGTGGGTCGGCAAGATCCATTATTGGGTCGAGCGAGATGAAGCGGCCGATGGTGGGGTCGTACTCGCGGGCGCCGAGATGGGTGAGGCCGGTGGGGTCGGTGACGCCGTTGACGAAGCCGTGGGTGGTGGGCCAGGCGGGTTGGGTGCCGCGGGGGTTGCCGAACGGGTCGCTCTTACGCCGGGCGACGCTCAGGTCGCTGGCGTTGTGGAGCCCGCACGAGAACGCATAGGACCTAGACTACGAAGTCGCAATGCTGGGCAAATAAACGAACTTCTGCTCGTCAGTCCCCTGCTTTACCGATCAAAGAGAACTACCGTGAATTGATAGACGCATTCCAACTCGGTCAAATGCAGCCCCTGCGATCTCGCAGTATCCAGGACGATAGATACACCTGATACGTCGATGGGTGGCATCTAGGCCAAGCCCGGTTCCACTCCATCACGATAGACGAGGAATCGCGCGTAGCCGGTCATGTCTTCGGCGTGCCTAGTTGATTCTCTCGCCGAGCTGCTGATCGTGATTCGGTGCCCGCTGGCCCGCGTCCGTCGTATGAGGCCGTCCGCGTAGCGGGCCAGTGAGCGGCGGCCAGTACGTGTGGTGGGAGCGCATGCGGCGCGGGCCCACCAACCGGGCGCGAATGGGTCAACGGCCGTTCAGGTCTTCCCTACTCAGCGGCTCTATGGAGTTCTTGTAGTACTGGTGGAGCCGCACCCCACAGCCAGGGCAGTGGAAGATCGCTTGCTGGGTGAGAGTGGTGACCTTGAACGGCACGTTCCAGTTCCTGACGTCCGTATTAGCGTCCACCGCTCGGCCCTGGAGCACGAACGAGTCCTGACCACCTATTGTGACAACCACCACGGACAGGTCTGCCTCGCCCGCGCACGCGGCAAGATCCTCGAAGATGTAACAACACCATTTCATCAGCCACCACCAAGGAACGGCACCACCAACTCGGTTGCTCCGGGCAGGAACAGGATTTCGGTACCGGTCATCCCGCCCATGAGAGTGGTCCTCGTCTGCGCCAACCCTACGTCCTTCAGCTCAGCCAACCGGTCAGGCGTCCTGCCTCTCCCAGTACTTGTCCCCGGCACTGTCGAAGTACCGCCCGAGGAACTCGCCGAGGTCTGCGGCGGCACCGAACCAGTCGGCGCGGCCATCGAGCGGGAGTGCGATCAATACCTTGCGCTGTCCTGTCTCGCATGGCGCGAGAACAAGCAACTCCTGGTCACCCAAGAACTCGCCGATCACAACATCATCCGGTCTGAGGTCTGAGGGCCGAGCTTCATGCTCTTGCGCCGTGCGAGTCGCGCTGGCCGACGGAGTTAGCAGCGCGAGACCCCACTGCCCATAGTCGACGTCCTCGAACAGTCGGGCCTCACGACACGCCGCCCACAGGTCGACAACGTCGCTCGGAAGCTCACGGTCGCTCCAGGCATCCTCGACCTCGTCCGGCCGAGCCGGGCCGTCGACGGTCGACATCAGCTTGAATGGATTGTCAGTGCTGCCACCGGGCGGAGACGATTGCCGTCGGAATCTCTCAATGGCGTCGGCGATGGCGGTCATCAGTAGTTCCTCCACCATGCGTTGAACTCACTCTGGTGCACGCCGCGCTCGACGGGGACCAAGTTCTCGAAGTCGTTGGTGCCGCCGTACTCGCGCGGGACGATATGATGGATGTCGTATTTCGACCAAACCCCCCTCCGGGGTCGAGAACCCACGGTCGTACCAGTCCTTGATGAAGGACCCACGCTCCTGAGCGCCCCACGGCACCCGCTCCGATACCGGCACTCGCGTCAGCCCCTCGCCAGGATGCGGGATCGGTTTGCCCGTCCCTGGGTTCAGCACCTTGGGGTAAGGGCGCCCGGCGCTATTGAGAGCAACCGCTTCGCCTTCTGCGGCCGCACCAGCACTCGCCGAGGATCCTCCTATGCAGCGGCACCCGCCCACCCGGATCAATGATCCACGCCGACGCCGCCGAGGAGCCTGCCGGCGATCAGACGGCCGGCTCCCTCCGTGGCTACGACGCTCAAGGCGGTCCAGCCGAGGGTGGTACCCAGGGTCATTGCGTAGTCGGGTTGTTGCTGATCACCGCGTTGATGAGGTCGTTGGGGCGGCGGTCGGCGTGGCGGGTGGCGCGGGCGATGTTGGGTTGGCCGTTGCTGCGGTGGTATCCGATGGCGGTGTTGCGCAGCACGGCGGCGACGGCGGGGCCGTTGCGGGTGCGGGCCTGGTGAGCGTCCTCGCCGAGGGTGACGTCGCGGACCCAGTGCAGCCGGTTCTCGATGTGCCATTCCAGCCTCGCCCAGTCGTAGAGCTGGTCGGGTTGGGCCTGCTCGGCGGGCGCGGTGACGATCAGGTAGGCGGTCTCCCGGCTGGTCTTGCCGCCGATGGTGCGGGTGATGCGTACGGCCTGGGCGGCGTGCGGGAAGCCCAGCCCGCCCGGTGTCGTGACGGTGACGGCTCTGCGGGTGCGGGTCTCCCAGCGGCCGTGACCGCGCTCCTGGGTGCGGTGCCCGACACTGACTTGCGCCCACGGTAAGGTCCGCAGCCGGTGTAGCAGGGTGGGCTGGTTGGCTTTCACCGTGACCATCAGGTGGGCGCCCCGCGCCGTGACGTCGTTGACGTGGCCGACCTGGGCGTGCAGGGCATCGGCAACAATCACCACCCCGGTCAGGGAGCCCAGCATGGCCTGGACCTGGTCCAGCAGCGGGGCGAAGGCAGGGATTTCGTTGGACTTGGTGGCGATGCTCAGCTGGGCCAGCACGATGCCGGTAGCTGTGTGGTAGGCCGACAGCAGGTGGACCTGACGCCCGTCGGGCAGCCGCGCGCCGCGCACGACTTTGCCGTCAACCGCGATGACGACACAGGCCCGGCGTCGCGATCCTGCCGGCACTGGCGGGCTGATGCGGGCACGTAGCCAGCCGGTCAGCACCGCCTGCAGGACCTGCGCGTCCAGGTGCACCAAGAACCGCCATACCGTGCTGCCCACCGGGATCGGCCCGGCGAACCCGAGCCGGCAACGGGCGCAGGCGTCCAGATCGGCGGCCTAGTCAGCGATCGCGGCGAACGTGGTGGCCCCGGCCAGCACCGCGCACACCGCCACGGCAAGCAGGCTGGTCAGCCGGTACCGGATCCCGCGGGGGTCACGTGGATCAGCAACGGCCGCCAAGGCATGCAGCAGGTTGCGTTTGTCGTCCTCGGTGAGCGTGTCCGGGACGTCGATGTCAGCGGGCGGGTTGGGTCGCAAGGCGGTGATCAGCGAGGATGACATCAGCAGGTGTGGCCCTCTACTCGGAGTCGTGAAGTCTCAGCAACTCCATGATCACCGGAATGGGTCACACCTGCCTCAAACCACGCCGAACCTCACCGACCGCCCGCATAGCCCCAGGTCAACGTCCGCGTTCTCGACTACGCAATAGCCCTGAGGCCCAGGCCGCGTAGCGCGGCCCGGAAGCGGGCATCGCGGCCGTACGCTTCGTCCGCGGCCAGCCACCCTGCTGGCAAGCCCGCCGCCAGGGCTCGGCGGATCATCACTAGGGCCAGTTGCGCCTTGGTGGCGAACCCGGTGCCGGCCGGCACGCCCGCCTTCGCGCAGCGTTGCGAGTCCTCGGTCCAACTCTTGGGCAGGTACAGGATGCGGTCGATCAGCAGCCGCGCCCGGCTGGTGGCATACGCCAGGAACACCGCTACCTGGCAGTTGTCGACCTTCCCGAGGGTGCCGGAATATTGGCGAGCCACGCCCACCGAGGCAGTGCCTTCTTGGCGAACCCGGTCTCGTCCACAATCAGTACCCCGTCGCCGGCGCCGCCCAGCAGCGCGGCCACCACACGCAGCAGCACGTCGCGAAGCGCCTCGGCATCCCACTGGGTGGCGCCGAGCAGCCGCTGCATCCGCCCGGGATCGACGTGTCCGACCTGCTGCGCCAGCCACCAGCAGTTCTTACGCCCCGACCGACGACAGCAGCCCTCCACATAGGACCGTGCGGTCCGACGCACCTCAACCCGCCCGAAGCAGCCGGCAAACCAGTCCAGCCACAGCCCCTGCATCGCCTGCCACCAGCGATAAACGTCGTCTACACTGCCGCAAGCGGCCACCACGCGATCTTCAGATGTCGACACAACGGATGATCATCACGAGGTGGCCGCGCCATCCTCACCGCGACGCGCCGCGTTTGACCGACCCGTGACCCAGTTGCCGGAAAGCAAGGATCAGCTGCGGTTGCCGCCACCCCTGCGGGATCGGATGAAGTCCAGGTACTCCTGACCCGCGACGGCGAAGTTCACCCAACGGTCAGGGACCGCACCCGTCAACCGCTCGGCAAGCTCGATCGCCTCCGCCTCATCTGCGCTGCGTCCCAACTCTCGACCCTCGCCGGCATACTGCTCATCGTCAGGATCCAGCGACGGAAACTCGCTCAGATCCGCGAACCCCTCATCGTCAAGACCCTGCACAGTATGGAGGGAGACTCTGTAGCAGGAGTTCTCCCAAGGACTCACCGCCCACCCAACGGATGCCCGCCACGCCACCGACCTCGGCGCCCCCCAGGAACTGCTCGATTCCCCTGCCACGCCTCAACGCCCCGATCGCGAAGGACCGAGTCAGGTATCGCATCACACGAGGGTACCGAGCCGCCCAGCCCGAGCCGGCCACCATGTAGTCGCCACCCCACGCCGAACCCAGCCTCGCCAACCCAGAGACCCTGACCCTCGACACCTTCATCTATAACGAACTCGTGCTGCCGTACTAACGGCTTAATTGTAATGGGCTACTCAGCGCAAGGAGGCAAACGTCGTGACCGGGCCAGTCAGGTTGGAAAATAGCTGACAGCTATTCACATGCGAACCGCCGTAACGTAAACCCCTTCTGGATCTTTGTTGGTATCTACTAGTAACGCGACTTCGGTGTTAGGCGTGGTGAACGTGCTGTAGTAGTCATATGACTTGACGGGATCCAGGCACCAACCGAGTTTGTCGCATTCATACCTGCCGAAAGGAACGCCCGCCCCCTTGCCCAAGGAGAGGTTGGAAATACCGAGCTGCTCCAGGTACTGATTCACGCAAGCTTTGTCGGCGTCGAAGCGCAAGTACAACCCCCCTGAGAAGGTCTCGGTCGCAAAGTACCGCAGCCCCGTCGTCGTGCACTTCGGCATCGGCAGCGAGTAGTCTCTCAGGATGTCATCGAGTGTGACTCCTGACCGGCTTCCCGAGTATGCGCGCTCGTCCTGATGGCTCGTGCACCCCACGGCCGCAAGGAAGCTGATGACAATCGCCACCGACAGCCACACGCGTCGTACGCCGATTCTGGGCATTCATTACACCGCCAACCGTCGGGATCTTGGCGTATCGCTGGATGTGCCCCACGAGTATACAGTAGCAAACGTGAAGTCGCTGGACCCGCGAAGGATGTAGTCCTGGCCGTATCCGTATGCCGGTAATAGCCAGAAGTACGCCAACGGAATCTCGATCTTCGCATCCGGATCTATCTTCCGCAGGATGCCCGGTTGCAGCTCGGGTACGTCATCGCGATCGAAGTTCCACTCCTTGCGCAGCTCGACGGTATAGTTTCCAGAAACCACTACGCGCCCGCTCGCCCCGATCGAAACTGTGAACGTGCCAATCAGCCGGAACCACGCCTTGCCGATGCCGAATGCATAATCTTCTTTTGTAAAGAACACCCCGTGCCAGAGGCTGTTCACGTCGAACACGCAGACCGTCCCTGGCCCGCCGTGGCAGGCCGCGACGGCCTTGTTCATCAGGAGTTTTCGTTGTTGGTTCACGCCGCGGCTAAAGTTCGGATCGTCCAAGAGGTCTGACGGCGCAACCACGAAGTCCTTGCCCTTGCCGTTCATCCAGTGTGCCCACGTCTTGCAGGCAACCTCGAGATGCTTCGCACACGCGGTACCTTGCAAGGCGCCATAAGCGGCCAGCGCCGTTTTGATGAACTGCTGCTCCCGCTCGGAGTGCGGATGAAGCGAGCCGTGCTTGGGATGATCAGTTTCATGGCCGGAATCCGCCTGTCCGGGATCGCCCTGGTCACCTCCGAAGATCGTCGGCGTGTGCTTGATGCAAGGGCCGTTGATGTCGTCAAGCCGCCAACACGGTGCGGTACCCGAAGGATCGGAGAGCGTCATCGGATTTCCGTTCGCGTAGGCATAGCCTTGCCAGCTCTGCGGATCGACAAGGTCCATTACTGGATCAAGCGAGATGAAGCGTCCGATGATGGGGTCGTACTCGCGGGCACCCAAATGGGTGAGGCCGGTGGGGTCGGTGACGCCGTTGACGAAGCCGCGGGTGGTGGGCCAGGCGGGTTGGCTGCCGCGGGGGTTGCCGAACGGGTCGCTCTTGCGCCGGGCCACGCTCAGGTCGCTGGCGTTGATGGTCAGCTGGGTGGTGCCGTGGTGGTCGCCGGTCTGGAAGACCAGCCCACCGGTGGTGGTGCGTACCGCGCCGCCGGGGCAGAAGCGGGTGGCGGTGGCGCTGCCCAGCGGGTCCCGGCGGATCTCGGTGTGCCCGAGGTAGAGGGTGGCGCCGTTGGCGTCTTTGCCGATGAGCCGGTTGCCGGCCGCGTCGTAGAGGTAGCTGGTGGTGCCGGCGCTGGTAGTGACCGTCGCGAGGTGGCCTTCCGGGTCCCAGGTCAACGTTTGGACGGGCTGGCCTGCGATGTCGCGGCCGGTGGTGTTGCCCATCGAGTCATAGCTGTAGCTGTTGGTGCCGGTCGATGCGCCGCTGGCGGTCACCGACTGCAGGGTGTGCGGCTGTGCGCCGCCGGCCGCCGGGTAGGTGTAGCTGCGGGTGGTGTCGCCAGTTGAGGCGCGGCTGACGTTAAGGGTGCGGTTGCCGACGTTGTCGTAGCGATAGCTGCTCCAGTACGGGTCCGGTCCGCCGACCACGCTCTGGCTGGGCGCCGCCTGGCACCCGGTGGCCGTGGTGGTCCACGCCTCCACGAGCTGGCGCAGCGGGTCGTAGCTGAAGCACTGGTTGGACACTGTGGTGGTGGCGCTGGTCTCGTTGATGGACTTGACGTTGCCGGCCGGGTCGTAGCCGTAGGTCTCGGTCAGCGCCTCGACCCAGCTGCCTGGGGTGGTCTGGTCTTCGGTGTGGGTCTGGTTGGTGGTCAGCCGCCGGGTGGCTTCTTCGATGGTGGTGGTGACGCGTACGCGTTTGGTCCCGCTGCCGAGGATGCGCTGGTTGACATCGCCCCACGGGTAGTACGTAGTGGCGGAGACGTAGCTGTCCTGACCGACGGCGGTCAGCGCCGCGCCCGTGTCGTGGTAGGTGTAGGTGACGGTCTCGGCGGCCAGGCCGGCTGCGGCCGGGTAGCTGACCGAGGCGGGTGAGCCGTCGACGTTGTAGCTGGTCGTGGTGGTCCAGGTGCCGGCCAGCGAGTCTTCGACCGCGGGGATGGTCACCGCCGTGCCGAGTGGCCGGTACTGGTTGTCGTAGCCGGTGACCGCCGTGGTGTAGGCGTTGCCGGAGACGTAGCGGGTGGACGAGGTGGGCCGGCCCTTGACCAGCGTGTCGTAGGTGGTGTCCGACAGCTTGGTGCCAGCATCGGCCGGTCCTTGCCACAGCCCAGTTTGGCGGCCGAGCGCGTCATAGGTGCGGGTGAGGGTGATGTTGCGGGCGTCGACCGTGGTGAGGAGTTGGCCGGCGTCGTCGTAGGTGAGGGTGGTGGTGCCCTTGTCCGGGTCCACGGTCCGGGTGACCCGGACGCGCAGGTCGTAGCTGGTGGTCCAGGCGTTGCCGGCCGGGTCGGTCACCTGCTTCAGACGCGAGAGCCGGTCATAGGTGTAGGTGGTGGCCTGGAACGCGCCGCTCGGGGTGCCGGTCAGGTATTGGCGCAGCTCGACCGTCTTGCCGCGGGCATTAGTGATGGCGGTAGTCGCCGTGCCGCCGGCCGGCGGGGTGACCGAGGTGCGGTCACCGTCATAAGCGGTGGTGGTCTGCCACTTCAGGGCGTTCAGCGACCACAGGGCATCGACGGTCCGGCGTTCCAGGTTGTCGTAGCCGTGCCGCTGCTGACGGGCCACATCAGAGTCGGCGAACGCGACCAGCGTGTCGGTCGGTCCGGAGGCGGTGTTCCAGAACACCGACGCCTTGACCACTAGGCCGCGCCCGTCGTAAGCAGTGTCGGTGACCATCCGGCCGGGGTTGGCCACGGCGGGCGTTTGGGTCTGTCGTGGCCGGAGG
>WNGF01036766.1_pt1 | contig 10256 bp, 12 predicted proteins | sample 5400641 | NCBI WGS metagenome assembly WNGF01 (sample SAMN13153371, study PRJNA577476) | soil metagenome | isolation source: 80 cm soil or saprolite under grassland replicate 2 | place: USA:California | collected 2016-06-15
GCTAGCCTTCCTGGCGCTCATCGCCCTCGGGGCACGCCGAAAAGGCCAGGTCGTCTCCCGACTCGGGGTGGCCTACCGGATCGCGCTCGGCATCGGGCTGCACAACCTTGGCGAGGGGTTGGCGATCGGTGCGGCGTTCGCGAGTGGCAGCGCGGCGCTGGGCACGTTCCTGGTGGTCGGCTTCACACTGCACAACATCACCGAGGGCGTGGGCATCGCCGCGCCGATCGCGCGCGAGCAGCCCAGACTTTGGCATTTCGTCGCGCTCGCAGCGCTGGCAGGACTGCCGGCGGTGGCAGGGGTCTGGATCGGCGGCTTCATCTACAACACCCTGGCGGCCGCGATCTTCCTGGCGCTTGGCGCTGGCGCGATCGCGCAGGTCGTCTACGAGGTGGGGCGGCTGATAGTCCGGCAGAGCGACGAGGAGGGGCGCCCGGTTCTCTCGCCGGCCACCTTCGGGGGACTCGTTGCTGGTATCGTGATTATGTACGCGACGGCCTTGCTCGTTCCAGCCTGAGTGTGTTGCGACTCGCGTGCTAACGCCACACGCATGGCCGTACTGACCCGGCTGAGGCTGCTGGCGGATGGAGTGTTTCCCGTCTGCAGGAGGAAGTTTCCCCTCCCAGATCAGGATATTTTACTCTTCCACTGGCAGCCCCCTGCCGCTACACTCAGTATACAGCGGTCATTGTGTCCAGCGTTCTGTCGATGCCGCGCTCTCACTTGAGCGCGGTTGTTCGGTGGAGCAATGCGGCGCCTTGCGCCTGCACAAGGGAGGGTTGGATCATGGTCACGCAAAGCAAACGGCCGGTTCCAGACATGAAGCTGCGACGTGGTGGTCTCGGCGCGCTTGTCGGAGCAGGGGTCCTGGCGGTCATCGCCCTGGTGGTGCTGTTCAACTCGTTCACTGTCGTGGATACCGGCACCCGCGGCGTGGTCAAGACCTTCGGCGAAGTGACCGGCGTGCGGGAGGAAGGCTTGCATTTCCGGACACCCTTTATCACCTCGGTCGTGCCGGTGGACGTGAAGACCCAGCGGTATGAGTCGAACTCATCCGCGGCCTCCCGCGACCTCCAAATTGTCACGACCCAGGTGGTCTTGAATTACCGGCCTGACCCCGCAGCGGTCGGAACGCTGGTGCGCGAGATTGGCACCGACTACCAGGCCAAAGTGATTGACCCGGCTATCCAGGAGTCGGTCAAGGCCGCCACCGCCCAGTTCACCGCGGAATCGCTGATCACCCAGCGGCCGCTGGTGTCGGACTCGATCAAGCAAGTCCTGGTCACGCGCCTGGCACCCCGCGGGATCACGGTGCAGGATCTGTCGATCACCGAATTCAACTTCAGCGCGGAGTTCAGCAAAGCGATCGAGGCGAAACAGGTCGCGGAGCAGGATGCCCTGCGGGCGGAGCGCGAGCTGCGCCGCGTCCAGATCGAGGCCCAGCAGCAGGTGGCGCAGGCGAATGCGCAGGCCGAGGCGCGCCTGACGGTCGCCAAGTCCGAGGCCGAAGCGTTGCGCCTGCAGCGCGAGGTGATCTCGCCGGCGCTGCTCCAGCTGCGCTTTATCGAGAAGTGGGATGGCGTCTTGCCGCGCTTCAGTACCGGCGGCCAGGGGCTGGTGCCGTTGATCAACGTGCCGCCGGAGGAGATCCAGGCGACGCCCTCACAGACATCACCCGCTGAACCTGAGACGCCGGCTACACCGTAGGCCCGCCCTCAGCCAATGAACGGCTGAACCTGCCAGGTGAGCCAGGTATACGATTCGGACTATCCTGCGCGCCTGATACGCAAGAGCAGACCAGACCACGCGCGGATTGGGCGCGCCGCCTCCGATCGTCGGAGGCGGTGCGCGGTTCGTCGGGTCGTCAGTGCAGCGGTTGCCATACCAGCAAGACATGACGGAGATGTTCCGCTCCTGTCCCAGACCGTTCGCCGGTTCAGCGCTCCGAGCGCGGGCCACATGCGGCATCCACTCCGTGCGGTGCGCACTCGCGGCCGCGCCTCAGGGAAACATTCCCTGGCAGATCGGGACATCCTCCCCTTCTGCCGATGCCCTGCGACCGTTACACTAGCACAGGGCAAGAGCACCGAACCAGGCACAGCGGCCCGGAGCAGCACAACCGCGACAACATTCGGCGATGACCATACGCGCGGTGCTGCCTGGACTGTCGATCGTCTTCAGCATCAGTGACTGGCGCGTCGCGCGACTGATTGAGGCCCCAATGCGCATCATTGGTCTTGAATACGGATGGAGTGCTGAATGCGATCGCAGACAACCTATCGAGCACTGCGCGCTGCGCTGCACACGGCGTGGAGCTCTACCTGGCGCTATGCCCGCCCGACGCTCGGCTGGGTGTGTATCGGGGTGGGGGTGCTGGGCCTGGCCCTGCCGCTGCTCCCCGGTGTCCCTCTCCTGGTGCTCGGCCTCGCGCTGGTCCATGGGAAGGTGTTCCTGCGCCGCTGGGCCGCGCTGCCTACGCCAATCATCGGCCGGGTCGGGCGCTGGGCGCTGCGGGTCCAGCAGCGGATCTCTTGCCAGCGCCGCCAGCTCACCTGGCGGCTGAAGCGCGAGCGGACACGGCAGCGCATGTTGCCTGGTAGATGAGACGGCTGCGGCGCACATGCGTGTCGTCCGCAGCCGCTGACAGCACATGCCTGCGACGATGATCTGAAACAATGGGCGAGCGGCGAGCGCCTGGGAGCTACGGGATCTATCCCGATCCAATCAGCTCCGCCGCTCGGCTTTCTCACGAGGTGAGCGATGGGGGTAAGCAGCGAACAACTGATCGCGCCCGGCCTGGTAGACTCAGCGCTGAAGCTGCGGGTGCTATTGCTATTCTTCCGTTATCCACGCTGGTGTGACGGAACAGCGAACCTGAGCGGCTGGTTGGGCGAGGATGATCGCTGGGTGCTTGACCAGGCGCTGGAGTCGCTGGCCAAGGCCGGGTTTCTGCGCCGGGTCGAGCAGCAGGGACGCATCATGTATCATCTGGCGCCGTGCTCGGAGTGTCGGGTGCTCCTGGAACGGCTGGCGATCGCCTGCGACGACCCGCAGCGCCGCGACGGGGTCGGCGCGCGGGTGCGCGCCGCTGAACAGGCGCAGCAATCCCAGAGCGAGGCGGTGGCCACAGAGCACGTGATCGATGGGCACGAATGACGACCGGATGAAGTCAACTTACGGCAGCGGTTAAAACCGCGCGGCTTGTTCCTCACGACCGAACGAGTCGGACGTGGAAACGATAGGCTGGTTGCACAGCCCACCGGTAGGGCAGGCACAGTACTTCGCCGCAATGTTCCGAGCGGCGTTCAAATCAGCATTGAGATGAAATCCATCACAGCGCGCACGAGACATTCGCACGGCGAACCAGGAGCCGCACCACGCGCAAAAACCGACCCACGATGCCCAACCGACGGGATGCCGCCGCGCAGGGTGCTGAGGCGGAGCAGCGCTTTCATAGGCTCCGCGCGTTGATCCACGATGAGCGGCGTTGCCGGCGCCTGATCTTTCTGCTGAGTCTGGTCGGCCTGGTGCTGGTGAGCATCATGGCGTTTCTGACCTACTCCCTACAAGGGCTGTCAGGAGCGAGCGTGTACATTACACACTCGCTCCTGACAGCCCTTGATCTGCCGCTCTCCTTGCGGCAGATACTCCCCAAAAAAGCACCGCTGATGCTGATCGCGATACTCCCACACGGCAGAGCTGTCCCGCTCGCCACCCCCACCTCACGCCAGTTGAGCACCCTGCCGAGGTAGGACATATTGTCCTACCCAAGAGAGGGCACTGGCCCCGTGACAGCCGGCCCTCTGCCAGCGTAGGATAAGCGCACACCAGATCCAGGCTTTCGATACATCAGAAACGCGGTATTCCGCATCGAAGGAGGAAACACATGAGCACACCTATGGTTGCGATACCGGGCCAGCGCCTATCCGTACGGCCGACACTGCGCGCGATCACCATCGCCGCCCTGCTTGCCAACGCCTTGCTCTTCGGATTCGAGATCCTCTTCAGCGGGCCGGATGACATCAGTGTGCCCCATGTGATCGCCTCGCTCGTCGTCGCCGGCATCGCGGCGCTCCGGTTTCGCTGGGCGCCTGTGCTGGGCGCGCTGCTGTTTGCGCTCCAGATAGTGGAGGGCTACATGTTCCTCGGCAGTTCGCTGACCCAGCCGGATAGCACAGGCACCTTCGCCTTCGCGGCGCTCTTCTTTGCGATCACGATCGTCGGGCTGGCCGCGGGCGTCGTCGCCACCGTGCAGAACCACCGCGCGCCACGCAGCCGCCCCTTCGTCGATCCGCTGGCGCCGGCGTGGACCAATCCCAGCCTGCTTGTCGTAGCAGCGTTGGCCCTGGGAGGCATCCTCTCGACCGCGATCCAGCCGCGCGGCGTGCTGCCCAATTTCAGCCCCGAAGCGCTGGCCGCGCTGCCGGCGCTGACGGCCAAGGCGGACATGTTTGACAGGACCGAGATCACCGCGAAGGTCGGCGAAACGGTGGTGCTGCGGCTGGACAACACCGACACAAAGACCCACTACCTTGACATCGACGAGTTCAACGTGCATGCGTTCATTCCGCCTGGCAAGAGCAACCTGGCGCTGTTCAAGCCTACACAGCCCGGTACCTATACCTTTTACTGCCATCCGCATGCTGATAAAGCCGCCCGCGCCGGCATGGTCGGTACGCTGGTCGTCGAGCCGTAGAGCCAACGGATTTCTTCAAGGCCACCGGCACCGGTGTCAAGCCCGATGCAACACACCTGAAGGTATGCGCTCGAAAGGGTGTTTCGATGACTCCAAGCAACTTCCTGACACGTTCCATCGGCGGTCTCGCAATCGCGATCGGCGGTGTCACTCTGCTCGGAACTGTGTCGCTCATCCTATTCTTTACCATCGGGGGTCGTTTCGGTACGCTCAACGACCTGTGTAATGCCGTCGAAGCGATCCTGAGCGCGGTGTTGGCGTGGAGGATGTATCCCTGGCTGCGCTCGCACGCACCGCGGCTGAGCGGCTTCGCGCTGATCGCCGCGTGGGCCGGCGCGCTGATCGCCACCATCGGCTCGGCACTGATCATCTTCGATGTCACGGGCTGGTACCTGGCCGGTCTGTACACCATGCTCGGCTACGCCCTGGTCGGCATGTGGTTGTTCGCCCTGAACCTAGCGGCGCCGCGGGGCTTCCCATGGCCGCGCCGTCTGGCGCAATTGGGGCTGCTCACCGCAGCATGCATAGCGATCGGCTTCCTGAGTGGCCCCGGAATACTTGGCAGTGTGGATGATGTGGGCGCCGCGCCCTGGTTTGTCAACCTCGGGCTTCTGGGCAGCATGGGATGGATGTTCCTCTATCCCTGCTGGTGCCTGTGGCTAGGCCGTCTGCTCGTATCGAAGAGCGCGACGATGCATGGTATTTACGAAGGAGGAACCACATGAGTACACCACTGGTTGTTAGCCAGACGCAGGAGGGCAGGCGTCTGCCAACCCTGCGCAAGGTGATGATCGCTAGCTTGGTCAGCACCGTGCTGGTTTACATCCTATTGCAGGCGCTGATTCTTCAAGAGTTGATCCCGCCGCTGGCGATCATCACCGCGCTGACGCTCGTGGTTGCCGGCGTGTGCGCCACCCGCTGGCGCTGGGCGCCGCACCTCGCTGTCGTCTGGTCCGTGTTGGCTATCATCCCTGGGCTGGAACACTATCGCTACGATCTGGCCCATCCCGCCGAGATCGGCACATTCATCACAACCGTGCTCATCCTCGGGCTGTCGCTTGTCACGGTTGTCGCGAGCATTGCCGCGATCATCTATGGTGATCCTCAGGTAGCAGAGGGGCGCACGCCACGCTGGCTGACGAGCTTTCTGATCGGCACGGCGACGTTCGCGCTCGGCGCGATCCTGGTCGCCGCCATCCCATCGCCCAGCGCCACCGCTGGGATTAGCGCTGAGGCGCTGGCGCAGCTTCCCGCGCTGGTGTCGGGGCGCAACACGTTCGACCAGGCGGAGTTGCGTGCCAGGGTCGGCGAGATGGTCGCGCTGCGGCTCGATAACAGCGACACCTCGATCCATCACTTTGACATCGACGCGTTCGATGTCCACGTTCCGATGCCATCGGGCGAGTCCGCACTCGCGCTCTTCAAGCCGACCGCGCCTGGCACATACACCTTTTACTGCGGCGTCCCCGGTCACCAGGAAGCCGGCATGCAGGGCACGCTGATCGTCGAGTCGTAGGCCTGGGAGGATGATGGCATATCATCCCCTCTGTTGTCGATCATCACGTGCTGAAACGCCGCTGTGAGGCAAGGAGCGAAAACCGATGGCAACTGTCAACCATGCCGCGACACCTGCTAGCCAACGGCGCAATGGGGCGGTGACCCTGGCAGCCATCCTGTACTGTTGGTTCGGCCTGGCATTCCTGGTTTCGAGCCTACTGATTGCGACCTACGCATTGCGGAACGGCTCACTGCCGATCGTGTTCGGAATCGGAATGCTAGGTGGCCCGTTTTCAGAGCGCCTTGGGCTGGGCGCGGCGATCTTAGCCACCGTTCCCTGGGGAGTGGTGAATGCCCTTGAGATGCTGGCGGGCTACTGGCTCTGGAAATCGCGGAAGCGAGGCGGAGTGCTGGCTCTCGTGCTATTCCCTGCGGGCATGCTGTTCTGGATCGGGTATGCGCTGCCGATTATGGTCGTGGTTGGACCACTGAGAGTGCTCCTGGTCGCACGGGGATGGAAAACCTTGCGCTAGGGGCATCGTCGAGACCGTCGGATAGGAAGCGAGGAAGCCACATATGAACAACGCTCGTTGGGGGCAGATCGGTGCCGCTGGGGGGATTGTCTTCGTGGTGCTGCAAATGGCCGCGCAAGCGCTGATCCAGGTCGGCGGCGCTGAACCGCCCTTCGATGCCCCGGCAGACACGATCGCCTTCGCACTGGGCGATTACCTGTCAACTCTCTCGCTGATCGCGTTCCTGTGGTTCCTGGGCAGTTTGTGGAACACCCTGCGCCGCGCAGAAGGCGAACCAGCCTGGCTCTCATTCGTCGCCGCAGCATCGGGTTTGATGATCGTCGCTGCAGTCAGCGCCGGCGGAGGCTGGGCCCTGGCCGTTTTCAGGAAGGACGAGGGGTTGGACCCGCAGGTCGCCCGGCTGCTGTTCGACCAGGGCAATTTCGCGTTTGCCAACGCCTGGGCGATGCTGGCCAGTCTCAGTCTGGCCACCGGCGTGGTGAGCATCCGCACGGGCGCGCTACCACGCTGGCTCGGATGGTCCGGCGTGCTGATCGCGGGAGGCTTGCTGGCGGCGCGCGCCGTCTGGGCAAGCTCGGGGTTGGTGTTCGTCCCCTTCGGCTTGTGCTATCTCTGGCTGATCGCCACCAGCGTTGTGCTGATTCGCCGCGCGGGGACGACGGAGAGCCCACAACGCGTACCACAAGGGTTGATCGTTCCATGAGGAACACCGATACCGCTGCCCGTATCGCCGGCGTCGTGGCCGGGATCGCTGGCCTGCTGGCCTTCCTGGCGCTCCATGCGCTCTGGATCGTCCCGATCTGGTTCATTGTGCCAGTTGGCCTGCTGATTGCCGGAGGTGGTGGCCTGGCGGTCGGTTGGGCCTATGCCGAACTCAGGTGGCGGCTGCCGCGGCGGCCGTGGACAGCGCTGGCGGTGGTGGGCGTGATCGCCGTGATACTCTTGCCGGCATTCGTGCTGGCGGAGCTGCAAGCGCCCGTGTTCACCGTCACGCCAGCGGGCCCGGTGCAGACGGTTGCAACCTCCCTGATCGTCGCGCGCTTCGTCGGCGAATTGCTGGCGACGGCGACGATCGTCGGCGGCCTGGTCGGGTGGTGGCTGGGGCGTACGCGCCGGGCAGCGCTGGCGACGGCCGTGGCTGGCTTTATCTTCGCACTTGGCCCTGGCCATAATATCCCCTTCATCGGCGGCACGCCGGGGGTGGGCAAAGAGCTCGCGATCATGACGGCCGTCACGCTTGTCGCGGCGCTGGTGCTGGTGGAGGTTCACGCCTGGCTATCCACAGGTCGTAGGGGCGACATCTCGCGACATGCCACCTGTGATAGCCGGAGGCCTTACTTCCGGCGAGATCGATAGCAGAGCCCTTGATTGCCATATGCGCTCATGAGGCTATAATGAAGATCACAGCGAGCGCGAGAAATGAGAGCAGGTGTGAAGTGGCGAACTGGCCAATAGCACGGGCGGACGATATGCATATGAGGAAGCCTGGCCTGGCACGGTGGCTAGCCCGGTCCCTTGCCATACTCTCGCTGACCCTGGGTATCGCCGGATTGGTCATCGGCCCGCTTGTCGCTAGGGAGTGGCTGGTGACGCACCTGCTGTTCAGCCCACTTACGACAGTCGCGTATGCACTGGTGGGCGGCTTAATCGCTGTACGCCAGCCTCGCAACCCGCTCGGCTGGATCTTCAGCGCGGTGGGTCTGTTCGCCGGACTGATCTCGCTAGTAGGCGACGACAACTACCTTGGGCTCTGTCTGTGTAGCGGGGCGGTCGCGCCGTGCATCCAGCTGGTCAGCCGGCCTGGGGCTGGCGGCCTACATCCTCAGCGCGGCATTGCATCCCCGCCCGCCGATCGAGCCAATCCCGCCGTATAACCCGTTCGGCATCCCTGCCATAGCGGCAGAGCTGGAACTGTTAGGGTACGTCGCATGGCCCTTGATCATTGTCGGCATTTTCGGCGCGCTTGTGGCGCCGGTCTTTCGCTTCCGGCGCTCGCGCGGTATCGAGCGTGAGCAGGTCAAATGGCTTGCCTACGGCAGCAGCCTGGCGATGCTGTTCTTGATATTATTGAGCGCCTGGGCTGCTATGCGGCCGGGGGACCCAGCCGCGTACGAGCTGAACATCGGCGGCGTGTGGGTCACCCTCACCGTTATCGTGATCAGCGCTGGGATTGCGATCTTGCGCCACCGGCTCTACGACATCGACCTGATCATCAATCGCACGCTGGTCTACGGCGCGCTCAGCGCCGGTGTCGTCGGGCTGTACGTGCTGCTCGTCGGCGCGCTCGGCGCGCTCTTTCAGTCGAGCGGCAATCTGCCGATCGCGCTGCTGGCCACCGGCCTGGCCGCATTCCTAATCCAGCCGCTGCGGGCGCGTTTGCAGCGGGGCGTGAACCGCTTGATGTATGGTGAGCGCGACGACCCCTACACCGTGCTGTCGCGCCTGAGCCAGCAGCTTAAGACCACACTCGCGCCCACCGCCGTACTCCCCGGCATCGCCGAAGCGGTTGCCCAGACCCTCAAGCTGCCCTACGTGGCCCTGGCGCTCACGCATGGCAACCGTCTGGAGATCGCCGCAGCGTACGGTCGACCGGCTGGCGATCCTGTGCAGCTGCCGCTGGTCTACCAGGCCGAGACGGTCGGCCAGTTGCTGGTCGCGCCCCGCGCGCCGGGCGAAGCGTTCACGCCGGCCGAGCGGCGGCTGCTCGATGACATTGCCCTGCAAGCGGGCGTTGCCGCCCACGCGGTGCGCCTCACCGCCGACTTGCAGCGCTCGCGCGAGCGGCTCATCACGGCACGTGAAGAGGAGCGCCGGCGCTTGCGCCGCGACCTGCACGACGGGCTGGGACCGCAGTTGGCTAGCCTGACGCTGACGCTCGCCGCTGCGCGAGAACTGCTCCGGCACGACGTCGATGCGGCCGACAGGCTGCTCCAAGAGCTGGCCATCCATACCCAGGCGGCGATCGCCGACATCCGGCGTGTCGTCTATGCCCTGCGCCCGCCAGCTCTGGACGACCTCGGGCTGGTGCTGGCCTTGTGCGAGCAGGTGGCGCACTACAGTCAGGCCGGCTTGCAGATCACCATCGACGCCCCGGAGCACCTGCCGCCCTTGCCAGCAGCGGTCGAGGTGGCTGCCTACCGAATCGTGCAGGAAACCTTAACCAACGTAGTGCGGCACGCCCAGGCGCAGACTTGCGTGGTTCGCCTGACGCTCGGTGATGCGCTGGCTGTGGAGATCCGCGACGATGGAGTCGGACTGCCGCCGGGTGCTCGCGCCGGAGTCGGGCTGACGTCCATGCGCGAGCGGACCGCTGAATTGGGCGGGACCTGTCAGATTGAGTCCGTGCCGGGCGGGGGCACCTGCATTCGAGCGCGCCTGCCGCTGCACCAGGAGGGAGCATGAATGCCATCCGCATCGTGATCGCCGACGACCACCCGGTGTTTCGCTTTGGGCTGCGCGCGCTGCTGAATGCGATGCCCGATACCGAGGTGGTGGGCGAGGTAACCAGCGGGGAAGAAGTCATCGCGCTA
>WNGF01010756.1_pt1 | contig 10255 bp, 13 predicted proteins | sample 5400641 | NCBI WGS metagenome assembly WNGF01 (sample SAMN13153371, study PRJNA577476) | soil metagenome | isolation source: 80 cm soil or saprolite under grassland replicate 2 | place: USA:California | collected 2016-06-15
GGACGAGTGATCGAGCAGCTGGTGAACGCGGGCGTGGGTAGCGTCGAGGAGCCGGAGTGGACGGACGAAGTCAGAGGCGAGGAGCAACGACGGAACGACGAAGCCCGCCCGGCCATGGACTCCGACGCCGTGCCGATCCATCCGCAGCGATTCGCCAGGGAGATCCGGGACTTTCTGGAGCCCGACGCGGTCGTGGTCGGCGATGGGGGGGACGTGGTGGGGATAAGCGCTTCGATCGTCCAGGCTCGATATCCGGGGCACTGGTTGGATCCGGGGCCGTTCGGCTGCCTGGGTGTTGGACCCTCGTTCGCAATGGCAGCCAGGCTCGCGAAGCCTGACAAACAGGTTCTCGTGATCTACGGCGACGGGTCGTTCGGGTTGAACGCGATGGAGTACGAGAGCGCCATCCGTCAGCATCTCCCGTTCGTGGGGATCATCGGGAACGACGGGGCCTGGGGGCAGATCAAGGTGGCTCAGGAGATGTTGTACGGGTCTGGAAACGCGCCGGCCTCGGATCTCGACCCGGAGGCTCCGTATCACCGGATGGTCGAGGGGCTGGGCGGCTTCGGAGCGAAGGTCACGAAGCCCGAGGACATCCGTCCAGCCTTGAGGGAAGCGTTCGACTCGGGGATTCCTGCCTGCATCAACGTGATGCTCGACCCCACGCTGATGAAGCGAGCTTCCTATCTGGGCTAGTCGCGGGCTCCTCCTCTGGCCTGGGCGCGAGCTTCGAACGTCTCCCGAACGACGAGCACACGCACGTGCGTCCCGCTGGCGACTTCCCCTGTCCCGTCGGACACGGTGAACCGAAAGCGGAGCCGCCGTCCGTCTATCTGATCCAGCTGCACGTGCGCCAGGACCCTTGCGCCGACCGGGGTGGGGACGTGATGGGCCAGGGCCACGCTGGCGCCGACGCTGGTCGTCCCTTTGGGGAGGTGGTCCCGCACGGCCTGCACGGCCGCCCGCTCGACCAGGGAAAGGATCACCGGTGTGGCCAGAACGGACACGTCTCCCGAGCCGACGGCGGCCGCGGTCATGTCAGCGGTCACCTCCTCTTCCACCGTCGCAGAAAGCCCAACGGCCAAGGTGGGGTTGTCGCCGTCGCCCCGGTTCACCCTGGATACGCTATGCGGTGTGACGGACCAATGTGAACGGGGTGCTTTCCGATGAAGGGGCCAGCCGGGATCATGGCCCTGGTGCTCGCCGAGACCGCCGCGGGCGGCTCCGGGATCCTGTTCCTGACTCCACTGTGGAGCGAGGTGCGGAGAGGATTCTTCTACCTGACCGGGGGCATCGTGCTCGTCCTTGCGATGTCCTCCGCGGGGGCCGCCCTCGGCGCGTACGACGCCGCGACCGCTTCCAAGGGGCGCGCAGCGGTGACTCTCGCCGTGGCTCTCGCCGGAACGACGTTTCTCTGGCTCGTGCTGGTCCGCCTCCGTCTGCATGCGGCCGGCAGGGTGTTGGGGATCGCAACCGTTCCCCTGGCCGTTGTCGCGTTGTTCGCCTTCGCCCGGACCACGGACGAGCCGCTCGCCCTCTCGTTCTTCCAGCTCCTGGCAGGAGCAGTGTTCACCGGTGCGGTGCTGGACGGGCTCTTGCTGGGCCACTGGTACCTGACGGATCGAAGGCTGAGCCGCGCACCCATCAACCGGATGGTCTGGCTGCTCATCGCGTCGGTCGTCCTGGAGACGGCGGCGGTGATCTGGGGAGCGATCGGCGCGCCCAGCCACCCGGGCCGGGCCGCGAGCACTCTGAACCCCCTGCTCACGGTGGCCGGCAGTGCCACTTGGATCGCCATAGGGATGGTCGCGTGTACCGGCCTGATCGCCGTGTTCATCCGGATCACCCTGCGGGGGTCCCGCCCCACCGCCGTGCAGTCAGCGACCGGCTTCTTCTACCTCGCCGTGATCACGGCGTTCACCGCCGAACTGGCTGCCAAGGTGAGATTCCTTCCATGAAGCTGGACCCCCTCAGGGGCTCGGATCGTCCGTGCTGATCTTCGCCGTCATGGCCGCCGGCGCCGCCGGCGTCCTGGTCGCGTGGCGAGTGATCGTGGCCGGCCGGGTCAGCGTCTGGACGGCCATGGGCACCATGACTGGGGCCGCGGGCCTGGCTTCACTGGCCACGGGGCGGCTATCTCTCTCGCCGAAAGTTGCATGGGGCTGGGCAGTTGCGGCCGGGGTGGCGGTCGGCGTCGCGCTGTACCTGGCCACCGTGGCGTTCGTTCTCTTCGTCAGACGCTGGTCGTTCTTCGACCGGCACGTCGAGGACATCTACGACCGGCGCAAGGAGCTCCCGTTGGTCGTGGCCTTCGGGCTGGCGGCCCTGGTGGTGGCGCCGGGCGAGGAGCTGTTCTGGCGAGGCCTGTTCCAGTGGCGGCTGGCTGCGACGATCGGGTGGGTCGCCGCGGCGATTCTCACCTGGCTCGTCTATGTCGCGGTGAACGCGGCCAGCGAGAGCCTGCCAATCCTGTTCGGAGCCCTGGTGTCGGGAGCCGTGTGGGGAGGGCTGGCCCTCTGGACCCATGGGGTCCTGGCGAGCCTGCTGTGCCACGCCGTGTGGACCGGGCTCATGCTCGTAGGTCCTCCTCGTGGGGCCGAGCAGCGCGCGGCTATCCCGTGGCCTTCCAGGGAGTCGCGCCGGTCGTGACGGCTCGGCTGCCCCGGGCCGCCCGCGAGGCCCTTGAGCGGGGGACGTTGTGCTATCTGGCCGTCCGCACGAATTCGGGTCCTCATCTGACTCCCGTGGTGTACGCGGTGGACGGCGGTCGACTGTGGCTCACCACGTCACGTACGTCCGTCAAGGCGCGAGCCCTCCGCCGAGGTCGAGATGTGGCCGGGATGATCCGGGCAGGCGGCGAGGCCGTGACGTTTCGCGGCCGCGCCCGCACCTACGACGCGCTCGACCCCTTGTCCTGGCCTTCCGCCGCCGTGGCCGGCCCGCGGCTGGTCCGAGCGGCCACTCGGTTCAGCCTGAAGAACGCTCGCTTCTTCGCCGGCTACGCCGTGAACGCCCGCAGGGTGCCACTGGCGTGGACGCCGCCGGGGAGGGTATTCGTAGGCGTCGAGGTGAAGGCAGGGGCGCTCCTCGACCTGGTCGTAGGGACCGTGGCCGCAGTGTGGGGTGACTGGGACACGGAGGCCGAGGTCACCGAGACCCGACGGTCCTCCGGGCGGGTCAAGGGCCGCCGGGCCCTGGACCTCCGGGTGCCACGGTCGGTCAGATCGGTCGTTGGGAACAAGGGAGAGGGGGTATTGGCTCTTGCCCATGGGGCGTCGACGGTCGTTCCGGTGCGGTGGCGACGGGTGCCTGGAGAGGGAACGTACGAGGCGAGCCTGCCATGGGCCTTTCTCGACCTGGCCGCCGGTGGAACCTCAGGGCCCACTCGCATCGACGAGCCCGCTTCCCTCACCGTGGATCGCCTCGCCTCGTGGCGAGCAGCAGAGATGGCTGGGATGCTCTTGCAGGGAGAGGCGCGAACCGCCCAGTCATCGGAGCTCGACCACGCGCTCGTTCGGCTTCGTCCCCGCAGGGTCGTATGGTGGAAGGGATGGTCGAGCGCCTCCGTCTCGGGGCCATGACGTGACCGTGGTCGAGGTCTCGGAGGTGATCGACGCCCCACCGAAGACCGTATGGGACGTCGTGGCCAACCCCGGGAACCTGCCTGTGTGGGACCGCCACATCTACGAGGTCAGGGGAGTGCCGAAGGCAGGACTCGAACGCGGGACCGAGTACACGACCGGAGTCAAATTCCTGGGAGCCAGGGCCCACGCCTCGGCCCGAGTCCTGGAGATCGAACCCGAGCGTTACTCCAAGATCGAGCTCCGCGGCCTGGTCGATGGGGTCGTGGAGACGTGGCTGGAACCCCTCGATGCCGGGAGGACCCGGCTTCGTCACCGCGTGGCGTACCGATTCAAGGGAGGCCCGATCGGGGAACTGGCCGCGCGAGCCACTCAGATGCTGGGAGCGACGACCCTACTCAGGAGGGGTATCAGGGCGCAGAAGCGCCAGGCGGAGAACTCGAGTCGCTGACGGGCTCGTCCCCGGCAGGCTGCGGCGGCCAGGGGATGTCCGCGAAGACCTTGATGAAGTGCCTGGCCCCGTCCGTCATGCCATGGCGGAGATAGAAGTCATGGGCCCGGGTCCGCCAGTGCGCAGATTCCAGAGCGAGCGAGAAGGCTCCCAGGTCTCTGGCCACGTCTTCGGCCTTGGCCAGCAGGGCTGCCCCAACTCCTCCGCTCCGAGCGTTCTCGGTCACGATGAGGTCGGGGACCCAGGCATGGGGCTGGACGAAGTTCGGACGTCCGATCAGGGCCATGTCGATCATCCCGACCACGACCTTGTCATCCTCGGCCACGAAGATGAACCGCTCCGGGTGGCGCAGCCACTCGTCGAAGCGATCTCGTACCGCGGGCTCGTCTGGCGTGCCCAACGATCTGGGCCGGCCGAGCTCTTCGAGCAGGGCAGTCACAGCTTCGAAGTCCTCGGGGCGCGCTTCCCGGATGGTGGCGGTCACCGGGGGCAGTCGCTCCCGCCTACGTCTTGCCCTGTTGTTCCCGCCTGCGGTGCAGCCTGACCTGCTTGCCGGGCCTCCCGATCAGGTAGCCGAGGAGACCCCCGAGCACCGCGCACGCGAACATCACCCAGATCAGGCGGGGGTGGCGGGTAACGAAGACGAAGTCCACTTCGACTGGCTGCGAGTTCGAGACGATGAAGATGATCAGGATGACCACGATGGCCAGGGCCACCAGCACCTTGGCCACCCGAGCCTGGCGGGCCCGCTGGAGCTCGTGGAGATGTTCCTGGTCGGCCTTGCGATCAGCGTCGGTCTGGCCGGGTCCAGGGATCCCCTCCCGTCTTTCTGGTGGAACGTCGGGTTCGCGGTGCATCGGCCCTCCTCGGAGGAAATCGACCCGTCGCGTGCTGCCGGGTCCGGGCAGCTCGTAGCGGCAGGTCCGGCCCGATCAAGCCTATAGGCTGTCGCCCGTGCGCGGAAGCAACGACGATCGAGCACATCGCGAGGATCACCTCACTGGCGAAGGCCGAAGACCGATGTCGAAGCGCCGGTGGTTCCCCGCCGTAGCCGGCCTCGGAGCGCTGGCGGTTTCGGCTCTGTCCGCGGGCGGGCGTGGCCAGGTTCTGGACCGGAGGATGTATCGAGCGGTCAACCGGGGCAGCGGGCGGCTGACCGACGGCTTCTTCCAGGGCGTGACCGAGCTCGGATCCCTGTGGGCTTCCGTCGGCGCAGCCGTCGCGTTGGCCGGGGCTCGTCGGAAGAAGGAGGCGCTGGACGCCCTGGGAGCCGCCACCACGATGTGGCTCCTCGGGCAGGTGCTCAAGAAGTTGTGGCAACGTCCCCGTCCCTATCTCTCCCTCGAGGACGTTCGGCTCCTGATCACCGAGCCGGCCGGAACCACGTGGCCGAGCAGCCATCCCGCCGTCCTGCTCGCCTTCGTCACGGTGGCCGCTCGGGACCTGGATGGGTCGCGCGCGGTCAAGGCTGCCGCCGTCGGAGTGGCCGGCGCAGTAGGACTCTCCAGGATCTATCTGGGCGTGCACTATCCGGCCGACGTGGCAGGAGGACTGCTGCTGGGCAGGGGGGTGGCGGACCTGTGGACCGCTCTTGTGTCGCCCCGGATACTGAGGCGCCTCCCTTCGGTAGCCGTGCCCGGTACAGTTACCGGCTGATGTCGACCCTTACTCTCATGGCCTCCGTCGGGTGGAAGGTCATCGATCGCTTTCACTTCGGCTCGCGGTTCGCCCTGTCTCCGCACGGCTTGGGGATCGCGGCCGGCTTCCTCGCCGGCGCGTACATCTTCGTGAACCGGGAAGCTCCCCGACGCGGTATCTCCGAGGAGACCTCGAACTCCCTGGTGTTCTGGGCCCTGATCGGGACGATCATCGGATCGCGCCTCGCCTACGTCATCACGCACCTATCCGAGTTCCACAGCCTCGGGAATGTCCTGGCCGTCTATCGGGGCGGGTTGAGTCAGCTCGGAGGAGTGGTGGGGGCCATCGTGGCCTGCCTCCCACTGTTGCGCAGGAAGCGGATTCCGGCCCTTCCGGCGCTCGACGCGGCGGCCATCCCGATTCCCCTCGGGGTGGTCATCGGGCGGATCGGAGACCTCATCATCGGCGACCACCTGGGCAAGCCCACCTCGTGGGCGCTGGCTTTCCGCTATCACGGTGGGAGCCTGTCGGGGTATGACTGCGTGCGTGGCCTGTGCAGCACCCTTCTCTCGGGGGGAAAGACCCAGACCATCACCGCCAAGGGCGCCACGCTTGTCGGGGCGGACGGCACGGTCCTCGACCGCGGCGTTGGTGTGCACCAGACGGCGCTGTACGACCTGTTCATCGCCATGGCACTGGTGCTGTTCCTCGTCTTTCTGAATCGCACGCTGCGCCGGCCGGGAGTGCTGTTCCTCACGTACGTGGCCTGGTACGGCTCCGGGCGCATCATCACGGACTTCTTGCGAGTCGAGAACCGGTTCTTCGGTCTCACCGGGAGCCAGTGGACGAGCGTGCTGGCCGTGACCATCGCCGTCGTCGTGCTGGTTCGGTTCGCCGTCAGCCCCTTGCCGCCGTCCGGCGAACCTGAGCCGGCAGAAGGGGGCACCACCACCCCACCGTTGGGTTCGCGGGAGTAGCAGGGCGAGATTCCCCGCCCGAACGGCGTCGGCCTTGCCGTCGACAGTCCGGGAACCCTCCACGACCCGAGGCCGTACATGGAGTGAAATCTCTCCATGGGGGGCCGACCACTGGAGGAAGAGGAGCTCGTCGAACGGGCGAGAAATGGCGACGTGACCGCATACGAACAGCTCGTACGGACATACCAGGACCTTGCCGCCAGGACCGCCTACGTGATCACCGGAGGGGCCGCCGATGCCCAGGACGCCGCGCAGGAGGCCTTCGTCAAGGCCTACTACTCGCTGGGCCGGTTCCGGGCCGGGGCGCCCTTCCGTCCGTGGCTGCTCCGCATCGTAGCCAACGAGGCCATCAACCGCCGTAGATCGACGCGGAGGCAGGCGGGCTTGGCGCTTCGGGCTGCCGAGGGCCGCCTCCAGGACGATGCGGTCCCATCGCCGGAGGGGGCGGCCCTCGCGCAGGACGAGCATCGCCGCCTGGTCGCCGCCATGAACCTGCTCCGTGCCGAAGACCGCCTGGTCATCGCCTACCGGTATTGGTTCGACCTGTCCGAATCCGAGATGGCGGACGCCCTCGGATGCGCCCGGGGAACGGTGAAGTCGAAGTTGTCCCGAGCCCTGGCCAGGCTCCGGAAGGTCATGGCACCGGCCGGCCTCGGCGACGAGCGTGTAGGGCTGGAGGGGGCGACCGATGGCTGATCCAGCCCTGGAGCGACTCGTCGTTCAGGTCGGCCCACTCGTGAACTACCCCGTGCTGCCAGACATGTCGGCGGCAGTGGGCAGACGCCTTCGGCAGGCCCCCGTGCCTTCTCCCTGGTCGCCGGGGTCGCTTCGCTTACGGCTTCGCAGAGCGCTTCGTCCGGTGATCTTGCCGGCCTGGCAGCCAGTTGCCGTGGCCCTCATCGTGCTGGTCGCGTTGCTGTCGGGAACTCTGGCCCTTTCTCCCACCGCACGCCGGGCCGTCGCCGATTGGCTTGGCCTGCGCGGCGTCCGGATCGAGTTCACCCCCACGCCATCGGCCTCGCCCCCGCCGTTCGGGACGGGCCTGAACTTGGGAGAACAGGTGAGTCTGGCAGAGGCTCAGGCTCGCGTCCCATTCCACGTCGTGATCCCGCACGTGCCTGACCTCGGTCCGCCGGATGCGGTGTACCTGCAAGCGAGCGACTTCGCCGAACGGGTGACGTTGCTATGGCGGGCCCGGCCCGGACTGCCGAAGGCAGAGACGACAGGTGTCGGCCTGCTCCTCACGGAGTTTCGGGCCACCATCAACGAGGAGTTCCTCAAGAAGATCGCCTTCGAGGCGACCACCCTCGAGGGGGTGAGGGTGAACGGGGGGGCAGGATTCTGGATAGCCGGCGCCCCCCACCAGATCTCCCTCGTCGACAAGGACGGTGCCGTCGTGCCGGAGACCATCCGGCTGGCGGGAAACGTGCTCCTGTGGGAGCAGGGAGACCTGACCGTTCGAATCGAGTCCAATCTGATGAAGGACCAGGTTCTACGGATCGCGGCCTCGGTTCGTTGAACTGAGTAGATGGAACCCCTCAGGGCCCTCCGGTGTACTGGGGGTAGACCGAGAACTTCCGGTGGCCGGGCATCCATTCGAGGGAGGCAGCGATGAACGGATTGCGGTTTCGACTGTTTCTGGCGCTGACGGCAGGGCTCCTGTTCGTTCTCCTCCCGGCCGTTCCCGCTCGCGCCGGCGGGGGATGCCACGACCCGCAGACCCTCGATGTGGCCGGCGCGCACGTGGACCTCGAGGAGCTCTGCTTCGTTCAGACGGTCTTGCGGGTGAAGTCCGGACAGCCGGTCACGTGGACGAACCACGATTCGACGGGCCACACGGTCACGGGCGTCGGGGGAAGCTGGGGATCCTACGACACGATTCTCTCCGGGAAGGCCGTGACGTACAGCTTCAGCAAGGCTGGGATCTTCCCGTATTTCTGCCTGATTCATCCCGGCATGGTCGGGGCGGTCGTGGTGGGAGACGGTGGAAAGCCGAGCGGGACGGAGTCCTCGACCACGGGCGTGTTTCCAGTGACCTCCTCGCCATCGCCGGCCGGCGCCGGCGCTCTCGCGGAGAGAGCTCATGCGAACCCGGTCTCCTCACCGGGGCCATGGCGGACGGTAGCGCTGGTGACCTTGGCGCTCTTGGCCGCCGTCGGCGCGGGCCTCGGCGCCCAGCGCCTGGGACTCCGCCGGTCGCACGCTCGGGCACGGGCGAGCTGATCTGGAGGGGGTCGCCCGCCAAACGACGGCGGTCCTCATATCCTGAGCAGATGACCCGGCTCGCTCGCCTCCTTGCCCTCGCGTTGATCGGGGTAGCCTGCGGAGGCGGCGGGGAAGGACCCGCGACTTCCCCGAGCGGCCATCAGGCCTCCTCGTCGTCGACCGCGTCGGCCACCCCATCGACCAGCCCGCGGCCCGGGGACCTGAAAAGCGTCCGCATCCGGCTCCAGAAGATCGCCACCTTGGAGGCTCCGCTGGCCATGGCCGTGCGCTCCGGGGACTCGGCGCTGTACGTGGCCGAACACGGGGGCAGGGTGATGGCGATCCGAGACGGTCAGGTCGATTCGAGGCCCGTGCTCGACCTGACGGGGAGGGTCAGTGGCGGAACGGAGCAGGGCCTCCTGGGGCTGGCCTTCTCCGCGGATGGACGGTTCCTATACGTCAACTACACGGACCTGAACGGCGATACGAACGTCGTCGAGTACACGATGGACGGTGGCGTGGCCGCCTCCGGTTCGGCCCGGCGGATCCTGTTCGTCCATCAGCCATTCGCCAACCACAACGGGGGAAATCTCGCCTTCGGCCCCGACGGCTATCTCTACATCGGACTTGGGGACGGAGGAAGCGAGGGCGATCCCGAGCACAATTCCCAGAACCCGCGGTCACTCCTGGGCAAGATGTTGCGGATCGACCCACACCCTTCCGGCGATCCGCCCTATCGGATCCCGCCCGACAACCCATTCGTTGGACGGGGCGACATCCGGCCGGAGATATGGGCTACCGGCCTCCGCAATCCGTGGCGGTACTCCTTCGATCGCAGGACGGGCGACCTGTGGATCGGGGACGTCGGCGGAAGCAAGCGTGAGGAGATCGACTTTCAGCGGGGAGGCTCCGAGGGGGGACAGAACTATGGCTGGAGCCTCATGGAGGGGACGGTCAGGCAGACCGAGGACCTGCCACCCGGCCTGGTCCTGCCAGTCTACGAGTACGAGCACAGCGGGGGCAGGTGCGTGGTCACGGGCGGCTACGTGTACGGAGGCTCGGCCATCCCCGATCTGCAGGGAGCCTATGTGTACGCGGACTACTGCCAGGGCGACATCAGGGCGCTCCGGGTGGCGGGCGGACGAGTCACACAGAACGTGAACCTCGGCCTGAACGTGCGTTCGCTGGCCTCGTTCGGTGAGGACCAGGACGGGGAGCTGTACGTGCTGTCGCTCTCGGGGCCCGTGTACAAGATCGTCCCCGGCTAGTTGGCTGGTCGGTAATTAGGCCGCTGAACCTCCTCTGATCTGGCCCTTTGCCAAGGGAGAATTACTCAGTTGTAATTCTCACGTGGAGGGCCACATGCGAGGAACCGCCGAAGCCCAAGGCCTGTTCTGGGACAC
>WNGF01010764.1_pt1 | contig 10251 bp, 8 predicted proteins | sample 5400641 | NCBI WGS metagenome assembly WNGF01 (sample SAMN13153371, study PRJNA577476) | soil metagenome | isolation source: 80 cm soil or saprolite under grassland replicate 2 | place: USA:California | collected 2016-06-15
CGCGCACCGCCGCCGCTTCTTCGAGCTGGCGCAGTGCACGCTGGACGGTTCGCTGGCTCGAGCCGAGCGCACACGCGAGCGCCGAGGTCGACCACGACTCGCCGCCCTCGAGCAGGGCGAGGATGGCACCGGCGGGACCCTCGATCGGCGGCGCCAGCACGACGACGGCACGGCCGCCGACGGGGACAAGCGCGAAGCCGCGCCGGGTCGCCTCGATCCGGGCGAGCGGGCGCAGGGCGGCGCGCAGGCGGCCAAGCTCGACGCGGAGCCGGGCGCGGTGCGACTCGTTGGCGGCGCGCGCCTCGAAGGCGCGCTCGACGAGGCGATCGCGCGGCACGTCGGCCGGCCACGCCTCGGCGAGCGCGCCGACGAGCGCGAACAGGACCGGGCGTCCGGCGAGCGGGACGGAGCGAGCCGGGCCGCGCACCGCGCGCCGGCAGGCGTCGACGACGAGGTCGCCGGACGCGAACAGGGCCTCGACCTCGTCGAGGCGGACCGGGCGGACCACACCGCCGCGGATCAGGCGCGCCGAGGGCGCCGACAGGGCACGCCGGGCCCGGCCGATCTCGGCGACCAGCGCCGGGATGCCGGCGGCGAGGGCGGCGGCGTGAGCGCGGCCGAGCGCGGCGGCGGCCTCCGCGACCCGGACGCGGCGGAGCGCGAGCTCGGCGCGGGTGAGCTCGGCGCGGGCCGCGAGCGGCGGTGGCGCGCCGGCGACGTCGACGTCGACCGCGGCGAGCGTCTGCTCGGCGGCCTCGAGCTCGCCGACGAGGAGCTGGCGGCGGGCGCCGACGAGGCGGGCGTAGAGGGCGTTCGCGCGATCGCCCAGCGCATCGAGCGCCTGCGCGGCCGCGTCGAGCGCGCGCACCGGCCCGCTCAGATCGCGCGCGGCGAGGGCGACCTCCGCCTCGGCGACCTGGCAGCGCGCCTGGGCGAGACGCTCGCGGGTGCCGAAGCCGCGGGCGGCGCGCCGGAGGAGCTTGCGCGCCCGGTCGTAGTCGCCGAGCTGGGCCATGGCGATGCCGCGCAGGGCGAGGGCCGGCGGGTCGTCGCGCAGCGCGACGCGCTTGAGGGCGCCGAGGGGATCACCGGCCGCCAGCGCGCGCGCGGCCGAGGCGACGAGGGAGTCCATCTCTGGGAGGATACATATCGATCCAGTGCGCCGCTCGACTGGATACGGGTACGGACACCCGTCGAGGCCCGAATTCAGGACAGGCCCGCGCCGCGCCTGCGTGCGCCGCGGTCGGCGGCGCTGGCGCGAGCGTTGCTATGGCGAGCGGACACAACTTCTCGTCAGGAGAACCCATGTCCGCTCAGAGCCGTGTAATCCTCTCGCTGCTTCTCTCGTCCTCGATGCTGGCCGGCTGCCTCGCCGATGGCAGTCTCCGACTCGGACGAGCTCGGCGACGACACCATCGCCGAGAAGGGCGAGGCCGACGGCGCCGAGGATGGCGTCCTCAAGGACGAGGTGCCCTGGACCAAGGACCGCCTCTGCTCGGACGTCATCGAGACGCCGTCGCTCGCCGCCCAGCTCCGCGATGCGCCCGAGGAGCTCGGCCACCTCCTGCGGTTCCTCTCCCGCCGCATCGCCGGCGACGAGGAGGCCGAGGCCGTCGCCCACGAAACCGAGGCCTGGATCACCAAGCACCTCGGCGCCGATTACCCGTGGCCCGGCAACGTCCGCGAGCTCGAGCAGTGCGTGCGAAACGTGATGGTGCGCGGCGAGTACCGGCCCCCGCGCGCGGCGGCGCGTGGCGTGCGCGAGGAGCTGGCGGGCGCGATCCTCGCCGGCTCAATGACGGCGGACGAGATGCTGCGGCGCTACTGCACGCTCGTGTTCGCCCAGACGGGCACCTACCAGGAGACGGCGCGCCGGCTTGGGATCGACCGGCGGACCGTGAAGGAGAAGGTCGATCGCACCCTCCTCGAGCACCTGACGGGTGGCGTGCGTTCGCCGTCGATGTGACGCGCAGGAACGTTGCTGCAGGTTCCAGCCATCATATCGGATTCAGAATCACCGAAGGCGCCTCACCCTGACCCTGCTCTCGGCAGATCCCGCAATCCCGCCTGAAATTGGGCGATCAAGGCCGCTGCCTCGGCGACAGAGTCCTCGGCCGTGTGGAATGCTCGTGACATGTCGCTCCCGAGGCGGTCCCGCAGCGTGACATCATCGAGAAGCGCGAGGACTCGGGCACGGGTCGCGGGTGCCAAGACCCGAGCTGCATCTCGGCCGAGGAGGCGCGGGCCGGCGAGATCCACGTGGTAATTCAGGGCCTCGAGGAGCGAAAGTTCTTCGCCAAAGAGTCTGTCCTCGTTGCCGGCGGCGTCATACCGGCGCAGCAGCGTGCCGAGATCGATGGCGTCCTTGGGGTCCTCAGCTCCGCGGTCGACCCACGCCAAGAATTTCAAGATCGCAAGGCCGGGCAACGATGCGACGCGGACGACAAAACCCGGGGCGATTTCGACCTCCTGCGCCGCGGTGAACTCGTCGCGGTACCCAGCCACGCTCATGACAATGGATTGGTCCGGTGGCCAGACGATCTCGTTCCCGCGCTCTTCTATGCCGCCAAAGGGAATCAGGTCGAGGGGGGAACCGTGAGGTGAAAGAGCCTGTGCGCAACGCGGAGGTCGCCCACACATGCGCCCGTCTCGACAAGGCGCGCCTTGACCAGGTCCCATTGCCGCCAGCTGCGAGGGCCACGGCGAGATCCACGTCCAGCGTCGCACGGCCGGTGTCGACGCCGAAGACACCGTAGAGAAGAATGTCCCGCGCCGTCGCGCCCGTCACGAAATAGTCGAGCGCGAGGTCTCGCGTGACGCGATCGACGAGTGTCAGAACCGCCAGCCTCGAGACGCGCGTGCTGCCACCAGCCCGGGGCAGGCGCTCGGAATCGGCGTGGATTGAGCTTTGGGCGCAGCTTGATCGGGAAATTGGTGACCCATTCGTCGAGCAGGCGTGCAGGCTCTAACAGGCGGCGGGTGCGCGCCTCGACGAACGCCTGTGTGAAGCGGCCGCGGGGGGCCTGCGCGATGGTCACACGCAACACCCTGACGGCACCCGGGCGGTCGATGGCCCGGACCGACTGCACGAACGAGCGATCCTTGCTGAAGCACAGGTCGTAGCGGTGTGCCACTTCCTGGTAGAGACGACCGTTGTCGATACCCTTGAGACGCAGCTGGCCACCGAGTCCACCTCGTGGCCAAGCTCGACCAGGGCTCGCCGGAGTGACTCAGGCGTGTTCTCGTCCAGCAGGATCCTCACGGAGCGGCGATGCGATCCGAGTGAGCCAGCTCCTCAAGGGCCCCCTTGATGCCCTCCTCGGTGAGCGTAGGGTATTCCGCCACAATCTCTGGAATCGTCATCCCGCACGCGAGGCACTCGAGCAGGAATTCGATGGAGACTCGGGTGCCCGCGACCCGGGGCTTGCCGCCAAGGTGCTCTCGATCCGCCACGATCCAGGCCATGGTCATCCCCCAGCGGTTATTGTACCGCCTCGCAACCCGAGGGAGTCGCTGCTCCCGGCTCCATCATGCGTGGCTCGCTGCAACCGGCAATCCTTCCACGATTCCCTCGCGCTGGGCCCCTGCCGGCATCTTTTCACTCGCGTAGACCTTGAGGGTGTACTGACCTCCGGTATGGGGATCGGAGATGCCCGAATGCCAGACAAGCAGCTTCCGGCCTGGTCGCGAGCCGCCTCGCGGTTCCCGAACGAGGCAATAGGCACCCCGTCTGGGATCTCGGGCGCCATGGAGTCACCCTGAATCCTGGCCGCGAACATCCCGGGTTCGAAGCGGGTACGCGTCTCGTCTTGCCGTAACCCGGCATCCCTTCCGGCTCGCCCACCCCGCTGTCCCGCAGATCTGGGCGAGAGCGACCAAGGTCAAGCGAAGCACGCGCTCCACTCCGGCAGGGGCACGTCAACCCTCTCCCAGTCGCGCTTGAACTTGGCCCACCGGCGCTTCCGGTATCGGGCGAACTTCCCGCGCTTGAACCGAGCGTACATCGCCCAGCTGTCACCCTGATCGGGTGTCACCACGCCCAGGAGCTTCGCCATCCGGTCGCTCGACTTCCGGTTCCTCCAGACGGTGCCCTGCAGCTTTCGGTCTACCCAGGGGACCTTCTTTACAGGCACCAGGTGGCGGTTCATGCGACGAAGCAACCGTAGCGCGAGCGCCTTCTGCGACGGGAGGCGCCACTCACCGTCGCGCTTCACTCCGATGTTCCAGAGGATCGGCCTCGCCCCGCCAGCGAGGACAAAGTACACCCGGCCCTTCACCGTCTCGCCGAATCGCCCAACAAGCTGAGTGCAGGGCACGAGCTTAGGCGGCGGGCAGAACGCAATCTGGAAGCCTCGGCTTCGACGCTGGGCAGTCATGAGGCCGAAGGTGACCCTCTTCTCGAAGTGCTTGGAGAGGTACTGGACACAGACGCCGGTCGCCGCGTCGAAAGACGGAGCCACGAGGATAACCCGCCGCCGGCGACTGAGCTTCTTGAGGTTTCGATTGAACTTGAACTTGGCCCGGAACGCCTTGCTCGGGTTCGTGCCAAACTCCTCCCTCATCTGCTCGTTCAGTTCCTCCAGCGAGGCCTGCTGATACTGCGACAGGTACTCCAACGCCTGACCGATGGCGGTCCGGTTCGACCGCTCGTTCTTCACCTCAATGATGACGAGACCGCCCTTGGCATCGAGGGCGAGCGGATCGACCACACGACGAACCGGACGATGCCTGCCGATGAACCATAGCCGGTCACCGCCGGGGAGGTGGGGATGCTTGAGAAACCACCGCTCGAACTGCCTTTCCCGCCAGGGGCCTTGAAGCAGGCGGCTTCTTGTATGCCATCGTCCTTACCTGTCTTCCAGCGGTCCTCGATGTTGCGATACCCCTGTCGAACCAGGTAGCGCTTCATCGCAGCGATTGCTGCCAGTTCAGTCTGTCGATTCGTTTCCGGGTCGCCGAACCCTCCTCCGAGTGGTGCCACTGCCTTGGAACGCGTCCCACCAAACTCGGCGAGGATCCTATCGGCGATCCCTGCATACCGACGACGCCAGACGTCCGCGTATTGCGGCCCACGTGCGTAGCTACATCGGCTACTTCGCCGTCGCCTGCCAATCCGCCGACTGGCCGGAGCGCGAGGTGCTGGTGGCCCGACCGGTGATCGCTCAGCCTCGCGTCTCCAGCTCGAAGCTAACCGGACCGCACTCGGGCCGCCCGCCGCCCGTGCTCGTGCCCACCCAGCGCCCGAAGGTCTGGGCCTCTACGGGCGCGCCGGACCCTGCCGCCCCTCTCAACGCACCGCGCCAGCGCCGGCTTGCGCCAGGAATTCACGACGATCGAGTGACACCATCACCGCTCCCCTCGGTTCCCATCAATTCGCGGCGACGCGCACGACGATCTTGCCAACCTGGGCGTCGGCTTCCATGAACTGCAGGGCGGCCGGCAGATCCTGGAACCCGAACACCTTGTCGACGAGCGGGCGGATCCGGCCATCCTCGAAGAAGGGCAGGACGTCGCGGACGAAGCCGCGGATCGACTCGGCGCGCTGGGCGGCGTTGCGCAGGCGGTTGCTCACGCCGAACAGCGTGAGGCGCTGGCGGTGCAGGGCCTCGAGATCGAGCGAGCTCGTGAACACCCGGTCGAGGTGGCCGACCATCGCAAGCCGGCCCTCGAAGGCCATGGACCGGACGCACTCGGCAAAGACCGAGCCGCCCACGTTGTTGACGACGACGTTCACGCCCGTGCCGTCGGTGGCCTTCATCACGGCGTCGTGGAAGTCGGCGGCCCGTGTGCGGATGCCCACGTCGAGGCCGAGCGTCTCGAGTCGCGCGAGCTTGTCGGCGGAGCCGGACGTGCCGATGACGCGCCCGCCCAGCGCCTTGCCCGTCTGGAGCGCGGCCACGCCGACGCCCGAGGAGACGCCGGTCACGAGCAGCCACTGGCCCGCGGCGAGACGGCCCTGCGCGACCACCATGTCGTAGACGACGGCGAAGACCAGCGGCGTGGCCGCCGCCTCCTCCCACGACAGGCACGCGGGCACGCGCATGGCCTCGCGCGCGTCCATGACGGCGTACTGGGCGAAGCCGCCGCCGCAGCGCCCCATCACCCGGTCGCCCACCGAAAAGCCCGTGACGCCCTCGCCGGCCTTCACGATGTCGCCCGAGCACTCGCCGCCGCCGGGCTTCGCCGCGGCGCCCGCCTTGACGCCCAGGATCTCGCCGCGGTTCAGCGAGGAGGCACGCACGCGCACCAGGATCTCGCCGGGCTTGGGCTCGGGCGTGAGGGACTCGCGCAGCTCGACCTTGGTGCCGGCGGGACCGGGCGTGATCCAGTAGGCTTTCATCATCGCGCTCCTCGGGTCGGGGGATCGTCGAACGCCGCTCGTGTCTGGGGCTACTCGGGGAAGAACGAGCCCGGCGCGGGTTGGGCGGCCAACCGGCGCGCCCCGCGCTGGCCGAGCGGCAGGGGCTGCTCGCCCGTGACCGCGTTGACCATCACGCTGCGCACGGCCTCGGCATCGAGCCCGGCGGCCGACGCGTCGGCGGCCACCTCCGCCAGGACCCGGTCGACGTCCTGCATGACCTTCCACTGCTTGAAGAGGTCCGGGCGCTCCACACCCATGGCCTCGCCGACCAGCTCGAGGAAGTTCACGATCCGGAACGGGTAGTCGCGCTCGTGGGCGCACAGCTCGCGGTGGCAGGCGTGATAGATGCCCACCAGGCAATCGACGCCGGCCGCCTCCGCGGCACCGAGCTCGCGCGCGTGCAGCTCGCGCTTGTAGTCGACCACCGGCGCCAGCGAGTTGCACATGTAGCCGACGCGCGGCTGGGCGAGATCGACCAGCTCGAGCCCGGGAATGGCGCCGAGGACCTCCATCACCCCCTCGGTCACCCCCTTCACGCCCGGATGCTCGTGGAGGGCCACGCGCTTTCGCACCGGGCGGACGAAGTGCGGCGTGAGCCGGTCCAGGCGATCGGCGATGTACGGCACCACGTGCTCGAGCGCAAAGCCCGGGTTCGTCGAGGGCATCACGATCTCGCCGAGCTGGATGTTGCAGGTCGGGCACCACGTAAGCACGCGCGGGATGCCCGTGCCCGCAAACCCGGCCACGGTGTTGCCGCCCACACGGGCGGCCGTCCGCGTGTCGCCGGCCCGGAACTGGATGACCCCGCAGCAGTTGGCGGGGCCGCCGAGCACCGTGTACGGCGTGCCGATGCGGTCGAGCACGTCCAGGCAGAGCATCGCGATGTGCGGCGTCTTCAGCACGTTGCAGCCGAGGTACATGACGACGTCGGCGGGCGACCGCGGCGCCGCGTGCGCCGAGCGCGTGGCGTCGCCGACGAAGGCGAGCGGAAGCTGGAGCCGCGAGAGCACTCGGACGCCCTGGGACATGGTGTGAAAGGCCTTCTGCCCGGTGGCCTGGCGCTCGCTCTCGGCCTTGCGCGCGTTCAGCTTCACGCGCGTCATCGCGAGCATGAACCGAGGATTCACGCCGTCCTGGCAGACGCCGATGCACCGACCCGAGCCCGTGCACGTCTCGGCCCAGCGCACCCCGCGGCTTTCGGTCACGCCCTGGCCGCGCAGCACGTCGAGGACCTCGGAGACGATGGACGCCGGGTCGCGCGTGTCGATGCCCGCCGGCCCCGCGGTGGGACACACCTCGACGCAGCGCCCGCAGCGCGAGCAAGCGTCGAGGATGTGCGCCACCCGCGCGTCGAGGCTCGCCACGAACGCGGCTTCCCGGTCACTCATGCCGAGCCCTACTGTTCAGGCGGACGCTCCCGATGTCAAGCGCGAGTTGACACCTGCGCGCAGTCCTGGAGCGCCAGCGCCGCCGCACGACCGAGATCGAGAAGGCGTCGGGGCAGATCATCGCGTGGGTGTTCCACCGCGACGGAGAGCCCATCAGGTCGTTCCGGCGATCCTCGGCGGGGAGCAAGGTCGCCCCCAGCAGGAAGTCGGTGTCGAAGAAGAACCGATCCACGACAGCATCGAAGTCGATGCGCTCGATCTCGTACGGACCGACCTGGTCGCCGGTAGTCCCGTCGTCGTGCAGGTCGCAGTAGAGATTCTGGCACGGAGCACCAGCCAGTGATAGTCGGTCAGCTCGTAGCGCCGGCGCTCCTCGCGGCTCGCGGTCCGCAGCCGGTCGATCATCTGGACGAGCTCCCGACGCGTGAAGAGCGGGACGAGCTCCGGGAACAGGTCCCGATACGACTCCTCGAGCTCACGCCGTTCCGCCCTGGTCGGCCGGTACCTCTCCCGGTAGCGAACGAGATCACCTCGCGCGCGTGCGCCAGGGCTTCGTCGACAATGGCCAGGAAGATGGGATCGGGGTCGTCCTGGAACAGGATTATCGGTCCCCTCGCGTCGACGTCGGTGGTGCGAGGGGCCTATCGCCAAGCCTGGCCGCGATCAAGGACCCGTGGTCATCCGCCCGCCCGTCAGGCGTCCCTAGGACGTACCACGCACCCCGCCCGCTGCCGAGCCGGCGCAGGCGCCGCAGCTCGACCAGCGAGGCCAGCCTGCACGCGGCTTCCCTCGAGATCCCATATTGCGCTCGCCTCGTTCGCCTGCGCGCTCCTCAGAAATGCCTGCCCGGCCGGCGTGAGTTCGAACCGCCGCTTCGTCCGACGAAACAGGCGGGCGCCGAGTTCATCCTCCAGGCGCCGTATCTGCTGGCTCAGTGGCGGCTGCGAGATGTGAAGCCGTGCGGCAGCCCGACCGAAATGCAGCTCCTCGGCGACAGCGAGAAACGACCGCAGGTGTCGAAGCTCCACGCCGGAATGATATCTCGAGACAAATCAGCCGTGTCCAAATAGCGCTCTTCACCAGAATCTGTAGCGAGGCCCGTGTTCATGCGGTCCGACGGAGACGGCGCGTCGCGGTGGCCTTCTGGACTTTGAGCAGGAGGTACTCGTGATCACGGTAGCCCCGACCCCGCCGAAGCATCGCGCGGATGTTGCCGTTGATCGCTTCAACTTTCCCAAAGGGGACCTTCTCGTGACAGTAGTTCAAGATGCCGGTCAGATGGCGCATCAACAAGGCACCGAGCTTTTGAAAGGCCGGCAACCGCTGCCAGCGGAGGGCAAGCAACCAGTTGGTCAGGAAGCGGTAGGCCGCGGCCTCATAGGTGTAGGTCCAGAGCTGGGCCAGCTGCTCCTTGAGGAGGTAGGCTTTGGCCAACCGGCGGTTGAGGGCGAAGAGATCGCGGAGGGTCTGGCGCTCCTCCCAGTCCAGATTCGCCCAGCGCCGCAGCAGCAACCAGCGCTTGCCGCGGATGAGGCCGCGGGCCTCGGCCCCTTGCCGGAAGAACTCCGCCCGGCGGGTCTCATCCAGGGCCTGGCATTCGGTGATCCACTGGGCCGCATCGCCGATGACCCGCGGCATTCAGAGGGCGAGGAGCGCTTCGTGCTCCTCGGCGAGTCGGACAGGCCCCGCCTGCTCGTGGTAATGTTCACCGAACGCGACGAGGTAATTCATCTGATCAGCGCGCGGAAAGTAACGCGCCGTGAGCGAAGGGAATATGAGAAAGGTAAAGACCAAGAAGGTGCGGACGGGTCGGGTCGCAAGCGATGAAGCCCTGCCCGAGTACGACTTCAGCCGCTCTCGGCCGAACAAGTACGCCTCCCGCTACGCAAAGGGCGGTCTCGTGGTTACGCTCGACCCCGATGTTGCGACCGTCTTTCCTGGGGCCCGGGAGGCAAACCAGGCCTTGCGAGCTCTCGCGGGGCTCATCCGAAGCCACACGATACGCCGGCCATCCCGCCGGAGCGCGAGGACTTACGACGGCGAGAGTCGAAGAGTCTGACGACCCCGTACTTTGGGCGTGCGGAGGCCCTACATCCGCTGTACAGTGTCCCGGTCCTCGGCAGCAGCGACCACGGGACGGGCGCGGCGGAGCGCCCCGAGGGACCCTCGTCAATGGCCTTCATGACCGAGCCGGAGCGGGCCTTCGCGCGCGTCCTCTCCGAGCTGTTCCTCGCGAACCCGTTCCTCCCCGCCTGGGTGAGCTTGCAGCGGAAGGCCCTCGGCCGGGACTTCGTCACCGCCCCACTCGTCTGGCATGCTCACCCCGGCCCGCCCGAGCGGAGCCCGAACATCACGCGGCTCAACGAGCGGATCGAGGCCCTCGCCGCCACCCTCCGCGAACGGCTCGTCGCCGGCGCCGATCCGGGCCCCGACGCCACGCTGTACCAGGACCTCTCGACCTACCTCCTCTTCGCCAGCCTCGAGCCCGAGCTCAAGCGGCTC
>WNGF01030898.1_pt1 | contig 10250 bp, 8 predicted proteins | sample 5400641 | NCBI WGS metagenome assembly WNGF01 (sample SAMN13153371, study PRJNA577476) | soil metagenome | isolation source: 80 cm soil or saprolite under grassland replicate 2 | place: USA:California | collected 2016-06-15
CCTCGTTGCCGGTGCGGACCACGGATTTGAAGCCCGACAGGTCGGCGCTGACGGTGTAGGTGCCCGCGTTGAGATACAGGATCTCGAACCGGCCCTTATCGTCGGTGACGGAGGTCTGCGCGATCTTCGTCTCCGCGTTGGTGACCGTCACCGTCACGCCGGGGAGGACGCCGCCGGTGGCATCGGTGACCGTGCCGCGGATGCCGCCGCGGAAATCCTGGGCCGCGGCGCAAAGAGGTACGAGAACCAGCGCCGCGAGGAAGCTGGCAAACACGCGTGTCATTGCTACTACTCCTCCTAGTGGACAATCCACTTGGACTGCCGCCGATGGACAGGAAAACCCAACCAGCCGCAGGGTGTCAAGTGGTTTATGGAAATGCCATACTTTGCCGCAATGCGGTTCCTCATCGCCTCAGGTGGGCTAGCCACTTGGCTCGCGCTTGCCCCGCCTGCTCCGCTGCCGCCGGCCGCGGCGGAGGGCTTTGGCGCTGCCACGCCCGGTGGGCGGGACGGCGTACCCCTCATCGTGACGACGCTTGCCGATAGCGGTCCGGGCAGCCTGCGGGCGGCGCTTGCCACCCGCGGGCCTCGCGTTGTCGACTTTGCGGTCGCCGGCTTGATTACGCTCGCGTCACCGCTGGTGATCCAGGAGCCGTACCTCACGCTGGACGGCAGTTCGGCGTCCGGCGACGGGATCTGCATTCGCGGGGACGAGGTCAGCATCCGGACACACGACGTAATCGTGCGGCACATGCGATTCCGCCCTGGCGACATCAGCGGCCGCGAAGTCGACGCGCTGAACGTCGGCGGCGACAGCCATCACGTGCTGATCGATCATGTGTCCGCCTCCTGGGCCGTCGACGAAAACCTCTCCGCGAGCGGTGCCGTGCACGACGTCACGATCCAGTGGAGCGTGATCGCCGAGGGACTGAATCACAGCGTACACAGCAAGGGTGCGCATGGGTACGGGTCACTCGTGCGCGCGGTCGGCGGCGTCTCGCTCCATCACAACCTGTGGGCGCACAACAACTCGCGCAATCCCCGGCTCGGCGACAACTACGGAACGCCGCCGTGGCCGACATTCGATATCCGCAACAACGTCATCTACGACTACGGCGCGATCGCGCACGGCATGGTCGGCGACCATCTGTCGGTGAATTTCGTCGGCAACTACATCCGCCCCGGCCCGAGCAGCAATCGCAAGCGCGGTCCAATTGTGCTCACCGATACGTCGGCGGTTGACTATTTCGTCGGCGACAATGTCGTCGAGGGCAGGGACGATCTCACGAAAAACAATCGCGCCATGTTCGACCGAACGCACGTTGACGGGCGCGCTCTGGTGACGCTCGCGGCGCGCGCCTTCCCGGCACCACCGGTGCGGACGACGTCAGCGAAGCAGGCGCTCGAGGAGGTGCTCAGGGAGGCCGGCGCCACGCGTCCGCTGCGCGACGCCGTCGACCTCCGCATCGTCCGCGAAGTCGGGACGAGGACCGGCTCGATTATCGACTCACAGCGCCAGGTCGGCGGCTGGCCGGACCTCGCGGCTCGCCGTTAAGAAGTTTTCGCCGCGCGCTTGCCCTGAGCGAGGATTCCTCGAGCTGCACCACGTCATTCCATTCGCGGACAACGGCGCCGCGACGAGCGGCAACATCGAGCTGCGGTGCCGCGCGCACAACGCCTGCGAATCAGCACTGCAGTTCGGCCCGATGTTCGACGTCGAGGATCTGTACGACTCGCCCCGGGGCGACAATTCTCTCTAAAGAGGTCTGCATGTCAGGCTAGTCTGCCAGACCGATGGCTTCAATTACGACGACCGAGCCGTCGCAGCGCAGGTCGATGACTTTCTGAGCCGCACATCGACAGCCGACGCTACCGCGGCGCGATCACGTCGTTAAGAAGTCTTCGCCGCGCTTCCCTGCTCCTGTCGCGACCAATACCAGTAGAACGGCAGCCCGGCCACCATCAGGCCGATGCCGGCGAACGCGCGACCTGGAGTAGCCATCAGGGTGTTGGCGATGATCCAGCCGGCGACAAGGAGAAACAGAATCGGGACAACGGGGTAACCGATCGTGCGATAGGCGCGGTCCGCGTCGGGCATCGTCCTCCGGAACACGAACACCGACGCGGTCGCGAGCGCGACGAAGATCAGGACCGCGAAGATCGCGTAGTCGGTCAGGGTGTCGTAGGACCCGGAAAAGACCAGGACGATGCCCCAGACCGCCTGCGCCACCAGCGCGCGAACGGGAACATGGGTGCGCGCGCTCAGCCGCGACAGCGCCGGGAAGAACAGACGGTCCTCCGCCATTGCGTATGGGATCCTCGCCGATGAGAGCGTCGTCACCTGCAGCGAGCCAAAGACGGACATGGCCAGGGCCGCCGCCATTATTCCGGCGGCGCCATTTCCGAGAAAAGTCATCACCGCCTTCGTGGCCACGGCCGATGAGACCGTGACGCTCGCTACCGCGGACGGCGCGAGCACGTAGAAGTACGACACGTTGGCGAGGACGTAGAGCGACGCCAGAATGAGGATGCCGCCGATGATTGCGATCGGCAGGTTCCGGCCGGGATTCTTGACCTCGCCTGCCACGAAGGTCACCTCGTTCCAGCCGTTGTAGGCCCAGAGCGCCCCGAGCATCGCGGCGCCGAAACCGGCGACGCCGCCGCGCGCCGAGGCGGGTACGCCGTCGCATGCGCCACCAGCGGCCGACATCGCGTAGTGCCTCCAGTCGCTCGCGATGTTCAGGAAAATCGCGAAGCCGGCCGCGAGCCCGGCGAAACCGCCGGTGCTGGCGACGAAGAACCGCGTCCAGCCGTACAGGAATCCCCAGACGCGGCCGTACGCATCGCGAATGAAGACATATTCCCCGCCCGCTCGCGGCATCATCGCCGCCAGCTCGGCATACGTGAGTGCGCCAGTGAGGCTGAGCAGGCCGGCGACGACCCAGGCTGCGATGACCATCCCGGGCGTGCCAACGTTGCACGTCATCACGCGCGCTTTCAGGAACACACCCGTCCCGATGACACCGCCGACGACGATGGCGGTGGCCGGTACAAGGCCGAGACCGCGGATGAGCGCCTGGTTCAACGCGACACGGCCGGTTCGATGATGTCGACGATGCCGGCGTCGATGAATTGACCGCCGCGCGTCTGGTGCGCGTGGACGGCAATCGTGTTCTTCCCCGGCCGCAGTGCCTGTCGTGCAGCGTCGTTCAACGGCACGTACGCAAATCCCGAGTTCGCGCCCGGCAACTCCGCAATCAGCGTCCCGTTGAGATACACCTGCGCGTCGTCATCGTGGAAGATCCGCAAGTGCGGCGCTGTCAGGGCAGCGGGCACGTCCACGCTGCGGCGCAGCCAGATATCGGCCGTCTTCCACTCGGTGCCGACCTTGGCGAAGCGTGTATCCAGCGCGCCGAATCCCGCCGAGCCTGTCTGCCACGCGCTGTCGTCGAACGCCGGATCGAACCATGCCGCGGCCGGCTGCGATGTCGTATAGCGCCAGGTCTGCGGCTGGCGATCCGATGCGGGCGCCAGGTGGACGATGCGCGGCGGCGTTTCGTACATGCGGCGATTGGCCGCGATGGAATCCGCATCGAGCTTCGTCACGGCGCGGTCGTAGGTCATGACGCCATTCACCTCGACCTCGACGTCTGTCGTCTGCGTGTAGATGGCCGACGACAGGCCGTCACCGATGTGCAGGCGCAGCTGCGCCAGGAGATCGCGGTACGCGGCGTTCAGATCCGCGAGCGAGGTGAAGCTGCGGTAGCCCCAGTTCCCGCGATCGAGCCAGGTGTGACCCTCGGTCGGCAGGCCGAGGCCGCCGAATTCTCCCAGCGTTGCCGCGCGCGCGGGTTCAAGCGGCGGCATCGCCGGACCGGGATACGAATGGAGATCGACGACGTCACCAACCTTTGCGTCGGTCCACCCACTCGTGTTATCCACGAGCCGCGTCGTGTCGTACGCCTTCAGCCACGAGACGTACTTCTCCGTCGCGTGCTGCCCCCATCCCTCGTTGAACGGCACCCACATCACGATCGACGGATGGTTGCGCAGATTGTCGATCTCGTTATTGCCGCTCGGCATGTCTTGCCACACCAGCATGCCGAGCCGGTCCGCGTGGTAATACCAGCGCGCCGGTTCGACCTTCACATGCTTGCGGATCACGTTGAAGCCGAGCTCTTTCGTCTTCTGGATGTCGAACGCGAGCGCTTCGTCGGTCGGCGCCGTATACAAGCCGTCCGGCCACCACCCCTGGTCGAGCAGACCGAACTGGAACAGCGGCTTTCCATTGAGAAACATCCGTCGCGCACCAGAGGTATCAGACTTGACGGCGATGCTGCGCATGCCGAAATAGCTTTCGACTTCGTCCCCCGAATCGAGACGGACGCGAATGCCGTAGAGAAATGGATCCGTGGGAGACCACGCGTGCGGCGAGGGTATCGCGATGGCAGCCGTCGGTCCTTCACCCTGCGCGATCACTCTCGCCCCATCCAGAACGGAGATCGATACGCGTCCTCCTGACGCGGCCCGCCCCTCGGTGCCTACCGAAACGGAGACGACCCCGCGATCGAGATCGGGATCGATTCTCAAACCGCTCACGTGCCAGGCCGGGACCGTCTCGAGCCACACGGTCTGCCAGATGCCTGTGACCGCGGTGTAGTAGATCCCGCGCGGCCGCCGCACCTGTTTTCCTCTGGGCTGTTGCCCGTCATCCGTCGCATCGCGGACCGCGACGACGAGCTCCTGGTCTCCGTCACCTCGGAGTCGATTGGTGATGTCGATCGTGAACGGGTCGTAGCCGCCGCGGTGCTCTCCTGCGAGGGCGCCGTTCATGTAGACAGCTGCCTCCCAGTCCACGGCGCCGAAGTTCAGGAGCACGCGGTCAGCTGTCCCGCGTGCGGGCGCAGCGAACGTGCGCCGATACCAGAGTCGCTGATCCGGCGCGACCCACGCACCGGCGCCACTCAGCTGCGACTCAACCGGGAAAGGAACGAGAATGCGTCCATCGAATGACGCGGGCCGCGGCGCATCCGCCGCAGTAATCGCGTAACCCCAGGGTCCATTCAGGTTCGTCCATTTCGGCCGCGCCATCTGCGGCCGTGGATACTCGGGCAATACATGGTCAGGCTTTACCTGCGCGGCCCACCTGGTCTGGAGATGCGTCGACGGAATCGGTGTCGCGGGGGACCGCGGCGCGGGTTGTTGAGAGGCCGGCCACAGGAGAAGCAACGCGGTGACGAGGATCCTCATTTGGGCATAGCCTAGATCATCTGATGGCTCTCTATCTCGGGTTTGATTCCAGCACGCAAAGTCTCACCGCCACTGTCATCGATGTGCAGGACGGGGCGCGGCGAATAGTGTTCGAGGACTCGATCGTCTTCGACGAGGCCTTTCCGCAGTACGGGACGCGGAACGGCGTGATCACGTCGGACGGCCGGACGGTGACGGCGCCGCCGCGAATGTGGGCCGACGCCCTCGAGACGATGGCGGCCAGGCTGCGCGATTCCGGTGTGGACCTTCGGCGCATCCGTGCCATTTCCGGATCCGGTCAGCAGCACGGCAGCGTCTACCTGGCGCATGGCGCCGGTCGCATCCTGGCGTCCCTTGATCCGCAGCGTCCGCTGGCCGCACAACTCGAGGGCGTGTTCTCGAGGAGCGACTCGCCTGTGTGGCTGGACTGCAGCACCACAGCCCAATGCGCGACACTCGCGTCTGCCGCTGGCGGCGATCGCGCGCTCGCGGAGATCACAGGATCGCGCGCCTACGAACGATTCACCGGCGCACAAATCAGCAAATTCGCGGCGGAACATCCCGATGCGTATGCGCGCACGGAACGCATCCACCTGGTCAGCTCGTTCATGGCGACGCTGCTCTGCGGCGCGGACGCCCCGCTCGAGCCAGGCGATGGGTCCGGGATGAACCTCATGGATCTGGCGGCGCGCGAGTGGGCATCCGCGTGCCTGGAGGCAGCCGCGCCCGATCTGCGCCGCAGGTTGCCTCCGCTTCGCGAGTCGTGGTCGATCGCGGGACCGCTCTCCTCTTACTGGCAGCGGCGCTTCGGATTTGGTCCGGCGCGCGTCGTCACATGGTCCGGCGACAACCCTTCGTCCTTGATTGGCCTTGGGTTGATCGAAGAAGGGCAACTCGGGATCTCGCTTGGCACGAGCGACACGGTGTTCGCGCCGAAGTCCAGCCCCGCGCCAGACCCGCGCGGTGCGGGACACGTGTTCGGATCGCCGGCGGGTGGCTACATGGCGCTCACCTGTTTCTCGAATGGGTCGCTCGCGCGCGAGCGGGTGCGCGACCAGTACGGGTTGGATTGGGAAGCTTTTTCAGCCCGCCTGGCGACGACGGAACCGGGCAACGACGGCGCGCTGATGGTCCCCTGGTTCATGCCGGAGATCACGCCGACGATCGATCGGCCGGGCCCGCATCGGCTGGATTTGGATGCGGCCGACGCGACGCGCAACGTTCGCGCGGTCGTCGAAGGACAGGCGATGGCGATGCGCATCTACTCGCAGTGGTTTGCGCCGAAGGTGACGGCGATCCGGGCGACCGGCGGGGCTGCGGCAAACCAGCAGATCCTCCAGGTCATCGCCGATGTGTTCGACGCGGAAGTCGTACGGATCGCGCCGCCGAACGCCGCCTCACTGGGCGCCGCGCTCCGCGCATTTCACGCAGACCGGTTGGCGGATGGCCGGCCACTGCCCTGGTCTGGCGTGATTTCCGGCTTTACGGATCCGATCGCCGGCACCGGTGCACAACCACGGCGCGAAGCGGTGGAGGTTTACCAGGAACTGCTTGCCAAGTACAGGCTGCTTGTCGAAAAGCTCTTACAGGAGGAGAGGAGATAAGGAGACGTAACAGTTTCTCCTGATCTCCTATTCTCCTGTTAAAGAAGACCAGCACTAGCGACTGATCCGCTCGTTGCGCTTTTCGCCGTTGATCGTCACGTTGGTGAGGACGAGGTCGCGGACGCCCTCGATAACATCCGGTGCCGCTACCCCGTCAAAGCGGCAGTCCGTCACTCTGATATCGGTGATCGGCGATTCGGCGAAGCCGCGGAGCAGAAACGCGTCGGTCGATCCTTCCTGCACGTGCAGGTTCACGTTGGACCGCAGCCGCAACGCGCCTGTCAGATAGCGTCCTGGCGGCATGACCACGCGGCCACCGGCGGCGGCGTGGCCGGCCTCGATTGCGGCGCGGAACGCGGGACCGGAATCGAACGCACCGTCCCCTTTTGCACCGTGAGCCGTGATCAGCATGTCGCGCGCGGGAAAGACGGGCGCCTTGATGCGGCGTAGGATCTCTGAGGCGGTGCCCCACAGGTCCTCCTGGTAAAGCGCCGAGGCACGCGCATCGAGTGGAACCAGGTGCGCCGCCGCAAACGCAGCCGCCGCAGCGCTCGCGCGGGAAAGGAAACGGCGGCGCGACATTGCGCGCGCCGAACTGGTCAAGCCAATCATGGCGCCATGATAAGCTGACCGGCGCACCACATGTTGAACGACACTCTCTACCGCGTACGACGCATCGAAGGCCTCCAGAATCTGCAGAAACGCGGCGAAGGGGGCGCGCGCGAGCTGACCAGCTCGCGCCTGCGCCTCGCCGCCGGCGCCAGCCACCGATATCAGATCGCGAGCGAAGAAACCGTGCTCGTGTTGCAGGAAGGCAAGGGCACCTTTGCCACGCCCGACGGCACGTGGACGCTCTCGCGGAGAAACGTATTCGACGAACGCGCCAGCGCGGTGTATCTGCCGCCCGGCGCACAGCTCACCGTGACTGCGGAGACGCCGCTCGAGGCGATCCTCGTCTCCACGCCGGCGCCGGCCGGCGGCCACGTGTTCGCGACCGGTCCCGAAGGGGTCGAGGTCAACGCGCGCGGCAAGGGGAACTACAGCCGCGAAGTGCACAACGTCTTCGTCACCGATCCACACGCAAAGCGGATCATGGTCGGCGAAACCATCAATCCTCCCGGCAACTGGAGCAGCTATCCTCCGCACAAGCACGACGGCAAGAACGGCGAGCCGGTGCTCGAAGAGGTCTACTACTACCGCGTCTCGCCGGCGCAGGGATTCGGCCAGCAGCTGATGTACACGAACGACGGCGAGTGCACGACGCACACGGTGCGCGACGGAGACGCGGTGTTGCTGCCGTACGGATACCACCCCGTCTCGGCTCCTCCCGGGTACAAGGTCTATTACCTCTGGGCCATGGCGGGTGCAGAGCGCAAGCTCGCGCTCCACGAGGATCCCGCGCACACGTGGATTCACAAGGCATAGCCGCGACCGTCGCGACAATCGAGCAGCTTGGCGTCGTCGCGGTGATCCGGATGAAGGACGCCGACAAGCTGCGCGCGGTGGTGGACGCGATCGCGGCTGGCGGCGTCCGCGCGATCGAAGTCACGATGACCGTTCCGGGCGCGGTGGCTCTCATCGCAAGGCTCGCGACCTCTCTCTCGAAAGACATTCTGCTCGGGGCCGGCACCGTCACCGACGCGCAGACGGCGCGAACCGTGATCGACGCCGGCGCGCGCTTCGTCGTGAGTCCCGTCTACCGCCCCGACATGATCGCGGCCTGCCACGACCGTCACGTCGCCGTGGCGCCGGGCTGCTTCACGCCGACCGAGATCCTCGACGCTCACGAGCGTGGCGCCGACATCGTGAAGGTCTTCCCCGCCACAGCCCTGGGACCGCAATTCATCAAGGACGTCAGAGCGCCGCTGCCGCAGGTGCGGTTGATGCCCACGGGTGGCGTGTCGCTCGACAATGCCGGCGACTGGATCCGCGCCGGCGCGATCGCCGTCGGAGTCGGGTCCGCCCTGCTGGACCACAAAGCGATCGAAGAAGGACGGCTCGACGTCCTCACGAACAACGCGCGGCGGATCGTCTCGAGTGTCGCCGCCGCAAGGTAGGTATGTCTACACGCGCCGTGACGTTCGGCGAGATCATGTTGCGCCTCAGCCCGCCCGGGTTCGAGCGGTTGTTGCAGTCGCCCGTCCTGTCGGCAACGTTCGGCGGCGGCGAGGCGAACGTGGCAGCGAGCCTCGCGCACTTCGGGCTCGAACGGACCACATCGTCCGCGGCGGCAGCCGGGTCGGGATCTATTTCGCCGAGACGGGCGCGAGCCAGCGCGCCGGCACTGTCGTCTACGACCGCGCGCATTCAGCCATCAGCGAGATCCCCGCGGATGCGATCGACTGGGACCGCGTGCTGGAAGGGGCGGGCTGGTTCCACGTCACCGGCATCACGCCCGCGCTCGGTGATGCGGCGGCTGCGGCGACGCGCACGGCGATTGAATCCGCAAAACGGGCCGGTGCCCGCGTCAGCGTCGATCTCAATTACCGGAAGAAGCTCTGGACGGAAGCGCAGGCGCAGGCTGTGATGCGGCCGATGATGTCGGGCGTGGACGTCGTGATCGCGAATGAAGAGGACCTGCAGTCCGTCCTCGGCGTGCGCGTGAGCGGGACTGACGTCACCAGCGGCACGCTGAACGTCGAGGCGTATCGCGAAGCCGCGGGATGGGTCACCGCAAAGCTTGGTCCCTCGCTCGTCGCCATCACGCTGCGCGAGAGCCATTCGGCGAGCGACAACGGCTGGAGCGCGGTGCTGTGGGACGGCAAGGGAAAGACGCTGCACCACAGCCAGCACTATGACGTGCGACTCGTCGATCGGATCGGAGGGGGCGACAGTTTCGCCGCGGGCCTGATTTACGGACTACTGACCGGCCGCTCGCACGAAGATGCGCTCCGCTTCGCGGTCGCGGCGAGCGCCTTGAAGCAGACCATCCCCGGCGACTTCAATCGGGTGAGCGTCAGCGAAGTCGACGCGCTCGCCAAAGGCGACGCCTCGGGCAGGGTCCAGCGATAGCGAGTCAGAATCGGAAATCCAAGGCGGTGACGCACCGTACCAATACTGTCCACGAAAGCGGGGCAAGCCCAAAAGCCGTCTGGCCTGGGTTGCATTACTACTCGCAGTGATGGCAGTACGTAGTCGGCTGGCGGTCAGCGCGGTCAATGAGCCTCACCTGAGCGATTACCCCATCGGTAGGTCCTGGCGCACCTTAAGAGAACGTAAGACGTGTTCGGAGCAGGTATTGCCTAATCGCGCTTATCGCACGAACACGTTCGGCATCAGCGCCAGCGGTTCGCCGCGGCGGAAGACCTGTAGCGGCGCCGCGAGTGCCTGGATCGCTTTCGGATTCGTGAACCCGAGGAGGGTCGCAAGCGTGCTCGCGCGATCCGCGCTGCCGAA
>WNGF01010765.1_pt1 | contig 10249 bp, 11 predicted proteins | sample 5400641 | NCBI WGS metagenome assembly WNGF01 (sample SAMN13153371, study PRJNA577476) | soil metagenome | isolation source: 80 cm soil or saprolite under grassland replicate 2 | place: USA:California | collected 2016-06-15
GCTCGGTGGGCTGTTCTTGAGCCGCGAGCTACCGAAGGGCGGTCACAGGCCCTCGTCGCGGCGCCGCGAGCGCGGCCCGCTGTCCCTTAGCGCCCTACGAGGCACCCCGGCGTGCTGCACGGCCGTCTCGACGGTGCATGTGACGGCGGATCAATAGCCCGCGACGTAGGGCAGCTTCTTCGCCGTCGTCTCGATCGCCGCGCCGGCTTCCAGCAGCACCGCCGTCGAATCCCAGGTCCCGCCCACGAGTTGGTTGCGCGGGCCGTCGGGCATCGTCGCCTTGATCACGCGGTCGCCGAAGCGCACCTCTTGGTTCTCCACGTCCACCGTCAGCGGCTCCTGCGGCGACCGACCGATGGCCTTCTGGAGCCACTCGATGTCGGCCTGGGTCGCGACCAGGCAGGGGATGCCGAGCATCACGCAGTTGCCGAAGAAGATCTCCCCGAAGGAGCCGCCGACGATGGCCCGGATGCCCCAGCGCATGAGCGCCTGCGGGGCGTGCTCGCGCGAGGAGCCGCAGCCGAAGTTCTGGCCGACCACGAGCACCGCCGCCCCCTGGTAGATGGACTGATTGAACGGGTGCTCGGGATTCTGCTTCCTCGCATCCTCGAAGGTGTGCTCGCCCATGCCCTCGAAGGTCACGGCCTTGAGGAAGCGCGCGGGAATGATGCGGTCGGTGTCGATGTCGTTGCCGGGGAGCGGGATGCCGGGCCCCGACACCTGGCGTCGCCTGAAGTCGGTGGTCGTTGTCATCGGAGGAACTCCCTCACGTCGGCGACGGCGCCGGTGATGGCGGCGGCCGCGACCATGGCCGGGCTCATGAGCAGGGTGCGCCCCGTGGGGCTGCCCTGCCGGCCGATGAAGTTGCGGTTGCTGGAGGACGCGCTCATCTCGCGGCCTTCGAGCTTGTCGGGATTCATGCCGAGGCACATCGAGCAGCCGGCCTTGCGCCACTGAAAGCCCGCGGCCTGGAAGATCTCGTGCAGCCCCTCGGCCTCTGCTGCCTTCGCGACCTGCTGAGAGCCCGGTACGATGAGCGCGCGCACGCCCTTGGCCACCTTGCCCTTCTTCGCCACCTCGGCGGCCGCCCGGAGGTCGGACAGGCGCCCGTTGGTGCACGAGCCCACGAAGGCCACGTCGATCTTTGCGCCCTTGATCGGCTGGCCCGCCTCGAAGCCCATGTGGGCGAGCGCCTCGCGGAAGGTCGGCCGCTCGGGCTCGGGCGCGGACTCGGGCGCCGGGATCCTCTGGCTCACGCCCACCGACATGCCCGGATTGATGCCCCACGTCACCACCGGCTCGATAGCCGCGCCGTCGAGATGCGCGACGTCGTCGAAGGCGGCGCCCGGCTCGGTGGCCATCGTCTTCCACCAGGCGGCCGCCCGGTCGAAGGCCGCGCCCGCCGGCGCATAGGGCCGGCCGCGCAGATACTCGGTGGTGATCGCGTCGGGATTGACGTAGCCGCAGCGCGCCCCGCCCTCGATGGACATGTTGCAGACGGTGAGGCGCTCCTCCATGGTCATGCGCTCGATGACGGGCCCGGCGTACTCGTAGGCGTAGCCCACCCCGCCCTTGACGCCGAGGGCGCCGATGATGGCGAGGATCACGTCCTTGGCGTAGACGCCGTTGGCGAGCGCGCCGTCCACCCGCACCTGGCGCAGCTTGGGCTTGGCCATGGCGAGGCACTGCGTCGCCAGCACATCGCGGACTTGCGTCGTGCCGATCCCGAAGGCGATGGCGCCGACGGCGCCGTGGGTCGAGGTGTGGCTGTCGCCGCAGGCGATGGTCATGCCCGGCTGGGTGAGACCCAGCTCCGGCCCGATCACGTGGACGATGCCCTGGCGGCCGCTCGCCATGTCGAAGAGCGGCAGGCCGAACTCTTTCATGTTCCTGTACATGTGCGCGGCCATGTCCTCCGCCATGGGGTCGGCGTAGGGGCGAGTCTGGTCGGTTGTCGGGATGATGTGGTCGAGCGTGCCGAAGGTCCGCTCAGGCATGCGCACCTTGAGCTTCAGCTCCTTGAGCATCTGGAAGGCCTGCGGCGTCGTCACCTCGTGGATGAGGTGAAGGCCGACCAGGAGCTGGGTCTGGCCGGACGGCAGCATCCGGACCGTGTGCGCTTCCCACACCTTGTCGAGCAGCGTGCGCGCCATGGGAATCCTCCTTGGGCGTGAGCCGCGTCGGCGTTCATGGCTCGCGCGCGTGTTCCAGGCGCCCGAAGGCGAGCCTACCCACGCCCAGCTCGAGCATATCTCGTCGCTGAGCCAGGGCGCGCGGCTCTGGTTCGAGCGCGGCATCGTCCGGTGTAAGGAAGCAGCATACACCGCCTCGGATGGCGTTCATAATGCGGTCCCCCGGCGGTAGTGCTCGAGACCCTCGACGGTCTCGATCTCGATCTGAGCCGCTGGAGCTTCGATACAGCGCTGCAGTTCGCCGATCCCCAGCGAGTATCGCGCCGCCGGTCGTAGCCGCGAGTCTTGAAGGGAAGCCAAGGGTCCGCGACGGGCAAATCGAGCGCTACCGCGAAGACGAGCTTCGAAGGTCAAGCCGAGCGGTCGAATACCCCGATGACCCTCAGTCTCGCTCAACCAAACCCGTGATAGCCCGCGCATCAACCGGAGTGCCCGAAGAGTCAGAGTGCCCGAAGAGTCGGCGGGAGGTGCCCCGGCGTTCCCCGCCACCCCGACGCTCACTTGCCGGAGATGACTTCGACGAACGAGTCAACCAGGGGCTTGCCCGGCGTGAGAGCGCTGACCCCGAGCACGTAGTGCCGGGTGAGGTCCTGGCTCCCGAAAGCAAGGACGATGGGCACGAGCTGGAACCCGGCCTTCGCCCGCGGCCTGAAGGTAATCACGAGCTTGGTCTTGAAGCCTACGCCGAGGAGGACCGGCTTGCCGGCGGTCGGAAAGCCGACCCATTTTTCGTGTGGGCCTTCGCCGAAGGACTGCCGGAACTCCTTCGACACCTCGGCACTCGACGCGAGCTTCATGCCCGCCACTTCCAAGCTCTTGATGCGTTGGGTTCGCCCGATGCGAAACCCGACTTTGCCACCGTGCTGAAGCAGGGCGGTGAGGGTCTTCTTGGCGAACCGCTCCGTGAAGCGAGCGCGGTTGAAGGTGAATGACACGCTGCTCTCCTTGGTGAGGACGCCTCGGGACAGCCCGAGCCCCGTGGTCTTCAGCCGGAATCCCTGACTGTTGGGCCGTTGCACGAAGGGCATGGCTTCCGCTCCTTTCAGGCCAACAGGTGTGCTGCGCGCGCGTCTCCCCGCCCGCCGCCGAGGCTCAAAGACCCGCCTTATCCAGCTCGGCCCGCGCGCGTCCGAGCCAGAACGTCATACCCATCGTTTCAAACAGGTCGGCCGCACCGGTGAGTTCGCTCAGCGCCTCACCGCGCCGCCCTGTCCCAGCCCACAGTTTCCCGAGGCTCAACCGGCAGCGGGCCAAGAGCGGGCGCATCCCGAGCGGCTCGGCGAGCGCCGCGGCACGCTGGAAAGACTCCGTCGCGGCCTCCGGCCCGGCCGGCATCGCAGCCGCAGCGACTTCACCCAGCACGTGCAGCGCAAGGGCCTCATGGCCGCGCTCGCCCGCGGCGGTGGCCAGATCACGCGCCCGGGCGGCAGCACGGCCCGCCTCTTCGACGTGCCCGGCGAGGAGAAGGCCGTCTGCCCAGCGGAAGTAGAACAGCGCGAGGTTGGTCGTCACGTTCATTCGCTCGCGACCGACCGCACCCTCCTCCAGATATCTCAGTGCGTCCTCGTGGCGCCCCAGCCAGGCTAGCGTCCAGCCCCAGAGAGAATATACCGTTGGTATCCAGGCCAGGACGGCCTTGCTCTGGCAAACGTGAAGGGCGCGCTCGCACCACGGCAAGGCCAGCGAGAAGTCCCCCCTGACGATCATGGGAATCGCGTGGAAACCGTAGGCGATCGCTTGGGGCTGCGGATGTCCCGAGCGGTCCGCCATGGCGACCGCACGGTCCGCGTACTCGAGCGCCGCGGAGAAGTCACCCTGTGAGCCGAGGCAGAAGGCCAGCCACCCGCAGGCGTCGACATGAGTCATCAGCAGGGCGAGATGCTCGTGTGCGGCTCCGGCGTTTGGTCCGTCGACGACGCTCTTGAGCAATTCAATGGCGACGCCGAAATCCGCCTGCGCCAGCCGGTTCAGACCGAGCAGGTGCGTGGCCCGCACCCAGAGCGCCGTGTCGCGACGTTCCTCCGTGATCGCCAGCACCTGCTTGCCGTACTCGAGGCTCGGCCCGTACTGTGCGGATAGCCACGAGAAGTACCCCATCTGATACAAAACGCGCCCAAGGCGCCCGGCGTCGTCTGCGTGACGAGCCAGCCGCTCGGCCTCTTGGCCAACCTCCATGAGCCGCTGCACGCGACCCAGGGTCATCAGGGGAGCGTGCAGGTCGAGGCGAACATCGATCGCGCGGAGGAGGTTCTGCCGACCGGGCCCGAGCCGCGGCAGCAGGTCCAGGCTTTGCTCGTAGCGATCCACCGCCTCGGCCAGCGCTCCCCGCGCGAAGGCCCGGCTCCCTGCCCGCCGGAGGTAGTCCACGGCCTTGTCCCACACCTCACCGCGGAAGGCGTGATGGGCCAGACGCTCCACGTGCTCAGCTAGGCGGTCCGGGTAAAGCTGCTCGATCGCCTCCACGATGCGCGCGTCGAGCGCCCGCTGCCGCTCGCGCAGGAGGCCGCCCAGCGCCACATCCAGCGTGAGCGCGTGCTTGAACGTATACTCGGTTTGCGGGAACAGGTTCACCTCGTAGAGCAGTTCGGCCAGCTGGAGTTGGGCCAGGCTCCGGCGCAGTCGGTCTTCTCCGAGATCACTGATGCTAGCCAGGAGCTGACACGGCACATTCTTGCCGATGACCGCCGCGGCCTGGAGCAGGTGCTTCTCGTCCTCCGGCAGGCGATCGATGCGAGCGGCCAGTACGGCCTGGATCGTGGATGGTGTTTCGAGAGCGGCAACAGGGCGGGTGGAGCGGTACCCGCCCCGCTGGCCGGCAAGCGCTCCAGTCTCGATCAGATGCCGCACCGTTTCTTCGAGAAAGAACGGGTTGCCCTCTGTCCGCTCGATAAGAAGGGCCTTCAGCGAGCGGAGATCGGCGGAGTCTCCGAGCAGCCCATCTAGCAGCTTCTCCGCCTGGCCCGGACGGAGCGGGTCGATTCGGAGTTGGGTATAGTAACTCTTGTTCGCCCAGCCGTGGCTGTACTCGGGCCGGTAGCTCAGAACGAAGAGGATCCGGGCCGTGGGCAGGGTCTCGATCAGCCGGTCGAGCAAAGTCTGGCTGTCGGCGTCCACCCACTGGAGGTCTTCGAGCACGAGGCAGAGTGGCTGCTCTTGGCTGTGGCGGAGCAGCAGCCGCCGGACGGCGTCGAGAATACGCCGTTGTCGCTGGCTCGGGTCGAGGTCGCGCCAGGACGGCCGCTCGACGCCTACGTCCAGGAGTGCGAGCACAGCCTCCTCGGTATCGTGCAGCGACTCGTCCGGGCCCAGCAGGCGCGAGGCTATCTTGCCGCGGATCTTTTCCTCGTCGTCGCCCTCTTCGATCTGGAAGTACGTTCGCAGGAGCCAAGTAACCGCGAGGTAGGGTGTGGTCCGGGCGTAGGAGGCCGTCCCGGCCTCCACGACGCGCCAGGCACCTGGCAGGTGCGCACTGGCAAACTCAGCAATGAGCCGGGACTTTCCGACGCCGGGATCGCCCACGAGGGCCACGATCTGGCCGTGGCCGGCCCTGGCCCGGTCGGCCGCTCGACCGAGCTCGGCGAGTTCCACGTCCCGACCGACAAAAGGGGTGAGCCCGCGGGACTGAGCGACCTGGAGTCGTGAGCGCGCGGAACCCGGCCCAAGGAGCTCATAGGTCTCGACGGCTTCCGCCAGTCCCTTCACCGGGATCAGGACCATGGGGTTGAGCGTCACGTAGCCCTCGACTAGTCGCGCTGTGTTCCCGGCGAGCAAGGTGGTGCCGGGCTGGGCCCGCTGTTCCATCCGCGCGGCGAGATGCGTCGTCTGCCCGACCGCCGTGTAGTCCATTCGCAAGTCGCTGCCGATGGATCGAACGACGACCTCACCAGAATTCAGGCCCACGCGAATCTGAACGACCACGCCCTCGCGGCGGCGAACGTCCTCGGCGTACCGTTTCACCGACTCCTGCATCCGGAGGGCCGCGTAGCACGCACGGACGGCGTGATCCTCGTGTGCGAGTGGCGCACCGAACAGCGCCATGATCCCATCGCCCATCACCTGGTTCACCGTACCCTCGTAGCGGTGGACGGCCTCCATCATGCACTCGAGGACGGGGTCGAGCAGCTTGCGCGCCTCTTCGGGATCGCGGTCGGCGAGTAGCTCCATCGATCCCTTGAGGTCGGCGAAGAGGACCGTGACCTGCTTGCGTTCGCCTTCGACGGCGCTCTTAGAGGTAAGGATCTTTTCGGCGAGGTGCTTGGGCGTGTAGGACTGGGGGGCGGCGAAGCGTGGCTCCCAGGCTGGTGCTGTTCCAACCGGATGCCCGCACGAGATACAGAAAGCCGAGCCGACCGGAAGGTCAGTGCCGCATTTCGCACAGGCGAGCGTCACGCTCACCCCGCACTTCATGCAGAAACGAGCCTGCGGTGGATTGTCTTGCTGGCACCGGGGACACTGCATGCCGGGGCCTCCCAGCGAGTCGGGCCGTGAGACCAAGTTAGGTACTCGACGGTAGCGCCAAAGGGGGACAGGGGTCAAGGACGAATGCCAAGCGGGCGCTCGTCAGGATAGTGAGGGTCACGCGGCAGCCGCACGGCGGCGATAGCTGGGACCGACGAGATAGCGGACAGACGCCAGCGAGACAACGTTGGTGTGCCGGAGCGCGTCGCTATGACGGTGACCGGCCACAAGACACGCAGCGTGTTCGACCGCTACCACATCGTGAGCCCCGGGGATCTCCAGGACGTAGCGCGCCGGCTCACGGGCACAATTCCGGGCACAGTGACCCCCCAGACGACCGACGCTCGCTTGACTCGCGTACCGTAAGCCTGTAGATTTTCTGCTCGGTCACCGGCGCGGCGGCGTAGCTCAGGTGGCAGAGCAGGGGTCTCATAAGCCCCGTGTCGGAGGTTCGAGTCCTCCCGCCGCCACCATCAAATCAAGGATTTCCGCGTCGGGTTTTCTTGCGAGCGGCCCTGTTATGCCCGGAAACATGCCCGTCGCTCGTCGCACTCGCGGCACGGCGGCTTCGGCGTGGCGCACCACCGCGCGCGTGATCCGCATGAGGCCCTGGTAGAGCCTCTTCATCTTCGCTTTGCTCTGCTCGCGGACCGCCGAGCTGCCACGGCTACCCGCCGTTCGACTGCGCTGGGCAATCTCGAGGCCCTGCCCCATATCGCGGTGACGCTCGAAGGCTATTCGATGATCAACCCGATCACGCTGCTCGAGATCAATAGCCAGCGGCCGCCGCTCGACAAGAAGGAAGTGCGGCAGGCCATCGCCTATGCGGTGGACCGCAAGTTCATCATCGACAATATCTGTGATGAGCTGGGGCTTTCAGGTGGGCGCCGGGCGCGGCGTGCTGCGCGCGGCCTGGTGGCTTTGCGCCATCCCGGGCATCGCGATCCTGCTCACCGTGCTGGCCATCAACCTGGTCGGCGAGGGGCTCAACGACGCGTTGAATCCGAGGCTGAGGCAGGGGTAAGATCTCCAACGTTCGGGCGAGGCGTTCCTCACCCACCCGCGAGGAGGCAGACATGGGAGCGCGTGCGGAGACGATGGCCGGCAGGTTGGACGAGAAATTCCGCCAGATGAACACAGTCGTCGAGGGGCTGAGCGACGCCGACTGGAAGAAGGTGACGGCGGCCGAGAAATGGCCCGTCGGCGTGGTAGCCCATCACCTCGCCATGGCGTATGGCTCGGTCGTGGGGCTCGTTCAGCTGGTCGCCCAGGGCCAGCCCGTGCCGCACCGAACGATGGACATGGTTCACGAGCGAAATGCCCAGCACGCGAAGGAGGATGCCGGAGTCGGCAAGGCGAAGACGCTCACACTCCTGAAGACGAATGGCGCCAATGCCGTCAAGATCGTCCGGGGGCTCAGCGATGCCGAGCTGGACCGAAGCGCAACGGTCCTGGCCGGCGTGCCGCCCATGACAACCGCGCAGGTGATCGAGCGGATCCTGATCAACCACACCGATGAGCACATGGGAAGCATCAAGGCCACCATCGGCGCCAAGTAGCTCTCTGCGTCAACAAGGAGGCGTGCTCATGATTTCTCGACGCGCGCTCATTCCGACCCTTGTCGCCCTGCTGCTCGTCCTCCTCGCATTGCCCACCGCGGGGGTGGCGGCCCCGGAAGGCCAGCTCACCTGGGGCGTGCATGTCTCGCTGGCGCCGACCTGGCTCGATCCCGCCGAGACGCCCGGCATCATCACGCCCTTCATGCTGCTCTATGCGCTGCACGACGCCATGGTGAAGCCCATGCCCGGCCAGCCCATCGCGCCGAGCCTGGCCGAGTCGTGGTCCGTCTCCAGGGACGGCCAGGTCTATGAGTTCGTTCTCCGCAAAGGAGCGCGCTTTCACAACGGCGACCCCGTCACCGCGGAGGACGTGAAGTTTTCCTTCGAGCGCTACCGGGGCACGTCCCACAAGATGCTGAAGGACCGCGTGGCGGCCGTGGAGGCGCCCGATGCGCAACATGTCCGCTTCCGCCTGAAGCAGCCCTGGCCGGACTTTCTCACCTTCTACGCGAGCGCGACGGGCGCGGGCTGGATCGTGCCCAAGAAATACGTCGAGAAGGTGGGTGACGAGGGCTACAAGAAGGCGCCGATCGGCGCCGGCCCGTACAAGTTCGTATCGTTCACGCCCGGCGTCGAGCTCGTCTTCGAGGCATTCGACCAGTACTGGCGGAAGGCCCCGAGCGTCAAGCGTCTGGTCTTCAAGGTGATCCCGGACGAGTCCACGCGGCTGGCCGCGCTCAAGCGCGGCGAGGTGGACATCGTCTATTCGATCCGCGGCGAGCTGGCGGAGGAGCTCCAGCGAACCCCGGGGCTCTCTCTCAAGCCGGCGGTGATCCAGGCGCCGTTCTGGCTCTATTTCCCCGATCAATGGGATCCGAAGTCGCCTTGGCACGACAAGCGGGTGCGGATGGCGGCCAGCCTGGCCATGGACCGGAAAACGATCAACCAGGCCCTGACGCTCGGCCACTCCAAGCTCACGGGCAGCATCATCCCCAGCACCTTCGACTACTACTGGCAGCCGCCCGCACCCGCCTACGATCCCGCCCGGGCCAAGCAGCTTCTGGCCGAGGCCGGCTATCCCAGCGGCCTCGACGCCGGCGAGTACTTCTGCGACGTCGCGTATTCCAACCTCGCCGAAGCCGTCGTCAACAATCTCCAGGCTGCGGGGATTCGCGTGAAGATCCGCCCGCTCGAGCGGGCGGCGTTCTTCAAGGAATACGGGGAGAAGAAGCTCAGGAACCTCATCCAGGGCGCCAGCGGCGCCTTCGGCAATGCCGCCACGCGCCTCGAGGCCTTCGCCGTTACCGGCGGAACCTATGTTTACGGCAGCTACCCGGATATCGACGGACTGTTCCAAGAGCAGGCCGCGGCGACGGATCGCAGGCGGCGCGAGGGCGTCCTCTCCAAGATCCAGCAGCTCGTGTACGACAAGGTCATCTATGCGCCCATCTGGGAGCTCGCGTTCCTCAACGGCGTAGGGCCGCGCGTCGGGGAATCAGGCCTCGGGCTCATCTCCGGGCATGCGTACTCGGCGCCCTACGAGGACGTCACGCTGAAGTCGAAGTAGCTCCCCGGCGCGGCCGGCTAGGTCGATGGTGTCGAGGCTCTCCTGGGCAAGGGTGTGTTCTATGGGTCGTCGCCGCCGTCGTCGCTGCGCCAGACGCCGGTCGGCGAGGTCCCGGCGTAGAGGATGTCCGGATTCCCGGGATGGATCAGGATCGACCAGACCTCCGCGCGCTCATCCGGAAAGCCGAGCCGCTCCCACCGCCCGCCGCGGTTCGTGCTCCGGAACGGTCCGGCGTGGGTGCCGGCGTAGACCACGTCGGGATTCGTGGGGTGGACCGTGATCGCTTGGACGTGGCTCGCCTCAGGCAGGCCCTTGGGGAGATGCTCCCAGCCCCCGTCGCCCACGGTCCGCCGGAAGACGCCTCCCAGCGATCCCGACGTCACCGGAGCCGCGCCGACATACACGTGCGTGAGTCCCGACGGCTGCGCCATGGCCTGCTCCTCCCTGGTCTGTGGCCTGGACTCCGAGCATAC
>WNGF01010769.1_pt1 | contig 10246 bp, 5 predicted proteins | sample 5400641 | NCBI WGS metagenome assembly WNGF01 (sample SAMN13153371, study PRJNA577476) | soil metagenome | isolation source: 80 cm soil or saprolite under grassland replicate 2 | place: USA:California | collected 2016-06-15
CGCAGAACGTGGTCAACGCGGGTACTCCGCCTGGTCCTACTCCGAACTCCTTTCCGCAGCCGTGGCCATTCTTTCCGTGGACGGGAACGCCTGATAAAGAAACGCACGTGTTCCAATTCCAAAGTCTCAATCAGTATCCGGATTACAAGCAGTTGATCTTTCCGGTCTTCAATTACGACTACTGGAAGGCGGCGGCCATCGCCGGAAACGGTCAACCCGGGGTCGACGGTAAAGGCGGGGTCCATTACCTCGAATGGGTCTCGGCGGACACTTATACCGACGGGAGCGACACCAAGACGTTCCGCAACTGGGTGGCCTCGGCGACTTCGGAGCCGGGGTTCTATTTCTTCGAGACGCGGAACAAGCTGAATCCGCAGAACGGCGGCCCTGGCATCCTCGCTCCGGATGTCCACGTCAACGGCGGAAATGTCGGCGCCTACATGAGCAGCTTCATCTATCTGAACGCCAACTTCGCGACCACGGGCCTCGGCGGCATCACCGGCCACTTCAATCAGCCGGGCGAGCCGTACTTCGACATCGGCTACCGCCAGGTGGATGAGGCCTCGTCGACCGGCGACTTCAACCGCGACCCCTCCGGCGCGCCGGTGGTTAAGATGGCCGCGAACCGCCAGTGGGATTACCAGGATCTTGCCTGGAGCAACACCGGCGCCACCGGCGCGGGCGGGGGCACGAAGAACCAGGCGTTCGACGTCTGCGTCGGATCGCGGACGGTCATCAACCCGGCGAACCCGTCGGGCCCCGCGTACACCGGCTTCTTCCCGATCCCGTATCGCCCCGGCTGCCGGCCCGGGAACAATGTCGATTTGCCTGGCTGCAATTGCTCCGAGCCGCACGAGCCCTACCTGAACATTCGGTATAGCGGAAGCACGCTCGGCATCACGTTCGGCTGGTTCGACCCGAACACGGCGGTGTCGACGATGCGGCTGCCGAAGACGACCTCGGGCGGGCGCACCGGAACGCCGACGCCGTGTACCGCGTCGTCATCGCAGGACGACTGCACGTCGAACGCGTACGACCTCGACGGCGCGCTGGTGGACCTGACGCCGGTTACGGACGGCACGTTCTACGTAGAAGGCGATTTTGATTCGACGGGAAACGCCCACTACTACGGTGCCGTGCTCGTAGGGGGGACAGTCCAATCCCAAGGCAATCCGAATCTCTGGTACGACGAGTCGCTCTCCCGCGGCATCAAGTTGAAGGGCTTCCCGCGAGTCATGATCACGTCGCTGGAGACGGACCGGTAACGCTCGGTAGGGGCGCACAGCGTGCGCCCCTCACGGCGCGGTCAGCGACTCCAGCGACTTCGGCTCGCCCTTGCGAAACTCGGCGAGGTCGCGCCGCGCCCGCGCCGCGCGCGGATCGCCTGCCTCCGCGTAGCAGCGCGCGCTCTGCCCGAGGTAGGCGGCCTGCCACGGGACGTGCGGCTCGTACGACTTGATCGCTTCGAGGACCTCGCCCGAGCATCGTCCCTGGGCGAATCTCTCCGCGGCGAGCAGCCACGCCGAGGTGCGCTGTTCGCGAAGGAGGTCGACGGCGAAGGGGTGCCGCAGCGCGCCGACGAGCCGCGCCCCGACCCGCGGGAAGCTCGGGTCGCGCGACATGTCGACGGCCAGCCCGAGGGCGCGGCGCATGATCACCGGCAGAGGCCATGGATTCGTGCGGTAGTGCTCGAACGCCGAGGCCAGCGCGTTGGCGGCTTCGTCGAGCCTCCCCTGCCGGTAGCGCAGGCGCGCCAGCAGCGTCGCCGCCTCGATCTCGAAGCCGTCGCGCAGCGCATCGATGTACGGCATGGCCGCGTCGTCGCCGCGCTCGGCCAGCGGCTCCGCGTACGTCAGCATCTCCAGCGGCGTGCGCGGCGGCGTGCGCTGTCCCTGCCAGATCGTCCAGGCGTCGCCGAGGCCGCCTTCCATGTAGCGTACTTGGGCGATGCCGCGACGGCGCAGGTCGTTCGGGAGGAGGTCGTGGATGTCGATCTTGGCGTCGTGCGTGACGCCGATCGACAGCCGCTCGCCCTCGATCTCCGCCGCCGCGGGGAAGGCGCGGATGGCCGGCGGCAGATCGTCCGCGCGCATCCGCGCGAAGGCGCGAAGCTGGGCGACGTCGAACGCCCCCGCGGAGCCGAGCGGCCGCGCGAGCGCGTACTCGACGACCGGACGGTCGTCCGTGTTCAGCCGCGCTCCGATGGCCAGCCGCTTCGCCGTCGCCGTCCCGCAGACGTAGCGCGCGTAGACGCCGGCGGCGTCGGTGACGGCCCAGGCGTTGCGGGCGCCGCTGCGCCACGGTTCGAGGCGGAGCTTCTGCTCGAGGTCCGCCCAGCGATGCGCGATCGGCTCCGCCGACCCGACGAGCAGCAGGTCGCCGCCGCCGCTCTGCCACGTCTCGACCTCGGGGAAGACCGAGGTGAGGCTCGCGTAAATCGTCCGGATCGTCGGCGCGTCCACCTCGTAGGCCTGCAGGAACTGCACGAAGACGCCGCCGCGGTTCAGCCGCGACAGCACGGCGCGATAGAACTCGGTGGTGAAGAGGTTGGCGATCCCGGCGCGGTACGGATTCGACGGCTCCGAGGAGATGATGTCGTAGGTCGTCCCGCGGCTGAGGAGAAACTCGCGCCCGTCGCCGAAGACGACCGTTGCTTTGCGATTCGCCAGGACGCCGCGGTTGACCGGCGTACACATCTCCGCGACGTGCGCGATCGACGGCTCGATCTCCACGACGTCGACGCGCTCGATCGACGGCACCGCGGCGAGCCAGCCGGCAGTCGAGCCGGTGCCGAGGCCGACGACGGCGGCGCGGCGCGGATTCGGATGGAGCAGAGCCGGGAGGATGCCGCCCATGATCTGCGTGCCGGCGTCGAGGCGCGCGTGCCCGTCGCTCTTGCCGTTGACGATGAACGCGAAGCCGTCCCCGTCCGCGATCGAGACGCTGCTCTCGACGCCCTCCGCTTCCCAGACCGTGGAGCGGCGCCGCGTCTGCTCGAAGTCGAGTAGGCCGTTGCGCCCGCCGCGGATCAACTCGACGCGGCCGGCACCGATCGGCGAATGGCGCCAGAAGGCGGTTGGGCCGGTGGCGAAGAGGAGAGCGATCGCGAAGAGCCCGATTACGGCGGCGGCGCCGCGAATTAGCGGGGTCAGGTCTTCACTCCGCGGCTCGTAGTTGCCAGGCGGAAGGCTCGCCCCGCGGAGTGAAGACCTGACCCCGTTGCTGGCAAACAACGTCGCCAGCGCCAGCGCGGCCAGCAGCACCACCACCGCCCGCCAGACGCCGGGCGCGGTCAGCAGCGGCAGCGCGCCGAAGCCGCCGAAGATCGCGCCGGCGATCGCTCCGACGGTGTTCCACGCGTACGCGGCGCCGACGTGCTTGCCGACGTCCTTGCGCCCCTCGCCGAGGATCGAGATCAGCAGCGGGAATTGCGCTCCGGCGATGAACGCCGGCGGGAAGACGACGATCGCGCAGACGATCGTCCATCCGATCGTCAGTCCCGCGAAGCCCACGGTGCCGATCGGCCGCAGGAAGAGCGCCAGCGCCGCCAGACGGTCGCCGAGCGCAAAGGGGATCGCCATCGCCACCGCCTCGGCCGCGCAAAGAACGGCGAACGCGGCCAGCGATGCGCGCGTGCGGCGCACCAGCGCGTAGCCGAAGCCGCCGCTGCCGATCCCCGCCAGCGCCACCGCGAGGATCAGGCCGAACGTGTACGTCGTCCCGCCGAGGAGCGGGGTGAGGAGGCGGTACCAGACGAGCTCCATCAGGAAGAAGGCGAAGCCGACGATCGCGGCCGCGGCATAGACGAAGGTGGCGGGTGCGGCGGCGGCGATCGCCTCGTCGTCCGCGGCCGCGACCTCGTCGCCCATCACGCGCGACTTGCCGCGCGGACGGCGAAGCTGATTCGAGTACGCCAGCGCGGCCATGCCGATCAACGAATTCAGCAGTGCGGCCGCGATGAGTGTCTTGAGGTTGCCGAAGTTCTCGAGCAGATAGAACGTCGACAGCAGCGTCCCCGCCACCGCGCCGACGGCGTTGCAGGCGTAGAGGATCGAGACGCCGAAGCGCTCCGCGTCGCCCGGCCGCTCGACCGCGCGCGACGCCGCCGGCAGCGTGCCGCCCATCAGCACCGTCGGCGCGGCCAGGACGAGCACGGAGAAAAGGAGCCGCACGGCCGCGGCGAAGAACGTCCCGAGCGCGAACGAGCCGCCGATGGCGAGGTAGGTATGGCGCACGAGCCACAGGAGCGCCGGCGTCAGGATGGCCGCGGCGGCCACGCCGACCTCGAGGTACCCGTAGAGCGCGAGCGGATTGCGCGTCGCGTCGGCGCGCTTGCCGAGGACGACGCTGCCGACGCCGAGGCCGCCCATGAAGATCGCCAGCACCGCCGCGGAGGCGGCCGTCGACGCGCCGAAGATCAGCCGGAATTCGCGGAGCCAGACGGTCTGGTAGATGAGCGCGCAGGCGCCGGAGCCGAAGAGGAGGAGGCCGACGCGCGCGGTGCTAGCGCGCGGCATCGAGGAAGTCCTTGAAGATCTCCTTGTCGATGGACTTGTCGTACGCGGCGCGGGCGCTGACCTTCCCCTCGTCGAACAGCCGCTTGATCGACGAGTCCATGTCGATCATCCCTTCCTTGATGCCCGTCTGGATCGCCGAGGTGACCTGCGACGTTTTGCCTTCGCGGATCATGTTGCCGATGGCGGGGGAGGCGAAGAGGACTTCCAGAGCGGCGATGCGGCCGCCCTCGAGCTTCGGGAGGAGCTGCTGCGCGACGACGGCGCGGATCGTGTCGCCGAGGATGTTGCGGATGCCTTCCTGCTCGCCGGCCGGGAAGACGTTGATGACGCGGTCCATCGTCTTGGCGGCGTTGTTCGTGTGCAGCGTGCCGAAGACGAGCGTGCCGCGCTCGGCCGCGCTGAGGGCCATCTGGATGGTCTCGAGGTCGCGCATCTCGCCGACGAGGACGATGTCGGGGTCTTCCCTCCCCGCCGCCTTCAGCGCTTCGGCGAACGACGTGGCGTGCGAGCCGACCTCGCGCTGGTGGATGAGGCTCTTCTTGTTCGCGTGGACGAACTCGATGGGGTCTTCGATGGTGATGATGTGCAGCGCGCGCGTGTCGTTGATCAGGTCGATGATCGCGGCGAGCGTCGTCGACTTCCCCGAGCCGGTCGGCCCGGTCATCAGAACCAGGCCGCTGCGCATCTCGGCGACGCGGCGGATCTGCTCCGGCAGCCCGAGCTGCTCGATGCTGAGGATCTTCGTCGGGATGATGCGGAAGACCGCGCCCGAGCCGCGCTGCTGGCGGAAGAGGTTGACGCGGTAGCGGGCCACGCCGGGGATCTCGTAGGAGAAGTCGACGTCGCCGCTTTGGAGGTAGTCGGCCCAGATGCGCGCCGGCGTGACCTTTTCGAGCATCTCGCCGAAGTCGGCCTCGCTGATGACGCGGTAGCGGATGGTCTCGATCGTCCCCGAGGCGCGGAGCATCGGGGGGCGCCCGACGGTCAGATGGAAATCGGACGCGCCGTGGTCGTTCATGAGGCGGAGAAAGCGGTCGATCTTCTGCATCACGCCCGCACCCCCCGCAGGAACTCCGCGCTCACCAGCGGCTCGAAGTCCTCTTTCTTCAGCGCCGCCATGTACGCGCTCTCGGGAGCGATCAGATCGCGCCGCACCAGATCTTTCAGCGCCTCGTCGAACGTCTGGTTGCCGAGGGAGCGGCCGACCTGCATGGCCGAGTAGAGCTGGTACGTCTTCTCGTCGCGGATCATGCTGGCGATGTTCGTCGTCCCCTTCAGGATCTCGAAGCAGGCCACCCGTTTTCGCCCGCTCTTGGCCGGCAGCAGCCGCTGCGCGATCACGAACTTGAGCGACTCCGACAGCGACGCGCGGACTTGCGGCTGCTCGTCGGCAGCGAAGCTGGAGAGGATGCGGTCGATCGCTTTCGGCGCCGACGTCGAGCTGAGCGTGCCGAGAACGATGTGTCCCGTCTCCGCGGCCGTGAGCGCGAGCAGGATCGACTCGTTGTCGCGCAGCTCGCCTATCACGATCACGTCCGGGTCCTCGCGCAGCGCCGCGCGCAACGCCCGCGCGAACGACTGCGTGTGCGTGCCGACCTCGCGCTGGTTGACGAGGCAGTTCTTGAACGGGTGCACGAACTCGACCGGGTCCTCGAGGGTGATGATGTGGTCGTGGCGCGTCTCGTTGAAGAGGTTCACCAGCGCGGCCAGCGTGGTCGACTTCCCCGAGCCCGACGGCCCGCAAATGAGGACGAGGCCCTGGTGGTAGTCGGCGATCTCCGCGAGGTGCCCGGGCAGCCCGAGCTCCTGGATCGTCGGCGGCATGTCGGGGATGACGCGGAAGACGCCGTGAATGCCGTGATGGTCGACGAAGACGTTGCCGCGATAGCGGCCGCCCTGCGGGATGGTGTAGCAGAAGTCGAGCTGGTGGTGCGACTGCAGGGTTTCCCACTGCGGGTCGGTGAGGATCTCCCGCACCATCGATTCGGTGTCCTGCGCCGTGAATGGCTCGGCCTGCGCGCGCAGCAGCTCGGCGGCCACGCGCACGACCGGCGGCTGATCGACGGTGAGGTGGAAGTCGGAGGCGCCGCTGTTCCGCGTGTTGATCAGGAAGGTGTGCAGGCGCGGCTCGCCCTGCGTCGAGCGGGCCCGCAACGCCTGCTCGCGCGCGCTGGCGACTTGCTGCGACTTCGCGGCGTCGTCGCGCGTGAGCTCGTCGAGGATGGCCAGCGCGTGCGCGCGGACGTTGCGATCCGCGTCGCCCGTCGCTACTTTCATCAGCACCTGCGGCACCTGCGCGTGCGTGAATCCCTTCAGCGCCTCCAGCACTTCGATGCGGACGTTCGGCTGCGGATCGGCGAGCATCTTGCCGAGGGCGTTGAGGGCACGCGGATCGCCGATGCGCCCGAGTGCTTCGACCGCGGTCCAGCGGACGTCGGCGTCGTCGAGCGCGGCGATGAGCGGCTCGACGGCGCGGGGGTCTTTCAGGCGGCCGAGAGTGTCGGCGGCGGCGATGCGAATCCACCAGTCGGGGTCCTTGAGCAGCGGGATGGTCGAGGGGACGATGCGCGCGTCGTCGAAGACGCTGGCGATGCCGATGGCGGCGGCGCGGGTCTCCTCGTCGGCATCGCCGAGGAGCTCGATCATCGGCTCGACGAGCTCGCTGCCGAAGTCGCGCAGCGAGTCGATGGCCCGGCCGCGCACGAAGCCCGGCAGCGTGCGCGTGAAGTTGACGTAGCGCTTGATGACCTCGTGGGGGTTGCCGATGCCGACCAGGATCTTCAGCACCACCGTGCGCGTCCCGGCTTGGCCGGAGGCGACGAGCGGGAGCAACTGATCGGCGAACTCGGGGCCGCGCTGCGCGGCCACGCGCCGCAACGCCTCGGCGATGGTCTGCTGCGTGCTGTACGACGCGTGCGGGAGCTGCTCGACGAGCAGCGGGATGACCGCGGTGGCGACGCGCGTGGCCAGGACTTCGAGCGCTCTGTCGGCGATGCCGCGGTCTTTGTCCTTCGCCAGTTGCTGCCAGCGCGGCAGCGACTTCGAATCGACGTCGAGCTGCGCGAGCCGGTCGACGATGAGCTGCCAGTCGTCGATCGCGCTGGCCTCGAGGGTCCATAGCAGCGACTCGAGGGCCTTGCTCGGCGGCATCTCCAGGACCAGCCGCCGCGCGGTCTGCTGGACCTCGCGCGTCTCTTTCGTCTCCGGCGCGGTGAGGATCTGCGTGAGCCGCGCCTCGGTGCCCGGCAGCCCGAGCGAGAAGAAGACGGCGGTGGCGGCGCGCATGGCCGCCTCCGGCTTCGCCTTCGCCTCGGCCAGAAAGATGTCGAGGGTCTCGGCGTCCTGCACACGCGGCAGCAGCTTCGCCCCCGCCTCGCGCAGGGCCCGGTCGGGCCGGAAGAGGAGCCAGACGACGTCGCGCGGGCGCAGGCCGTCCGCCGCGGCGAGACGCACCAGGAGCTCGTCGCGCTCGTCGGTCGTGGCGAACTCCTTGTTCGCCAGACGCTTGACGGTCTCTTTGAGGTCGGAGGAGAAAAGCGCCATTGGACGGCCCCATTGTAATCGCGCGGATGTGCCGCGGCCCGGCGCCGTGATGGGCATCACGCACTATCTATTTTTAACGCCTTATGCTCGTCAATATTGGAGGCGGAGGTCTAATGTCCAGAAAGAGCGCTCTTCTCGCCGTTTCTGTTTTCGTCGCTTTGGGTTTCGCTTCTTCCGCGCGCGCCAATCGCGTGATCTACGTGCTCGTCGATCCGGCCGCGCATCGCGCGTACATTCCGGAAGGGACGGTGCTGCCGCCGGGACTTCAGATCCGCGCGCGCAGCGTCGCACCCGTCGATCCCGCCGCCGTGCCGGAGATTGACCGGTCGTTCCGCCGCTCGTTCGCGAAGGCGATGAGTGTGAAGCACGGCGAGCTCCCCGCTCCGCCACTCGTCTTCGAGTACGCGCCAGCGGAACGCTTCGCGGCCGTGCAGAAGCGGTACGAGGCCACGCATCCTCCTGCCGCGGGCGGCCTCCACGCCGCTCCGCTGTCGGATTACTGCCTCGACGTCTACGCGAGCCAGGAGAACACCGGCATCTACGGCAGCTACACGGACGGCATCACGGTGACGTTCTGCGCCAACTACGGCACGGTGGTCGGCAACGCGTATCCGTGGTCGTTTACCGTCACGGGCGATTACAGCGACAAAGACAGCCGGATCGATCCGGGCGTCGGCATCTACGATCTCAACAACAATTTCAACTGCTACGACGCGTACCAGTACAACGGCGACCTCGGCCAGTGCACCGCCTCGAACACAACGGTGTGGACGAACACCGGCTGCACGAATCACGTCCACGGATGGGGCCTGCTGTACGTCATCGAGTACACGAACGATCCGTACCATGACAACTACCTCGGGTTCGAGCTCGACATCGACCTGTGTACGACCTTCTACTGAGTTGAATCCGGACGGCGCGCGGCTCCACCCACCAATTCGACCGCGTTTCGCGCCTATCTGTCAGAAGGAGAGCGCAATGAGAATCCGTCGATTCCTGGCGTTGATGTCACTGAGCGTCTGTGTCGCGGCCGGCTGTCAAAAGGCGGAGCCGCCGAGCACATCGTCGCAGCCGGCTACCACCTTCGCCGCGGCACCGCCGGCGCCGGTGACACCGCCGGCGCCGCCGCCCGCGCCGGCCGCGGCAGAACCGCCGCAGACGTCGATCGGGAAGCTCGTCAAAGTGGAGAAAGCTTCGAAGACGAAGGTGCGCATTCAGTACCTCACCACCAGCGGACTGAAGTCGGGCGTGGAGGAGAAGAAGCCGGCGAAGGGACAGATGTTCGTGGTGTTGCACTTCCAGGGGAAGCCGCCGCAACCGAAAAAGCACAAGACCGGCCTGGTCACGCTCAAGAGCGGCGACGACGGGAAGCTCGAGGCGAAGGACAACTCCGCGACGGGCGAGCCGAAGCTCTGGCTGACCGACTCCGCGGGGACGAAGTACACCGACTGGTCGTCATTCTGGGAGAAAGACGCCGGGATCGTGGCGTTCGAGGTGCCGGAGGGGGTGACCGACTTGACGTTCCACGACGGCGACGAGCACGCCTGGCCGATCAAGCCCGAGGTTGCCGCGGCGCCTGCCGCGGAGAAGACGCCATAAAGCTCGCCTGCCCTCAATGACTGGCCGCGCGATGCCGGCGCACCGGCGCGGCCGCGGTGAGGCGGATCGGGAATGGGCCGATGTCCTGCCCCGCGGCGACGTTGATCGGCGAGCCATAGGACGTGGCCGTGTAGCGGTGCGCGGGATCCGCGGCGGCGAGGGTGTACGCGCCCGCCGGGACGGCCACGCGAAACGCGCCGGCGGCGTCAGTGATCGTCTCCGCGATCGTCGCGAACGCGGCGTCGTAGACGATGACCTGCATCGCGGCCAGCGGCGCGCCGGTGGCAGCGTCGGCGACGCTGCCGCGGATGCGGCCGGCCTCCGGCATCGCGAAGTCGGCGGTCAGCAAACTCCCTTCGACGAGGGGCAGCGCCTGCGTCGCGGCGAACGTCGTCGCGCCGAGGTAGTAGGCGTTCGCGTAGTGAAGCGCGGCGTCAAAGGCTAGGAGCTTCACGGTCGCCGATGTCATCAGCAGCGCGTAGCTGCCCGACGCATCGGTCGTCGCCGAGGCGAGGAGATGACCGGACGTGTCGTAGGCGCCGACGGCGATCGCACTCAGCGGCGCGGACGTCGAGCGCGCGGTGACG
>WNGF01018225.1_pt1 | contig 10245 bp, 9 predicted proteins | sample 5400641 | NCBI WGS metagenome assembly WNGF01 (sample SAMN13153371, study PRJNA577476) | soil metagenome | isolation source: 80 cm soil or saprolite under grassland replicate 2 | place: USA:California | collected 2016-06-15
ATGCTCAGCGTTTGTTAATGGACAGGAAAGACAGCAGCACCATTAGGTTATTAAAAGCTTTACTGGACACAACTAATTCTCCAACTGCAGTTGTGCATGCTTTATGGACATTGGATGGTTTTAATGCAACAGATCCACTAATCCTTATAAAAGCATTACATAATTCAACACCAGGAGTTCGTGAAAATGCCATTCTGATTGCAGAGTTACACCTTAATGATTTTCCACAGCCTTGAATTACTGCCATTACAAAATGATCCATCAGCGAAAGTTAGATACCAGTTGCTTTGTACATTAGGAAATATACATGATGCTCTAAGCCAGTCGGCGCAACAAAAAATATTGATGAAAGATGTGAATGATAAGTGGGTGCAGGTGGCGGCACTTACTTCATCAAACGGTAATGAAATGGCATTGCTGGAAAAGAGTATTGTCGCTTTATCTTCCTCGTCCTCTGAAGGCAAAGCTTTATTCTTTTCAAATTGTGCAAACTTAATTGGCCTTTCTCAACGAACAGATGATATCAAAAAAGTTTTCCAGCTTTCTCTAAACAATAACTCATCAAAGTCAGACTGGTGGCAAGCTGCATGCCTGAAGGGTTTATCAACATCCATTTCCGAAAAAGGAATTCCGCCAGGAAATTTTGAAGCAGAGAAATCATTGTTGCTTTCAAAATTTTCTACAGGCAATTCGCCATTGGTGCGTAGTGCATCCATTGATCTTTTGCATGACCTGGGCATCACAGAAAATGATGCATGGAGTGCGACACTTGCAAAAGCAAAGGCTGTTGCAGAAAATCCAAAAGAAAATCAGGGATACCGTAATGATGCTCTAAGGCTACTTGCACTGGATAAAAAAGGTGATTATCATTTATTGCTTGAAAAAATAGTCACTTCCGAAGAACCTGTTAAGCTTCAGCAAACTGCTTTACACACTTACAACGAGCTTGCATCAAAGGCAGCCTGCAATTTCATTGTAAACAACTGGAAAAATCTTTCAAAAGGCCTGCGTGATGTTGCAATGGACATATTTCTTTCATCAACCAGTAACAGCAGTGTGCTTCTTGATGCAGTGAAGAACGGCACCATACAATCCACTTCTATAAACTGGCCGATGAAAGAACAATTGGCGAACAGCGATGATTCAAATGTCCGCAATCGTTCCAGGCAATTGATTATATCAGAAATTGAAAACAGAGAAAAAGTATATGACCAATACCTGCCTGTTCTTAACATGAAAGGCGATACAGCAAAAGGGTTGATCGTTTTTAAAACTGTTTGCGGTGTTTGCCATCAGTATCAGGGACAATATGGAAAAGTATTTGGGCCTGATCTTGGCTCAATTCGAAACCGGGAAAAAGCTTCTATTATGACTGATATACTAAACCCGAATCGTTCCATCGCAGTAAACTATGATCTCTGGAATGTTACCAAAAAGAATGGGGAAAAACTTAGCGGTATCATAAGTTCCGAGACATCGGGTGCTATTACGCTTACCCAGTTGGGTGGCCAGCGTATCACTATTTCAAGAGCAGACATCAAAATGATGGAAACGGCTGACGCATCCGCAATGCCCGTGGGGCTTGAGGCTTCAGCATCGAAGGAACAAATGGCTGACCTGCTCGCATTTCTAACGAATAAAGAATAACAATACAAAAAAGCTAAAGTAGAAATAGGGTAAAATTATATGAGTAGAATAGTAGCGATTTACTTTTGATCAATGCTTCTTTTCTTTTGCCTTGTTTGAGAAAACACTTCTCATTTCTCCCTGGAGATAAGCTGTAACTGTCTCTGTAAGCTCCCTTCCTGTAACAGGTGTATAAGGAGAAACTACATCCACTTCATACCCGCCGTGCTTATATTCCTCTTCAGTTGGAAGATATCCGAGCCATCCATTAGTATACCCGAAATAAAATGTAAACGGAAACGGCGATCGTTCGCGGACCTCATTCGATATCTCACAAAATAATTCAACAGGTGCTGACCATATCGCCACATCATTATTGATCTTTAGAAAACGAACAGGGAGCTTAACCATATTGATACCATTCTTTGTTGTACTGGTATAATTATTAAGGTACGCAGGCCAACCGAGGTTCGCTTTGCGGGGAGTCTCAAGAGTTAAAGCGCCTGTAAATAACTTTACTGAGTCCGAAGTTGATAATATCTTTTTATTTGCATCGAGTATTTTGTCTCCAAGCAACACCCGGAACTGTGACAGGTGCCCTGCTTCCGGGGTTGGATAAACGCTGTAGATTGGCGCAAGATTTCCAGCTGCGCCATTTATAAATAAAACGGGGGCGCCTATTTTTTCTTCAATATATTCTGAAACAATCCCCGTAACGTCTCCACTGATTTCAAGATTATCCTGACCAAGTACAGTACCATGAATAGGATAGTTTGCTATGAGAGCAAGAGGGCTTCCATCCTGTTTTTCCAAACGTACAAGACCAATACGCCTGTCGACAGCCCCATCGGGATTCAAGCCTATAGAAGCTTTTCCATCTACATCAATCGCCCGCCTGTTTATATTCGCTTGAGAGAACCCCCACCCTACTCCAAGTTTTGCAGGTTCAAGTTTTTGACGCGCTTCTACGATTCCGTTGATCAGTGTCTGCTCAATAAAAGAGGTATATGCTGTATCTACATCGTGTTTGTAACGATCACCCATAAAAACTTCGGCCAGGCCAGGTACACCAACTTCCGGAGCTGAATGTGTATGAGTGACAGACCACCAGAAGTTGAGCGGGGTTATGCCCAACTTTTTTTGCAGCAACTCAGCTACATGATCATATTCAGAAGGAGACATCAAACATATTTCAGAAGATACAAGGAAGAATTGAGTAACGCCATCATCAAGAGCTATAATACGATGGTGGATTCTATCATGTATACCGGTGGATAACCGCGCTCCATATCCAAGCAGTTGCTTTGGAGTATTTGGAGTAATATCTACTTTAACAACCGCAGCCCTGAATGTATTTGTTTTTGAACCAGGATTTTGTTGAGCAAAAGCTCTTTCGCTCAATATGAAAAAAAGAAAAATAACGAAAAAGATCTTTGAGCTATAGAAGCCAGGTTTTGCTCTTTGAGGATAAATCATTTTATTTGTTTTGATTGCTTTTAACTATGTCGTCATTTATAGTTTCAAGGTTCCGGTAACGATCATAAAAAAGCAAATTCCCAAATGCAAAAATATTTAAAGAATGAAATCTCAAAATAATGATCAATCAAGGAGAGGTTTTTTAAAGAAGTCGATCATAACAGGGAGTCTTTTCCCACTCATGCATGGAAATTTGTTCTCCAGGTTTCATAGCGCTCCCATTGATCGTTTAAAGATTCATATATTTTCAAAGCATTTGCAGTTTTTGAACTATCAGGATATGGCTGAAGCAGTAGCGGAAATGGGCTTTGATGGAATTGATCTTACTGTACGTCCCGACGGTCATGTGTTGCCTGAACGTGTTGAAAATGATCTGCCCAAAGCTGTCGAAGCTATGCGTAAGGTAGGTTTGGCACCTTTAATGATGGTAACCGCCGTGCAGGATGCAGATAACAGTACAGATAAAAAAGTTTTAGAAGTAGCGGCTAAACTTGGCTTTCAATATTATCGCATGAACTGGTTTGCCTACCCGGAAGGAAAAAGCATGCCGGAATCACTGCAGTCTTTCGCACAAAAGGTAAAAGATCTAAGTATTCTCAACAAAAAATTGGGATTGACCGGGTGTTACCAGAATCATTCTGGAATTTTGGTAGGTTCTGTTATTTGGGAAATATGGGAATTGTTAAAAGAGGCGGACAAGCAATACATGGGAATACAATATGATATTCTCCACGCCACGATTGAAGGTGGATTGTCCTGGCAGAATGGTCTGCGTCTCATACAATCCCAAATCAAAACCATAGCCATTAAAGATTTTAAATGGGAGAACAAAAATGGAGAATGGCATGCGCAGTATACTCCATTGGGAGAAGGTATGGTAGATTTCAAAACTTACTTCAAGCTATTAAAAAAATACCAGTTGAATGTACCTGTATCGTTACACTTTGAATATCCGTTAGGAGGTGCAGAAAATGGTGCAACCAAACTTTCGTGTGATAAAAAAGTTGTTTTTGAAGCCATGAAAAAAGATCTGCAAAAAGTTCAAGAACTGGCAGCAGGCATAAATAATAAAATATAATCTATAAGAGAAATCAGAATGATCAGTTTTCAAAAAACGGGACTTATTGCTATTATAGTTTTATGTTTAGCATGCAAACAAGAGCAACCCCATAAAATTCAAAGACCAAAAGATCCATGGGCTTTCCGGTCGGTTTTAGACAAAAAACCACGTATGCTTACATTGGCGCTCGATTCCGAATGTTATGCAGCTTATGATCTTGCTCACTGTACCTTATACAAAGTATGGAAGGGAGGAGTGCTAATGGAAGGTGCCGCTTATACAAACAAAAAAAATGTACAACCCACAAGTTGGGGAACAGCTTATTATGATGATACTATTCAGCATACAAAATGGATTGCTGAAATTAATGGAAAAAAAGATTCATGCCGGATTATAAGTAAAGGTTATGTTTTTCAGCATGACCAGATCTATCTGAAATATTTATTGACCCTTTCTAATAGAGATACAATCCGTATAGAAGAGCGACCGGAGTTTGTACGAAGCGAAACGGGGAAGCCTGGATTGGAGCGATTATTTAAAATGTCCGGTGTGCCTGATGGCATAACCGTTTCACTGAAATCAAAAGATACAAGTTTTACATTGAATCCAAAAAAAGCCACTTCTTTAATCACTTATTTTAGTCCTCTTCCCGCACAGTTTCCGCCAAAGCAGGAAGAAGAGTATGATTCCCGCGGCAGGTACTGGATGGAGAAAAGTGACTGCTTCACGTGCCACGAACTTGATAAAAAAACGGTTGGACCTTCATTCCATCAAATTGCACTTCGATATGAAAATGAAAAAAATCCCGGTGAACATTTGATTCCAAAAATCAAAGAAGGTGGATCAGGAGTGTGGGGAACCGCAACAATGAACTCTCATCCAAAGCTTACCGAAGATGAAATAAAGGTAATGTTAGAATATATTTTTTCGCTGAAACCAAAAGATAAGAAAGAAATTAATGTGGTGACTGAGGTAAAAAAAACGCCGGAAAAAAATATAAAACCTGGCTTTGGGGCACCGCTTGAAGGAGTTCATCCAAGCTACGATCTCAGTACAATTCATAAACATGATTTTAAACCAAGAGTGGGCGGACTGGCCTTTCTGCCTTATGGCTGTTTATTGGTTACAACATGGGATTCCATCGGTGGAGTTTATCTCCTCGATAATGTTGAAACCGGAGATACCAATAAAATTCATGTAAAACGCATAGCATCAGGGTTACAGGAACCGTTGGGCATTACAGTAGTGGATGGAAAAATATTTGTTTTACAGAAGCCGGAACTAACCGAGTTAATTGACCTTAATGGTGATGAAATTATTGATGAATATCGCACAGTCTGTAATGCTTGGGGCATCTCCGGTGATTTTCATGAATTTGCTTTTGGGCTGGTATATAAGAATGGATACTTCTATGCAACACTTTCTTTGGCGATGCGATTAATGGCAGATGAAAAACAACAACGTGATCGTGGTAAAACAATTAAGATCGGCATGGATGGAAGTTATGAATGGATCAATTATGGTTTGCGTCAGCCAAATGGTATTGGGCTCGGTCCCGAGGGGGAAATATTTGAGTGCGAGAACCAGGGAGAATGGATTCCCTCAAATAAACTGATTCATGTTAAAAAGGGAGATTATCATGGCATGCCTTGGGGTATCCTTCCCGATTCATTGTCCAAACCTCCACGGATTACACCCCCTGCTATCTGGATGCCGGAAGATGAAATCGCAAACTCTCCCACCCAACCCATCTTAATGCAGGACGGACTTTATAAAGGACAAATGCTTCATGGTGACGTTACTCTTGGTGGTATACAACGTGATTTTTTAGAAAAAATAAATGGTGAGTACCAGGGTGTCGTATTTCGTTTCACACAGGGATTGGAAGCAGGTGTAAATCGTCTTTGTTATGGCCATGATGGTGCACTGTATATTGGCGAAATAGGAATGGTAGGCGGCTGGAGCTGGAAAGAAAAGCAATACGGTCTTCAACGAATGAAATACAATGGAAAGCTAACATTCGAAATGCTTGCCGTTCGTGCAAAACCGCGTGGTTTTGAAATAGAATTTACTGATTCACTTAAGAAAAGACAAAGTGTCCCTGCATCTGACTTTTTAGTGCAACAATGGTGGTATCACCCCACAGCAGATTATGGTGGACCAAAGATGGATCTGGAGAAATTGAAAGTCACACAGGTTACTATATCAAAAGATCGCAAACATGTTTTTTTGGAAATCCCGGGTTTAAAAAAAGAACATGTTGTTTATTTCAGGTTGCCGGAGTATTTGCAAAACGCAGGCGGGCAGTCTCTCTGGTCTTCGGAAGCATGGTACACTTTAAACAATATTCCTGAATAATGTTTTAAAAATAACTATGAGCAATCCTCAAAACCGGAAGAAAAAAATTAGCCGCAGAGATTTTGTAAATCGCACAGGAACATTAATGGCTTCGGGTATGATTGGATTAAATTCTTTACATTTTGATAGCAACACGAAAAAATTATCGACGATCAGGATTAAAAATGTTGATTCTGATTTTGAGAGAGAACCTCTTTTCCCTTATCACTTTAAAGGCAGCGTTATAACAGAGGCTTGGCAAACTGCAGCGCAGCTTGAAGCAGAATCAGGTATCAGTACAATTGGCCTGGGAACGCAGGGAATTCTTTGGTCTGATTCAAAAGTATTTGCCGCTCATTCGGTTACTGGCGGCAATGCATTAATGTATGCCATGAGCGAAAGAGCCTTGCAAATGATGAAAGGAAATTCTTTTGCCAATCCCCTGCAATTGCTGGATGATCTCTTACCTGAAGTATATGAGTATGGTAAAAAAATAACCGGTAATCCCGACCTCAGAAAAACCTTTGCTTTAAACTCACTTGTGTGTGTTGATAATGCTGCCTGGTTATTGTATGCCAGTGAAAACAATATCACCAACTTTGATGATTTGATACCTGCTCCGTACAAGCCAGGATTATCCTGGCGGCATGATAAGGTTGCAAGTATGCCATCATTTGGTGTGGGTGCAAAAATTGAAAAAATTAAAGCCGCCGCAGATGAGGGATATTTTATTATGAAGCTCAAGACCGGTTCACCGGGCATGCAAAAAGAAATGCTGGAAAAGGATATTGAATTCCTCTCTGCAGTTCATTCAGCTATTGGGCACTATGAAACGCCGTATACCAAGAATGGAAAAATTCCATATTATTTTGATGCCAATGAAAGATATGATGAAAAGGATACTTTATTGCGCTTTCTCGACCATGCAAAAAAAATTGGAGCCTTTGATCAGATCGCTGTGATAGAAGAACCTTTTGGTGAAAGAAATGAAATGTATGTAGGCGATATAGGTGTAACCATTGCTGCTGATGAAAGTGCGCACACAGTCGAAGATGCCGCAAAACGTATTGAGCAAGGTTATACAGCAATTGCTGTAAAAGCGATAGCCAAAACATTAAGCATGACCATGAAAATTACCCAGCTTGCCTATGAAAAAAAGATCACCTGTTTTTGCGCTGACTTAACCGTAAACCCGATCCTTGTAGACTGGAACAAATGTGTTGCTGCCCGCCTGCCTCCCTTCGCCAACATTGGTATTGGCCTACAGGAAACCAACGGTCATCAATACTATAAAAACTGGGATACTATGATGACATATCATCCACGAGCAGGAGCTACATGGACACAAACAAAGAACGGCGTCTACATCACAGACAAATCTTTTTATGAAGAAAGCGGAGGGATCTTTCAACCTTCCGCACATTATGAACAAATGTTTAAAAAGGAGATGTAGTGACAAAAAAGATTCGGCTGCCTTTCCTTGGAAGCTCGAGGGTACAAGTTTAATAAAACTCTATTTCTTTCTTCTTATTTAATTATTCTTTTGAATTTTAGTGAATGTACAACAGTACATTAGTGTGAAATTTGCAGCGAGCTTAGCTGTTCAATTTTAATAGAGAGATAACGATAACGCGAGCCGATAGAAAAGGATATATATTGTGAGCCTAAACCGGATTTTACACTTAAAAGAAATAGGTGTTAGTGATTTTCAGAAAAAATACTGAGAAAGCTATATAGCTAATCTTACCCGGTAGCTATCGGGTCACCTTCAGTTGTCAGGGATAAGGGTATCCACCACGCTTCATTGCTTTATTTATTTTTTTGCCAAGCTGCTTCCATTTTCTTTTTACCCTGTTTGGTCTCATGCTGATATAAATAATTCCAGGCATTTTGAATTTGTGTTTTTTCCAATTGTTTCTCTTTTACTATTGTCCAATTCTCGATAAACTGCTTACCCAATACAAAAAGGTATGTTGCTGTAAGAAAGATCATCATCCAGAATAAAAGTCTTCCAAATACTAAGCGGTAATATTCGCTTGTGTTTTGTTCGGGGAATAATAATATTTTAAATTGACGTATAACATTTTTTGGCTGCGCAATTATTGTTGTTTGTATTTGTTCAACAGACTTTGTCAGAATAGCTTTCAGATGGTGAACATAAAGGGACGGAGATGCTACTTTTTGTTGGTGTTGTTCCAGTTTTTCATCAAATCTCTTGATTTCTCCATTAATTTTTTTATCAAATAACTCTGTTCAGAAATACTTTTTTTGACAGCATTTAACTCATCTAATGCTTGTGCAAATGCGTTTTCCAATACCTCTCTTTCCATATGCTTAAGATAATTTTATAAGTGATGATAATGTCTTTTACGCTTACGTTTCTTTTTAAGCAACTCGTGGTTGATGTGAGTATTGGTTTGTTCGGGTTTCATCATTTGTTCAATTACTTTAGAAGCTTCCTTAGTGAAGTTGTCTGGAGGTAACAACTTCTGTTCTTTAGCATGCTCTTTTTTTAATTCCTGATGATGATTAATATTTAAGTAAAATGACTTTTCTTTTTCTATCGGTTGTGGGATAGAAAGTACTCCTTGTTTTTCCAAAATCCGCTCAATAGTTCGTAATGAATAATTTACTTCACTGCCTTTAATCTTTACTTTTTTATCATCAATAAAAGAAATTCCTCTTCCCTTTAAGATGATATATTTTTTCTCTTTCATCAGCCTTTCAAAATCTCCGTAGTCTTTTTGACTCAGCAAGGCTTTGTCTGATATCTTCTTTTAAGCGTTCTTTTCTCATGTCCTGTCATGGAAGTAACCGCTCTTTTTGAGATAAATAGAGTCTTGGGTTGAGCACTTGTCTTAGTTCATATTTCAGTTCCATTTTTCTGCAATAGTTTGCTATTCTTTTATAGTTGTTGCTATCGCTTACTGTTCGTTTATCAAAGCCAATCCTGTTGGCCACAATATGAATGTGCTGGTACTCTGTATCAAGGTGATGAATAGCTACATACTGATTATTTTCAAAGCCCATTTCTTTAGCGCACTGCTCGCACATGTCTATGAGTTTGTCTTTAGGCGATACATCTTCTGGAGCAAGGCTTAAACTGATATGCAAAACAGGTTTCGACAGTTTAGGATTTAGTTGTCTTACTTCATTAAATTGTTGTACCAATTCTTTTTGATTGCCTCCACATTTATTAAACATGAGAATCTCAGCCCGGTTTTTCATCACTTTCTGACTTTCTTTTTGCCTCTTATCATTGAGACAATAGAAAAGGCATCCCCTAAACGATTTTCCGATTTTTATTTTTCCAATCATTGATAATATTTTGCTACGTTTTCAATATGCTGTTTGATGAATTTTTCAACATCAAATAATGCATCCCGGTCATAGCCATTTAACATCTCATTACTGTTCATTTTTTAGCCACCTGGTTGAGATTTGCAGACATGTGATTAAGCATGCCGATAAACTGCAAAACTTCTTTCGGAAGCGTTTTTATTTTCATGTCAACCTGTCCTTTAAGTCCAAGCGTTCTTAAAAATTCAGACACAGAGATATTTGCAGTCTTGGCTTTATACTCAATTGCCTTTCTTTCTACAAGTGCACACATTACTGCAAGCTGCTCATCTCGTTTGATTTGCTTTTTAGGTCTGCCGCCTTTGTTTCTTTTCTGCTCTCTTAACTCACTTATCATTGTCACACTTTTATTTTCGTTTAAATAATACTCTTTCTGAATGCCGCTA
>WNGF01010773.1_pt1 | contig 10242 bp, 8 predicted proteins | sample 5400641 | NCBI WGS metagenome assembly WNGF01 (sample SAMN13153371, study PRJNA577476) | soil metagenome | isolation source: 80 cm soil or saprolite under grassland replicate 2 | place: USA:California | collected 2016-06-15
GGCGAGGCGCCGTCGATGCGCGCCGACTCGTCGACCTCGATCGGGATGCTCCGACCGTATTCCTGGAAGACGAAGATCGCGTACGGCGTCGCGAACGCCACTAAGGCCGCGATCACCGACCACGGGTTGTCCGCGAGCCCGTAGTTCTGCATGATCCGGTAGAACGGGATCGCGAGGAACGACGCCGGGATCACGTAAGTCAACAACGCGCAGTTGCTCACCAGCCAGCCGTGGCGGATGCGCATCCGGCCGATTGCAAAGCTGGTCAGCGAGCCGAACAGCAGCGCGAAGAACGTCACCATCGCGCCGATGTAGAGGCTGTTGGCGAACTGGCGCCAAAAGTGCTCCAGATACCAGTGGCCCTGGGTCAGGACGCCCGAGTAGCTCTCGACCGAAGGGACCCTCGGCCAGATATGGTCGGTGAACACGTCGCCCTCGGGCTCGAGCGAGATCAGCACCATGTTGTAGATCGGCGCGACCGACCACACCACGAGCACCACGGAGAGCACCAGCGTCCCCGCGGTGGTCAGGTACCGCCGGAGCCGCACCGAACTGTGGGCCCGCGACAACGCACGAGATGCCAGCCTCGCGTCCGTCGCGATCGTGCTCATATCTGCACCTCCGAGGTGCGGAGCTTGCGCATCAGGACGATCACCAGCGGGATCACCAGCGGCAGCGCCGACATCACGGCCGCCACGCCGAGGCGCGGTTGAGCGATCTCAAAGGCGTTGCGGATGCCGAGCGTCGCCAGCACGTGCGTCGAGTTCGCGGGGCCGCCGCCGGAGACGAACGTGACGGCGTTGAAGTCGCCAAGCAGGAAGATCGTCGAGAGCAGCGTGCAGATCAGGTAGAGGTTGGCGAGCAACGGAAAGGTGATGTGGACGAACCCGCGCAGCCCCGTCGCGCCGTCGACCCTGGCGCTGTCGCGGATCTCGAGCGGGATCGCCATCCGGCCAGCGAGCAGGATCAGCGTCCAGAACGGCGTCCATTTCCAGATGTGGGAGACGATGACCGCGCCCAGTGCCGTCCAGCGGTCATTGAGCCAGGACGCCCCTTCGACGTGGAAGAGCGTGTAGAGGACGTTGTTGAGGAAGCCCCACTCGCCGTTCAGCATCCAGTGGATCGAAATGAACGTCGAGATCTGCGGCACCGCCCAGGGCAGGACGAAGATCAGGAGCAGCGCCTTCATCCACCAGCCCGGGCGCATGAAGAAGCCGGACAGCAGCAGGGCGAGGAACATCTTCACGTTGACGCCGAGCGCCAGGTAGAGGACGGTGTTCACCACCGTGCTCTGGTAGATCGGATCGGCGAACAGCTCCTGGTACAGTCGCGCCTCGCTGCCCATCCACAACCCGTAAACCACCGGGTACGCGACAAAGGCGATGAACACCGCGATGTAGGGCACGACGAAGGCGACGGCCCACGTGTACTCGCCGCCCTTGAGGCCGCCGCGCAGAGAGCGCGAGAGCGAGAGCGTGCGCCGCCGGATGGCCGGGCGGCCGACGTCGACGACCGATGTGCCGTCCATCATTCGCCCCCGCCTATGCCATCTTGTACTTCGCGAAGATTTCCTCGATGCGCTTGAACGCCTTGTCGATCGCCGCTTCCGGTTTGACCCCGTCCTTCGCCACGTCGATCATCGCCAGGCTCCAGACGTGCTGGGAGTAGACTTCCGCCATCGCCGGATTGAAGACGTAGTAGTCGGGCCTGGTCGGGCCGAGCAGGCCCTGCTGGATGTAGCCTCGCAGATGCGGGTCCTTCGGATTCTGCCAGAACGCGCTCTTGGCGAGCGACGGCATGACCGGCAGCCAGCGGCCCAGACCCAGCTCGATGAACTCGCCGATGACCTTTGGCTGGATGAAGTACTTGAGGAACTCCTTCGCCACCGTGACGTTCTTGGCCCCTTTCGGGATCAGGCCCTGCGTGACGCCGACGATGCTCGGCACGGGCTTGCCCGCATTGTCGTTCGGATAGCCGATGCCCTGGCTCACGATGTCGTTCTGATACCACTCGGGGTGTTTCTCCTTGACCGCGACCTCGGTCGACAGCGTGCCGTCGACATCCATCACCATGAGCTTCGCGTGGAACGCGTTGTTGTCGTCCGCGTCGTTCCAGTTGATGGCGCTCGGCGGCACGTAGCCGTCCCGGTAAGCGCCGCCGAGGTAGCCCGCCGCCTTGATCGCCGCCTGCTTGACCTTCGGGTCATCGAGATGCAGCTTGCCGTCCTTGGTGACGATGTCCTGGCCGCCATGGGCGATCAGGAAAGCGTTGAAGAGGTTGGCGGGGTCGACCCCGTTGGCCGTCACCTGGAAGCCCAGCCCGTACACCTTGCGCTCGCCCTGCTTGCGCAGGTTGTCTTGCACCTTCTTGAAGAAGTCGAAATACGCGTCCCACGTCTTCGGGAGGTCCTCGATCTTGAGGCCGGCCTTCTCGACCAGCGGTCGCCAGACGTGGCAGGGGACCACCGCGGCCCTGAGCGGGACGCCGTAAACGGCGCGCTTCTTTGTGACACTGTTGTAGGCCTGAGCGGCCTGCAGCGCGGTTTCGCTGAATTCGGCCTTCTGTGTCTCCACGACGTCGCTGACGTCGACCCACCTGTCTTGCCAGGCGAACAGCTGCAGGATCTCGTTCGGGTTGCCCTGCGTCACGTCGGGGACGACCCCGCTGGTGATCGCCGAGATGAGCTTCTGCCGATGCGGTGCGAAGGGGATGATGCTCAGCTCGATCTTGTTACCGCTCGCCTTCTCGTACTCGGCGACGGCCTTGCGCAAGGCCACGTCCTCGTCCTGGACGAACCCCTGGGCGAACCACGCGCTCGCGGTGGTCGCCGCCGCCTTGGCGATATGGGGCCCCACAAAAGGCCGGGTCGCGGCAAGAGCTAAGGCTCCACGCAGTACCGAACGCCTGGTGAGATAGGCCACAGTCGCCTCCATCACGTGTTGCGAACGTTGACCCGACTCGCGTGCCCGTTGTGGGCGCCCCCCGACGGAGCCCGTGGCCCTCGACCTCGGCGGGGCACCGGGCCTGATAAATGGGGATACGACATCCGACGACACCTGTCAAGGAGGGGCCGTTTGCCTGGAGCGCCGTCGCGCAGAATGCCTGGCGGCAGTTGCTCCGGGACCGCCTCGAGGACATTCCGCTCCTGGTCGATCACTTTCGCAGCAAGCTGAACCAGAGATACGGGCTCGCGATCGAGCCTGTCGGCGGCGAGGTGCTCGACGTCTTGACTATCAGCGGGTCCGGGTCTTGAGTTTCGAGAAGTGAAGCCCCTTGATTCCCTTCCGGTAGGCAGCCGAGGCGCGGCGGACAACGCCGGGGCCGAGGTCGACGAGGTAAAGAGTGTCGTTGAGGATGGCGACACAAGGTCCGGATCGCTCAGGATCGGGACCCGGTGTCCCCGTTCCCAGCAACACGACCTTTGTGATCGGCGACGGTTTGTACTCCGATTCCGGAAGGGCGGTCTCCGCCCTGGTACGGAAGCGCGACCGGCTCCAATACTTTGGAGCGCACGGAAACAAGACGTTTAGGTGACGTACGCCGCAACGCGCGGCCGATAGCGGCACCGTCCTCTACCATCCCATCAAGAACCCCAAGCACCTTGACGTCGTCGAGATCGTACGTCGCGACTGAGACCTTGCGGTCAGGCACGCCGATCGAGCGCGGGCACACGAGGAAGCCCGGGACGCGCTGACGCTCCGGCCGGTGCTCGTGACTCGGAAACGGTGCCGTACTCCCACCTCTGGCGCCCGGCGCGCCCGCGCCTGGTTCGGCGAACGGCCGTCGGCGGCCTGCGGTAGACCGCGCGAAACGCGGCGTTGAAGCGTCGGATGCTGGCGAAGCCCGCCGCGAACGCGATCGCGGACATCGGCATCGCCGTCCCGTCGACCAGGGCTTTCGCGCGCTGCACGCGCCGGGTCGTCGCAACGGCGGTCGGCGAGGCGCCAGCGTGGCGCACGAACAATCGGCGCAGGTGCCGGGCCGTCATACCGAGCGTGTCCGCGAGATCCCCGACCCTCTTGCCGTCGTCGAGGTATCCGCGCTCGATGAGCCGCAGCGCGCGTGAGACCGTCGCCGCGGCGCCGCGCCACGCCGGCGTCCCCGGCGCCGCCTCGGGTCGACACCGCAAGCAGGGGCGGAACCCCGCGCGCTCGGCCGCGGCGGCGGTAGGGAAGAACACGACGTTTCGCGACTTGGCGGGCTTCACCGGGCAAGTGGGACGGCAATAGATACGGGTGGTCATCACACCCGTGAAGAACGCTCCGTCGAACCGCGGGTCGCGGGCGATCCGCGCGCGATCGCAGGTGCTCCGGTCGAGAGCGGGGCCGGCCCTCACGATAGCGCGAGCCTAGCACGCGCGAGCCGGCGCCGCAGGCACCTCGGGCGATCACGTCCGAAAACGGCGAGACAGCGGATGGCGCAGCCCGGTAGCGTCGAGGCCGGGTATGAGTGCGCGATACTTCTACGGCTGGAACGTCGTAGGCGCCACCTTCGTCATGGCGCTCTTCAGCTTCGGTCTCGGCTTCTACGGGCTCACCGTCTACGTCGCGACACTCCAGCAGCTGCACGGATGGTCGGCTTCCGCTGTGTCGGCGCCGGTCACCGTGTACTACGTCGCGGGTGCGCTCCTGACGGCGACGATCGGCGACCTGTACGAGCGATTCGGGCCGAGCAGCGTCGTGGCGGGTGGCGCCGGCGCCATGGCCGCCGGCGTCGCGGCGCTCGGAATCGTCACGCACCCGTGGCAGCTCTATCCGGCCTTCCTCGTGATGTCCGTGGGCTGGGGCGCGATGAGCGGCGCGGCGATCAACATCATCCTGGCCCCGTGGTTCCAGCGAAGGCGGGGCCTGGTCGTCAGCCTCGCGTTCAATGGGGCGACGCTCGGCGGTGTACTCGTCACGCCCGCGCTGATGCTGCTCATCGGCCTGGTCGGCTTCACGCGAGCGCTCGCGACCGCCGCTCTCGTGATCCTCGTGGTGCTGCTGGCGGTCGCCGCGGGCGTCATGCGGCGGGGGCCCGAAGCGCTCGGGATCGGTCCCGACGGCGATCCGTCTCGTTCTACACCCGCCGGACCGTCCACGGGCGGCGAGCGACGCTGGCGAAGGGGCGCCCTGCGCACGTGGCGCTTCTGGAGCGTGTCGGCGCCCTTCGCCCTCGGACTCGCCGCGCAGGTCGGCGTGCTCACGCATCTGGTCGCGCTCGTGACGCCGGCGCTCGGAGCGGGCGGCGCCGCGAGGGTCGTGAGCGCGACGACGGCGGCGGCGCTGGTCGGCCGTCTGGTGACGGGCTTCGTGATCGATCGCTTGAACCGGCGCCTCGTCGCGAGCGTGACGCTCGTCATCCAGCTCATCGGCCTGGCTCTGCTGGCGCACCGGCCGTCGGTGGCGGGCGTCTACGCGGGGTGCGCGCTCTTCGGGCTGGGGGTCGGGAATCTGACCACGTTACCCGGCCTGATTCTCGCCGCCGAGTGGCCGCGCGAGCGCTTCAGCGCGCTCGTCGGCCTCGTGGTCGGGATCAATCAGCTCACGTTCGCCTTCGGCCCGTCGCTCGTCGGGGTCGTGCGCGATTGGTCCGGCACCTACGGGCCGGCGCTCGGGGCCTGCGCGGCACTTCAGGCGGTCAGTGCGGCCCTGATCCTGCTCGTGCCGGGGCGGGCGCCGTCGGCGCACGGAGAGTGACCGTTACCACCTGCGGACGAGTTGCCCGGCCGTTGTTCGCGTGGTACGTTTAACTAAACGTATGGTTAATAGTGTTCGCGTCGGGCGACGGCCGCGCCGTCGCCGCAATCCCGATGCCACCCGCGACGCATTGCTCACGGCGGGGGCCGAGCTCTTCGCCGAGAGCGGCTACGACGGGGTGCCCGTTTCTGCGATCGCCGAAAAGTCTCGCGTCAACAAGGCGATGATCAACTACCACTTCGGCGGCAAGCGGCAGCTCTACCGGGCGATCGTCCGTACCACGTTTTCCGAGATCGTCGAGCGTGCCGAGGAGCTCGCCGATTCGCCGCGACGCGCCCCGGATCTCCTCCGCGACCTCGTCGGCTTGGTCGCTGATGCGGCCACGGCGCGAAACCCCCACTTCCCGGTCATGATGCTGCGGGAGGTCCTGACCGGCGGGCGGCGTCTCGACGGGGAAATCATCGCCTATCCTCTTCGCGTTGCCGACGTCGTGCGCCGCATCGTGGAGCGCGGCGTTCGAGAAGGGAGCTTCCGTCCCGTCGACCCGCTGCTCACGCACCTGAGTCTCGTCGGGAGCCTCCTCTTCTTCTTCGCGACGGCGCGTCTCCGGGCGCGCCTGTTCGCGGAAGGGCGGGTCCGCGGCAAGGTCCCCGAGACCACCACGTACGTGAAGCACATCCAGGATCTCATCATCCACGGACTCACCGAGCCCACGCGGACCAGTGACACGAACGGAGAGCGCCGTCGTGGCCGCGCCCGCTGAGCAGGGACGGCCGGTGCCGGCGGAACAAGTCCCCTCGCGACCTGCGGCAGCGGGGGCCGACTCCCGCTCGCGGCGTCGTCTCGTCGTTGCCGGCGCGATTCTGCTCGTGGCTACTCTTGGCGGGTTCGCGGTGTGGCGCCTGTTCTTCGCATCCGCCTCGCTGCCGCCGGGCGTGATCGCGGTGAGTGGCCGGATCGAAGGCGACGACTCGGCGATCGCGCCCAAGACCTCCGGACGGATTCGCGAGATCTCCGTGCGAGAGGGCGACCAGGTGAGCGCCGGGGCGGTCGTCGCAGTGCTCGATGACGAGCAGATCCGCGCACGCGAGCAGCAGGCGGAGGCGGCCCTCCGTCAGGCGGAGGCGCGGCTGGCCGCGGCCGAGGCTCAGCTCGCCCAAGCCGAGGCCACGCATGCGCAGGCGAAGTGGGATCGGGACGCGTTCACCAGACTCTTCGAGAAAGGGTTGATCGCGGAACAGCAGGCCAGACAAGCTCAGAACAACGAGAAGACGCAAGGGGCCGCCGTCGTGGTCGCGCAGCGTCAGGTCGGGGCCGCGCAAGCCGATGCCGAGCGAGCGCGGGCCCAGCTCGACGAGGCGCGGGCGAACCGCAAGGACCTCAACGTCATCGCGCCATTCGCCGGAACGGTGGCCACGAGGACCGCGGAGCCGGGCGAGGTCGTCATGGCCGGCACGCCGATCATCACGCTGATCGATCTGGGGCGAGTCTACCTGCGGGGCTTCGTCCCCGAAGGTCAGATCGGCCGCGTCCGCGTGGGCCAGGCTGCGCGCGTGTACCTCGATTCGGCGCCGACGACGCCGATCGACGCGGTCGTGATGCGCATCGACCCCCAGGCTTCGTTCACGCCCGAGAACACCTACTTCCGCGAGGACCGGGTGAAGCAGGTCGTCGGCGTGAAGGTTCTCTTGCGCGGCGCGGTGGGCTTCGCCAAGCCGGGCATGCCGGCCGACGGCGAGGTCCTCGTCGAGGGAAGCGAGTGGCCGGCACGCCGAACGCGCCGATGACGGCCATTCGCATCCGCAACCTCCAGAAGCGCTATGGCACGCTCGAAGCCTTGCGCGGCATCAGCTTCGAGGTCGGCGCCGGCGAGATCTTCGGCCTCATTGGTCCCGATGGCGCGGGCAAGACCTCCACGTTCCAGATCCTCGCCGGGGTGATAGAAGCCACCGATGGAGTTGCCGAGATCTTCGGCCGGCCGGCGCGGGAGGCGCGGTCACAGACCGGCTATCTGACGCAAGCCTTCAGCCTCTACCCGGACCTCTCGGTCGGGGAGAATGTCCGGTACGCGGGCGATCTGCGGCGCGTTCCGCCGAACGACATTACGGCACGCGGTCGCCGATATCTCCACATGTTCGACCTGGATCGCTTCTTCGACCGGCTCGCGGGGCGATTGAGCGGTGGAATGAAGCAAAAGCTCGCGCTGACCTGCGCGCTCGTGGCCGAGCCGCGCGTCCTCTTGCTGGACGAGCCGACCACCGGCGTCGACCCCGTCTCACGGCGGGAATTCTGGGACGCCCTCACGCATCTCGCCGCGGAAGGCTTGACGATCCTGGTGGCGACGCCGTATCTCGATGAAGCCGAGCGATGCGGCCGGGTCGCATTGATCCACGCCGGTGAGCTTCGCCAGATCGGGACTCCGTCCGAATTGCGCCGAGGTCTGGGGACCAAGCGGCTGGAGGTTCAGACGGAGCGACTGAGAGATGCCGAACGCCTGCTGTCGGGCATCGCCGGCCCCGACAAGGACATCGTCGACGTGCAGCGGTTCGGCGACCATCTGGACCTCCTTGCCCGACGGCCGGACGAAGCGCGAAGCACCGTCTCGAGAGAGATGAGCGCGGCCGGGTTTCCCGTCAGCGACATCCGCGTCGATGAGCCGAGCCTCGAGAACGTGTTCGTCGCGAGCCTGCGTGCCCTCGGCGAGGAGCCGACGCAGACGCCGTTTCCCGGACGCCAGGACCACGCACATCTGCGCGGACAGATCGCTATCGGCGCGGAAGGCCTGAGCAAACAATTCGGATCGTTCCGGGCGGTGAACGACGTCAGCCTGCAGATCCGCTATGGCGAGATCTACGGGCTGCTTGGCGCGAACGGCGCGGGCAAGACGACCACGATCAAGATGCTGTGCGGCCTGCTCGACGCCACCCATGGCGAGGTCCGACTGGCCGGCGAGCGAGGGAACGTGCGCGCCGAAGGCGTACGCCAGCGGATCGGGTACATGTCGCAGAAGTTCTCGCTCTACGACGATCTGACGATCCGGCAGAACCTGCATTTCTTCGCCGGCGTCTACGGTGTCGACGAGCGTGAGCGCGAGGAGAAAGCGCGATGGGTCCTGACGTTTTCGGGGTTGGAGGGAAAGCAGGACCAGGTCACGGGCAGCCTTCCGGGCGGATGGAAGCAGCGGGTCGCCTTCGGGGCCGCGATCATGCACGAGCCCAGCGTCCTCTTCCTGGACGAGCCCACCTCGGGCGTCGATCCGCTGGCGCGACGAGCGTTCTGGCGGATGATCAACCAGCTCGCCGACGCCGGTACCGCGATCCTGGTGACCACGCACTATCTGGAGGAGTCAGAGCAGTGCAACCGCCTCGGGTTCATGGCGGCCGGGGAACTGGTGACAGAAGGAAGTCCGAGCGCCATCAAGAGCCGGCAGACCGGTCATTTGCTCGAATTCGTCGTCGACCAGCCGCAACAGGCGGTGGACGTCCTCAAGACGGAGCGTGAGCGGTGGCGAGTCTCCTTGTTCGGAACCCGCCTCCACGTGATCACCGATGACGATATCGAAAGTGGCAAGCGAACGACCGCCGGTCGGCTCGAAGCGCATGGGATCCGGGTGATCGAAGCGCGCGAAGCACGGCTCTCGCTCGAGGACGTATTCATCAGCGTCGTCGAGAAGGCCCGCGAGGGAGCAGCGACATCAGGCGGATAGTTTCCCAGACCCACAAAGAGCTGATCCAGATCGTTCGCGACTGGCGCACGCTCGCGCTCGCCCTCGTGCTGCCGCTGGTCCTGCTGGTGCTCATGAGCGTCGGCCTCTCACTGCGGGTGAACAACCTCCCCGTCGTCATTCAGGACTTCAACGACTCACCAGCCTCACGCCGGTTCATCGAGGCCTTCAGGACGTCGATCAGCCTCCACGTCGTGGCGTGGCCCGTCGACCGGGATCCGGAAGAGGCGCTCACCTCGAACGCCGCGCGCGCGGTGCTGATCATCCCTGCTCACTTCGGCAGGGACGTCGTCCGGGGAGTCGATACTCCGGTCCAACTCCTCGTGGACGCTTCCGATGCGAACACGGCGAAGCTCGCCGCGGGATACGCGAGTCAAATCACCCGCGCCTACAATCAGCGCGCGCCCGGTGTCCAGCAGGCCGGACCCGTCCAGACCGCGATCCGGCTCTGGTACAACCCGGGGCTCTCCTCGAAGAAGTTCTACGGCCCGGGCATCTTCGTGCTCGGCCTTTCGATGTTCCCGCCCCTGCTCGCGGCTCTCGCCATGGCGAGAGAGACCGAACAGAAGACGATCCTCCAGGTGTACGTCTCCAGCATCTCCGCGCACGAGTTCCTGCTCGGAAAGATCGCCGCCTTCACCGCCGTGGCCCTGGCGGAGTGTCTCCTCATGCTCGCGGTGCTCTTCACCTATTTCGGCCTGCGGCTGGCCGGCGACCCCACCCCCTTCATCGTCGCCACGGTCCTCTACACGTTCTGCGTGGCGTCGTTCGGGACCATGGTGGGCGCGGCGATCCCCAGCCAGGTGGCGGCGATGCAGGTCGTGGCCCTGGGCGGCTTTC